>Ga0206886_1171_pt1 | contig 11557 bp, 14 predicted proteins | sample Alteio_BWOrgHeat_92_FD_152952 | JGI IMG/M metagenome (GOLD analysis project Ga0206886, IMG submission 152952) | Enriched cells from forest soil in Barre Woods Harvard Forest LTER site, Petersham, Massachusetts, United States - Alteio_BWOrgHeat_Nextera2 ... | reverse complement strand
TGTGAGCTTTGAGGTGCACCAGGGTGAGATAGTGGGTTTGCTGGGACCGAACGGCGCAGGTAAAACCACTTCTTTTTATATGGTGGTAGGGCTGGTGAAACCGGATGAGGGGGATGTGTATCTGAATGATGTTAATATTACCAAACTGCCTATGTATAAAAGGGCGCAGATGGGTATCGGCTACCTGCCGCAGGAGGCGTCTATTTTCAGGAAACTATCGGTAGAGGATAATATAAAGGCTGTGCTGGAAATGACAAAAATGACCAGGGCGGAGCAGCATAAAAAGGCGGAGGAATTGCTGGAGGAATTGCGCCTGACCCATGTACGTAAAAGCCCGGGTGATGTGCTGAGCGGAGGTGAAAGAAGGCGTACAGAAATAGCGAGAGCGCTGGCTGTAGACCCCAAATTCATGCTGCTGGATGAGCCCTTTGCCGGTATAGACCCCATAGCTGTAGAAGATATTCAAACCATAGTAGCCCGCCTTAAATTTAAAAATATTGGCATATTAATAACCGACCATAATGTACAGGAAACACTATCTATAACAGATAGAGCTTATTTGTTATTTGAGGGTAAAATACTCAAATCAGGCTCGGCAGAGGAGCTGGCAGCAGACGAGCAAGTAAGAAAAGTGTATCTTGGAAGGCATTTTGAGTTGAAAAGAAAAGACTATTCATCTACCGCAAGCGGAAAGTAAATTGTAGATTAGCAAAGGAGACAGAAAGGGAATTATTCAGAAAAAACTTATAGGTAAAAAAGAGATGAGCATTATTAGTCCTGCCATAAAGGGGTTTATGAAACTTCGCCAAAGTGCGATAGATAACTACATGTTGAACCCTATTGATACCCAAAAGCAGGTATTTAATCAGCTCATAGGTACAGCACAGTTCACAGATTATGGCAAGAAATACCAGTTTGAGAAGATCGACAGCATCAGCGAATTTAAGAAGCATGTACCCGTTAACGATTATGACAGTTTAAAGCCATATATACAAAGTATAATGGAAGGCAAGCAAAATGTATTGTGGCCATCGCCCATTACATGGTTTGCCAAGAGCAGCGGAACTACCAGCGATAAGAGCAAATTTATACCCGTAAGTAAAGAAGCGCTGGACGAGAATCATTATAAAGCGGGTAAGGATGTCATCACATTATACCTGCACCAATACCCTCAATCGCCGGTACTCTCGGGTAAATGCCTGGTAATTGGTGGCAGCCACCAGATCAATCAGTTAAATACAGATTCCTTTTTTGGCGACCTGAGCGCAGTTACCTTGCAAAACATGGCATGGTACGGGCAATTGATACGCACCCCAGATCTTTCTATTGCATTGATGGATGAGTGGGAGGAAAAGATAGAAATGATGGCGCATACCACTATGCATGAAAATGTAACTTCAATTGCGGGTGTGCCTACCTGGGTAATTGTATTAATAAAACGCGTTTTTGAAATAGCCGGAACCGATGATCTGCGAAAGATATGGCCGGGATTGGAATTGTATATGCATGGTGGCGTAAGCTTTAAGCCCTACCGCAAACAATTCGAACAATTCATTCCGCACCGCAATATGCATTACCTGGAAACATATAATGCATCAGAAGGGTTTTTTGCAGCGCAGGATGTGAGTAGTGTAGATGGTATGCTATTGTTCCTGAATCATGGTATTTATTACGAGTTCATGCCAATGGAAGAATATGGCAAAAAACATCCTGAAACTTTGTCGCTGAAAGAAGTGGAACTGCATAAGAACTATGCACTGGTAGTAAGTACCAATGCGGGTTTGTGGCGGTATATAATTGGCGATACCATACAGTTTACCTCATTGTCTCCTTACCGTATAAAAGTAACAGGCCGGCTGAAACATTTTATCAATGCTTTTGGAGAAGAAGTGATCGTGGAGAATACTGATACTGCCATAGCACAGGCATGTGCAGTTACAGGTGCTATTGTAAATGATTATTCAGCTGCCCCGGTATATATGACAGGTGAGACATCCGGCGCACATGAATGGATCATTGAATTTGAAAAACTTCCCTGCCCACCGGATGTATTTGTAAAAGCACTGGACAAAGCACTGAAAGCAGCTAATTCTGATTACGAAGCCAAGCGGCATAAAGACATGGCATTGCGTATGCCCATTATGCATATTATGCCCAAAGACGGGTTTAACAGGTGGCTGAAAGATAAAGGTAAGCTGGGCGGACAGCATAAGATACCGCGCTTAAGTAACGAACGAAAATACCTGGAAGAAATGCTACAATATATTTCCTGAAATATCGTTTAATAATATCCTCTCGATTACGCTATCGCCATGATTTGGTTAGCCTTACCAACAATACTCACTATAGTTGTAACATGTATATTTATGACTTTGGAAAGAATATTTCCAGGAAGGGAATTGCCAAATTCCAAAGGATGGTATCTGCGGGCAATATTAATTACACTTTGCCAGGTAGTAATAACGCTGGTAACAAATAAGATATGGATACAATTGTTTGGTAAAATATCATTATTCCATCTTGCAGCTATTAAAATGCCATTTATTGAAGGCTTTATTGGTTGGTTTGTAGGAACTTTCTTTTTCTATTGGTGGCACAGGCTTAGGCATGAAAAAGGATTTTGGCTGATTTTTCACCAGGTTCACCATTCTCCTAAACGAATTGAAGCACTCACCTCTTTTTATAAACATCCGGTCGAAATACTATCAGATTCTTTACTAAGTGCAATTGTATTGTATATACTATTGGGTGCAAGCCTGGAAGGCGCTTTTTGGTTTAATTTTTTTGCGGCAACGGGTGAATATTTTTATCACTCAAATATTAAAACACCCCGCTGGTTAAAATATATTATACAAACGCCGGAACTGCACTCCATACACCATCAGCTGGATGTTCATAAATATAATTATGCAGATATTCCACTGTGGGACAGATTGTTTGGAACCTATAAAGACACCGATGACTTTGTTAAAGAATGCGGCTTCCCCAATAATAATGAACAGAAAATATGGAAGATGCTATTTTTTAAAGATGTTTATCATGATAAGTGAGTACAGAATAGGGTAGCTATTTCCCTTTCTTTTTTTGTTGAATAACAGGTTGTATTTTTTGGGGCGGAAGTTTTGGAAACTCCCATTTTCTAATGGTATCAGACAGCAGCGTTAAAAAACCATTATTGCGGAAGTAGATCATCATTAATGGGAACATTTTATATAATCCGCGTTTGGTAGTATTCAGCAGGTCTACCCAGGGTATAAGATACCCTAACAAAGGCAAGCCAATATACACCACCAATATTCCATACAACATGATCTTTGATTCTGTATTCATTTTCTTTCTGAAGAAAATAAGATCTACTGCAAACAAGATCAAAAATACGTAGTAGAAATAGCCATAGAGCCTCAGGTTCAGACCGTCCTGGTTAGGGTTGTCTGCAATACCAAAAATAAAAAGTTTGGTCATAGCGGTAATGCGATCCCAAAAAGAATTTTGTCCGAATACTATCTGGCTGCCAACGTCAAAATGTACCGGCATGTAAAATTTCATAAAAATGCCCATCCATATATAGTAAAAGAGAAAAGGAACAACGCCGAATATGGCAAGGCGTATGATCATTTTAGATGTTGGCATTTTGTCTTTTATAAAATAGTACAATACTAACGGGCCCGTCATGGCAACAAGTACCAATGTTTCAGGGCGTATATAGGTAGCAAGGCCAAACATGAATGCTGAAAAAAGAAAATAATTATACTGCTTGTTGCTTACATATTGCACAAAGAAATAAAACCCTGCAAAATAGCATATCATATTGCAGTAATCGAATAACACAATATAGGTATAGGCATAAGGGTCGGGCATGGACATGAAAAACAACATTACAATACATGCTATCAGCGGGTGTAGCTTTTCTTTAACCAAAGTATATAGCCAAAACACAAACGGTATGGTAATAAGGCTCAGCCATATTTCACCAAATGGGTAAACAAACAGTTTATAAATGATCTGCAGATCTGTAACAAACGGAGGTTTCAGGTGATTATTGGTAGATTCCAAATTGAGGGAGAAAATAGAATTGACCAGTTTGTGTTCGCGTACCGCATATTCTGCAATTGCTTCAGGCCCCGAAAGCATATCACGCGCAAAAGGCGGAAAGTAAAAACAGCGCCATGCGCTTAAAGCCATAAGAAATATGAAAAAAAGCAGGAACGGCAGTTCGTATATCTCTATGTTTATTTTCAAGTCCTTCGGGCTAGGAAATTTGTATTTTTTATAGGTGGTAATATTGAGTAATACAGTAAATAAACAAATGATAATACCTACACTGGTTTTAGTAATAGGTATATGCAGTAGTTCAAGAAATAGCGGGTACAATGACGCAAGAATAACACCACATATCATGGATAAGAAAAAAGTAGCAAGCGGCTTTAGCTCTATTTTAAACAAATGGAGTAAACCCCTGCCTGACAGGTAATGTGCAACAAATAAAAAAATAAGCCCTGCAACTGCCATGTGGTCTATTGTTTGTATTTATTAAATTCAGCAATAATTACGTTCAATTGTTCTTTATTAGTAATTTTTACCGGTACTACACTTCCTTTACCATCCGGAACAACTGTCCAATTACATTTACTCACATTGGCGCTATTGGTCCAGGCGCCTTTTAGCCCTGATTCATAATATAAAACAATAGGTTCCGGTATCAGGATATTGATCCCGTTAGCTTTCATATACTCCTGTGATGGTAACAATATCAAAGGGTTTTGTTCATGTTCATCGTGAAGAAAATCTTTCATTGTTTGACAGAAGCTATAGGTGCTTCCAAGGCGTGCTGCTCTGCGTTCTTCAATGCCCAGGTGTTTTATTTGAAAATCGAATAGGTCCCACTCAGTAGCTTTGTCTGAGTATCCGAATGCATTCAGTACCTTACTTTCCAGCCAGTCGTTGTAGAAATCGACACTGAAAAAAATAATGATCACAAATACAGATGCCGCTAACAGCAATATTTTTTTATAAACCATGGCTGTAAATTATTCGTACAACAGTGTATAGGGGAGTGATGCTGATACAATTATATAAAAACGAACTGATTTTTTAAAGATATTGCTCATATATTATATCTCGGATTTGTTTTCTTCAAATTCAGAATTTAATTCATCAATAAAACCAAGCATTTCTTTTCTTCCTAAAAACTTAATAGTACTTGTTACGAACGAACGGGGTATGTATTCCCACTCTTTTTTCATCTCATCAATAAATTGTCTTACATGTTTGGCGGCTTCACGTTGTGTACTTTTATCTGCTTTGGTAAAAACCATATTAAAAGGAACGCCCCATTTGCCAAGCTTTACTAAAAAATCAAGGTCTATACGCTGGGGTTCATGCCTGCTGTCAATTAACACAAATACAGTAACTAGGTTAGTACGTTGCTGCAGGTAATTACTTATCATTTTTTCCCATGAGCTGCGCGTAGTAGCAGATACTTTAGCAAAACCATAGCCCGGCAGATCAACGATATAGAAGACGTTATTGATCAGGAAATGGTTAATTAATTGTGTTTTACCCGGGGTTGCAGATGTTTTAGCTAACTTGGTTTGGTTGGTAAGCATATTAATGAGTGAAGACTTGCCCACATTAGAACGCCCTATAAAGGCGTATTCCGGCTTATCGGGCTTGGGGCAATCCTCCACTTTGGGGCTGCTGATAATGTATTTAGCAGAATGTATTTCCATTGGTCTAATGTACTTTTGCAGGAATGCAAATGAATGATAACAGCGATACGGCTATACATGTATTGCCTGACGCAGGCTCAAATGTAAGCAAGAAAGCGCAGGTTGCCGATATGTTCAATAACATAGCCGGCAAATATGATTTTTTAAATCATTTCTTATCCTTAGGTATTGATAAGGGCTGGCGCAAAAAAGCTATCGCAGAAGTCACGGCAATTAGTCCCCAACAAATACTGGATGTGGCGACCGGCACCGGCGACCTGGCTATTGCAGCAACAACATCGGGTGTGCAAAAAATAATTGGTATAGATATAGCAGAGCAGATGCTGCACGTGGGTAGAAAGAAAATTGCGGAAAGGAAATTAGAAGAAATTATACAGCTGCAGGCAGGCGATAGCGAAGCATTACAGTTTCCCGATAATAGTTTTGATGTAGTAATGTGTGCTTATGGCGTTCGCAATTTCGAGCACCTAGAAGCAGGCCTGAAAGAAATGAACCGGGTACTGAGCAAAGATGGTAAACTGGTAGTATTGGAATTCTCTCACCCGAAAAAATTTCCTGTAAAGCAGGGGTACCAATTTTATTTTCGTTTTATACTGCCTGTATTGGGCAGACTATTCTCTAAGCATAGCAGGGCATATACTTACCTGCCCGAATCTGTAAAGGCTTTTCCCGAAGGAGAAAAATTTTGCGCCATACTGCGCAATTGTGGCTTTACAAACGCAAAAGCAAGGCCATTAACCTTTGGGGTCACTACTTTATATACTGCATTCAAATAAAAAAGCCACTCGCTGCAGCGAGTGGCTCATGGTGAGAGCGTGCAATGGTTTATTGCAAGTCGGGTTGTGGCGTATAACGCAAATATGGTTTTACAATTTTCAATCCCTTAGGAAATTTCTTTTCTGCATCTTCGGTAGATACTGCCGGTACTACTATCACATCTTCTCCGTGTTTCCAGTCAGCAGGTGTAGCTACACTATACTTGGCAGTCAATTGTAAAGAATCTACTACCCGCAATACTTCCTGGAAATTGCGGCCTGTAGAAGCTGGGTAGGTGATCATCAATTTCACCAGCTTATCCGGGCCAATAACAAACAGCGAACGAACCGTTGCTGTGGCAGATGCATTCGGATGTATCATATCATAGAGTGTTGCTACATTGCGGTCATCATCTGCAATTATCGGGAACTCTACATTTGTATTTTGTGTTTCGTTAATATCATTTACCCAGCCATGATGTTTATCTAATGGGTCTACACTTACAGCCAATACTTTTACATTGCGTTTTGCAAATTCATCTTTCAATTGTGCTGTTTTGCCCAGCTCTGTAGTGCAAACAGGTGTGTAATCTGCAGGATGAGAAAATAAAATACCCCAGCTATTGCCAAGATATGCATGCAGGTCTATATCTCCGGCGGTTGTTTTTGCCTGGAAATTAGGGGCGGTATCGCCTAATCTTAGTGCCATATAAATTGTTTTTAATGATAAATCTGAGATTCAAAAATAGACTGTATATACTATCTGAATGCTAAGGTTTTGTAAATATTTGCATAAACATAGTCTATTTAGCTGTGTAAATAAAAGCCTACATACTGTATCTTCGCAGCTTGCGTTAAAGCATTATATGCTAAAAAGAATAGCTATACATATTGTTATCATATTGACTACCATGGCTTTCGCTATGCCCGTAATGGCACAGCGTGATAACCTGAATATGGCCGACCATGATGATAAAGCCTATTATTTTGGTATCACTTTCGGGCTTAATTTTTCCGAATTCCGGATCAATTACTCCCAGTCTTTTGCTACAACTGATACTTTTAAAAGAGTGCAACCCTATTGGAGCCCCGGCTTTAATCTTGGGTTAATAGGCAACCTGAAGCTGAATAAGCGTTTTGATCTGCGATTTGTTCCTTCGCTTTCTTTTTCCGAGAAAAGAATTGTGTTTGATATGACCATACCTGCAGACAGTGAGTCGAGCCGCACTATTGAGTCTATTTATATGCACATGCCCGTTCAGCTGAAATTTAAAAGCGATCGTATTAAAAACTTCAGGTTTTATGCCATTGGCGGACTGAAGCTGGATTATGACCTTGCTGCAAATGCACGGTCGCGCAGGGCAGATGAATTTTTAAAAGTAGATCCTTTAGATTTTGGTTTTGAACTTGGAACAGGATTTGAATTTTATAATCCTGATTTTATATTTTCCCCCGAAATAAAATTAAGCCAGGGGCTACTTAACCAGTTGCACCAGGACCCGCATCTGCCGCTTGGCAATGCTATACAAAGCCTGCATTCCCGCATGATAGTGATATCCATTCATTTGGAAGGATAATTCGCAATAGCTCTATTTGTATGCCAATAAAAAAACCGCAGTTGCCTGCGGTTCAATATTTTGGAATTTTAAGTTTGAAGTTTTCTTTATCCTATTTTCTCTACCTGCATATAGTTCAATTCTACAGGTGTAGCGCGGCCAAATATCTTCACTACTACTTTCAGTTTCTTCTTTTCTTCGTTCACTTCTTCAACAGTACCGTTAAAGTCGTTGAAAGGCCCGTCAATGATCTTCACTGTTTCACCTACAATATAAGGTTCTGCATAGCCAATACCTTGTTCGCTCACTTCGTCCATTTTGCCAAACATCTTATTCACTTCGGTCTTGCGCAGTGCGGTAGGATGGTCTTTGCCTAAGAAGTGTATAACACCCGATACGTTCTTTATAGTATGGATAATATCGTCTGATAATTTGCCTTCGTTTGCTTCCAGCATCAGGTAGCCCGGAAATAATATTTTTTCACGGAGCACTTTTTTGCCCGCAAGCACTTTGAATACTTTTTCTACAGGGCATAATATCTGCACAATAGAATTGGTCCAGCCATTTATCTTTACTTCTTTGTCAAGATACTCTTTTACCTTTTTTTCCTTACCGCTAATGACACGTAATACGTACCATTTGGTAGACTGATTGGTAGCCGCTTCACTCATCGTTTTGATCGCTTTTACTTACCTAATATAGAATAGATGAAAGAAAGAACACGCTGCGCTACGAAATCCATTCCGAAGATCAACAGTGTGGTTATTAATAGGGCAACAAGCACTATTACAGTGGTTTGCTGCAGTTCGTCCCATGACGGCCAACTCACTTTATGTAAAAGTTCGTCGTATGCCTCTTGTATGTAACTACCGAATGTACTCATAAAAAAAATCCACCCCGCTTTAATCGGCATTTTGCCAATTACCGGGTTTTATTTAAAAATTAAGGTGTCAAATCTAATTAGAAATAACCTATTAACCAATTAACAGATCATCTAATCTGCACGGGCACCCGGATTCGAACCAGGATCAAAGGTTTTGGAGACCTCTATTCTACCGTTGAACTATGCCCGTAAACGTATTATTCGGACGGCAAAGGTAGCATTTTTCCCTCAATAAGGCATTAATATTTTCTGTATATCGGGCAGTAAAATCGATTTTTTAGGAGAAATAAAAAATATTACAATTCGTCTTTTTTTATCAACTCTCCGCTCTCATTATAATATTCCCAGGTGCCGAATTTTTCGGGGTGAGGCCTGCTATTATTTACAATTTTTCTTACTTGTTTTCCTGTTTCAGGATCTTGAATATAAATAGTGTCTTTAGCCCTGTCGTCAAATACTGCCTTATATAATCCTGATGTTTTCATATGCCCGTTCTCAAAATACTCTTCATAACTGCCGCTCATGCAATAATGTGTACTGCCATTTTCAATTAATGCATAGCTGCACATTTGCCTCAGTTTATTACCGGGATAGTACTTTATCCATATACCCACCGGGTTGTCCTTATAGTAATGTCCCGTGCTTTTAATGTTACCGTTAGTATAGAATTCTGTCCACTTCCCTTCCCTTAAAAACTTGTCGCCATCATTGCTTACTGCACCTTCTGTAAGCACATTATTGTCCTTATCATACAGTCGGTATTGCATATCCTCACTGAGGAATATAGTTCTCTCGTCACCGCCTGTTGCTTTGTAGTATTTACCCGAATCGGTTTCTTTCACTACTTTATTATCTTCTTCCGATGTGAAGGATAATGGTATTTCTACTTGTGCATGGCAGATTCCAGTGCAAATACTTAAAACACTAATGGCAAACAATTTTTTCATAAAAAGTATAATTGCGCAAAATTATATTTTTCTTGTTAAAGCCCTGCTGCTCCTATAGCGCCACCGTTGCTATGAATATAATTACAGCAATAAATAAGGAATAATAGTATGACGGGGTCTGATAGTTCTTTATAATTATCATCCGTTTCTATCTCATAGTCGAAGGTGAACTTCGACCATTGAAAATTGGGTTTTAAAACTGCAATTTCGTGATCTTGCTCTGTTAGCAATGCAAAATGCCTGTTCAGCAATCCCACACCCTTAAAATAATATTGGGAACTATCCCCGATAGTAACGATCACATTCATGGCCCAATTACGTTTTACAGAGGCTGTCGCTATATCATTCTTATTCATTTCAATATCGGTTAGCCAAAAGTTTTTGGGTGCTATATTATAACTGTCTCCGTTGGGAATTATCACTTTAGCTTTTATAGTAAACCATTGCGTATAATCTAAAATGCCCAAAGAGCTATTATTACTATCAAACAATTCAAATTCTCTGTTGTGGTTACCTTGTGCTGTGTATTGCATATCTAAAAATAAGAGAAAGAAAGCTACCCTTCGTTTTCAGTTGGTTTAATTTTGTTGGCTGCAGGATAATGCAGTTTTTGATGAAAGATAAAAGTAACTACAAGTCCCAACACACAACCAATGATAACGGATATAATGCGCTCCAGCGTAGTTTGCCAAAAACCGTGGGTAGTACCCAGTTCCATAGTATGCAGCATAATAATGATAACCGCTGCCAAAGCAGATCTGCTACCCGCCATAAGTTTAAATACATAACACAAAACAATAGTAATGGCCATAGCTGCAGAAATAGTAAATATGCCCGCAGTTCCGAACAAGAGCAGCAGCACAGATACTAACCCGCCAATCAGGTTGGCTTTAATACGGGTAACAGCCAGTGGCACTGCTTCTTTACTATCAGGTGAGAGTACTAATATCACAGATATAATACACCAGCCATAGTCAGGGTAATGCAGCAGCGATGACAACAAGAATACCAAAGCAACACCTGTAATGCATTTGGCAATATAAATAAGGAGTTGTTTTATTTCCGGGTTGATCTTCATTGTTTTTTATTTATCTCCGGGGGCTGGGGGCCATTTGTCCTGTATGTTTATTATTAAATATTTAGTATCCATTCAGTATGTTCACCGATACGTATATGATAAATGAAACGATCCCTATCAACAAAGTGCAAAGACAAAATAAATTAAGATTGCGAACACTCTTACTTCTGAGATTAGCCTTTGTCTGATCGTATTGCCCTGAGTTAATTTCCTCAATTGTTTTATAATACTTTTTTGCAGCAAAGGGCTGCGAGTACAAATTCAGTATCAATGTAGCCCCGAATAATATCCAGCTTGCAACCAGGCAACCTTTAAAACGGGTGGAATAGATGTCTTTTAAAACCTTGTCTATTATGATCATAGACAATCCTAAAGATCCGGCAGCGATATATGATAATTGTTTTTCGAAAAGGTCATTACTTTTTTCATACAGCTTTAGCAGCTCCAGTTTGTATGCATCAAGTGGATCAGGTTCATCTTTTTGTTTGGAGAAAATAGTCTCTATTAACTGCAGCAATGATCTGGACATATTACTCTTCTTGACATAAAATTATAAATATTACCGTTTAAATTTAAAATCATTTGTATTTTCTAAGGCCCCCATTATAT
>Ga0206886_1170_pt1 | contig 11925 bp, 11 predicted proteins | sample Alteio_BWOrgHeat_92_FD_152952 | JGI IMG/M metagenome (GOLD analysis project Ga0206886, IMG submission 152952) | Enriched cells from forest soil in Barre Woods Harvard Forest LTER site, Petersham, Massachusetts, United States - Alteio_BWOrgHeat_Nextera2 ... | reverse complement strand
TGGATCAAGACAATGTAATATTATGGTTAATTACAGAAAAAATGTCGCATTACTGAATAGAGATAAAAATTACTACCTTAATATTTACGGTTAATTTTCGCAGACCTTACGATTCTCTTGGGAAAGCCGGAAAAAGAAACGGGACTTTCGCTTACGCGAAAATCCCGTTTTTAACTTGGTACCTAATCGAAACCCGCGAAGCAGGTTTCTACAATTACATTCCCGAAGGAGTAATTGCCGCCGGACCAATCTTGAGTGTCGGCTGATTGTAAACCTTGCTTCCACCGTCCACTGTATTTGCGATCACAGCAGCAGTTTGAGCAAAATTGCCGCCTGAACGACCGAAGGCGACAACGGCCTTGGAAGAATCAACAATCGTGCTGTTGCCTGTTACCTTACCTGCGACGAGGCTGCTCACCTGGCTGGCGTCGATGCCGCCAGCACGGTGCTCACCAGCAACCGGACCCAGATTCAAAACTGCACCTACGCCGAACTGAGAAGATTGGATAACCTTTCCAACAATGCCGGCTGCGGTTTGAGCGAATTGAACTCCACCCGCGTTGAAAGCTACCGACGCGGTCGGGACGAGCGAGCCGAGGCTGCCGCCCTTCAACGCACCGATTTCAAGCGACGAGGCCTGGCTAGCTGCATAACCAGGTGTGGCCGGACCGTGTCCGCCAGCCTGCGCGGCAACCGGGGTTGCAAGTAATGCGAGAGCAGCGGCACTGATTTTGAGATTTGCCATTTCTATTTCTCCTTATCCAATGTTGAACGTCATTTTGACTTTTATGCGCATCCGAGTGAGGCGCAGTGATCGCAACGTAACAGCGTCGATAGTTGGCGCAAGAGGAATCTATGGTTAATTTCAGGAAAATTTGTCGCATTATTTGGTAGTTCTCGCCTTATACTGCGCTTTGACTGGCGGTTGATTTTTGCGGACAGTATTCTTATCACGGTGAATACACACCGCATTTTTTGCCCCACGTCTTACGAAAAAAGCTGCTAAAACAAGATCATGACTGTCGCCGTTCGCATTGCACCATCGCCCACGGGGCTTCTTCATATCGGCAATATTCGCGCCGCGCTGTTCAACTATTTGTTTGCGCGGCGGCATGGCGGCAACTTTATGTTGCGGCTTGATGATACCGATCAGGAACGCTCGACCGAAGAATTTGCGCAAGCGATCGAGCGCGATATGTCGTGGCTTGGGCTTAAATGGGATCGATTCGCGCGGCAATCGGACCGTTTGACGCATTACGCCGCCACAATCGAAAAACTGAAAAGCATCGGGCGCGTTTATGATTGTTATGAGACGCAGGAAGAGCTCAGCCTCAAGCGCAAAACGCAACTCGCGCGCGGTTTGCCGCCGGTTTACGATCGCGCGGCGCTGAAACTCAGTGATGCGGATCGCGCGGCGCATATCGCGCAGGGCCGAAAGCCGCACTGGCGATTCCGACTCGATGGTACGGCTGTCGAATGGAACGATCTGGTGCAGGGGCCGAAAAGTTTTCCCGTCGCGGCGCTGAGTGATCCGGTTCTCGTGCGTGAAGATGGCGTGCCGCTTTATACTTTTTCTTCTGTTGTGGACGATGTCGATTTCAGCATCACCCATGTGCTGCGTGGCGAGGATCATGTGACCAACACCGCCGTGCAAATTCAGATCTGGCAGGCGATTACGTCGGCACCGCCGCCCCAGTTCGCACATTTTCCGTTGATCGTCAGCGCCAGCGGGATCGAGATGAGCAAGCGGCTCGGCACGCTCAGCATCGCCAGTATGCGCGATGATATGGAGATTGAGCCGGCAACGATCACCTCCCTGCTCGCGCGGCTTGGTACTTCGGAACCGATTATGCCATGCCTGTCGCTGGAAGAGTTGGCACGCGGGTTCGATATCGGTAAAATTTCGCACTCCACGCCAAAATTCGATATGGAAGAGATCAAGGCGCTGAATGCAAAAATTTTGCATATCACGCCCTTTGATGCCGTACGCGAACGTTTGGTGACGCTAGGCATCACGGCGGATGAACCTTTCTGGAATGTCGTGCGCGCGAATTTGGAAAAGCTCAGCGATGGGAAAATTTGGTGGCAGGTGGTGCAAGGCCCACTCGCGCCCGTGATCAGCGAGCCTGATTTTATTAAGGCTGCCGCAGAAGTTCTGCCGCCGGCGCCCTGGGATGAAAACAGCTGGCCCGCCTGGACCAACGCCGTAAAAGCAAAAACCGGGCGCAAGGGGAAGGAACTGTTCATGCCGTTGCGGCAGGCGCTGACGGGTGCCGATCATGGACCGGAGATGAAGTTGTTGTTGCCGCTAATTGGCGTGGAGCGGGTGAAGGCTCGGCTGGCGGGGAAGACAGCTTAAATATCGTTATCAACCAAGGTACGATTGATGCACCAGGATATTGCTGACGCATTATTTTTTGAAATGCCACTGGTTCAAACGGAAGCGGCCATTCTTTTCGGTTGCCGTAATGGCGAACATACCCGGGCGCTGGCGAAGCTCGCGGCGGATCTTTACGAACGCAAGGGTTTCCAGAAAATTTATGTGTCCGGCGGAAATTCCGATCGAGCGAATTCGCGGTCGCTGGAATTTCAGATTGCAGCGCAGATTCTTCGGCGACGCGGCATTCCCGCCGGCGCCATCGTGCTCGAGCCCGCTGCTGTTCATACCGGGGATAATATAAGGCTCTCACTTGAGCTCGGCCTGGGCAAAGCCGCCAGCATCACGGCCATTTGCCGCACGCCTCATCAACGACGCGTACTTATGACGATGCGCAGGTATCTTGGCGATACACCTCATATCACCACGGCCACGCTCCTGCCCGGAAGCGAACGGGGCATAACCCTGAATAATTGGCATACCGACCCATTTTTGCGCGCCTTTGCGCAATCGGAATATAACAAAGTCGTTCAACCCACAGAAAATGGTGTTCCGCCTTACGTGGAACTGGGTTATTGCGTACCCGTCGACATTGCCGGGGAATGCCGCCGTCTTGAAGCGTTGCCCCGGATCCATCAGGTACGTATTCCGGAAATCGCATGACCAACCTCCTCCTCCACAACACCCTCACGCGGCAGAAGGAAAAATTCGAGCCGATCGATGCGAAGAATGTTCGCATGTATGTGTGCGGGCCGACGGTTTATGATTTTGCGCATCTGGGTAATGCGCGGCCGGTTGTGGTGTTCGATATATTGTACCGGCTTTTGAAGCGGCATTATCCGCGCGTGACGTATGTGCGCAACATCACGGATGTCGAAGACAAGATTATGGTGAAGTCGAAAGAAAGCGGCGAGCCTATTGAGAGCATCACCAAACGCACGACGCAGGCTTATCATGAAGATATGGCCGCGCTGAATGCCCTGCCCCCGGATATCGAACCGCGCGCGACGCAGCATATTCCGCAAATGATCAAAATGATTGAAACGCTGATCGCCAAGAGCCATGCGTATGAAGCGGAAAAGCACGTGTTGTTCAGCGTGCCATCGATGGCGAATTACGGCGAGCTTTCGCGCAAGCCACATGACGAGCTGATTGCCGGCGCGCGCGTGGATGTGGCACCTTACAAAAAAGATCCCGCCGATTTCGTTTTGTGGAAGCCAAGTATGGGCGATCAACCGGGCTGGGATAGTCCCTGGGGCCACGGGCGGCCGGGTTGGCATATCGAATGTTCCGCGATGGCGGGCGAGCATCTCGGCACGACGTTTGATATTCATGGTGGCGGGCTCGATCTGATTTTTCCGCATCATGAAAATGAAATCGCGCAAAGCCGCTGCGCGCATGATGGCGCGCCCCTTGCGCGGGTGTGGATGCATAACGGATTTCTGACGATCGATAAGGACAAGATGTCGAAATCGCTCGGAAATTTTTTCACCGTGCGGCAATTGCTGGCGAAAGCACCCGGCGAAGCGCTGCGGCTCGCGTTGCTGACCGCGCATTATCGCCAGCCGCTGGATTTTTCGGAAGCGGCTTTGGAGAAAGCCAAGCAAACGCTTGACCGGTGGTACGGCGCGTTGCGCGGGGTGAGTGCTGTGCATATCGAGCCAACCGCCGTGCCGCATGCTTTCGAGGCTGCCCTGCTCGATGATCTCAACACGCCGAACGCGATTGCGGAGCTTCATGAAATGGCCAATGCACTTAATCGCGCATCGACGCCAGCCGAACAGGCACCGATCAAAGCGCAATTGCTGACGGCAGGCGCCGCGCTCGGATTTTTGCAGCAGGATCCGGAAGTGTGGTTCAAGGGTGCGATGGCGGGTGGGCCGAGCGATACCGATATTGAGACCCAGATCGCTGCTCGGCTTGCGGCCCGCAAAGCCAGGGATTTTGCCGAGGCGGACCGCATCCGGGATGCGCTCGCGGCGCAGGGCATTACTCTGGAAGATGGGCCGGGCGGCACGATTTGGCGCCGCTGAGTGAAAAAAAGTTTTTTCAGTTTTTTCCGGGTTGTTGATTTTATTGGGTAATTGGATGATACGGCCCCCTTTCCTATGGGTGCAAAAACGGGAACCCGGTTTCATGCTCTTTCGCCCTCAGGCGCGCGGGTATTAACTTTATACACGGATATGGGGTTAATGTCAAGTATTTTTCCCATATTCGTGCGGTTAGTATGGGATATTTACCATATTCATATGGCGTCATCCCGGAAAATTTTTACTTCGCCATAGGCGAATAAAAATTTATCCGGGACCCAGTTACGTTATCGGCGAGTGCTGTAAGAACTGGTTTCGCGCGGGATGCACAGCATACAGCTCATTCCCGCATTTCATTCGGAGATAGCAACTGGGTCCCGGATAAATTTTCTTTCGCTGCGCGAAGAGAAAATTTTCCGGGATGACGCCCTAAGGGGGCGTGGAGATCAGTTTTTGAGAAAAATCCTGTAAGCCGGATTATCCGTTTCATCATAGGCGGTGAAATCGATGGTGCGGATGAAGGCCTGAAAATCTTTGCGCTCGGACTTTGGCACTTGCACGCCGATTAACACGCGGCCGAAGGCTGCCCCGTGATTGCGGTAGTGGAACAGGCTGATGTTCCATTTATGGCTCATGGTGTGCAGGAATTTCGAGAGGGCACCGGGGCGCTCCGGAAATTCGAAGCGGTAGAGCACTTCATCGATCAGCTGCGGCGGACGGCCGCCAACCATATAGCGCACATGTTCTTTGGCGAGTTCGTTTTCGGTGAGATCGCGCGCATCGAAACCGTTGGCGCGCAGTTTGGCGATGAGCGGGCGGCCTTCTTTTTCGTAATCCTGCACCTGCACGCCGACGAAAATGTGCGCTTCCTTGCGGCTGTAAAATCGGTAATTGAATTCGGTGATCGCGCGGCGGCCAAGCAAGGCGCAGAATTCCAGCAGGCTGCCTGCCCTTTCGGGCAATTCGACGGCCATCAGGATTTCGCGCTTTTCGCCGACGGCCGTGCGTTCCGCCACATGGCGTAGGCGTTCGAAATTGATGTTGGCTCCGCTGACGACGGCGACGAGATCCTTGTTTTTTATATTGTGCCGTTCGGCGTAAATTTTGGCGCCGGCTACGCCGAGGGCACCGGCGGGTTCGGCGACCGAGCGGGTATCGGTAAAGATATCCTTGATGGCGGCGCACATTTCATCGGTGCTGACGCGGATGACTTCATCGACCAGTTTGCGGTTGATGCGGAACGTTTCCGTGCCGGTTTGCGCGACGGCGACGCCATCGGCGAAGATGCCTACTTGCGGCAAGCGCACGGGGCGTTTTGCTTTGAGCGCTTGATAGAGACTGTCGGCATCGTCCGGTTCAACGCCGATGACCTTCACACCGGGACGCGCGAATTTTACGAAGGAGGCTATGCCGGCAATGAGACCGCCACCGCCGACCGGCACGAAGATCGCTTCCAGGGGGCCGGGATGCTGGCGCAGAATTTCCATGCCGACAGTGCCCTGCCCGGCGATGACATCGGGATCATCGTAGGCATGAATGTAGGTGTATTTCTTTTTGCCGGCGAGTTTGCGCGCATGGGCATAGGCTTCGTCATAGGCATCGCCATGCAGCACGACTTCGGCGCCGTAGCTTTGTACGGCTTTCACTTTCACTTCGGGCGCCGTGAGCGGCATGACGATGACGGCTTTGATTTTGAGCTTCTTGGCCGCGAGGGCCACACCTTGCGCATGATTGCCGGCCGAGGCCGCGATCACGCCGCGTTCACGGGCGGCTTCGCTTAGCGTCATCATCTTCGTATAGGCGCCGCGCAGCTTGAAGGAGAAAACGGGCTGCAAATCCTCGCGCTTGAGCCAGATCTTGCCGCCGATGCGCTGGGACAACAGCGGCGCATGATCGAGCGGCGACTGGATTGCCACATCATAAACGGGCGCGGTGAGGATATTTTTGATATAGTCGTGGAGCATTAGACCGCTGCGCCCATTCCTTCGTGATGCCGACGTAATTTGATGTCGATGTCGTTGCCCAAAAGACGCAAGGCATTCTCGAGATGATCGAGACGGCTATCATGATTGAGATCGAGCAAACGTTCAACCGCCGTGCTGCTGATTGAAAGCAATTTCTTCAAGTCCGATTTGCGTATATGGCGGACCTGCATCTGGCTGTAGATGAGAAGCTTGAAAGCGGCGATCAAGCGCGGACGCACTGTTGGGCGGCCATGCGCCGCTGAGGGCCGCGGCAGGGGCTTGCCCGCATCGACGTAAAAAGACAAGCCGACTTCAAGCGCCTCAACCGCATTTTCGAGTGCTTCGGCCTTATCGTCGCCTTCGGTGATGGCTTCGGGAACATCAGGAAAAGTGACCGTATATCCCTTTTCGCCTTTGCCGCTGGCCTTGGTCAGTTTGACTGGGTAATCATACATTGTCGTCCTCCTTTAAATCGAGCTGCCTGAGAATTGCGCGGCGCGTGCCTTCCTTGATATCCTTACCCTTATGAACCGGTACGACCGATTGACGGCTGCCATAATACACTTTCATATGGCTGCCCTTGGCTTGTTTGAAAGTGCAGCCTTTCCGCGCCAGCCAGCGGATAAACTCGGCATTTTTCATGACCTATAGTATCACATATGATACTTAAGTCAATCGTTATAAAGTGAGGAAAAACAATATGCCCACCGCCCCTATTGCTCTTTTGGTCGAACCGCAGCTGGTTGAAAATATCGGCATGACGGCGCGCGCGATGATGAATTGCGGGCTGACCGAACTGCGCATCGTCGATCCGCGCGATCCGTGGCCGTTGCATGAGGTGATGCAGGAACGGATGAATGGCGCGGCTTCCGGTGCCGACAGCATTTTGCAGAATGCGAAAATTTTCGACACGGTGGAACAAGCAATCGCGGATTTGAATTATGTTTATGCGACCACCGCGCGGCCGCACGATATGGTGAACCGCATCTTCACCCCGCGCGCGGCGATACCGGATATGAAGGCGCGCATGGTGGGCGATCAGAAAATCGCCGTCATGTTTGGGCGCGAGCGCACGGGGTTGGTCAATGATCATGTGGTGCTGGCAAATGCGCTGATTACCATTCCGCTTAATCCGGAATTTTCATCGCTTAATCTGGCGCAGGCCGTTTTGCTGATCGGGTACGAATGGTATCAGGCGGGCGATGCCACGCCCGACAGCCAGCTGCGCATGACCAGCACCCGCCCCGCCAATCGCGAGGAGTATCTGAATTTCTTCCGGCGGCTGGAGGGTGAGCTTGAAACACGCGGGTTTTTCGTGAGCCCGGATATGCGCCCCGGCATGGCGCGAAGCCTGCAAAGCATGCTGCAACGCGCGGAAATGACGGAACAGGAAATTCGCACTTGGCACGGCGTGATTTCGGCGCTTATAAAAGAGGCGAAGGTTGACGTTAAAGAACGGACGAGCAATATGCGCGGTAGCTCCTCTCCCCTGGAAGGAGAGGATAGAAAATCTTAGCGAATTGCCTCTTCGCAATTCGCTTAGATTTTCTTGGTGAGGGGGGTGTCCCCATAAGAGCAGTCTTGTTGAGAGAACCCCCTCACCAAGTTTTTCTAAGCGTTTTTTGTATAAGACAAAAAACGCTAAGAAAAACTATCCTCTCCCTCAAGGGGAGAGGGAAACTATTAGCAAAGAGTCGTTCATGAGCAACCCCTCCGTCGTATCGCTTGAGCCGCAGCGCAGTGTGCGCGCGGCGGATCAGATTAGTGTGTTCCTCAAGGATTGCCGGATTGAGCTTAGCGTTGGTTATCATCCGGATGAACGGCTGGCACCGCAGCCAGTGATTGTGAATATCGAGGCTGAAGCCCTGCTCCCGCACCACTATCAGGATATAGCCGAGAATAGTCTTGATCGGGTGATTGACTACGAACGTTTCTATAATTTCGTGCGCAAGGATTTGCAGGCGCTTGGACATATTCCGCTTTTGGAGACAGTAGCCGAGCTGATTATTAATTTCTGTTTCGAGGATTGCCGCATTCACAAAGTGCGCGTACGGCTCGAAAAGCCGCAAGTGTTCGCCGGCAATGCGCGGGCCGGTATCGAGATGTGCCGTACGCGGCCGAGTGAGCGCATATGAGTAAATGGATTCTCGTCACTGGTTCTGCACAGCGCATTGGGCGCGCGATTGCGCTTGAGCTTGCGCATGGCGGCTGGGATATCGTCGTACATTACAACAAATCGGAAGCCCAGGCTGAAGAAACCGTCGCACAAATCAAGGCGATGAAGCGCAAGGTCCATTTAGCCAAATGCAACTTCACCAACAAACGCGATACGCAAAATTTCATTTCGAAACTGGTCGAGGAAATCGGCTGGCTGGCCGGTCTCGTCAATAATGCCAGCCTGTTCGCGCCGGATTCACTCGCCCCGGGCGGGACTGAACATAAAGCGGTCAATCTCGAAGCGCCGCTTATGCTGAGTGATGCGTTCAAGAAGCAACTGCCGAAAGGCAAGACGGGCGCCATCGTCAATATCCTCGATAGTTGCATGCCGGAATCCGGTTTCAGCGCTTACGCGCAAAGCAAAAAATCGCTGCGCGTGATGACGATTGAGCAGGCACGGCGCCTGGCGCCTGAGGTGCGCGTGAACGGTATCGCGGCGGGCCCGGTTCTGCCCTCGCCCCGGCAATCACCCGAGCATTTCAAACGTTTAATCGAAACCACCTTGCTGAAAACGCAAACCTCGCCGGAGGCCGTGGCCAAAACCGTGCGCCTGATGATTGAAAACCCCTCGATCACGGGGGAAATTTTGCATGTGGATGGCGGCATCCGCCTGCAAAACACGCCATCCATGCTGCATTTGCAGGCGGTGGCGGGCTAATCCGTCATCTGCCTTAAGCCCCATTGTTGTGGTGATACGCATGCTTTTGGCTCGGCGGCACTTCTTCAAAATTTTGCTTATCAGTCTTGCCTTCGCAGTTTCTTTATCGGGCTCGGTTAGAGCCGCCGATCTTGAGACCGGCGTTATCGTGCTGCAACCGATGCATGCCAGCATTGAGGAGCAGAACGAAATTATCGGCCAACTCAGGGCCAAGGGCGTTCACCTCATCCGTACCGCGATGCGTCCTGAAAAAGCCTATATCGATTTCGCGAGACGCGCTTTCGCGAATGGTATTCGTATCGACGCCCTCGTCGACCCCCAGGCTCCCCGTGGTCTCCCTCCAACAAACCTGTCGAATGATTTCCGCAATAACTGGACCTTACTTGCATCTGCCGACCCGAATTTATCCAGAACCTTTCTGCAGAATTTGATTCAACAGCTTGAAGCCAACGGCGTCGTTCTTGCCGCTATTGAGCTCGGCAATGAAATCAACTGGACGGACGTAAATAAGGATTTTCCACGAACCATCAGAGGAAAGATCCTTGACCTCGACGGCCTTAGGACCGATCCCGTGGGACAACAATTCGCGGCGAATTTCACCAAATACCTTAATATTCTTGCTGTGGTCAAAGACGTTCGGGACCATTCCAGTCTTAACAAAAGGACACCCATTATTTCTGCGGGGCTGGTTTCAATAAATACCGGCGATGCCGATACACAATTTTTTGAATCGCACGGATACTCGGTCACTATCGGCGCGACTCTAAAGTATCTGCAAGCCGGCGGACTGGACAAATTGGTCGATTATTACGGTGTACATTATTATCCCAGGGATCCAACGCCGGCCGCCCGCAAAAGGCATCTGGAGATTTCGGGAATGTCCGAATGCCGCGCCGCCGGCTCCGCAACGGGAAAGCCATGCTGGATTACGGAGTGGGGCGCTGATAATACGCAAAAGACCTGCCCCGTGAATGATATGGCGCGGGCCGCACTCATACAGGAAACGATGGATAACTACAGGGAGCTGGCACGTGCAGACCGGTTACTTGTGGCCCTCTATTACTCTTGGAACTCCCCACCTGGATCGGACAACCTCAACCCCTCCAGTATTTACCGTTGTGGCGAATTAACGGATGGCGGAAAGCGGGCCATTTCTCCTTAAGCCACGCTCCTTGTTCACAGCAGGCCTAATGCGTGGCACACCGATTGCCCTTACTCTGAAGCTGCTTTAAAAATCCCGCTTTACCCATTGAAAATCCGGTTTAAGATCAAATATTTATTCCGTGTTTGCCCACTTTTTGGGCAAAAGGGTTAAACAGCCCGATTCTTGCGATGCCGCGATGCGGTTGGGTCAGATACCAACATACTTATTCACAGATTTTGGGGATAAAGAATGCAACTCAGTCAATCGTCATGGCCGGGTGTGGCTCGGCCATCCACGTCTTTGCGGCCAAGACGTGGATGCCCGGCCTAAAGCCGGGCATGACGCGGTTCTCATTGAGGGATAAGAGTTAGACATCATGCCAAATATCGAAAATCAGTCGGGCAAGCTTTTGCGCCGCGGTCGTACGGGCTTTGAGGCGGGCGTGGAGGTTTTGCGCAAGCAACTCAAGACAATGCCCGCGCAGCCCGGCGTTTACCGGATGGTGAATAAGGATGGCGCCACGCTTTATGTCGGCAAGGCCAAGAATTTGCCGAAGCGGGTTTCGAGTTATACGCAGCGCGCGCGCCTGCCGAACCGCTTGCAGCGCATGGTGGCGCAGACGCATGGGTTGGAAATTGTCGTTACTCATACCGAGGCCGAGGCGCTGCTGCTGGAAGCCAATCTCATCCAGCGCTTTATGCCGCCTTTCAACGTGCTGCTGCGTGACGACAAGAGTTATCCCTACATCCTGATCACGAAGGATCATGAATTTCCGCAGCTGCTGAAACATCGCGGCGCGAAGGGACGCAAGGGCTGGTATTTCGGGCCGTTTGCCTCGGCGGGAGCGGTGAATGAAACGCTCACGATGCTGCAGCGCGGTTTTCAATTGCGCAATTGTTCGGATAGTTTTTTTGCGGCACGCAAGCGGCCCTGCCTGCAATATCATATCAAGCGCTGCACGGCGCCTTGCACCGCAAAGGTGACGAAGGAGGATTACGCGCGGCAGGTGCGCGATGCGGGCGATTTTCTCAATGGCAAGACGAGCGAAATTCAGAAAAAACTCGCGAGTGATATGCAAACCGCCAGCGATGCGCTCGATTATGAGGAAGCGGCCAAATTGCGGGATCGCATCAAGGTGCTGACGAGTATTCAGGCGCGGCAGGGCATCAATGCGCGCGGGGTGGAGGATGCGGATGTGATCGCGCTTTACCAGCATGCCGGACGCACGGCGGTGCAAACTTTCTTTTTCCGGGCGGGGCGGCATTACGGGGCGCGGACTTTTTATCCGTCGCATGATCGGGGATTACCGCAGGGTGAAATTCTGGGCGCGTTTCTTGCGCAGTTTTATGCCAATCGGCCTGCGCCCCCGGTGCTGCTGCTGAGCCATGCGCCGGAAGATGCAGCCTTGCTGGCGGAAGCGTTTTCGGGACAGGCGGGATATAAGGTTTCGCTCTCGGTGCCGAAACTGGGCGAGAAAAAGCGCCTGATTAGTCTCGCGCGCAAGAATGCCGAGGAAGCACTAGCGCGGAAAATGG
>Ga0206886_1169_pt1 | contig 12055 bp, 11 predicted proteins | sample Alteio_BWOrgHeat_92_FD_152952 | JGI IMG/M metagenome (GOLD analysis project Ga0206886, IMG submission 152952) | Enriched cells from forest soil in Barre Woods Harvard Forest LTER site, Petersham, Massachusetts, United States - Alteio_BWOrgHeat_Nextera2 ... | reverse complement strand
AAGTTTCCAATCCGCGTTGCTGGTACCGATGGTAATGACGCGCGCCACGTCCGCCGCGGCGGCCCGATCAAGAACGGCGGCAACTTCGCCCCGGCGGGCAAAATCTGCGAGGTGGCAATGGGTATCGATCAGCACAGCAAGGGTCTATTTTTGCCTCAGTTTGTGAGCGAGAGCGCTTACAAAGCCAGCATTTAATTATAATGGTAAAGGAAGGCTACTTTTGAGAAACTGCTGGCATGAAATCGCACGAATTAATGCGGGAATTACTCCAACACGCCAACGCCAAGCAGACGGCGGCGTCCCTCGGTTTGTCCACCTCGATGATTTATAAATGGACCGAGCCGTCGGAAGATGGCGGCAGCGGTACGGTCAACCCGCTCGATAGGGTCGAGCAACTGGCCAAGCTGACCGATGCTGAGCGCATCGCCCAATGGGTGTGCCATCGGGCCGGCGGCTATTTTGTGAAAAATACCCGCGCCAAGATCGAGCATCGCGAACATTCGCTCACCAAGGCCACGCACGGCATCGTCCAGGAATTTGCCGACATGCTTTCAGCCGTGGCGACGGCCGCGCTGGACAACAACATCACCCAGGCGGAGGCACGCGATATCCGCGCCCGCTGGCAGCAGTTGAAATCCGAGATGGAGGAATTTGTCTGCTCTTGCGAAGAAGGCGAATTTCGCAAAATATTGGAACGCCACCCGCACCCGCACGCGGATAAGCATTCGGCGAAACTCTGAACCGATCACCACCCAAAAAGAACCCCATGAACACCAAAATTATCGGTACCACCATGCCCGTGCTCGAAGTCGGGCTGAATCCGGGCGAGGCCATTATTGCCGTTTCCGGCGAACTCTCGTGGATGACGAGCGCCATTGAGATGAATACGACGACGCAGCACGGCGGGGGCGGCGGCTTTTTTGGGGTGCTTTCGCGTGCCGTGGGCGGGGCGTCCATTTTCATGACTGAGTATACCGCGCCGCGCGCGCCCGGCATGGTGGCATTTGCGGCCAAGCTGCCCGGGCACATCGTGCCGGTGGAGATCAGCCCCAGCATGAACTACATGGTGCACCGGCAGGGCTTTTTGTGCGGTTCCCCGACGTTGCAGATCAGCTCCGGCTTTCAGCAGTCCCTCGGCGCGGGCATTTTTGGCGGCAACGGATTTGTGCTGCAGAAGATCGCCGGGCAGGGGCAGGCCTGGATCGAACTGGGTGGCGAAGTGGTGACGTATGACCTCGCCGCCGGGGAAACGCTGCGGGTGCACCCGGGCCATGTCGGCATGTTTGAGGGCTCGGTAAATTTTGAAATCACCTGCATTCGCGGAATCAAGAACATGCTGTTCGGTGGCGACGGCATCTTCCTCGCCTCGCTGACCGGCCCTGGCCGCGTTTGGCTGCAAACTTTGACAATGTCCAACCTGGCCCATGCCCTGGCACCATATTTGCCCACTGGTGGCCAGGCGGCGACGGATGTCGGTGCTGGTGCCGTTATCGGCTCGGTGCTGCGGGGGATGTCGCGCTAGGGGGCGAAAAACAGCTTAATTTTCGGGTGGCCCTGCATTTCGCCTTGGCCCGGCGCGCATTTCGTCCTTACATCGAAGCATCATGGAAAACGTTTTGATTTTGGGCACAGGGTGCGCCGGATTAACGGCGGCGATTTATACGGCGCGGGCCAATCTCCAACCCTTGGTGATCGAGGGCGTCCAGCCCGGCGGCCAATTGACCACGACTTCCGAGGTGGAGAACTTTCCGGGCTTTCCCGAAGGCATTGACGGCTTTGAATTAATGGACCGGCTGCGCAAACAGGCGACGCGCTTTGGCACGCGCTTTGAAAGTGACCTGATTGACCGCGTGGAATTGAACGGCCCGGTCAAATACCTGCATTCGGCCACCAAGCGTTACGAGACCAAGGCGTTGATTGTGGCCACCGGCGCCTCCCCGCGCATGATCGGCGTGCCCGGCGAAATGGAAATGTTTGGCGGCAACGGCGTGACGACTTGTGCGACTTGCGACGGCGCGTTTTACCGCGGCATGGAAGTGGCCGTGGTCGGCGGGGGCGACTCGGCCTGCGAAGAAGCGTTATTCCTCACGCGCTTTTGCACAAAGATCCACCTCATCCACCGGCGCGACGAATTGCGCGCCTCCGGCATCATGGCCAAGCGCGTGCTGGAGAACCCGAAAATCCAGCCCGTGTGGGACACCGTGGTCGAGCGTGTGCTGGCGGATGGCGAAGGGCGCGTGCGCGGGCTGGCCTTGAAGCATCGCATCACCGGCGCAGCGTCGGAGCTGGCTGTGAAGGGCGTCTTCGTCGCCATCGGCCACCAGCCGAACACCGGGCCGTTTACCGGCGCATTGCCGCTAGATGAACTCGGCTATTTCATCACTGAGGACCAAAGCCAGGTGCGCACGAAACTGCCGGGGGTGTTTGTCGCGGGCGACTGCGCCGACCACGTCTTCCGCCAGGCCATCACCGCGGCGGGTATGGGTTGCCAGGCGGCGATTGAAGCCGAGCGCTGGTTGGCCGAGCATGAGTAATTTCCCCGGTTCTCTTGTTTAGCTATTCCGTCCCGGATCTTTCTTGATCAGAATTTTACTGGCTTTGTCCAATTGATCGCGTTCGCCGGAGGTTAAGCTGCTGAAGCCGGACTTGGCGATTTTGTCGAGGATGGCATCCACGGATTCGACACTGCCGCCTGTCGAGCGCGGGCTGGCCGACGAAACAGGGGAGGGCAGCACGCGGAAACGCGCCCGACGGCGGAAGGGGTTAAGTTTGCGCGCGAGGTCGGGTAACTCCACCGAGCCACCTTGCTTGACGTAGCGCATGTAGCCGAAGCTGGCCGCGCATTCGGCCAGGAGAACGCTGAGGCCCGGCCAATCATTGCCGGGAAAAAACTCCAGACAGGCGACCGCGAGACAGGCAAACGCAACATACTTGACCGGCACCCAGCCGAAAAATTCCACATTGGGGTAAAGCGTGGCAAAAGCGATGAACATGCTGACCAACGTGTCGTTTAGCCCCGCGTAGGGAACCTCTACATGCAGCAGATACCAAATGCTGGCGACCACCGGCGGAGTGAACAGCGTCAACGCATATAACTTGAGGAAGGAAACGCGCCCGAGGAATCGCTCAATATCCAAGGCGAAGAAATAAAAGCAAAACACACCGAAGAGAAAAAAGAAGTTCGGCCCGTTGACGAAGGTGCAGGTCAGCGCCTGCCAGACAAAACCGCGGTGGTAAAAGGTATCCGGCGAAAATATCAAGAACGTGGGCGAGACCCGGGCCGACTCCAGCATCGTCGTGACCAGCATGCCAACGACGTAAAGCACGGCGATGATGGTCGTGACGTAAACGGGCACGCGCCCAACGTGGCCGAGCGGCTCGTAATTTTTGTCGCGAGGATAAAAGCGCATCGAAAGCGGCGGCAAAGCCAGTCGGTGCTCCTCCGCGTTTCAGCGATCGAAGCAGCCACCCGCAAGATAGGGTACCCGCGCCCAGCGGTCAACTGGCGGGTTTGGGGGCGGGCGCGGCGGTGTTGATCCTGGCGAGCAGGTCGAGCCAGCGTTTCCAGGATTCTTCTGCGGCCTTTTTATTGGCGGGTGTGGCGTTGTCCATTTGTCCCAGGCGCATAAAGCCGTGGGCCGCGCCGTCGTAAACAATCGCGTCGTAGGTCTTCCCTGCCGCCTTCATGGCTTCCTGCTCGGCGGGCACGCCTGCGGACAGGCGGGAGTCGGTTTGACCGTAGAAACCGTAAATCGGTACATTAATTTTGGGCATTTCCGCGGCGGGCAGCATGGGTGCCCCGTAAAATACAAATGCGGCCTTGATATCTTTATTGGCTGTTGCGAAGGCAAAGGCTTTGCCGCCACCCCAGCAGAAACCAGCTACCGCGATATTGCCATTATACGCGTCGAGCTTCTTGGCGTAGTCCACCACGGCGTTCAAATCGGCGGTGACTTGATTAGGATCGAGCTTAGTCACGGCCACCGTCACCTGGCTTTCGGGCAGGTCGAGCGTACCGCCTTTATTGGGTCCTTGGCCGGAAAGTAAATCAGGCACGAGCACAATGTAGCCGGCTTCGGCCAACTGATCGGCGGCGGCGCGCATCCAATCACTCAGGCCGTAAATTTCGTGGATGAGGACGACCGCCATGGCCTTGTCCTTGGTCGCCGGGTAAAAGATGTAAGTTTCCACTTCCCGGTCGCCCTGCTTGATTTTCACGATGTCAAAGTGGCGCGGAGATTTCGTCAGGCGATCCGTGATGTTTACGGAAACCGGATGGGTATTTGACGACGCTGGTCGGGCTGCCGCAGCGGGAGGCGTGGCGGCCGGCGTGGTGGCGGCAGGAGATGTAGCAGCCGGAGCAGAAGTGGTGGCCGGGGTGGGAGCGGTTTGGGCAACCGCGACGCTAATCAGCGCGCCGAAGAGTAGGGAGGAAGCAACGATTTTCATGAGAAAGGACAATTAAGCACGGAATTACGATTTTGCCAATACCCTAACCAAGCCTTCATTTAGGCTAAACGACGGTCTCCCTGCGCGAGGCGGTTCAGCGCCCAAGTGTGCGGATGCGGGTGGGCCGACGAGCGAAAAAATAAATCAATGCGCCAATCCAGTGGGTGAAAAGAATCACCAGAATCCAGATGATCTTCTCGTTACCCTGACCAGATTCCTTAGTGGCGGCTTCGACCAGCATCCAAATCCAAAAGATCGTGGCAACTAATGCAAAAAGGAAAAAGAACATAATATCGGCTCCACTTACTTCAATAAGAGAAAAATACGTTGGAAATAAGTGCATGTTCAAAAGGTAAATTACAATTTCATACCTGTCAACATGGCGCGCTAAATTTTGTACTCAGTCCGATGCCTGAAGTTTAGCCGAATCTCACCGCCCAAGTGTGCGCATACGCGTGGGACGGCGGGCGAGGAAATAGATCAACGCGCCGACCCAGTTGGTGAAGAGAATCACCAGAATCCAGACGATCTTTTCGTTGCCTTGATCGGATTCCTTGGTGGCGGCCTCGACGAGCATCCAAATCCAAAATACCGTGGCCAGGATGGCGCCGATAAATAAGCCAATGAAAAGAGGGGCGAAGAGAACAGAGGCTGGCATGGGATTTTAGCGAAAAGCTGGGGTTTGTAACATTCGCGCCTATTTTCTTCTATATTTAAGGGAAGCGATATTACAAACAAGCGCATAGTTTATAATATTCCATTCCCGATTTTTTATTATAATCTTCGCCCATGGGTGCCCCGCTCAAAGTTCCCTCGTCACTGGATCGGTATTCCTCAATTTTCACCACGGCTTTTTTTGCCACGGTGTTTTTTGCCGCCGGGTCGGCCATCGGCTATTATCTTTTTTTGCGGCCTTGGTTGGAGAGCCGGGCCGCCCAGGCCTGGGTGCAGACGCCTTGTTGGGTGGTTTCGCGAGGGCTGAAAACCCATACGGGCGGCAATAAGGCCACCTACAGCCCGGAAATAGTTTATACCTATCAATTCAACGGTCAGTCCTACCAGTCGGACCAATATGATTTTACGCAAGGATCGTCGAGCGACTCCACTTGGGCCAAGGCGGCGATCGCGCAGTATCGCCCGCGGAGTGCGGCGGTTTGCTATGTCAACCCGCTGCAACCGAGCCAGGCAGTCTTATCGCGGGACTTTGATCGCGAGTGGTTTTGCTGGGTGTTGCCTTTGGTTTTTTCTCTCGTTGGGCTGTTTATCGGAGGCCTCGCGGCGCGCTCGTTCCGGCGTCGACTAAAGTTTGGCGAATCAGATTTGGAAATAGAGGAGGCGCCCGCCCCGCTGGGCGGCGTGCTCGAGGGCGCCATCCGCCTGACGCGCCCATCGCAATTCGCGGATGCCGTGGAGCTCAAACTTAGCTGCATTAACCGGGTGGTGACCGGGGCCGGGAAAAGTCGGAACATTAACGAAATGGTCTTGTGGGAGAACACCAAGCACGCGCGTTTAAACCCGGATAATTCGATTCCCGTGACGTTTGCCTTGCCCGTGGATGGTGTGCCCACCAATTCCCGCAGCCCGCAGGACAAAACTTTCTGGCGATTGCGCGCGACGGCGAAAGTCCCAGGAGCGAATTATGTCGCCGCCTTCGAGCTGCCTGTCGCACAGGAGGAAATCACCGACCGGGAAAAGTCGGAGGCGAATAAAATTCGCGCGGACGAATACAAAGCAGAGGAAAATTTTCAATTACCCGCCCATTCCCGCATCCGGGTCGAGTCGTCCAGTAGCGGCGGGAAGACATTTTACTTCCCGGCCTTTCGCAACCCCGGCATGGCGATCCCGATGACCCTGTTTTTGCTGGTTTTCCTCGGGGCGTTTTGGCTTCTCCTCTCGAGTAAAGCACCGCTTATCTTCCCAATTTTTTTTGGCGGGATCGATTTGATTCTATTGATAATTGTCGCCCACGAATGGTTTGGCACAACACGGGTGGTGGCGGACGGCAGTGGAGTCACCCTGACCAAGCATATCCTCGGGCTCGGCTGGACCAATAAAATCCCCGCCTCGGACATCAAGGAAATCCGCACCAGCGTCGGCGCAACAATGAACTCGGGAGCGAACTCCCGGGTTTATTATAACGTGGAGATTGTTCGTCAAAACGGCATGAAAGTCACCGCCGGGGATGAAGTGACGGATGCCCACGAAGCCCACTGGCTAGCGCTGCAAATGGCCAGTTGTGCCGGGGTGGGGCAGTGAAAAAAGGCTTTCCAATTCGCGCGGGAGAGGGCAGTTAAGTCCGATGGTCACTGGATTGCTTTTTTCCGGGCAGGGCGCGCAACGCGTGGGCATGGGCCGCTCCCTTTACGATAATTCCGCCACCGCGCGCGCACTTTACGACGAGGCCAACGCGGTGCTGGGTTGCGATTTCAAAAAAATCTGTTTTGAGGGTCCGGAAGAAGAATTGACCCAAACCCGCGTCTGCCAGCCTGCTTTGTACGTGCTGGGTTTCACGGCGGCTCGAATTCTGGCGGAAAAAGGAAAGCTAACCGAGAACCGCACGGCTTTGGGTTTGAGTCTGGGTGAATTGACGGCACTGGCCGTCGCGGGTGTGTTTGATTTTGCAACGGGCCTGCGCTTGGTGGCAGCGCGCGCGGAGTTAATGCAAAAGGCCTGTGAGACGACTCACGGCGGCATGGCAGCCTTGATCGGTGGCGACCGCGCGACGGCGGAGGCCCTGGCCCGCGAATGCGATATTGATTTGGCGAATTTAAACTGCCCGGGCCAGATCGTCGTCTCGGGCGAAGGCGAGAACGTCGTCAAGGCTACTGGTCTGGCCAAGGAGCGCGGTTTCAAGATGGCGGTGCCGCTCAAGGTGGCCGGGGCTTACCACAGTCGGTTGATGGCCCAGGCCAGCTCCGCGTATGCCGATGTGCTCAAGGACGCGACTTTTCATCCCCCGCGTTGGACCGTTTTTACCAACGTGACGGGGCGCGAAGTACGCGCGGCGGACGAGATCAAGGCAGCCTTGGTGCAGCAGATTGTGTCGCCCGTTTTGTGGGAGGATTGTCAGCGGGCGGCCCTTGCTCTCGGGGTGGCGGAGTATTACGAATGTGGGCCGGGGGCGGTGCTGGCCGGATTTGCCAAGCGCATTGACAAGGCACTGGTCATCAAACAGGCCTGCGAGTGGGTGGATTTTTAGGATATTACCATTGCCTTCCCCTCCCGGAATTGGTGTGCTGGCGGGTTTCCAATGCCCGACCTGGCGCACATCAGAAACTTTTGCATTATAGCGCACGTGGACCACGGTAAGACCACGTTGTCGGACCGTTTGCTCGAGACCACGCGCACGGTCGCCATGCGCGAGATGACGGCCCAGCACCTCGACTCAATGGACCTCGAGCGGGAGCGCGGCATCACGATCAAGTGCCACCCCGTCGCCATGCAGTATCGCGCGAAGAACGGCGAGCTGTACTGGCTGAACCTGATTGATACGCCGGGGCATGTAGACTTTTCTTACGAAGTGTCGCGCAGCCTGGCCGCTTGTGAGGGTGCGCTGTTGTTGGTGGATGCCTCACAAGGCGTGGAGGCGCAGACGGTGGCCAACGCGCAACTGGCGCTCAATCAGCAGCTGACAATTATCCCGGTCATCAACAAAATTGATTTGCCCGGCGCCCGCGTTGAACACGCCCGCAAGCAGATTGAGGACGTGCTGCAAATTCCTGGAGACGACGCAATTCTCGCTTCCGGCAAGTCCGGCCTCGGCATTGATGATATTCTTGAGGCAGTCGTGCATCGTCTGCCCCCGCCGCGCTGGGCGGATTACCCGGCGACGCGCGCGCTGGTGTTCGACAGCACCTACGACAGTTACCAGGGCGTTATTTCCTACGTGCGGGTTTTTTCAGGCAGTTTCAAGGCCGGCGACGAGATCATGATGATGTCGCAGCGCACCCGCGTGATCGTCAAGGAAGTCGGCTTGTTTGAACCCGGGCCGCGTCCCTTGCCCACACTGGATGCCGGCTGCACGGGTTACGTGGTCACGAACATCAAGGACGTGCACGACATTAAAATCGGCGACACGATGACGCACTTTGCCAACCCGGCGGCCGAGATGTTGCCCGGCTATAAGGAAGTGCGCCCGATGGTGTTTAGCGGCCTTTACCCGCTCGACACCGGCGATCACGAAAAACTCAAATCCAGTCTGGCGAAATTGCGCCTCAACGATTCCTCACTGGTTTACACTTCGGAAAGTTCGGTGGCGCTCGGCTTTGGTTTCCGCTGCGGATTTTTAGGCCTGTTGCACATGGAAATCGTGCAGGAGCGCATCCGCCGGGAATACGATCTGGACATTATTTCCACCTACCCGAGCGTGGTTTACCATGTCAAAAAATCCAATGGCGAGATGCTGGAAATTGACAACCCGGTGCAACTGCCCGACCCCTCGACAATTTTAGCCATCGCCGAGCCGACGATCCGCGCGACGATTCTGACCCCCAATTCATCCATCGGCGATTTGTTGGCGCTAATCTCCGAAAAACGCGGTATTTGCGACCGCACCGAAACGCTCGACGAAGAACGCATTCTTTTGCACGCCAAGTTGCCGCTGAATGAAATCCTGGTGGACTTCAACGACCGCCTCAAGAGCATCACCCGTGGCTATGGCTCGATGGATTACGAAGTGGGCGACTACGAGGAGGCCGACTTGGTGCGGCTGGACATTTTGGTCAACACCGATTCGGTGGATGCGTTTGCCTCGATCGTGCACCGAGACAAAGCCGAAGGGCGCGGGCGGGCACTCTGCGCGAAGCTGAAGGACATTTTGCCGCAGCAGATGTTTAAAGTGGCCATCCAGGCCGCCATCGGCTCCAAGATCGTCGCGCGTGAGACGATTTCGGCCCTCCGCAAAGACGTGACGGCGAAGTGTTATGGCGGTGACATTACCCGCAAGCGCAAGCTGCTGGAGAAGCAGAAAGAGGGCAAAAAGCGCATGAAGCAAATCGGCAAGGTGGAGATTCCGCAGGACGCCTTTGTCAAAATTCTGCACACCAGCGCAGGGTCTTAGATTGCGGCAACCGTCGATTTGCGCTGAATATTTCCGAAAAACAGGTTTATTTCACATCGCCCCATGTTTTTCTTTTCGAAATCCGCCACTGCCCTGGCGCGCGAACAGGCGGATAACCTCCTGCAACTGGCGACCAAGGTGGATTCGTACCGTCGCGATGTGGTGCCGCCGGAGAAACTGGCCGTCATGCACGACGCCTCCGACCACCTACTGGAACTCTGGCAGAACAAGGAGACTTCGGCCGAAGCCATCAATCAGGCCTGCGAGGAACTGCACAAAGCGATGCTGCCCTGCGGTGGCGACATCTATCCCGTCACGGTTGTGGGTGAATACACCGAGATGTTGATGGCAGCGGCGATTCTGACCATCGGCATCCGCACCTTTTTTCTGCAACCGTTTAAGATTCCCACCAACTCCATGTACCCGACGTACAACGGCATGACGCCGCATGTGTACACGCTTGATAGCGCTGGCCCTTCGGCAGTCGAGCAGGCCTGGAATTTGGTGAAGGAGGGAGCTACGCATTACGACGTGCGCGCACCGGCGGACGGCGAAGTGCTCTTGCCCCTGAACGAGCATGACATGAGTGCGGTGAATGTTCCTCGCAGTGTGCGCACGATGTCGCGGTTGTGGCTGTTGCCAGTGGATGATTCAGAATACACCATGGTCGTCGGCCAAACCCCCGTTAAAGTGCTCTTGCCGGTTGATTTTGGGCGTGGTTTTGACGAAGCCTTTTACCAGACGTATTTTCCCGATCTATATAAGGAAGCTTGGACTGACCCCACGCGCTTCTACCAATTACTGTCGCAGGGCGACCATCTCACGCGTGATCCTCAGGGTAATCTTATTGTGGCGACGGGTCGGCAGGTGCACAAGGGCGACCCCATCCTGAACTTTGACCTGCGCACGGGCGACATGTTGTTTGTGGACCGGTTTTCTTACAACTTCATCGCGCCCAAGCCCGGCGACCCGTTTGTTTTCCATACTGCGGGCATTCCCGAGCTGTCGAGCACCCAGGGCGACCAGTATTACATCAAGCGGCTGGTGGGCGTGCCGGGGGATACGCTGGAGGTGCGGCCTCCCGTGCTTTACCGCAATGGCGCGCCGAACACGGGCGCGGCGGCGTTCGACAAGAATGCCCGCCAGGAGGGTAATTATCCAGGCTACACCAACGGCAATGCTGGCCAGAGCAAATACTTGCTGCCGGGCGATACCTTTACGGTGCCCGAAGGGTTTTATTTCGCCATGGGTGATAACTCACCCAGCAGCTACGACAGTCGTTACTGGCGCGGAGTGCCGACCCAAAATGTGGTCGGCCGCGCAGTCATGATTATTTACCCGTTCACGTTCCGGTGGGGTTTGGCGCAGTAGAGTCTTCCGGACGTTAGGGTGAGTAGTTTCATGCTCGCATCATGCTGCCGTAATGCTGGATGGTCTAATATTGTCTTCCCGGGATGCGGTTCCGGCCAGTTTACCCCCTTTAACAAAATGAATAAAATGCTGTTATTTATTACCTCAATCATTGCCTTTGCTCCCGTCCCGCTCATGGCGGCGGATGCTCCGGCACCCTCCGGACCTTATCATTTTATCAAAGACATTCATATTGGCGGCGTGGCCAATACGGACTACCTGACCGTGGATTCCGCAGGCCAGCGCCTTTATGTCAGCCATGGTACGTCGGTGGCGGTCATTGATCTGGCCAAGGACGAGATGGTCGGAGAAGTTTCTGGTTTTACCAGCGTCCATGGCATCGCCATTGCGCCCAAGCTGGGGCTCGGCTACGTCAGCGATGGTCGCGGTAACAAGGTCAGCATTTTTGATTTGAAGACCCTCAAGGTCACCAAGACGGTGGATACCGGCAGCAACCCGGACTGGATCGTGTATGAGCCCAGTACAAACGAAGTGTATGTTTGCAACGGCAGTAGCCGTTCCATTTCTGCTTTCGACGCCACGTCGGGCAATGTGACCGCCACCATCGACATCGGCGGGGGCCGACCGGAGACGGCGCAGGTAGACCCCAAGAGCGGGATGCTTTACGATAATTTGGAAGACAAATTTTCCATGGCCGTCGTGGACCTCAAAACCCACAAGATGGTGGGCACACCTTGGCCGGCGGTTGCTGGAAAAGGGGGTTCGGGCCTGGCCATTGATGTCGAGCACCACAAGCTGATTCTCGGCTGCGAAGACACCATGGCCATGATGGACACGACGACGGGCAAGGTTGTCGCGACCCTGCCAGCCGCCACGGGTATAGACTCTGCCGCCTTCGACCCTGGCACCCAATTGGCGTTCACGCCCGGTGGCACCAGCGGCACCGTTACCATCGCCAAGGAGGATGGCAACAAGCTGACCCTGGTTCAGACCCTAACGACGGCTCCGGGAGCGAAGACGATGGCGGTCGACCCCTCTACCCACAAAATTTACCTGGCCACTGTGCAGTTCCAGCCGGCGGCGGCGGCCAGTGCCAGCACCACCCCTGCGGCCCGGCCCACTCGCGGCACCCCGGTGGCGGATAGTTTCCATGTGCTCGTCTACGGAATGGATGAG
>Ga0206886_1167_pt1 | contig 12092 bp, 8 predicted proteins | sample Alteio_BWOrgHeat_92_FD_152952 | JGI IMG/M metagenome (GOLD analysis project Ga0206886, IMG submission 152952) | Enriched cells from forest soil in Barre Woods Harvard Forest LTER site, Petersham, Massachusetts, United States - Alteio_BWOrgHeat_Nextera2 ... | reverse complement strand
GCCATGGACTATACCCATCTTCCGGAACGACGCGATTGTAGCGCTACTGCTTTGACTCTACCCGGCCTTAACGGTGAATGGGGCGGCGAAATTGGGGAGTTAACGGTGGTGTAACCCCCGTTTACACGGGATTTAGCCCACGTTCAGGCCGCAGAGGCGCCAAGCCTTGACCGAACGCGGGCGACTTAACGGTGTCGTTTGGTCCGCTTAGCAGGTGTAGCGTTGTGGCCGCATGCGATTCGGCGGTTTACTGATTTCCATAAGCCGGGGCCCCGGACGGAATGGAGGCGCACCGGAGGCCGGCTTGGGTGGCCTGAAAGAGGTGGACCAAATGAGAGGGCATATGTTGCTAGTTGGGTGGATGGCAATTGCGGCAGCTGCGACTGCTTCGGCCCGGACCAACGTATTTGCAGATCTGACCAAGCTGGAGCAGAACCGATTTGCCGATGCAGCGGAGTTGAAGGGCGACCTGGCGCGTCTTCACGAGGAATATAACGCCGCGGTCAATTACTATCGCACGGCGCTGCGGGCTACTCCCAACAGCGCGAAGCTGGAGAACAAGCTGGGCATTGCTTATTTGCAAATGGGGAGCCGCGGATCGGCGCGGAAGGAGTTTCTGAAAGCCATCAAGATCGATCCGTACTTTCCAAATGCACTCAATAACCTGGGCGCAGCCTACTGCCTGGACAAGAAGTACAACCCGGCGATCCGGTATCTGAAACAGTCGCTGGCGCTGGATGAGAGCAACGCTTCGGCTCACCTGAACATTGCGGAGGCGTGGGCAGGACTGGGCGAGATGGACCGCGCAATGACCGAATATGCCCGTGCGCTGGAACTGAATGCCGACATTTTGAGCGGCAATCCCCAAGGCGTGATGGTCCACGTGAACACACCGGAGCAGAGGGCACGGGTGGACTTCCTGCTGGCGAAGGCATATGCCAAGCGCGGCAACATGGAGGGCGCGCTGGAGTACCTGGAGCGCGCCAAGGAAAACCACTATACCGAGCTGGCAAAGGTCTACGAAGACCAGTTGTTTTCGGTACTTTGGACCGATCCAAGGTTGCAAAAGATCGTGAAGCGGTAGGCCTCCAACTACCGCGGATCGATAAAAGGGCGCCTCGTGCGTGGGAGCAAGCGAGGCGCCTTTGTTATTGGGCGTGATTTCGGGCGGAAGCGGCTCCGCTATACTCCGGATGATTCTCAAAGGAGCCCCGGCTCGATGCGCCTCACTCTACTTGCCGCAGTTTTGCTTGCGCCCGTTTGCCTGGCGGCCGGCCGGGATGCCAAGCTTCAGAGCCCCGAGACGGTCGAAATCCGCTCGATCATTGACAGGTATACGCAGTCGATCGACGCGGCGGATCCCGAGTTGGGCGCGAAGATCTGGCTGACGACAGCTGAGGCTTCCTTCATCCATCCGCTGGGCGAGGAGAGCGGCTGGGATCAGATTGCAGCCGATGTTTACGGGAAGCTGATGGGGCAGACCTTCAGCAAGCGCAGCCTGAAGCTGGCCGAAGAGCCGGTGATTCACACCTTCGGGGATGCGGCGGTGGCGGAGTTTCACTGGGACTTTGTGGCGACGCTCCGGAGCAACGGAAGCGAGGTGCACACGAAGGGGCGGGAGAGCCAGGTTTACGTCAAGCTGCCGGATCGGGGCTGGAGGCTGGTACACGTGCATTACTCGGGACCGGCGATGGCGATGCCGGCTAGCGCACAGTTTTGACATCGATGAGAGACAGTAGAACGTCCCGCAGGCGTTTAAGTGTCTGCGTGAGAACTCGCAGGCAGTATTTGTTTCTGAAGTTTTGCGGCGGTTTCCGTCGCCCCTACGGGGCTGCTTCTCGCGAGTGTCGGCATTTCCCAGGATTGCGTCCTCGGCCTCCGGGCTCGGACTCCATCCTGGGCTATCATCCATAGCTCCCTGCGGGAGCTCTTGCCGCTTCGCGGCTTCGGGTTCCGCAGTTCTCACGCAGACTCTGAAGCCCCGCTCATTCTGTTGGCCCATCGGCATGAGTGAAGTCGTGCCCTGTTACAAAACACAACCCGATTCGAGTTTTTCAGCAAGCGCGGTTTGAGCCTTGTAGCGAACTTAGCCGGATCATTTGGCCTTTGCGCGTGCAGCTACCGTCTTTTTGCGTTCGCGAATGATCTTGCTGCGTTCTTTCTCGGGCATGGCGAGGATGGTTTTTGTTTTCTTGGGAAGCTTGTCGAAGATGAGTTGGTGGGCTCGCTTCAGCTCGTCTTCAATCTGGCGCGGGGGCAGCACGTCCCAGCGCTCCAGCGTTACCCAGAAATGCTTGGCAGAGTACGGGGTGGGCCTCATGCCTTCGATCTCAAGCAGATCGTGAAAGCGCTCGGCGCCGCAGTGAAACGAGAGAACACCTACGCCGCTCCCGTCAAGATCGGTTGAGGCAAACATTTTGCCGCCGATGTCGCGGTCGCCGGCCCAGTAGACCAGGTGATGTCCCCAGTTGACGGTCTCGCACGCGTGAGGCAACGCCATGCAGATGGCCCGGATGCGTTCGTTATCCATGGCGGCCAGTTTACGGCGAAGGTCACGAACGGAGTCAATCAGAACTTTGCTTCGAAGGCGCGGAAGCGGCGCTCGAGTTCATACTGGGCGGCGGCCTTCTGATTGGCTTGGAGGAATTTGGTGCAGGCGGCGGCGGGTTTTTCCGCACCTACGGCTTCGCCGCGGCACTCCGGCGCGGACGTGGTGAACTTGTCGGGCTCGGTCCAGAGGCTTTTGCCGGGAAGGAAGTTGTGTTCCATGCCGGTGCGGGCAAGCTGTTTCATGTCGGCGTAGGTGAGGTGATAGTCGAGGGCGGCGCGGACATATTCATGGGTGAGGTCGATGCGGCTTACGCCCTCATCGTCAGTGGAGAGCGCGACGGGCACGTGGTTGGCGCGGTAGAGGGGAAAGGGATGATCGGAGCCCTTGACGCCCAGGATGCCGTCGTTGGAACTGAGATTGATTTCGACCATAACGTGCCTGGCTGCCAGTTCTTTCAGCAGAGCCGGGGCATCGTCTTCATAGGAAATGTCGACACCGTGGCCGATGCGCTCGGCGTGTCCGAGCTCGACAGCCTGGCGGATGTGGAAGCGCAGGCCCTCGGGGGGGACCAGGCCGGGCGCGAGTTCGCCGGCATGCAGGGTGATGTGAACCCTGGGATAGACGGAGTGAAGATAGTCGACCATCTTCATTTCCAACGTGTAGTCGTGCATGGAGACGTAGCCGTCTTCAGGCTGAACGAAGTTGATGCCGAGAAAGCCTGGTTCACCATCCTGCATGGTTTGGCTGATGGTTTCAAAGCCGAGCAGCGTTTGGGCGAAGACAACTTCAGGCGGGTTGGCGCGCAGAACCTGGTAGATGTAGCGAATCTCAACGGAGCAGGCGGGTTGGGCCTGGGCGGTTCCGCAGTGCTCGAGCTGTTTGCGTTTGGCCTCGGCGGATTGCACATCGTCCATGCCGGCCTTGACCTCGTCGCGTACGCCGCGATCGAGCAGAGCCTGGCGCATGGCGGCGAAATCGACGTTCTCTGAATTCGCGGGCCAGCCGATCTGCCTGGAGAGCACGGCGGCATGAGAAAAGGGCGGCGTCTGCATGAGCTCGAGATACTGCTGGTTTTGCGTGGCTGCGCGGGAAGCCACCTCGTCAACCCATTCTCCGGTGTGGCTCTTGTCGACGCCGAACTTGCCGAAGGTGGAGAAGAATTGATCGTGGCCGCTGTAGCCGGGCGTGGGTACGAAGCTGCGCATGGAAAAGGAATCGATGAGGCGGTCGTAGAGGTCCTGGTCGGCGGGGGCAAGCATGCCGGTGAGCCGCGTGGCGGGAACCGTGTTGTCGGCACAGGGCGGATGCACGAAGCGAAGACCGATGGTATCGACGCAGAGGCCGTCTTCAGCTGCCTCGCGGATAAACGTCTCCGCGTAGACCGCGCCGGAGAGATGGACGTGGAGGTCGGCGCCTTTGGGGAACGAGAGCAAAAACGCATAGAGGGCGGGGGAACCGGATCGGGCGGCTTCTTCAAAGGCGTGGGCAGCGCGGGCTTCAGAGCCGGTGGACGCCTGAGCACGTTTGGCGGCGGGCCTGGCAGGCTGCGCAGTCATTGGCTGAACAACTGCAAACAGGAACAAGGCGGAGACAACGCGGACGATCAGCCTTTGAGGAAGGAATCGCATGATTGCCTTCCAGTGTAGGGCACGGCGGGCTGGAAGGGCGCAATCGGGCCCGGATGCGGGTTATGGCAGCTATCTATCAGGGTTTGCGCGGCTTGGCCGGAGGGAAGGACAGTTGGTATACTCAGAAAGTTGTTGCAGCGTACTGTCTGAGGGAAACCCAGCCCCGCCGGCTTGTCCGGAATCCAAACAGGAGATTGCACGCAACGAGTCTGCACTGAGGCCAGGTAGCTCAGTGGTAGAGCGCGGCCCTGAAAAGGCCGGCGTCGGCGGTTCAATCCCGTCCCTGGCCACCACTCCTCCGTACCACCCCGTCTCGACCCGTGCCAAACTTTACCTAAATCCTTTGTTTCCGCCAAACCAAAGTGCCGCGCCGTCTCACCGGGAATCATGGCATCCCAGTGGGAAGTGGGTATGAATCGGAGTATCTTTCAGGATTCGAGAAAGTCATACCCCAATGCCATTGACCGATGTCCAGGTAAAGAACGCGAAACCGGATAAGCGAAAGCTGCCGGGAACGTTGACCTGTTGGTTGGAGAAGGCGGCAACATGGCCGCAGACACCGGAGACGATGGGATAGTCCTTGTCGATGATCAATACGCACGACTTGGCGGGAAGTTTCAGGCTGCGCTCAAAGGAATTACCGAGAAACCAATTCGATTTGTGATCAATACCCACTATCACGACGACCACACAGATGGAAATCGATACTTCCACCAGGCGCCAGTCATCGCGCGCGACAATGCTCAAGGAAACGCGCGCGGTGGTGGACCGCGGGGTCAAACAAGGAAAAACTCTCGATCAACTCGAGCATGAGAAGGTTCTTGATCCGTGGAAGGAATGGTCTGGAGAATGGATCACCGCAGATATTTACTTGGAGACTCTGTATAACGACATAGTCGGGAAGCCGGGTACCTTCGTGAAGCACAACTGAAGCGTTGACTGGGCAGCTGCATCCAGTTACAGACCTTGAATCTCAGAATGCTTGCATTTGTGGCGATATCTCCCCGAAGGGTGAAGCTGTCGCTGAGCCTGAATCAAGTTGACCTTCTATATGACACGCCTACGCGGCGCTCGGTTCACTTAAAAGGGGCTTCATCGGCGAGCTTGCTGTACTTAGTCTGCTCGATGGCGGCTTCATTGGCTTCATATTCGTAGTAATCGTACAGATTGCGCGCTGAATCGACAGGGCGCGGCCATTTCTCGCTCAGCGGAGTAATCACCGCGCTGCGCTCGGCCCACAAGTGCATCTCCTCTGCAGCCTTCCGCTTGTACATGCGACGTCGGGTTGCGTAGTAATCGGCAAGCACTGTGAACTGTTCCACGGTGTGTGCCTCGCGTGCCATCTTCCTGATCTGCGCACTCGTATATTCAGGCCGATCAACAGGAGCTTTGTCGGTAGCGTAAACGTTAGTCGTTACGGCAATTATCAAAGCACAAATTGCGGTGGCACAGTATCTCATCTGCTTTCCTCCGTCTTAGACACTGTGGCAGCGACTAGCTAATAAATGCATAAATCAGAAATGAAGGCAGCATAAAGGTAGGTATTCGGGCCAAGAATATGCGCCCGCGTTCATGCGATCCTCATACGGTCTCTTTCAATCTCTATTCATCGTTGAGATCAAATCTGCGCGAGACCTGCGCTGAGTTCTTCTCCTGCTTGGCGCAGACAACGTGTTGATGGCGCGGTCTTGTCGTTTCGTAAGCCTTGCATATTGCGACCTGGCTCTCCCGGCTTACGAACAACTGTGTAACGCTTTACGAAACTCTTATGAGATTCAATTTGAAATGATTCTCCAGAGTGCACGCACTTTCTCGCAGGAATGCATTGCAATCATCCTTTGTCTGCGATGAGAGGACGCCTCGGATGCGAACGTTCGCAGGCCATGGTGGCTTGGCGGAGCGCGGAGAATCACCGGTTCCACGAACGCAAGCCTTAGGAGGTTTCAACAAGTGACGTTGCCACTCTCGCAGGGCAGAAGGAGACAAATGTCCATCATCTCGAAGCCGCTCCAGTGTCTTAGGCTGGCAGTGCTCATTGTGACTGCATCAACACTTGGCTGGTCGCAATCTGAGTCCAATACGCAAAACCAAACGGCGCATGTCGACCCCGTTCCTGTGCCGGATGTAAAGGGAGGGCAACCCACTCCTGGCGCTGATGGAAACAAGATTCAGCCGACGGTGGAACAACAATTGAAGGCGATGCAGGACCGCATTGCCGAACTCGAACACGAGGTGCAGGCACAAAAGGCCGCTGCTCTCGCCGACACCGTGGGAACTGCCGCGCTAAAGAGTGCGACAAAGGAACTTGTTGCCGGAACTCCCATACCCGCAGATGGAGCCGGAGTGCACTCCGCCGCAACCCTGCCAGCCGCGCAGGATGCTCCCGCTGGAACCCCGGCGCCTCCGGAGATCAAGGCGCAGACAACGACAAAGGGCGAGCCCTTCGAAGGCGACTGGACCTGGCTGAATAGCAACGGCCATCAAACCGATAGCCCCATGGCGACCAAGTACTTCACGCCGGAGTTCCGCGCCGACGCGAACTACAACATCGACTACAACCATCCAAAGGACGATACGCTTGGCGGATCCACAGAAACCTTTCGCTCCGATGAATGGCAACTGGAACAGATCAGCGTCGGCGGCGACATTCGAATCGACAATGTTCGCGGCCGCATCCTCACCATGAATGGCTTGTTCGCCGTGACTACACCTCGCAATGATCCCAGCGTTCAGCGCGGTAACTGGGACCTGACCGGAGCCTACAAATACGTCTCCGAAGCCTGGGGCGGATATCACTGGGACGTCAACCACGGGCTTAACCTGGACGCCGGCATCTTTGTCTCCTATATCGGTCTCTTCAGTTACTACAACTTCGATAACTGGACCTACCAGCCATCGTTCGTGTCTTCCAATACGCCGTGGTTCTTCAACGGATTGCGTGTCCAGTGGTTCCCCACCAAGAAGCTCAAGATCGAACCCTGGTTCATCAATGGCTGGCAGTCCTATGCTCGCGCAAATGGAAAACCCGGGCTGGGCGGGCAGATTCTCTACCGTCCCACGCCCTGGCTTGACCTTGTATGGAATAACTACGGATTGGGCGAAGACGTGCCAGGGGCTCCTGGCCGTTCACGCGTTCACGCCGATTACAGCGCGCAGGTCAAGGTCTACGACCAGCCGAAGAAGTTGCTCGACAAGATCGCCTTCACCGTGACCGGCGATGCAGGCTGCGAATATGGCGGCGGACCCGCGGGCGGCTCTTACGATCCCAAGGGTAATTCCCCGGAGATGGGAACCTCGTCCACTTACACCGGCGGAGTGAACTGCCACAATGCCAAGAATGGAAGACCCAAACAGGATTTCGTCGGCTGGATGATGTACAACCGGTACTGGTTCAAGAAGGACCTGTTTGCGGTCACGCTCGGCGGCGGACAGATGAATAACCCCGGCCGCTATCTCACCCTGCTGCCACCCATTAACGGCGCCACCGCGGTTACCGGCAGTCCGTACTTCACTGAGAATGCCGGCGACCGCGCACAGATGCACGACGGTACCATCACTTTCGACTATATGCCCAGCCAGTTCATAACGTTTCGCCTGGAGACAGGCTATCGTTACTCCGACGTTCCCTACTGGACCGGTCGCGGCGGCATCACGCCTCCAGGCGCAGCTGGACCGAGCAACAACGGCGCGCCCACGCAATATGCGTGCGCCAACGGCGCGCCCTCCGGCTTCGGATACGGCAATCTGACTGCGGCCGAGAACGCGTGCATCGGAGCCGGCAATAACAACGGAAGTAGTGGAACCGCAGCGATCTGGTGGCCCGATCTGCGTACCAACCAGACCGTCTCAACCCTCGCGGTCATGGTCAGGTTCTAAAGCACGGTTGCGTAATCGAAGGCGGCTCTCGGAGGCAGCAGTTTCGGTATCTGAGAGCCGCCCCAACCCAATCCACCAAACGGCAGTGAAAGCTGCGGCGCAAGCAGCTCGGGATTTGTGTGCTCTGAAAAAAAGGGAAAGAAGTACTCCAGGAAGAACGGAAGGCGAGTGAGATGAAACGCGTTTCTGTTGAAAGTGCCGCTCTCGTGACCGCAATCATTGCTTTGCTTGTCGGAAACGGTTGCAAGGAGAAGGTCGCGGACGCATCCGTAGAAGCGCCACCACAAGCAAAAGTTGTCGGCGATGTCGATGTGGCGAACTGGGCCGTCGACGATCCCTCGAAGTACCCTTTCGCTACGGCTCAGGCATACGACTCCTATTCCAGGTTACAGGTTACGGGAACCGTGTTTCCCGACATTGCTCGTACCGTGCCCGTGATCTCCATGGCGACGGGCCGTGTCGTCGAAATCAAGGGTCGTCTCGGCGACGAAGTCAAGAAGGGCCAGGTGCTGCTCCGCGTCCGCAGTGACGATATGGCCGGTGGCTTTGCCACATACCAGAGCTCAGTCGCCGACGAGGTTCTGGCCAAGGCCCAGTGGGAACGCGCACAGCAGTTGTATGAACACGGCGCCATCGCCCTCAACGATCTCCAGATCGCAAAGGACACTGAAGACAAGGCGAAGATCGCCGTTGATGCCGCCGGAGAACATCTCAAGCTGCTGGGCGGCACGCTCGACAAACCCTCCGGAATCGCGGATATTGTCGCGCCAATATCTGGTGTCATCACCGATCAGCAGGTGACCAATGCAGCCGGTGTGCAAAGCCTCGGCACCAATCCCTTCACGATCTCCGATCTCTCCTATGTATGGGTGGTGTGCGATGTCTACGAGAACAATATTCCGGATGTGAAAATCGGCGACACCGCCGATCTGGCCATCAACGCATTTCCCGGCATGGCGCTCAAAGGGACGATCAGCAACATCGGACCCATCCTCGATTCCAACATTCGCACCGCCAAGGTTCGCATCGAGGTGAGGAACCCCGGATCGTTGCGCGTGGGTATGTTCGCCACCGCCACCTTTCAGGGACGGAAGAAGGAAGTTCACACATCGGTGCCGTCGTCGGCGGTTCTCCGCCTTCACGATCGTGATTGGGTTTATGTGCCCGCGCCCGAAAACAAGTTTCGCCGCATTGAAGTGGTGGCTGGGGAGTCCCTTCCGCACAATATGCAGGAGCTGAAGACCGGCCTGCAGCCCGGAGACAAGGTTGTCCTCAACCCATTGGCGTTGCAGAACGCCATCGACAATCAATAGCACAACGGAGCGAAAGAAAGACGCAATGATTCGTACACTGGTTGATTTCGCCCTGAACAATCGCTTTGTTGTGCTTACGCTGGCAGTTCTGCTCGTTGCGTGGGGAGTTGTCTCGTTTCACAACCTGCCGGTCGAGGCTTATCCCGACATCGCCGACAACTACGTTACTGTCATCACACAGTGGCCCGGACGCGCGGCCGAAGAAGTCGAGCAACAGGTAACCATTCCCGTTGAAACAGTGATGAACGGCATCCCGCACCTCACCGCCCTGCGTTCTGAGTCCATCTTTGGTCTCTCCTTCGTGCTCATGATTTTCGACGATCAATCTGTCAACGATTGGAATCGCGAAAAGGTTCTCGAGAGACTCTCGCAGGTTGAGCTTCCTCCGGGCCTGCAGGCGCAGATCGGAACTGACTGGAGCACCGTGGGTCAGATCTACTGGTACACCCTGCGCAGCACCAATCCCAAGTATGACCTCATGGAGTTGAAGTCGATCGAGGATTGGACGCTGGAAAAGCAATGGAAGTCCGTTCCCAATATTGTGGACACATCCACCTTCGGAGGCACCACCAAGGAGTACCAGGTCCGCGTCGATCCGAATCGACTCATCTCCTACGGAATGAGCATTAGTCAGCTAGAGCAGCAACTGGCGAACAATAATGTCAACGCTGGGGGCAGCTTTGTCGAAGCCGGCCAGCAGCAAATGAACGTGCGCGCTCTCGGCTTGTTCCGCAACGTGCAGGACATCGGGAATACCGTCCTGACCACATCCAAGGGTGCGGCGCTGCATGTCAAAGATGTGGCCGACGTAGTACAAGGCCCACGCATTCTGCTGGGTGCCATGGCGCGCGCCGACCATTTGCCTGATGGAACGATTCGTGACAACCCGGAGGTCATCCAAGGCGTGGTGTTGCTACGCAAGGGCGCGGACGCGGAACCCACGCTCGATGCCATTCATGCCAAGGTGAAGGAACTCAACGAGCGCATTCTTCCCGATGGTGTCAAGGTCGTGCCCATGCTCGATCGCTCCGACCTGCTCCACTACACGCTGCACACCGTGATGCACAACATGGCCGAGGGGATGATCCTCGTTACGATCATTCTTTTTTTGTTTCTCGGCAATGTGCGCGGGGCGTTCATTGTTGCGCTCACCATTCCCTTTGCGCTCCTGTTCGCGTCCATCTGCCTCGATCTGAGCAAGATTCCCGCGAACCTTCTCTCGCTGGGCGCGCTCGATTTTGGAATGGTGGTCGACGGCGCGGTGGTCATGGTGGAGAACATCATTCGCCACCTAGCACACAAGAACGGCACATCGAAGCCGCCAGAGGGACTGGAACCATCGCGGACCACGCTCACAATCAAGACACCCGTGCAGATAATACGCGAGGCGTGCCATGAAGTGCAGCGGCCCGTCTTCTACGCCATCCTTATCATTATCACCGCATATCTGCCCATCTTCACTCTGCAGAGGGTCGAAGGCAGGCTCTTCAAGCCCATGGCTTGGACAGTCGCCTTCGCGTTGCTCGGGGCGATGACCTTCTCCATTTTGATCGCGCCGGTGCTCGCAGGCATGCTCTTCCGCAGTGGGGTCAAGGAGTGGCGCAACCCGGTCATGGAGTTCTTGACGGACCGCTATCGCAGAAGTGTCCGCTGGGCCATTCATCATCGCCGGTCCGTCCTTGCCGGAGGCTTGATCGCTCTCGGACTCACGATGTTTCTCGCTTTCAGCGGCGTCATCGGTTCGGAGTTCCTTCCGCATCTTGATGAGGGTGCAATCTGGGCTCGTGGCAGCCTCAGCAACAGCACCAGCCTTACCGAAGGCAGGGCTTTCGCCGACAGGGCGCGGGTGATCTTCGCATCCTTCCCTGAAGTCACCAAGGTCGTATCTGAAGTTGGACGTCCGGATGATGGCACCGACACCGGCGGATTCGGCAACACCGAGTATTTCGTCGACCTCAGGCCGAAGGAACAGTGGCGGCCCGTGTTTCGCGGAGACAAGGATGAATTGATTGGCGCCATGAACCGCGAAGTCTCGAAGATGCCGGGCGTTTTCTGGAACTTCTCGCAGCCCATCGAAGACAACGTTGACGAGACGATTACCGGTACCAAAGGAGGCCTCGCAGTCAAGGTCTATGGAGACGATCTCAAGTTGCTTGAACAAAAGGGCGAGGAGATCATGACCCAATTGGCTACGGTGCCGGGCATCAAGGACCTCGGCCTCTACCGCGACATGGGTCAGCCGAACCTCGACTTCGTCGTCGATCGCCAGGCAGCCGGACGGTTCGGCATCAACGTCGCCGACATACAGGACGCCGTTCAAACCGCGGTCGGCGGGAACGCGGTAAGCCAGGTCCTGCAGGGCGAGGCCCGTTTCGACGTTGTGGTGCGCTACAAGGAGCAATACCGCAACTCGCAGGATGCGATTGCCAACATCCGCCTGCTCTCTCCCTCGGGGGAACGAGTCTCTCTTTCGCAACTCACCAAACCGCAGGTTCGCGAAGGCGCCTACGATATCTTCCGCGAAAACAATCAGCGTTACGTAGCCATTCGCTATGAAGTGCGCGAACGCGATCTCGGAACCACCGTCGCGGACGCTACAGCGCGCGTCGAAAAGAATGTCCAGCTCCCTCGCGGATACCACATTGAGTGGTCCGGCGAGAATGAAAGCCAGAAGCGCTCCTCGCGCCGTCTCGCCATCATCGTGCCGCTCACCGTGCTGGTCAT
>Ga0206886_1141_pt1 | contig 12102 bp, 5 predicted proteins | sample Alteio_BWOrgHeat_92_FD_152952 | JGI IMG/M metagenome (GOLD analysis project Ga0206886, IMG submission 152952) | Enriched cells from forest soil in Barre Woods Harvard Forest LTER site, Petersham, Massachusetts, United States - Alteio_BWOrgHeat_Nextera2 ... | reverse complement strand
CCGACCCGCTGATGTTGACGGTCGCCGCACTGCCGCCGGGCCGGTCGTTAAATGTCACATTGTCGCCCGATTGAAATGCGTCCGCGGCTTGCGTGACGGTGTTGTACCAGCTCGCCGTATTGTTGGTGTCCCAAGTGCTGTTAGCAGCGTTCCACTGCAAATTGCCCGCGACACCCGTCACTGTCAGCGTCACGGCGGTCCCACCCGATAGGCCCAAAGTATAGGACTGTCGAGCCTCCGTGCCGTAGAAGCCGCCCAAATGCAGATTGGCGATGTTGGGAGCGGGCGAACTGCCGGGGTAGGTGAAGATCGTATAGATGGTGCCGGCGCTTCCGCCCGTGAGCTGGCCAGTGGGGACCACATAGTCCGTTCCGGCGAGGCCCAGCGAACCACCCGACAGCGCGACCAAATCTCCGCCCAGATACGCGAGGGTCCCGCTATTCATTCTCAGGCCGCCGCTGATTGTCAACGTGCCGCTGGCAGTCGGGCTGACCACGCCCAGCGTGGCGTTGTTGATGTTGAGCGTTCCGTTGATATCGGTGCCTGCGCCGACGGTGCGGCCCGCAGTAATCGTTCCGCCGTTTTGGTTATATCCTGGCGATCCGAAGGCCGACACGTCAAAGCGCACACCAGGATTCACCGTAATGTTGCCCGTGCCAAGCGACCCACCCAATCCGACCGCCAGCGTTCCCGCGCTGACAACGACTGAGCCGTTGCCGCTAATAACGCCGCCGAAAGTAGTCGGACTCGGATTCGCGAAGAGCAAAGAGGCATTGTTGACGATGTTGCCCTGCACATAACCGTTGTTGGCTGCGCCGTCGCCTAGTTGGAGAGTGCCGCCATTGATTCTCGTCCCGCCCGTGTAAGTATTGGACGCGGAGAGCACAAACCGACTGGGGCCGGCCATGACGACCGACCCATTGCCGCTGATGACACCGGAGTAGGTTTCCGCGGTGAATGGGGCCAGGGCCAAAACGCCGCTATTGGAAATGCCAGCGGCCGCCGGCACATAGCCATTGCGCGTCGAGCCGTCACCCAATTGCAGGGTGCCTCCCGCAATCGTCGTACCGCCCGCAAAATTGCCTGACGCTGCCAACACGGCAAGGCCCGGTCCGGTAACCGTCAGGCCCGTGCCGTTCAAAACGCCGGTGCCGACGCTGTCGGCGATGGTGCCCGACGACATCGCAACCGTACCCGTGCTTGGGGCAAATCCCTTAATGTCAAGCGCACCGCCGGCCACCATTACGGTGCCGCTCGTGCTGGGCAATGTGTTGACGTTCCCCACTTGGACGGTCCCGCTGTTGATCAAAAACTCGCCGTTGTAGTTTAAATTGTTGGTCCCGGAAAAAATAAGCGTGCCGGTGCCGGCCATCGTCAAAATGCCGTTGCCGACCAGCGGCGAGTAGACGCGAACCGTCCGTCCCACGCCGGTGGCGTCATTGCTGCTCATGACTTCATTGCCGGACAGCGAGATGGAAGTGTTTGAGGTTGCCGTCGAACTTCCCCATGCAAGGACGCCTCCAGCGCCACCGTCAATCGGCTGGAGCGTGCCGCCGCTGAAGTTGAATATGCAACTGGGCAAATTGGCAGCGGTAGTTGTTGTCGTGCTGATAGTATCGGACCGCAACAGGCCGCCTTGAAGATTGAGTGTGCCGGTGCCCCCAGGAACGCCGTCCAAACTTATTTGAGCCATGCTCACCAGTGCGCCCGCACCGTTGATGGTCAGGGTTCCCACCCGGTTAGCGGCGCCGTCGCCGATAAATGAAATTGGCGTATTGATGAGCAACGATCCGCCTGTCATCAAGTAATTGGTGGTGCCCGCTTGCGTGAGGAAGAACGTACTGGTGCTGGCGGCCCGATTGACCGAAATCAGACCGCCCGTTTGCAGAAAGTTGGTCGTGGTGGCAGCAACATCGTTCATGACGAACGCGCCGCCGACGGCCGTGTTCGTGAATATCAGCGAACCTGCCGCGTTCATGCTGTAATTCCCCGTCCAAAAGTAAAAGTTGGAGTTGGTTGTCGTGTTGATGGTGACGGGAGCGTTAATCGCGAGCGTGCCCGAGGAGTTGCTGATCCATTCGGTAGAGGCGGCAGTCGGATTGTTCAAAAGCACGGGCGTAGAAAGGGTCATCGTGCCTGTCGCGTTGGCAAGCACATCGCCCGCATTTTCAAAGAGTGCGATCGTGCCGCCCGAAAGCGCCGCGTTATTGTTGAACACAATGCTGTTGAGTGCGTTCATGCCGGTAAGCGCCACCGTGTTAGCGCCATTCAGCGTAAGGTTGAGGCCCGTGCTCACCGGCCCGCTGATGTTGGGCAATGTCGTCGGTCCCACGTTGTTGATAACCAGGCTGGCGGCCAAATTGCTCGCGACAATGGCGGAAGAATTATTGATGAAACCGTCCTGCCCGACAACGCCGGTACCCAATTGCAGCGTTCCGTTGCTGAGCGTGGTTGGGCCGGTATAGGTATTGGCGCTAATCAATGTCAACGTTCCGGAGCCGACTTTGGTCAAGGCCAGCACGCCGCCAGAGCCCGTGTTATTAGCCAGCACGCCGCCATAGGTGCTGCTGACGCCGCCGTTGCCGGCCGACAGCGTGGCGGTGCTGCCCGGAAGGTTATTTACCACGAGATTTGTGCTCGATGTGCTGGGCTGCGACAGCCCATTGATAATAGTATTGTTGCCGTTGATATCGAACACGGCGGCGGACGCCGGGTTGCTGAATACCACGTTGCCCGCGGAAGTGCCCGTGGGGATTGCGCCGCCCGAACCGACCTGCAGCACACCCTGGCTGATCGTTGTATCGCCCGAATAAGTGTTCACACCCGCTAGAGCGAGCGTACCCGCGCCGGCCAGGGTCAGGCCGAAGCTGCCGGAAATGTTCCCGTCAGCGGTCACTGTGCTGGCATTGACGATCACGGTCGGCGTTGCTCCCAGCGTCACCGGCCCAGTGCCGAAGTTCAATGGCTTGCTGCCGGCGAATGTGAAATTGCCGTTCCAGTTCTGGGCCAGGTTGCCGCCTATCGTCATGGCGCCGCCGCTGGTGTTATCGAGTGTGCCGCCGGCGATCGTCAATGCGCCGCTTCCCAGCGCGCCTGAGTTGCCTAAGTTCAGCAATCCGCCGTTGAGAACAGTGCCGCCGGAGTAGGAGTTCGCGTTGTTGATTGTCAGCGAGCTGGGCCCGTTCATCACAAGCGAGCCGGGGCCGCCAATTGAACCGGCGCCACTCACGATATAGGCCACGGCCGTGTTGCTGACGGTTATGCTGGCAGGAACGACGGTTCCGCTGACGTTGACGGTTGCGGAGCTGCCGCCCGGATTATCGTTGAACGTCACGAGGTCGCCGGTTTGGAACTTGTCCGAGGCGAGCGTGGCGGTGTTGAACCAACTTGCCGTATTGTTGGTGTTCCAGGTGCTATTGGCCGAGTTCCAAAGGAGGTTTCCCGCAGATCCGGTGACCGTAAGCGTTACCGACGTTCCGCCGGGCGTTGCCCACGCGTAACCTTGTCTGCTGCTCACCAACCCGCCGAGATACAAATCGGTTTGAACGGTTCCGAGCGAGGGAACGCTGCCGCCGGAAATGACGGTATAGGTGCCGCTGGCGAGCGCGGTGTTGAGTAAGACTTCGTTTGAACCGCTGAGTGTGAGTGCGCTGCCCAACTGAGCCAGGTTGCTAGCGCCGAAGTTCAGCGTGCCGCCGTTGAGTGCCAGTCCGCCGCCGATGGTAGCCGTTCCGACAAGGTTGAGCGCGGCGTTCTGCACGTTCAAGCTGCCGTTGACGTCCGTACTCGGCGCGGAAGTGCGGCCCAGCGTGAGAACGCCGCTATTGACATTGTAGCCGCCGCCGTACGCCGAGACGTCGAGCAAGGCGCCGGGACTAACGGTGATGTTTCCACTGCCCAGGGTCCCGGTCTGACCCAGAACCACGCTGCCGGAGGTTATCGTCGTCGAACCGGTGTAGGTGTTGGACGAGGTTAACGTCAGGCCACCCGCGCTGGCCATGATCACGTTACCGGCGCCGCTGATGACACCCCCGTAAATTTGCGCAGCGGCATTGTTGAAAACAATGCTTCCGCTATTGGCGATATTGCTTTGCACTGATCCGGAAAACAGAAGTGCGCCGGCGCCGGTGGTGTTAAGCGTACCGTTGCCGTTTAGGTTGGCGTAAACGTTGACAACACGGCCGACACCGGCGGCGTCATTGCTGCTCATCGTGGCCCCTGCCCCGGAAACGTTAATGGCGACGTTGTTCGCGGGAGTTGGATTTCCAAAATTGACGGCGCCACCGTTAAGGTAGCCGCCATCAATGGGCTGCAAAGTGCCCCCGCTGAAATTAATTGCAAGGCTCCCCCCGCTTTGTACCAGGTTATCGGTTCGCAACACTCCGTTTTGGAGGTTGACGGCACCGCTCGTCAAGCCGCCCGTGCCGCCTACTATATTCAGATTCAATACCGGGGCACTTACGAGCGCGCTTGCGCCGTTGATCGTCATCGCTGCCGGTTTACCGGCTCCATCCGCTATTGCCAGGTTACTGCCAATGCCGGTAAGCATGACGCTCCCGCCCGTCATCGTATAACTTGTAGTTCCCGCCTGGGTCAGATAAAGTCCAACGGCGTTCGGACGGTTGATGGAAATCAGCCCGCCGGTTTGCAGGAAGTTGGTTGTCGTGCTGGCGGAATCGTTGATCACCAGGGCATAGCCGCTGACGTTGATCGAGCCCGGGCTATTGAGCGTATAGTTGCCGTTGAAGAGGAAAAAGTTATTGACGCTATCAGTTATCGGGGCGTTTATATTGAGCGTACCGCTGCCGCCTACCCAAAAAATCGAGTTGGAAGGACCCCCGAAATTCACCGCAGTACCGAGCGTCGTCGCGCCCGTCGCATTGTTTACCAGATTGGTGCCGGCGGTGAGATTAACCGTACCGCCCGAAAGCGTTGTATTCTGATTGAACGTGATGCCGCCGACCGAGCTTGAGCTCGAATTAACCGTAACCGAAGCTCCCGCGGTGTTGAATAGAGCCGCGTTCGACGTTCCGGCCGCCGAGAGGGTCCACGTCACGCCCGCCGGACTCCAGTTTGCGGACGGTTCCCACGCGCCGCTAGCGCCGCCATTCCATGTGTAGGTAGCCGCGGAGGCCGTCTGTACGGCTGCGATAGCCGTCAGCAATAATACGAATCGTGCTGTCGCGGCCGTGACACGTAGCACTACCTTTGCGAAATCGTCACACAACTTGCGATACAGTTCGCCTGCGAACATTACCGATCTCCCATCGAAAAGCAGTCGGACCAAGGCTATTACGAGAAGTCCCCCCGAACTCCCCCATATCAATATGTACGGGTGCGATAGACCCGTCAATGACAAAGTGTGCCAAAGTTCCGAACAAATTGTGCCGGATCGGGGGACATTGAATTTGAGGCCAACTTCTGGCATAATATGCCTTACTGGCAAACAATACCGGCCAGGCAGTTACCTGGGGTCAACGGTGACATGGGCCGGCGAGTTCGCATCGTCTTGCTGATCGAAACCTCCCGCGGCTATGGGCGAATGCTGCTGGACGGCATCGCCGACTACGCGCGAACCTACGGACCGTGGACCTTCTTCCAGGGCGAACGTTCGATAGACGATCCGGTCCCCCCCCGGCTTCGTCAATGGAAGCCCGACGGCGTGATTGCCCGCATCCTCGATCGCAAACAGGCCACGCAGATCCGTCGGCTCGGCGTACCGATCGTGGACGTTTCGGGTGGAGCTGGCTTCGCGGACGTCCCCCAAGTAGTGCCCGACCAGGAAAGCGTGGTCCGCGCGGCGCTGGACCATCTCTTGGAGCGCGGTTACCGGCAACTGGCTTATGCGGGCCTTGAGGGCGTGTGGTTCTCGGACGAGCGCCGCGACCTTTTCATGCGTCACGCCGCGGAAGCGGGTTGCCGCTGCGAGGTCTTCCAGGAACGCGGTCCGTGGCACGCGTCGGGGCTAGCCCGTCGCGAAGAGGAGACGTTTCGCCGCGACCGGGGCCTCATTGCCTGGCTGCGGGGCCTGCCCAAGCCCGTTGGCCTGATGGCCTGCAACGACACGCGCGCTTATCAGGTGCTGAGCGCGTGCGGGGAATGCGGGATCGCCGTGCCGGGCGAAATCGCCGTAATTGGCGTGAACGACGATAGCGTGCTGTGCAAGCTTTCCGATCCGCCGCTGTCGAGCGTCGATCCAAACGCGCACCGCATCGGGTACGAAGCCGCCGCGCTGGTCTCGCGACTTATCGACGGCAAGCGTCCGGCTCGCGCGGTGATTCGCATCGAGGCGGCCTCGGTCGTCGCGCGGCAATCGACCGACGCAGTGGCGCTCGCCGACGCGGACATGGCGGCGGCCGTCGAATACATTCGCCAGCACGCCTGTGAAGGACTCACAAGCGATGACCTGGCCGTCAAGCTGGCCATCTCCCGCCGCACTTTGTATCGCTTGTTCGATCGGCACTTGGGGCGCTCGCCGAGGGAGGAGATCACGCGAGTAAAGCTAGAGAGGGTCAAGGACCTGTTAACCACAACCCGCTTGCCGGCCGAGGAAATCGCCCGCCTGGCGGGATTTGAGTTTACAGAAACGATGCACCGGCTGTTCCGCCAAAGGTTCGGCCAGCCGCCGGGATCGTATCGCGCCCGCCGCCGCATCGAGCCGGGATAGACGATTGCGTGTCGTCCATTCATCCGCGATAATTCCCGGCGAGCAGAACGCTCTATTCGAATAGTTCAAGCAACACTTTGGCATTGAGACATGGTAGCAACAATGATTGCCACGATTCGCAAGAAGTGGTATTACGCCGCAGCTATCGGCGTATCCCTTTTTCTGGCCAGCGCTTCCCAAGCTCCGGCGGCGGATGCTCCCTCATTTGCCCGGCAGGAAGATGTAATCTACGGCCGGAAAGACGGCATGGCCCTGACCCTGGACGTGATTACGCCCAAGGAAAAGGCCAACGGCGCCGCGGTGGTCTGGGTGATCAGCGGCGGCTTCTTCTCCGCGCACGAAGCGATCAACCCCGGTTTCGTCGTGGAGTTGCTCAAGCGCGGCTACACCGTTTTCGCTGTCGTCCATGGCAGCCAGCCGCGCTATACGATCCCAGACGCGATCGCCGACATGAATCGCAGCGTGCGCTACATCCGCTTTCATGCCAAGGATTTCAAGATCGACCCGCAGCGAATCGGCATCACCGGCGGATCGGCGGGCGGACACTTGTCGCTCATGATCGGAACGGGCGGAACGCCGGGCAACCCCAAGGCCGCGGACCCCGTCGAGCGGGCGTCCAGCCGCGTGCAGGCCGTGGCTTGCTTCTTCCCGCCCACCGATTTCCTCAATTACGGGAAAGAAGGAGTGGTCGCCATGGGAACCGGCGTGCTATCCGGCTTCCAAGCCCCCTTCGAGTTTCGCGAGTTGGACCCCAAGACGAGGGCTTACGTGCCGATTGCCGATCCAGCCCGGCGGCTGGAAATCGGACGGCAGATTTCGCCGCTGACTCATGTCAGCAAGGATTCTGCGCCGACGTTGATCATCCACGGCGATTCGGACACCTTGGTGCCGATCCAGCAGTCCGAGCGGATCATGGCGCGATTCAAGGAAGCCGGTGTGCCAGCGCAACTCGTGGTCAAGCACGGCGCCGGGCACGGCTGGCTGACGATCGCACTTGACATGCCGACGATCGCCGATTGGTTCGATAAATACCTGCGAGAATCAAAGGACCAGTCGAGCCGCCCGTAGCGCCGCGTCCGATTGCCTCGGAATCGCGGCGCGCACAAACGCCTAAACGCGTACGGATTTCTGTCCGGCCTGAACTCTATGGCTTGCTGTTTGCTGCGCCGGAAAGCTGGTTCTTGAACGCCGGATGCGCCATGGCGGTCGCATAGATCGTGTCGTTGACCGGGTCCCAAGTGTAGCCGCCAAACCATTGCGGGGCATACGTATATAACGGGTCCAGGTTCGCATGCAAGGCCGAGACTTTCGCCCATGTCTTGCCGGCATTCGTCGTCTTGTAAACGCCCTTGGGGCCCACGGCGACCATCGTCTTCTCGTCGGCCCCAAAGAACGGTCCTTGCCACAGGTCAACTGGCTCGCCCTTGGTTTGCCAGGTGGCGCCGCGATCCTTGCTTGCGATCAAGCCCTTGGACGTACAAAGGTAATGCGCCCCTAGGAAGAGCACGGGGATTTTCGATCGGGGCTGAAACTCCGAGACCTTGATCCAAGTCGCGCCTTCGTCCGTGCTGCGGTGGATGCCGTTGGCGTAGCTGTAGATAAAGGTCTTGGCGTCGATCACGCCGATCATGCAGTTATCCTTTTTGGCCACCGGATTCATAACGATCGGGAGCTTGATCCAGGTCGTTCCTCCGTCGGTAGACTTATACACCTCGCCGCCCGATTCGTGCTTGCCGGCCACGATCACCTCCGCGCTGGGCGAGGCCCAATCGACCGAGCCAAAATCCCAATTCCGCCCCATGCCTTTGAACTTCTTCCAGTTGCGGCCATCGATCGTATAGCCGGCATCGCCGTCCAGCGAGAACACGGCCACGCGCCGGGGATCGTTTTGATCGACTTGAACCGACCAGCCGCTTTCGCCCCGTCCGCCGATGACCCCTTGGTCCATGCGGGTCCACGTCTGCCCTTGGTTCGAACTCTTCCAGAGGCCAAACCCGACGAAGTTGACCATGACATCGCCGGTAAAGCGATTTACGGCGCAGCCGGCACAACCGCCCGGCCAGGGCTGCTTGCCCAAGCGGCTGAGATTGCCGCTTGAAATGTCGTTCCACTTGTCGGCAGTCTGACCATTGGCCAGCCCAGGGGCAAGACAAAGGAAAGCCAAAGATAGCGCGAATCGAACGATTGTCATGTTGGGTCCTCCTCGTGAGCGCTATTTTATCTGCCCGGCAGACGCCGTACAAGGCTCGCTCCAGTCGGCGCGGGGACATGAAAGGGGCATCGCTGCTTTATGTTTACAGATGCTATCAATAAGCCGACATCGCGGTAGGGACGCCGATTGCCCGACCCCCCCGCACAGATCCAAACGTGAGGAACTTCCTCATACGCCTCTTACCTCGGGTTGTTGACGATCAGTTGATAACTTCTCGTACGCCTTTGATGCGGCTCATTCATCCGCTACTCCACGCCGGTTTTGACCAGCGCTTTCTCTGATTTCTTCTTCTCGCCGCCCCTCGTCTGAGTGATTGATTCTCCACTTGTCGTACGGTAAACTCACTCCTCAGGAGGAAATCGAATCTCCTGTCAGGCTTTCTACCAGGCTCCCGCGGCCGACGTAGCCTGCGAAGGGACCAGTTCGCGGGCGAATTTGCAGCAATATCGCATTTCTAAGGAGTTATCATGTTCCGACCACTTACGTTCGCCTTGTCTCAAATCGCAGTCCTCGCTTTGGTGCTCGCCGCTGCGTCCATCGCCGGGGCCGCCACGTTCACCTATGCCACTGGCGCCAACACCTCGCTCGGCGCCTCGCAGCTTATCTCTCTCACGCCGGATCTCATGCTGCAACAGCAGCCGCCGAACTATACGGTCGGCACGGCCCAGCCCGTCAGCCCTCAGTACTACGCTTATGACGTCCTCGGTTCGATCAACACCGTCAGCACCCCGAACGAGTTTTTTAGCTACCATCTTAACAGCGGCGATCAGCTCGCTACCTACGTCCAGACTGGCCATCCGGCCACTCAGTCGCCCGAGGCGCTCCTGTACGACCCCAATGGCAATCTCGTCGCCGTCGCCGCCGGCAATGCTTCCGATGGTTCCTCCTCGATCATCGATTTCACTATCCCCAACGGTGACGCCGGCAACTGGACCTCGCAGGTGACGACCAGCCCAAATCTCCCTCCCGCTAACTTCAACTTCGATTTACGCATTAGCGGCCCCTTCCTGAAGTATCAGACCGACGTCCTGGGCACTTACGACTCCACCGACCACTCCGGCTTTTACGCCGTCGCCGCCAACGCAGGGGACAACCTCCAATTCTTTGCAAAGGCCGGTACTCCTGGCGCGACCGAGTTACTCCTGTACGACCCCAACGGCAATCTCGTTGCCGTTGCCGCCGGCAACGCCAGCGATGGCATTTCCTCGATCATTGATTTCACCGTCCCCGGCGGTGACACCGGCAACTGGTCCGCGGAGGTAACGGGCAGCCCCAACGTATCCGGCCCCAACTTCTTCAATTACGATCTCCAGATCTCCGGAGCCACCGGCCTGGGACCTATCAATCCGCTCGCGGGGGCCGTCGTGCCCGAGCCCTCTTCCCTCCTTCTCACGGCGACCGGAGTGCTCGGCCTCCTCACTTTCTTCCGGACGGGTAGGAGTATTAGAGGAGGAAAGAGGGGCGGGCGAGCTTATTGAGGAGGAGGGGCCGGAGCGGCCGCGGGCTTTGCGGTTCCCGTGAGCACACCGCTAAAGGGCATGAAACGAGGGCATCGCCGATTTATGTTTACAGGTATTATCACAATGCCATGTGATGTTTCCTTTTCATGCTCGCCCGTGCGCTGAGCGAGTGAATAAGCGGAGCAAACGGCCGAATGGTTTTGTCGTTCATCTGTGCGCGACAAATTGCTTTGTCGATCAAAAAACGCGAATGTTGATCGACAAATGGTTTTGCCGCGCACAGATGATCATCAAAATACCGGCCTTCCCTCGGCCCTCCCAATGCCTCGCGACCCCAGCCGGCTTGCCCGGCTTGGTGAGAGAGTTTTGTTAGCGAAGGGGCGAGCTACTACAGCCGCTTGCTCTCACTGGTCTTCGCTCCCGCCGGCGGGAACGAAGAAAGTTCTGAGAAGGCGGGCGTCGTTTCGCTATCAAGACTTATTTACCGCGCCGGACAAGCCGGCGGGGGTCTCGGCCATTTACGCTCGCTCCAAATTCAACCGCAAGGGCATCCCAGCAATTCCTCATCGCTCATGCCACATCGAGTAGTCATTCGCCGCGACGGTCCGCCACCACAACCTCGTCAACAAGCCCGCGCAGCTTGTCGAATTTGGCGGCGGTCGATTCTACCCACCGCTCGTCTTCGTCCAGTTTCTAGAGGAGAAGGGCAGCAAGCGCATCCTGACGCTCTTCCGGCACAAGTTGGAGCCGTTCAATCGCTTGTTGCAAGGCTTTGGCAATGCTCACATTGCAGTCTGCGGCGAGCGGCTTGGCGAGAGACGGTCGTGGCTGATGCCAAGAGAACGAGCGGCACAGCGGTTGAAGGCGAAGCCGGAAGCGCAAGCGAGAGGAAATGCCGGCCGGCTCGCTTGCGCGTCCGGCAACATCGCTGGGCAGAAATCGGACTTATCCTGCTCTTGTTTGCATCCCGACCCTGTTGGCACCGACCTCGCTGACCCTCTTGCTTCAAGATGACCGCGAACGCGCGATGCCCGTCGCAACGCAAACCGCGCCTGCGGCAAAGCATGCAATATCATAGACGGAGTAGGACTCCGGATACATTGTCTCAGGGAGGACGGCGGCGTTTGTGGTGCGGCTGTAGAACTCGGCGATGCGCTCTTCTTGCCGGTTGTTGTTGTAGCTATGCGCGGCCAAGGGGCCGAGAATGACCAAGGCGCCTATTACCATCAACACGATTGCGGCTGCGATCTTCATCTCAGTTTTCCTTCTCGGCGGTTTGAGACAAGGAATCACTTCTTTGCGATCACACCCAACGAGGCGGTGGTTATATTATTGGCTCGGGTAACGCCGATCGTGCAGGTGAGTTTGCCCTTGCTTGCCAAGACCATTCCGCCGTCGCCGGTATTCGCATAGGTCTGAATGTCCCAGCCGTTAGTTTTGAGCTTATCGAGGTAAAAGTCCACCACGTTTTTGACCGCATCGCCGGTCGTCACGACCGCCGCCAAGTTGTCTTCGGTCTTCACGCCGGAAATCACCTTGCCGCCAGTATAAATCGGAATATCCTTAGGAAAACCGTCCGGCAAGGCAACCTCGCCGCCGCTACTCGCCGTGTTGATGGTGCCGTTGACCGTGACTCCCTTATCGCCGTTTTTTTCCGTGACGTTTGTCTTGCCGTCGGGACTCGGCGTGGTAGCTGTACCGGAGCCGCAGCCCATCCACGTGCTACAGGCCAAAGCGATTGCCATTAAAGAAAAGCGGCTCAT
>Ga0206886_1166_pt1 | contig 12332 bp, 6 predicted proteins | sample Alteio_BWOrgHeat_92_FD_152952 | JGI IMG/M metagenome (GOLD analysis project Ga0206886, IMG submission 152952) | Enriched cells from forest soil in Barre Woods Harvard Forest LTER site, Petersham, Massachusetts, United States - Alteio_BWOrgHeat_Nextera2 ... | reverse complement strand
CGCCTACCTGAGTGCGTTCACGCAGGAGAAGGCGCCGCTCGAGAAGCTTTTTCTGGGTGAAAAATTGTTTCTTGCGCTCCCGGTCACAAATTCTCTTCTCGCCGCGGCCGCCCTCACGGCCGGTTCCATGGGAATCCGAAATGGAATTGGCGGAGACATAACCGCTCTGCGCAGCCTGATTTATTCGCCGTCTGTTTACCGCGCCAGTGTATCCCTCGAGGGAAATGGTTTCACCGAGCGGGAAAGCAGGGATGGAAAAAGCGAGGTTCGGACCCGCGTTTGGCTGGATGGGCATCAGAACATTATCGCTGAAACGCAGGAAGGCCCGATGGGTATTGCGCGCCCTTCTTCAAATTCCGAAGAGCCGTTTGCACGCGAGAAAGAGCTTATGCGGCAGGTGGATCTTCTCGAGAGAGACAATAAGGATATCTCCTATAAGAACGGAACCCGGCTCGTCTCATTTACAAAATGGGGGGAGTCCGCCCAGGCTCTCAAAAACAAAATTCTTTTGCTGGGTATTCTTCGGGAACTTCGCCGGCAAGTGGGGCCAGCAATCGTCAAGGATGGATTTATTTTTGGGAGCACCGCCAAAAATACCGCCTATGCCGGTGGCGGAGGCAAGACGGTGTACCCATCCGATATTGACGGCGACATTCTTGTCGACTCCGGATCGTTGCTCGAGAATTTTGCAGCGATAAGGCGTGTTCTTAACATGGCGCAACGATTGACGGGCATAAGCACCTATCATCTGAGTCCCGTCTCCCTGAGGAGTTACAAAAAATCGTCGAGTTATTATCAGTCCAATACGGCATCGGGAGAGAATATTCTCCCGTTATTGTCGGGCCTCGGCAGTTTGCGTGTCTGGCTTGAGCACGATCCGCAAAATGTTCAGGTCAGGCAATATCTGGATCTGCGGGACATCCAAGAGCTCGAGATCCAGCTCGGTCAGGGCACCGGTGATTCCATCCCCGTCGCCACCTGGCCCAGCACGGTTTTCGTCACTCATCTGATTCTCAACAACTGGCTGCGCGTCAATCCGGTCACGCGGAAATTTTTTGGTTGGAAGAATGTTTCGAGAGAAGACGTCATGCTGATTGCCGTCATCCACGTGTCTCACTGGTTTGAGATGCTCGTCGCGCTGGGCGGCTATTTTTCCCTTCTCCTCCTCACGGGCATGCGCTGGGTGGCTTTTTTGAAAAGTGTTTCCAGTGGAATGGCGTGGTCTTTGCATCCGGTGGCGCTCATCATCATTTCCGCCGTGCTGGCGTGCATTGTGTCCAGCACGGCCATGGTCCTTCTGTTTGCCGAGGGGCACAGCCGGAATATCTATGAATGGTATGAAGGGATCTTGTATCCCAAGACTTTTGCGACGAGAAAGGAGCGTTGGGCCGCAAGGAAATATTTTTTCCGGAAGGGAATGGGTTTTTATCTCCCGATGTTTGCCACGGTCACATCAACACTGCTTTTTAAAATCTTTTCTTTTTGCCATCCCCATTCCTTTTTTTTGGCGTCCGCTTTGTCCATTTCATCTCTTCTTTTCCTGGGCTCGGCATGGTGGGCGGTGTCGAGCCATTGGAATTACAACGCGTGGGTTCGAGACAACGACGGATGGGTAGCGACGGGGGGGGGTGGAACTCCCGGCTTTTTTCGGAAACGCTCAGAAAAATCAGAACCGAACGATTTAACGGATCCGCCTATCGCCAGCTTCAATGGGACGCCAAAGAAGGGAGATTGAGCTCCGCGGACAGGGAGCAATTGCTTCCCCTGCTCTTATCCCGTTTATCGGATCCGGAGTTGGATTTTGAAGATGCCGATGAGCTCCGGCATCTTCTCCCGCTTCTGAGCGACGATCCGGATCTCCAGCGCGCTTTCAACTGGATGAGAATGAACGGCCGCAAGCCGTACATCGGTGTCTCCGGCGTTTTCACGTTGCTCGGGCTGCCTCTCGACAGAAAATCAACGGAAACAGCGGCCGGGAAGGCGCTCAACTATTTCCTTGCCCACAAAGACAGCAAGAAAATCAAAAACCAGATCCTGCAATTTCTGCTGGGCGTATATCTTGGGGAACACTCCCGGGATGCCTTTGAAATCATAAAAAATCTTCATGGTGAAGATCGTGACACGGCGATAACGGTTTTTTCAGAGACGTTGAATCTTGATCGTCCTGTTTTTTCCTTCGTTGAATTGTTGTGCGCCGCCGAGGGAATGGAATTCTTCGGACTGGTTCCGGAAGAAAACATGGGCAAATTTCTGTACGCCTTCTTCAAGCTTGGCAGGAAGTTGAAAGATGAGGAGAGGATTCACGCTCTCGGATTGGCCCTTAACGCGTCCGGGATCGCCCGGCTTGTTGTGCATTTTCCTCAAGAACAATTGAGAGACACGTCGCTGTTCAAGGAAATCTTGAAATGTTTACGGGATAAGAATCTCGTCGTGAAAAGCGCCGATGACCTTCTCTCAATTCTTCGACGAGAAAAAAGCGGGCAACCCGTCTGGGATGAAGCCTCCGAGGAAGCGGCTCGCCGGCTTGCCGGTCTTCCACTTTCCGTGGCTTTGAGCGATGAGCAGCGATACGGTGTGATCGCCATTCTCCTTCGGCAGCTGGGGAAACCCTCCTATGCGCAGGGGGCGGAAGATCCCGCGCCGGTTCGTGCCGCGCTGTTGCGGTTTTTAAGGGACATGCCGGTTCTCCGCGCCGTTCTTCAGCGAACCGAGCCCGCCCGCTATGGAATGGAATTTGAAGTACAGGGCTTGCAGAGCCTCGGATTGTCGATGCAGGCCGACGCACAGATCATCGCGCGCCGCGTGGCGCAACTCCATCGATCAACCGAGGCGGACCGCAGGGAATCGCTGGCTCTCTTCATGATGAATCAGTTTCTGAGTAACAGGGGTGACCCCTACGTGCAGGACCGGGCGATTGCAGCCATCCATCTTCTCGATGAGGAGGATGTTGTTGTTCAGCGCTTGCGCGAAAGGTTGAGCTCGGGTTTCTCTTCGGATCTTGAAAAGAGATCCGCTGCCGCCGGACTTCAAATACTTGATTGGCAGCCGAGAGCGGCGACAGCCGAAAACGTGTTGTATCGGGCCGCGCTCATTTTGTGGCAGCGCGGCGGCCGCGCGTTCTCGGACGCGTTCAAATCCATCAAGCCGAATCGATACGTGGGGGAAGAAAGGATGGAAGCGGAGGAAGAACTGGCCAAACTTATTCTGTCCGCGGGTATTCAGGAATTTCAGGAAGGCATTTGTTTCGCCCGGATAATGCAGGCCGCATGGAAAGCCCTGCTCAAAAGCGATGATGATTTCTTTCAGGATACCGCCGTTCTTGCTTCCCTGATAAATTCTTCGCTGGAAGAAGTCGCGGATCTTGCTCTGATCACTCTTCAGAAAAAGTACCTGCCGGGAGACGCTCCGCTCCCCCTTACGGTCATTACGCGCGGACGATACAGAATCGACCATGAAGACCGGATTGTGCTCATCTCCCGTCTTCTGTTCGGCGACGGCATGCAAAAACAGGCGGAACTTGAGCAACGTCTTCTGCTGAAGTTGCGATCCTTTAATCGGACGGGTCTGGCAGAAAAAATCGATACGGGGCTTAAGACCAACCGTGCCAAAACCGAAATCGCCCTTCCCGAGGGAACGCTCGATCCGTCCGCCGGCGCTCCCAATCTCGGTCTTCTCTTTGCCCGGCTCTTTGGGGAAAAAGAGTTAAAAATTCTTGCTGCTGTCGCCGTTCTCTTTTTGGTCCTCGAAGCCTTTTCGTTGACGGTTTTCCAGCCGACCGGACCGCCGTTGTCCCTGGCTTCGTATCTCGCTTCCCCTCTCTTCGTCGGCCTCGCTTTTGCATTCCTCCATTTTTGTTTGCGTGTGGCCATCAAATACAAAACACGCAAACCGAACCAGCCTGAAAAAAATATTTCCTGGTCCGTCATCGGGCTGGCGTTCCTGGGCGATTTTTTCGTCGCGTCGGCCTACTTCTGGGCGCCGCACGTTTTGCCCGTCACGATTCCTGTCTGGAAGATCGGCGACGTGTCACTCCTGGCGATCTTTATTCATGTGGCGATGGATCTCTTGTGGCTGCGATGGCGCCCCATAGGGGCGGCGCTTTCCCGATCCGAAGGCGTGACCGTTGGGAGCGCATTGGACGAACCAGAAACAATGGATCAATCCATTCTGCGGAAAATCGCGTCATCAAAAATGGAAACGGCGGTCGATTCACGGTGGCGGCAGGAAAGAGGCGCATTGGGCTTCGTCGTTAACGCGCGAGATCTTCTGGACGTTCTAAACCAGGAGGAGAAAGAGCATTTAAAGAGACAGATAATAAAAATAGACGAGGGCATTCTTCATCGCAGCCGGGCTTACGACCGTTACTGGGAAAATGTTTTTGATGCAGCCGCTCCTGTTCCCACGGCTCTTGTTCTTATCGGTGGAGACGGACGCGTTCAGGGCTTTCTTGACTATACGATTCATCGGGAATCGTGGTCCTCCTGGCTGGATGGCATTGCTGTTAAGGACCAGAAGAAAGGTTGTGGATCCTACTTAATGGATTTCTATTTTTCCTATTTAAGGCGTGAAGGTATTTCGAAGGCAAACTGGCAGAGTTACGCCGTGTCCGATCTTTTTTACTACACGTATCTCCGGCAGCGGGGTGTTGATGTTGACAGCCGCAATGTCAGAAGTTCTCCGGGCTTGTATGTGGATTACACCGTCGATGTTCGAGCTGTTTGGGAAGGACTCGTCCGCCTGCGTCTTTTAAAAGATCGGAAGGCGGCGGCGGGAAAAAGTACGGCGTGGTGGCGCGAGCCATTGCAGGCGCTGGGAATTTCTGCCGTTCTAATTAATCTTCTCGTCTTTGCAGCGTCTGGGTTTTGGATTGTTTCTGGCGGCGGAGGAATTCAGAACGTTGATTTCATTCTGATTGCCAGCGCCTGGTTTTTGGGCGTTGCCGTTTCTGCCGCCGTGGGAAGCTGGTTGTTCCTGTGGTGTCATCGCAGCGGAGTTTTTGTGATACGGGAACAGGGGCCGCCCGTGCGCGTCGCCGCCGACGGCAAGATGCTCCGGAAAATTTTTTGGCTTGGTCTCCTCTTTCACCTTCCGTTTTATGTGTCCGTTGCTATCGCCCCGTTTCTTTCTCCCTCGATCGCAATTCCCTTCCTTCTCATGGCCGCCGCGTGGGCGCTGCTGGCGCACCGGCAATACAACCGGATGTTGCTGGATCCCGACTCGGGGATTGGGCGTTGGTTGCGCGCGCGGGAATTCCCGATGGCGACGGCGCCGTCTTCCATGTCCGCTGCGGAGGTTCATGAGCGGTTTGAAAAATTGCTGAGAAAATACGGGCTCAATGAAGTTGAGGAAAATATCGTCGAAACACTTTTTCGCGGCGGCTTCGTCGAGCCCTACACAATGCGCGTCAATCGTCCGCGAATGGAGGAAAAGTTTTTCGCTGATCGTGAAAAGATTATCAAGGCGCAAAATGAGATGAACGCGTTGGCGATGGCCGCCATGGAATCGGGCTTGACGGATGAAGCGCTGCAGATCGTTACCTGGGGCAATATTCTTTTCGCCGCCGACAAAGGCAATCTCCCGATGGAGCGGTTGCTAATCACGCTTGAGCTTCTCGCCAAAACGAAGCAGTACAAGCCTCTCATGTTTATCATGTGGGATCTCATCAGTCGCCGGTTGCTGCTGCACAGAAGTCCGGATGGAATGAGGGAAAGCTCCCAACTCGCCGGTGCTCCGCGCACCGCCTTCGACGCCTTTGGAAACGAGTCCTACCTTATTACGGCCGAGAACGATTTGGAGACATTTGTGCTGGAGCTGGATACCAGCGAATTGGAATTCTTTATTTCTCACGGCGAGCGGATGGGATTTTTCAAACGCATTCAAGCCCGGCTGCAGGCCGGCGCGGAGACGGAAGTGGGCGACGCAAAAAAAACAGCGGAGGATGCCCGCAACAATTTTCCGTGGTGGGTGGCGGATATAAAAGCAAACGATGCCCTGGTGCAAAAATTAAGAAAAAGAACTCCGTACACAACCGATGGCGAGCGGGAACGGGAAGTGCGCCGCTATTTTCGCGCGCGGCACCATTATCGTGACAGCCTGGTTCGAAAATATCCAAATCGTCTGCACCAACTGGCATCCGTGCTGGTCGAAGGGAGGGGTTCGGTGTTCCAGAATTCGCAATTTCGTTATCCGGAGGCTCTCGGTGGATATCTGTATGAAAAATTTTCGACTATTCCGGATATTTCCGGCTTTCGAACATTCTCGCGCAATTACATGGCCGAAAGGCTTATCGTCGATTATCTCACTCAGCGCGGACTGTATCCGGAACGGAAACCCCTCGACATCGACAACGACCAGGACGCGGTTCTGCTGGCCACGCAACAGTCGATTCCATCGGACGTTTTGCGGGAGCCGGTGTGGCCGTATGTGGCTGAAGAAATCATGGAACACGTGGGAGTCGTTCCCGGCGGCATCGATGCTTACATACGGGGCGATACCTACAAGCCGCTTCGCCAATGGCTGGATATGAGCGAATCGATTTTTCTTGAGAACTACCGAAAGTTTCTTGGAGGGATGGGCCGTTCTCTCTTTCAGGAAAAGGCGGAGAGGTTGCGCGAGCTGGTTTTGATTGAGATAAGAGCCAGGCCAAAAGCCGAAAAAAATCCCGCCTCTTCTCAGCTCCAGGAGTTTTTGAACGGTGTGCCGATTGGTTTTCACGCTGTGTTCAGCCAGGATCGTTTTGACGGCTTTTTGTCCATGGCGCCCGGCGGGGCCGCGGTGGTGGCCAAGGCCATCGGAGATTTTTATAGAGCGGAGCTGTCAAACCTTACATTGAGTTCCGGGGATGACGTGTTCAGGAAATGCTGTGAACGCCTGCTCGCCACCGTTCTCAATCTTCATGAAGAGGAAAAACGCCGGCGCGCCAGCGATTCCGATCATCCCGAACGATACGTCGGCGCTTATCACGGAGAAAATTTTCCGACGAACGTTGTTGAAGGATTGTTGGGAGATGTGGATTCAAGACAGCTTTCCGGACTCGACTCCCACTTTATGGCCACGCCACATCCGCGTCCGCACGGTGATTCTCTTCCGGCGGATCGAAAGGGAGATAGCCATCCTCCTGTGTTGCTGAGAGAAAGAGAACGATCGGCGCTTCTGATCGATCGCAGTTCTTGATCCACGCCGCCTTGGACGCCCCGCCGCGAAACGGTTAGAATTCCGCCCCATGAAAATTACGGACATTCTGGCCCGCCGGCGGCCCGTCATCTCGTTTGAGTTTTTTCCTCCGAAGACCGACGAGGGCATGAAGAACCTCGAAGCCACGATCGTTTCTCTCAAGCCACTCAAGCCCTCTTTCATTTCCATCACCTATGGCGCCGGTGGAAGCACGCGCGCCAAAACCGTGGAGCTCGTGACGCATGTGAAGCGCGACATCGGTCTTGAGGCCGCGGCGCATCTGACGTGTGTTGGGCACAGCCGCGCGGAGCTGCGCGCGATCCTGGCCGAGCTGTCCGCGAAGGGGGTTGAGAATTTGATTGCGTTGCGCGGCGATCCGCCCAAAGGGCAAACTCGTTTTGAGCCCGCGCCCGACGGTTTCCGCTACGCCTCCGAACTCGTGCGTTTCATTCGTTCCGATTTTCCTTTCTGCATCGGCGTGGCGGGTTATCCCGAAAAACACATCGAGGCCGCGGATATGGAAGCCGATCTGCGCCATTTGAAAGAGAAAACCGATGCGGGCGGGGATTTTGTCGTCACGCAACTTTTTTTTGACGTGGAGGTTTACCGGAAATTTGTGGCCCGTCTGAAAGCGATGGGCGTGGACCGGCCCGTGATCGCCGGTGTCATGCCCATTACCGACACCGAACAAATAAAACGGTTCACCCAGATGTGCGGCGCGACGATTCCCGTCGATCTTTTGAAGCGGCTCGACGCCGCCGGCGACGACAAAACGCGCGTGATCGACATCGGAATCGAGCATGCCGCGCGCCAGTGCGAGGAGTTGCTTCGCGCCGGCGCGCCGGGCATTCATTTTTACACGCTCAACCGTTCGCACGCGACGCAGGAAGTGTTCGCACGGCTCACGGCCGCCGGAGTGCTCGCTTGAAAACGGGGGGCATTTCTCCTGCTGCGTTTCGGGTGATGATCTCCGCCGTTCTTTTATCGCCGGGGTGCATATCAATAGGAACACATGAGCGGCTGATGCGACAATGCCGTGAGGCCGCGGCCCATTGCTCGGACACACAGACGGAAATGGATGCTCTTAATAAAAGCAACGAGGAACTCAAACGCCAGCTGGCCGATCAGGCGTCCGAAAAACAACGGTTGGTGGGGGAAATGACAGAGGTGCGCGGATCGTACGACGAATTGGTTCAGGAACTTAAAGACGACATCTCAAAGGGTGATGTCGACGTGACCGAAACCGATCAGGGCGTTTTGATCTCCGTCGGAAATCAGATTCTTTTCGCTTCGGGCCGCGCCGAACTTCAGGCTCATGGCCGTCAGGTGCTGGATCGCGTGGCGAAAGTTCTACGAAAAGCGTCGGGACGTTTGATTGAAGTGCAGGGCCACTCCGACAACGTGCCCATCAGCGGCGCGCTCGCGGCGCGATTTCCGTCGAACTGGGATTTGTCCGGCGCGCGTGCCGCGACGGTGGTGCGGACTCTTCAGTCCGCGGGAGTGGATCCGGCCAATTTAATGTTGTCGGCCTTTGCGCAGTACCGCCCCATGGCGGACAACGCCACGTCGAAGGGGCGTCAGGAAAACCGGCGCGTCGAGATCTGGCTCAAGCCCAAGCCGGCCGCGGCGCATAACGCGCACTAGGATGAGTTCGTCCACTCTCAAAGCGCCCGTACGAAAAGTCCGCGCCACGACAGGCGGGGCCGCGGGTTACGAGGCTCGGACCATTCTTTTCAATGACGATCATCACACCTTTGAAGACGTCGCTCGCCAACTTATGAAAGCGATTCGTTGTTCCTACGAGAAAGGGATGGGATTGGCGAACGTGGTGCACAACCTGGGAAGTGCTGTAGTTTATTCCGGCCACACCGAGCGCTGCGAAGCCGTAGCGTCGGTGCTGGAGGAGATTGGACTGCGGACGAACGTTGAGCGTTAACCCGTCAGGGCGCGGGGTTGTAGAGAAGAATCCGGGATTCCTGCTGCGCAATGGCCGTGTGCAGCGCCATCAATTCTTCAACGGTTTTGGCAAACATATCCAGCGCGTTCATCGTAATGTGCCGTTCGGTTTGAGACGCTTCCCGAAAAGGTTTTAGCCGCGCCGTCGTCAGTGGCGGATTGAGGCGTTTCATTCCATCCAGCGATTCCTCGGTTTTGTCGATAAATCCGTTCGTGGCCTTAAGCAGGGCGTCCCGCCAGATAACGATTTCCAAAAATTGACGCTCCATCAGCGGCTGCATTCCCGTCGCATTGGATGGAATTTGGCGAAAACGGGCCAACACTCGACGTGCCTGATCATTGGTCCGAATGGCCCACACCCGGGTTTCGGCGCCCACGCGTCGAAGGCGCCGAACCAGATCGAACGCCGTTGCCAACGCGCGACTCTCTTCCTGATCCGCTTCGGCCAGGATGTATCCAATTTGCGTCTTCGATTCCATCTCTTTGCTCAACAAGGGCTGATTCATTCGGGTGTCCCCCAAGCGTTAGATTTTCTTCCGAATCAGCTGTAGCAATGTTCCTGCCGGAGACAGAGGGGAATTGCTTTGGACAACGATCAATATGAGTGGAAAAACGAAAGCGAATCGGAAGTGGACACCATGGAAAATTATGCGGATTCCTGTTACTCTTGAGGCAATGACGAATTCAAAGAAGAAACGTGGAAGAACAATCGCCTGGAGCCCGCCTGCCATTCAATCGGAAATAGGTTATTCGTGGGGCTGGAGTGTCTTGGTTCTCCTTTTGGCAGGGACTTTTTTCTGGGGGCGTTGGGCAAAAAAAACGCCCGTCATCGCAACGCCACCGCCCGAAGTGGTGCGGGACGCCCGTTGGGATGGAATGGTTGGCACAATTTCAACAATGGTGGACCGTTATCCTGGAGAGGTGGGGCTTTACATCAAGGATTTGAAGAACGGCCGATCGTTTGAGCACAATGCCGACCAGCGTTTTGTTTGCGCAAGCCTCATCAAGTTGCCGATTATGGCGGCGACATTCGAAGCCATTCGGGAAAACAAACTGTCACTTTCATCGGAGGTGCTGTATCGTCGCGCCTATCGCCGTGGTGGCTCGGGTCTTCTCCAGTGGGCCAGGCCCGGCGTTCGTTTTACTCTTTCCTATCTCCTCTATATGATGATCACCAAATCGGATAATACCGCCACCGCGATCGTCATCAATCAATTGGGTTACGATTATCTAAACAACAAATTCGCGGAATTCGGCCTTGAAAAGACCCGTATCGCCTCAACGGGAATGAGCCTGGATGCGAATGTGGACCCGGCGCTCGACAACTACACCACGGCGCGGGAAATGGGAATGATTCTTGAGAAAATCTACCGGCGTGAAATGGTCCGTTCCGATCTAAGCGAAGTGATGTTGGAAATTCTGAAACGGGCCAACGCCCGGAGCCGGCTGGCAAAATATCTCCCCCACGACTGGCAGCTGGCTCGCAAAACAGGATTGCTCCGGCGGAATTGCCACGACGTCGGCATTGTGTTTTCTCCGGAGGGGGATTACCTGATTTGCGTTCTTACGGGCAAGAACAACGATTATCCCCATGCCAAGGGTCTTATCGCGCAGGTCGGTCGCACCGCCTACGCCTACATGAGTCATTCTTAAAACGCCTGTGACGTTCCGAAGCTGAAAACCCACCTTGAATCGCCGCCTTTGTTATAGGCGTCCAACCGATAGGCCAAATCGAACCGCAACACAACTTCATTTGAAGACCGCGTGAGGCCGAGCCGTAGTCCCATGCCCACGTCGCTTTTCATGTCCGATATCGCCATGGGATGGTCTTTGTCCCAGGCATAGCCGCTGTCACCAAAAATGGCCCCGCCGATGGCAAAGAGATTGGCGAAGTCATCAATCAGAAAGAGCCGGTCCTCAACGTTCATCAGCCAAATCTTGGAGCCGACAAACGAATCCTTTTCGTAAGCGCGCACTCCCGTGTCGCCCCCGAGCTTCAGCTGGTTGTCGGCGTCAAGATCCTGGCCCAACTCGAGGCGCGAGTTCAATACCAGGGTGTTCGCATCACTGACACGGTGATAATATTTTACCTGAGCGTTGTAGAGTTGATTCTCCGCCGATCGCGTCACATCACGCCCGGTGTATGAAAAAGAAAGATTTAGAAGATGACCGGCCGGGAAAAGATATTTCTTCTGAAGAGTTGAATCCAGGGAAGTGGAGTTGGTCTGTCCCGTGATGAAAGAAGGCGACCACCCCGGTGAGACCGTCAATGCCAATCCGAGATTGACGTCTTCGATTCGATTCATTTTTTCAAGACGGGTGGCTTCGATGAAGTCCGTGTGCGTGCTGTCCAGATCCAGAAAGAGAGTCCGGTCGACGCGGTTGTCGGGCACGGTTTTATCGATGGGGGTCTGATCGTTCCGGGTGTAACCGGTAGTAACCACTCTGTATCGAAGACCTGCGTGATTAACGGTATCCCGTCCCCCGCCGATTTTGGTGGCCGCTCCGGTCTCCTGGGTGTGCTGGATTTGTTCGTATTGGTTGGTTTGCACATTGTTATCGAATTCCTTAATCGCAAGATTGCTGCGCTCGACGAAGCCGCGCGCCGACCAACGTGTGTCCGCGGAGTAGAATGGCCGCTGAACTGTGGCGTCTTCGGTGTTCCCATCCGTGTTTCGCAACACGCCCCCGTCAAACTGCCACCGCGAACCGAGGATTCGGGGATCCGTATATCGGAAGGTACGCTGAGTAAAATCTTTTCCCTTTTCCTGAAAAAATTGAACAGTTTTTCCAAGTCCGAGAAGATTCTTTTCCTTAAATCCCACTTCTACACTGTCGATGCTGTTTACGCCACCCAGGTTTATTTGCGGTTCGGTGGTCCAGGAGTCATTGGTATAAACGACGAGGGCCACGGTCCCGTCACGTTGCGGGAATTTCACAATACGCGCCGCACGAATGAACGGCAACGCGCGCAGATTTCGTTCAGTCTCCGCGATGAGAAAGGGATCGAGTCGGTCGCCTTCTTTAAAAAGAAGTTCGCGGCGGATCACTTGTTCCCGGGTGCGAATGTGAAGAGCATTGGCCGTGCTGTAGGGAATATGACGGAGTTGCGCGTTGGTATCCAAGTCGAAAATACTGGTCGCCCGGATTGTTATGCGGGAAATAATGGGGGCGGGCGCATCCGCCGGTCGTTGCCGCCGGTA
>Ga0206886_1165_pt1 | contig 12352 bp, 7 predicted proteins | sample Alteio_BWOrgHeat_92_FD_152952 | JGI IMG/M metagenome (GOLD analysis project Ga0206886, IMG submission 152952) | Enriched cells from forest soil in Barre Woods Harvard Forest LTER site, Petersham, Massachusetts, United States - Alteio_BWOrgHeat_Nextera2 ... | reverse complement strand
GCTGCCTGATATCGGTAAGCCTGATCTCCGCGTCAATTTCTATTTCGGGTATTAATAAATGTGGCGGTATGCTTGCAGTAACTACTTCTTCGAATTTTGCTATAAAATCATTCAGCTTATCGGGATGCAAAGTGATGCCCGCTGCATAAAAATGGCCTCCGTAGTTTTCAAGTAAATCACGGCAGGCATGTAAAGCTTCGTAGATATTGAACCCACGTACAGACCTTGCAGAACCTGAAACTTTATCGTTTGACGAAGTGAGAACTACAGTAGGCCTGTAATAATAGTCTATCAAACGTGAAGCTACTATACCTACCACACCTTTATGCCAATGTGAACGATATACAACTGTAGATTTCCGATGAGCAGCGGCGTCATCTCCCTGCAATATAGCAAGGGCTTCTTCGGTGATACTCTTGTCCACTTCTTTACGGTCCATATTATCCGCATGCAGCTCTGATGCCAGCTGTTTAATCCTTGCCTCGTCTGTTTCTACAAAAAAATCAATCACCTTGCGGGCATCATCCATTCTGCCGGCGGCATTTACACGCGGTCCGATAACAAAGACAAGATCGTTGATATGCAAGGGGCGGCGAATACCACCCATTTCTTTGAGTGTTTTTATAGCAAGCGACGGATCATCATTAGCTTTCTTTAATCCATAAAATGCTAATACGCGATTCTCACCATCCATAGGCACAATATCAGCAGCTATACTGGTGGCTACCAAGTCGAGATAATTGAATACAGTAGTGTCGGGTAAATTCCATTTACGCGCCAATGCTGTAATGAGTTTAAACCCAATACCACAACCACTCAACTCTTTGAATGGATAATTACAACCGGGTTGCTTGGGATTGAGAATAGCAAAAGCAGGTGGTAATTCCGAATCAGGTAAATGGTGGTCACATACGATCACATCTATTCCCAGCGAACGTGCGTATTGTATCAATTCGTAGGACTTAATACCACAATCGAGTGTGATGAGTAAAGTATAACCATTTGTATGTGCGTAGTCTATACCTGCTTTGGATATACCATATCCTTCGCGATAACGATGGGGGATGTAGTAATTCAACCCCTCCTTTCCTCCCCTAAAGGGGAGAGATAAAATATATTGATGAAGAAACGAATAGACAACCGAAACAGCGGTGGTGCCATCTACATCATAGTCGCCATATATGAGTACCTTTTCGTTGTTTTTGATAGCATTATCAATACGCTGTACTGCCAATTGCATATCCTTCATTAAAAAAGGATCGTGCAACATGCTTAATTGCGGACGAAAAAATGTTTTTGAGGTTTCGAAATCCTCAATTCCACGCACGACCAATAATCTGCAAAGCGCAGGATGTATTTGTAATGCAGCAGCTAATGATGTGATCTTTGCTTCGTCTGCCGGCTTTAAGGTCCAGCGCTTATCAGGCTTCATTTCCGAAATCTAATTGTTGTACCGACCTGTGATATTCTGCCATCCATTTGTCAAGTTTATTGCTAAAATCAGCCTTGCTTATATTCGAGAAAAAGTCACCTTCATGCATAATGTGTTGCAATAAGCCGTCCTGCGCACGAATACACTGCAATGCCGTTTGATAAGGTGTATGGCTGAATGATACCATTTCATATACCGATACGAACTGCTCCGGATAATGACGACCCAGTTCCTTTTCTATTTTTTTACGCTCCAGGAAATTTGCATCAGCTACTTTGTCGCGCATCTCCACAAAATTATTGAGTGCTAATTGTGCTACAGCATCGCCGTTGGGTTTGCGTTTCATTTCATATGCTTTTAGAATGGCAGCCCAATCATCACCTAACTTATCCATTAATCGTGAGAGAATCGTACAATCTTCGAAGCCTGCATTCATGCCCTGACCATAAAACGGCACTATAGCATGTGCCGCGTCACCTATGAGTGCGCTCTTATCTTTATAATGCCATGGGAATATATGCGTAGTAATAAGAGATGCAGTAGGATTATGAAAAAAATCTTTTAGCAAGGTTGGCATGATAGGCACGGCATCGGCAAAATGTTTATTGAAAAAATCAGTCACCTCTGCTTCAGTTGTAAGTTTTTCGAAAGAATTTTCTCCTTCAAATGGCATGAATAGTGTACAGGTGAACGTATGATCTGTGTTGGGGAGCGCTATCATCATATATTTACCACGAGGCCATATATGCAAAGCATTCTTCTCCATCATGCAATTGCCATTCTTTGCAGGAGGTATGTTTAATTCCTTATACCCATATTCCAGGTAAGTTTGATCGGAGTTTACCCTATCTACATAGGTATAGCTATTACGAAGCGATGAAAAAGCGCCATCTGCACCAAATAACAGGTCTGCCTCTACTACTTTCTCTTTGCTATCAGGCTCCTGTAAATGTAAACGGTTATCCAGCACATCTACTTTTGTGCATCTTTGGTTGAAGTGAATAGTAACACCGTTTTTTTCAGCCAGGGTCATTAGTTTTTTATTAAGTTCTCCCCTGCTGACAGAAAAAATAGCCTCGTTATTTTTACCATAAGGTTGAAAAGCATTAGTGCCGTCTGGCTGATGGAGAAACCGGCCCAACATAGGTATTGCCAGGGCTTCCATTTCTTCTTTTAACCCCGCCAATTCCAGCGCATACCAACCACGTGCACTCATTGCTAAATTGATAGACCGCCCTGCGCCAATAGCTTCGCGACGCATATCGGGGCGACGCTCATAGACTGTTACTTCATAACCACGTTTGCGGAGTATAATAGCTAATAAAGAGCCGACAAGGCCCGCACCCAGGATTGTAATATTTCTTTTAGCCACTGTTATTTCAGTTATTCTTACAAAATAACAATAAATGACCGATACTTGATATTAGTAATAGTATAGTTGATATTACTATACAGAAATAAGTTAATTCTGTTAAATATTATGCAAAGTACCCTAAAGGGGGTAATGAATATGTAGGAGAAGTTGTTACTTTTGGCGCATATTTATTATATCTCATGCAACTTGCATTCTGGAAAAAGAAAGACAAAGCCCCTAAAAAGAAAAAATCCATATTTCGCGAATGGTTTGATGCTGCTATTTTCGCAATTGTTGCAGCTACCTTGATCCGTACTTTTTTCATAGAAGCTTATACTATTCCTACGGGTTCAATGCAGGGCAGCTTATTGATAAACGATTATCTGTTTGTAAGTAAAATATCTTATGGTGCACGTATACCCATGACACCTGTAGCCACACCATTAGTGCATAATTCCATTTTTGGAATGAAATCATATACAGAAGCCGTGCAATGGAAATATCACAGGTTACCGGGCTTTGGGCATATAGAACGCTATGATATAGTGGTTTTTAACGGGCCGGCCGGAGATACTGCCATAGCAGAAGAACCTGAATATGATTATGCTCAATTCGCATATACGAATGGACGCGATGTTGTACGTAGTAAATATACCGTCATTACACGCCCCATAGACAAAAAAGAAAATCTCATAAAAAGATGTGTAGCATTACCCGGCGACAAACTGGAGGTGAAGGACAGGGTGTTATATATAAACGATCAGCCCACACCTGCCTACCCGCATATGCAATTTACCTACCAGGTAGTAACAAAAGGCTTTGGTTTAAGCGATGATTTTTTTGATGAGAATAATATAGATGTTGCGCAGAAAGGTGATAATATATATTTCTTATTCTTACAGCCTGCGCAGGTAGAAATGATAAAGAAACTCTCTTCTGTAGTATCGGTTACGCCAGTGATATTTCCTAAAGGAGATATAGCAGATGAACCATACCCAGTATACCCACAGGATACGGCACATTTTAAATGGAACCGTGATAATTACGGGCCTATTACTATTCCTAAAGAGGGAGTAACTGTGTCTTTATCTGCGGAGAATATTGCATTGTACCGCCGCGTTATCAGGAATTATGAACGCAATACATTGGAAGAGAGAGATAATAAAATATTCATCAACGGTAAGGAAGCCAACAGCTATACTTTTAAAATGGATTATTACTGGATGATGGGTGATAACCGACATAATTCTTTGGACTCACGCTATTGGGGCTTTGTACCTATAGACCACGTAGTTGGTAAAGCATGGTTTGTATGGCTGAGCTATGGCAAGGGCGGTATGCTGAAAGATATGCGCTGGAGAAGGTTATTCCGTGGAATGCATGCACTGGAGAATAATTAATTGCGATAACCGGCAAACGAACATATATTATCCGTACAATTCCTGGTGAATACTTTTGCGGTCGTAACCCATAGCTTGTATGCGTTGCTTGGCCTCATCAATCATTACCTTCCAGCCGCACAATAAGAATTTTTTAGGGGGTGTACCTGCACAAATAGATTCATAGATGCTATGTACATAGCCTTTATGCCCGTCCCAGTCTTCGCGGGAAAGCGTAGGATGATACGTGAAATTAGGCAAGGCCTTTTCTATATCGCGCATCTCATCCGGGTATAACAAATCTGCTTTTGTGCGTGTACCAAAGATCAGGTCTATTTTTTTATGCTGAATACTGTGCGTTTTAATATAGTGCATCATACTGCGAAAAGGGGCTATACCTGTACCTGTGCAAATCATGATCAAATCACTTGCCAGGTCTTCATCGTCTAATGTAAATACACCCTGCGGGCCACGCATAGTAAAAGTGCTGCCTTCTTTTATTTCTTTAAAAATATAATTAGTCCCGGCTCCGTCTTCTACTAATACTATTACTAATTCTATTGTATTGGTTCCATCCGGCATAGAAGCAATACTATAACTACGCCAACGTTTATTTTTTTGCTCATGTATCGGCAAGTCAAGTGTGACAAATTGTCCCGGCTTAAAATCGAATACAGGCGCCTCGGGCATTTGTATCCAATACCTTCTTGTATTAGGTGTGGCTTGTATAATCTTGGTAACGATGCCGGTCTGCCAGGGTGGGATCATAATAAATATTTTAACTAATATACAATTTATTAATTCAAAAGAAAAAAAGTGACAAGCAGGCTATTTTCCTCTTTTGGCTGCGTATGCTTTATAATTATTCCTGATCCACATTTTTATTTCAAGATCAGTTGCAGCACGCGCAAAATCATAAGGCATAGGATAAGCGTTCATAAAATGCCCGATACCATCGTCATGCAAGCCCGTTAGTTGCTCAACTAAAGCAGGCGTGTACCTTGTATCAATAAATTTAGAACGTTCGCTTTCATTAAATGATCTTTTAAACTTTTTTTGTCTTTGATTATAGCCTGTAAGATTCCCAACGAGATTACTGATGAGCCCTTCTGATACAACACCAAAACCATAATACATATTTACCTCGCCCGGTTTTTGACGAAGCGGCTGTTTAAACTCTTCCCTGTTTTTTATAGAATCTTCCTGGTATGGTGTAAGACCAGTGACTGTTGTTTCTTTCAGCTTATATAGCTTTTGCTTCATCAATATGGTCTTATACCTTTTACCAATAGCAAAGGGTACGAGTTCTGTAAAAGTCTTATACGAAGTATGCGAGAAAACAAGTGTATCGCCAGTAGACACCTGTATAGTATAGTAACCCGTAACATCAGAGAGAACCAGTGTGCTTGCATGCTTATTTATAATGGTAACACCCTGTATCGGCTCTTTTGAATCAGAATCAAGCACAAGCCCTTCCATTTGCTGCGCCTGAGCAGAAAAGTTGAAAAATATTAATATGGCGACAAGGGCATAGCGCACAACACACCATTATATAGTAAATATACTTTAGCATGGCTGCAATGCACAGTTGGTAATGATATTTTGGGAATTATTTAACCGGGGCAGTATCGCGCATTTATTATTAATTTGCTGCCCGAAAATAGCATATCATGTCAAGTCCATCATTTTACAATCGCCTGCAAACAGAACTGAAAGAGATTGAAGCTGCCGGCTTATACAAGAACGAACGTATCATTGCATCACCGCAGGGTGCTGAAATAGTTGTGAACGGAAAAACAGTGTTGAATTTTTGCGCTAATAATTATTTAGGGCTTTCATCTCATCCCAAAGTAATTGAAGCCGCACATAAAACAATTGATAAGCGCGGTTATGGAATGAGCTCCGTTCGGTTTATTTGTGGCACACAAGACATACATAAAGAACTGGAAGCTAAGCTTTCCACCTTCTTAGGTGCAGAAGATACTATATTATATGTTGCCTGCTTTGATGCTAATGGTGGTGTGTTTGAACCATTGCTAAACGAGACCGACGCTATTATATCTGATGAGCTGAACCACGCCTCTATAATTGATGGCGTGCGTTTATGCAAAGCTATCCGTGGCAGGTATAAACATAATAATATGGCTGATCTTGAAGCGCAGCTTCAGACACATGCAGGGGCACGTACCCGTATTATAGTAACGGACTCTGTATTCTCTATGGACGGAACCATAGCTCAGTTGGATAAAATATGCGACCTCGCCGATAAATATGATGCATTGGTAATGATCGATGAAAGCCATTCATCTGGTTTTATGGGTAAAACAGGCCGTGGCGTACATGAACTGTGTAATGTAATGGGACGTATTGACATTATCACCGGTACATTAGGCAAGGCGTTGGGCGGTGCATCGGGTGGTTTTACAAGCGGTAAAAAAGAGATCATTGATATGCTGCGACAGAGAAGCAGGCCTTATTTATTCTCCAATACTTTAGCACCATCAGTAGTAGGCGCATCTATCGCTGTATTAGATATGCTCAGTGAAACTACCACACTGCGCGACAAGCTGGAAACTAATACTCTATACTTCCGCAAAGCTATGACAGATGCAGGCTTTGATATAAAGCCGGGTACGCATCCTATTACACCACTTATGCTCTATGATGCAGTAGTGGCACAACAATTTGCCGCCAAATTGCTGGATGAAGGTATTTATGTAATTGGTTTCTTCTATCCTGTTGTTGCAAAAGGACAGGCACGTATACGTGTACAAATTTCTGCCGCACATGAACGCCATCATTTGGATAAAGCGATCGCCGCATTTACCAAGATCGGGAAAGAACTGGGTGTGTTGAAATAGAAACTAAATGTCTAATAGACAATAGTATATATTCTGTCATGGAAAAAATAATAGAAACACTGTTTGTAAATGCCAAATCTCTAAAACACTACCCATTAGAGGATATGCACCCTGTTCCCGAAATGAAACCGTTTGGCTTCTTTCCGGGTGGATACGGAATGTATAATGAATCAGTTCAAATTGATAAGATAAAATACATGCTATTAGGACAAGATTTTGATACTCTTGAACATTTCAACAAGCTGAGTAACGACGGCGAAAATAAAGAGGTTGTTAAAACTTGGATATACTTAATAGGCAATAATACCAAAAAGGGGTTACTGCAAAATTGTGATATTAACCCAAATGAATGTTTTTTTACTAATGCAATTATGGGTTTACGAGTAAGTGGTAAAAATTCAGGTGCATCTCCAGCATGGAAACATCCTGAATTTATTGATGAATGCAAAAACTTTTTTGTTAATAACCAGTTGTCGTTATTTAAAAATCTTGAAATAATATTTGTAATGGGAAAAGAAGTAGCCCATTTTATTGCTAATACTTCCTCTCCTAATGAATTTCCTCAATGGCATACGATTAATAGAATAGCAGATCTATATGACGAAAATTACTTTAGATGTATAGACTATAATGGACGAAAAATAAAATTCATATTTATGACTCATCCTTCATTAGCTAATAGCAATCTATCCAAAAGGTGGGGAAGAGATGGGAAGGGATATAAAAAAGAAATAGAATACATACGAAAGGCTTTAAACTAATGCATACAAAAATAAGGGGCTCTGAAAAATCAGAGCCCCTTGGCATTTAGCCTATGGTTTGATCATTGCATTATCGCTGAAAATTTTTCTCTCCATCTTTTCACTCTTGCTTTGAACCTGAAACTTAACAGGCACATAACAGGCACTAAGATCAATGTTAAGAAGGTAGCGAAGCTAAGACCATATATCATGGTCCATGCCAGCGGCCCCCAGAATGCATTGTTGTCTCCGCCAAAGAATATATGCGGATTACCAGTAGTAAAGAGCGTCGCAAAATCTATGTTCATACCTACTGCCAATGGTATAAGGCCCAATATAGCAGCGGTTGCAGTCAGCAATACAGGTGTCATACGCGTACGGCCCGCTTCTACGATCGCGTCGTAAGTATCCATACCTTGTTGCAGCATCAGGTCCATAAACTCTACCAGCAATATCCCATTCCGCACAACTATACCGCAAAGCGATACAATACCGATCCCACTCATTACCATAGAGAATGTGTTTCCGAATATGGCATAGCCCAGGAATACACCTATTACACTGAATATTACTTCGCTCAGAATGATCATAGTTCTGCTGAATGAATTGAACTGCAATACCAATATGAGGAATATAAGACAGATAGATATGAGCATGGCATTACCCAGGAATGAACCTGTTTCTTTCTGATCTTCCTGCTCACCACCCATGGTTATTGTAACTCCTGCGGGCTTATTGAAATTATCTATTTCCTTTTGCACAGCAGCTACCACATCATTTCCTTTATTCTTATAATCGCTTAACAGGTTAGATGAAAGCGTGATGATACGTTTTTCATTTTTGCGCTTGATGCCACCATATGTATTGGTATAATACACATTAGCAAAGGCACTTACAGGCACCTGGCGAATAATACCACCTAATCCCATATCGCGGTAAATGATCGGCATATTGCGCAAGGCATCTACATTGCCTCTTTGTTCTTTCATCAGGCGCAGATTGATAGGGTAATCATCGTTTGCATCACGGAAGCGGGATATTTCAGTTCCGAAAACTGCAGTGCGTAAACCACCGGCTACCATAATAGTGTTGATACCTTCTTTATCCATACGCTCCCTGTCAAGATCAAACGTGATCTCAGGTTTGTTTGCCTGGAAATCGCTGCGCAATCCTTCCACACCTGCTATCTGTTTTTGATCGAGGTATCTCTTCAAATTATCAGCAGTAGAAATGAGGCTATCCAGGTTGTCACCGGTAATTTCTATGGATATTGCTTTTTGTGTAGGTGGCCCGCTGCTTTCCAGATCTACCGTTACCTCAGCGCCGGGTATATCTTTTACAACCGAACGTATCTTATCCATATACTTCCAGGTAGATATACCATTACGTTTAGCAAACTCTACATATGCAACAGTAACCTTACCCTTGTTCGGGAAATCCCCTACTTCACCACCCGAAGGGTCAACTGCACCCACAGTAACATTTGCTATTACCGACTGCACAATCGGATTTGTTTTTCCTTTTTCAGGATCAATATCTAATACCTTATTTACTTTTTTCTCAATATCCATCAATACTTCATTCGTATGGGCCTGATCAGTACCCACAGGCATATTCAGGTATACATAAGTAAAATTAGGATCGGCAGAAGGGAACAAAGTGAATGGTGGATTTCTCATTACATATGCAATAGGCGTAACGATAAATACTACCAGTGTTACCGATAATACCAATACCGGGCGGCTTAATGCCCATTTTAATTTTCTCGTGTACCACTCTCTGAATTTAGGCCATGCAATATTCTGGAAACCACGTATCCATTTTGCAAGAACAAATTTTTCCAGCAGTATAAAGAGGTAAATAAATAATACAAAATTCCCAAAACCAAAGGAACCGGATAAATAGCCCAACAATGCAATCGCTCCGAAAATGATCAACAACACACGTTCTTTTTTACCAAATTTTGGTTTCTCTCCTTCTGCATGTTCTTTATGAGGTTTCATAAAGGTGACTGCAAAAACAGGATTGATGACATAGGCTATGAGTAGCGATGCTATCAAAGTAATGATCAATGTTATTGGCAGGAAGAATATGAACTTACCTATAATGCTGTTCCAGAATGCCAATGGGATGAATGGCATTAAAGTAGTGAGCGTACCGGAAAGTACCGGCAGGAACACTTCGCCTGTTGCATACTTCGCCGCCTGTACAATAGGTACTTTACCATTATCAAATATGCGGTGTGTATTTTCTATTACCACTATCGCGTCATCTACTACTATACCCAATGCCAGCAGGAAAGAGAACAGCACCACCATGTTGAGCGTGAACCCGATACCCGGCATTATTAAAAACGCCAATGCACAGGATAATGGTACGGACATGGCTACGAATAACGCATTCGTAACCCCCATAAAGAACATAAGAATGATAGTAACCAATATAAACCCGATGATGATCGTATTGATCAGGTCGTGCAATGTATCACGCGTATTCTGAGACTGGTCGCCTGTTATTACCACTTTCAGATCTTTAGGCAGCTCTTCTTTCATCATTTTTGCTGAGAGTGCAAATATTTTATCAGAAGCGTTGATGAGGTTCTCACCTTTTGCTTTGATCACATTCAGCGTAATAACATTTTTACCATCTAAACGCGCATAGCTTTTTTGTTCTTCAAAATCATCTCTTACATCAGCTATATCTTTCAGATAAATGGAATTGCCATTCTGATTCCTGATCAGCGTATTACCGATCTGTTCTGCGGTTTTATATTCATTCTTAACACTGATGACACGTTTTTGATCATTCATGGCAACTTCACCCGCTGTCATAGATACGTTTTCAGCAGCCACTGTATTCTGAACATCCCCAAATGTTAATCCTGCAGCCTGCATTTTATACAGGTCCATATTTATTTGTATCTCACGATCAAGCGCGCCGATCATATCTACACGCTTTATTTCCTTCATTGCCTCAATATTGTCCTTTATCTTATCCGCGTATTTTTTAAGCCTGTTCAGGTCATAGTTACCGGAAATATTTACAGACATAATCGGGAACTCAGACACATCTATATCCTTCACTTCAGGTTGATTGGGCAGGTTCTTGGGTAAGTCCTGCTTTGCTTTGTCAACACCGTCTTTTACATCTTGCTTTGCCTTGTCTATCTGCACATCAGGGCGAAACTCAACGATCACCACAGAATAATCCTGGAATGAATTGCTGGTTACTTTCTTTACACCTGTCAGGTTCTTTACCTGTTTTTCTATTTGTTTGGTCACCAGGTTCTCCATATTTTCCGGAGAAGTACCCGGATACAAGGTTTGTACGATTATTTGCGGAAATTTTACTTCCGGAAATTTTTCTTTAGGCAAACTGTTGTAGGTCATCAGCCCTGCCAGTGTAATTATAACCGTAAGTATGTATACAGCCGTGCGATTGTTGATCGCCCAACTGGATAGAAAAAATTCTTTTTTGATGTCTTTCATGAGTATTTGCTTTAAACGCCTGAGTGTCTTGTACCTTTAATTATTGTATAGCCAGTAATGCCCCGTTGTCCAGCCCTTCATAACCCGATACCACTACTTTATCACCTGCCTTAATACCTGATAATATTTCTACCCTGCCATTAGAACTTTTTCCTGTTTGCACATACACTGACTTTGCCACGTTTCCGTTCGCCACATACAGCATAGTACCTTCAGATGTTTTTTGAATAACCGAAATAGGCACACAAAATGCTTTCGTGTTTTCATAATTGGCAATTTTCATGATGCAAGACATATTCGGGTGCAGCTTTTTATTATTACCTAATATTACCTGCACTAAAAATGCACGTGAAGAAGGATCAACCGCCTCTGAAACATAGGTGAGCTTAGTAGTAATAGAGTCCATAATATCGGGGAACACTAATGTTACTTTATCACCTGTATTTACTTTGCCGAGGTATGTTTCGCCAAGATTTGATTCTGCTTTCAGTTTTTCAAAGTTTACAACACGAATACCACTCGCACCAACAGCAGCTTCTCCTATTTTCACCTTTACTTCATCTACGGTGCCACTAATAGGTGATATGATCTTATACATCTCACGCTGAGCAACCAAAGCAGCTTTTTGTTTTTGGCTGGCTTCATATTGCGCCTTTGCAGACATCAATTGCACTTCGCTACCAATATTTTGCTCCCATAGCTTTTGTTGTTTTTCATAGAGCGATTTCTGCAAACTCACCTGCGGCTCTATTGCTTTTATTTGTTGTTCTAAAGAGGCGGCATCTAAAACAGCCAATGTTTGCCCTTTACTTACTTTCTGGCCTACGCGTACCAATATTTCTTTTACTATTCCAGGAGCTTGTGGCATGGCTGTTACATTCTCTTCACCCACCACCTGCGATTGCACATTTACATAGGCTTTAAAATCGCAAGGCTGCATCTGCTGTACAGTCACTGCTATCGGCTTCCTGGATGTATCCGGAATTTTTGATTCCAGGTCTTTTATTTTCAGGTCTAATTTTTCGCGGTCCTGTTTCAACTTTGTCAGTTCCGCCGCCACATCACCTTTCTTCATGTCGCTCGCCCCGCAAGATGCAA
>Ga0206886_1163_pt1 | contig 12403 bp, 8 predicted proteins | sample Alteio_BWOrgHeat_92_FD_152952 | JGI IMG/M metagenome (GOLD analysis project Ga0206886, IMG submission 152952) | Enriched cells from forest soil in Barre Woods Harvard Forest LTER site, Petersham, Massachusetts, United States - Alteio_BWOrgHeat_Nextera2 ... | reverse complement strand
GAACCACACCCCTTGGAGAACCGTCCAGCCGTGCATCTGTACTTCTGATTCGACCGACTTACTTATTCCGAATGGACTTTGTTGGGTTTGGCAGGCGATATAAGTGCGAGGTCGACTTTTGACTTTTCCCAAAACTCCGTCGAATACGAATACCTGCATCCCTTTGTTTTTTCCTTCGATTATGTTCCAGGCTTGTGAGATACCAAGGCGAGTCGTCCATCCGGGTAGAGGCGAAGGGATTTTGGGCTGGGATGTGTTCCACCACCATTGCGGAGGCGCAGTGGGTCCCATGTACTGCAGACCCCATTTGGAGGCGAATCGACGCATCGCGCGAGCCCGAAAAAAATGCATCGTGCGTACTGCGCCAAGAATGGCGACAATCAACAATACTGTTTCGATTACTGCCACAGCCGCCATTCTAGCGCGCGGCTTGCGGGATTGGATGAGCGGTGTCAAGCCGTGACGGAAGCTGGCGCGAGGTTACTGATTAACTCCCGGATCTCTAAGAGGACCTCGTCGGGCCTGGCGGCGGCCAGGGGGAGCTTGAGGACGCCTTGCGGGGTGAACTGGGCGCCGCGCTTGGCGTTCTTTGCTACCAGGCGCATGAGGTGCTGCGGGTCGATGGTGGCGTTCTCGGTGAAGCGGATCTGCAGTTCGGAGCGCTTGCGGTCGATCTGGGCGATGCCGATGCGTTCGCACTCGAGGCGCAGCGATGCGGCTTCGAGGAGATAGACGGTGGCGTCGGGGAGCGGGCCGTAGCGGTCTTCCATTTCGGCGCGAAGGTCGGCGATGGCCTTTTCGCTCTGTGCGCCGGCGATCTTCTTGTAGAGGCGCAGGCGCTGGTTTTCTTCGGCAACGTAGTTCTCGTCGACGCGCAGGGCGATGCCGAGGTTGAGCTGGGTGGTGGGCTTTTCTTCGGCGGACTCGCCCTTCATCTCCTTCACAGCCTGTTCGAGCATAGTGGTGTAGAGCTCGAAGCCGATGGCCTCAATGTGGCCGCTCTGCTCGCCGCCGAGCATGTTGCCGGCGCCGCGGAGCTCGAGGTCGAGGGCGGCGATTTTGAAGCCGGCGCCGAGGTCGCTGAACTCCTTGAGCGCGGCGAGACGGCGGCGGGCGATCTCGGTGAGTTCGCCTTCCGGCGGTATGAGCAGGTAAGCGTAGGCGCGACGATTGGAGCGGCCAACGCGGCCGCGGAGCTGGTAGAGCTCGCTGAGGCCGTGGCGGTCGGCGCGGTTGATGAGCATGGTGTTGGCGAGCGGAATGTCGAGGCCGTTCTCAATGATGGTGGTGGCCACCAGCACGTCGTACTCGTGATTCATGAAGGCGAGCATGACGCGTTCGAGGTCGGTCTCGCCCATCTGGCCATGGCCCACGATGACGCGGGCAGAAGGGACGAGCTCCTGGATGCGCGAGGCGATCTCGTAGATGGTTTCGACGCGGTTGTGAACGAAGTAGACCTGGCCGCCGCGTTCGAGCTCGACCTCAACAGCGGAGCGGATGATCTTTTCGTCGTACTTGGCGACCACGGTCTGGATGGCCATGCGATCTTTGGGCGGCGTTTCAATGACCGACATGTCGCGCAGGCCGACGAGGGACATGTGCAGGGTGCGCGGGATGGGCGTGGCGCTCATGGCGAGCACGTCGATTTCCTTGCGCATCTGCTTGAGCCGCTCTTTGTGGCGCACGCCGAAGCGCTGTTCCTCGTCGACAACGAGCAGGCCAAGGTCCTGGAACTTGATGTCTTTGGAGAGCAGGCGGTGCGTGCCAATGAGGATGTCGACCCTGCCGGTCTCTACTTTTTCGAGAATGACCTTCTGCTCTTTGGGTGTGCGGAAGCGGGAGATCATCTCGACGTTGATGGGGAACTGCGAGAAGCGGCGCTTGAAGGTTTCAAAGTGCTGGAAGCTGAGGACCGTGGTGGGGGTGAGTACCGCGACCTGTTTGCCGTCCTGCACGGCCTTGAAGGCGGCGCGCATGGCGACTTCGGTTTTGCCGTAGCCCACGTCGCCGCAGAGGAGGCGGTCCATGGGCGTGGTGGATTCCATGTCGTACTTGATGGCGCGGATGGCGGAGAGCTGGTCGTCGGTTTCGTTGTAGTCGAAGGCGTCTTCGAACTCTTTCTGGAATTCGTTGTCCTTGGAGAACGAGGTGCCCTGCGCGGTGTGGCGCTCGGCGTAGAGCTTGAGGAGTTCGGCGGCCATGTCTTGCATGGCCTTGCGCACGCGGGCCTTGGTTTTGACCCATTGCTGGGAGCCGAGGCGGTTGAGCACGGGCGCGGGGCCGGCGTCGGTGGAGCGGTATTTCTGGATCAGGTCGAGTCGCGTGAGGGGGACGTAGAGCTTGGCCTGCTCGGCGAACTCGAGGATCATGAACTCGACGGCGAGGCCATCCTGCACGATCTCTTTCAGGCCCTGGTATTGCGCGATGCCGTGCTCGACGTGGACGACGTAGTCGCCGATGGTGAGGTCGCGGAAGTCGGAGACGAAAGCGGCGGTCTTGGAGCGCTTGGGCTCGGGGCGCGCCGCGATATCGGCGTCGTCGCTAAGGTCATTGGCGCCAAAGAGGATGAGGTTGGAGTCGGGGAAGCTGACGCCGGAGGCGAGCTGGGTGCGGACGATGACGGGGACGCGCATGTCGCCGGCCAGGTAGCTGGCCTCTTCAAGCACGGTTTCGCTGCTGCCGTGGATGGCGCGGCTGCCGAAGCGATAAGAGATCTGGTAATCGCGCAGGACGGTGGCCATGCGTTCGACGTCGCCCTGGTTGGCGGCGGCGATGACGATGTGGGTTTCGAGCGCCATGAGCTTGCGCAGCTGCTCAGTGAGCGCGGGGATGGAGCCGTGGAATCTCAGGGTGGGGCGGGTGCCGATGGCGATTTCGCCGAGGGTGGAGTCTTCTTCGAGCACGTCGACGGCGCCGAGCTGATCGAGGTCGAGACCGAAGTGCGATTGCAGCAGGCCCTGCAGGATTTCGGGGCGGAGATAGATGTCCTCGGGGCGAACGAGGTTGCCGATGGCGCTGCGCTCGTGGCGCTGCTCGACCTTGTTCCACCAACGATCGATCTGGTTGCGAACCATGCCGGGCTCGTCGACGAAGAGGACGGTCTTGGGGACGAGATTGAGGAGGTGGTTTTCGGCGCCGGCGACCGCGGAGAAGAACTCCCAGCCGGGAAAGACGCTGACGCCGCCGGCGGCTGCTGCTTCGATGGCGAATTCCTGGGCGTCGGGGTCGGACTCGTCGATGGAGACGCGCTGCTTGCTGAGGCGTGCGTGGACGGCGGCAAGCAGATGCTCGGTGACCGGCGTTTCGGTGAGGGGCAGGAGCTGGGCTTCGTCGAGGCCGGACTGGGAGCGCTGGGTTTCGGGATCGAACTTGCGGATGGTGTCGATCTCGTCGCCGAAGAACTCGATGCGGATGGGGCGGTCGGATTCGGGCGAGTAGACGTCGAGGATGCCGCCGCGGCGGGTGAACTGGCCTGGCATCTCGACGAGATCCATTTGCGTATACCCGACACTAGCCAGATGCGCGGTGAGGACTTCGACGTCGACCTCTTCGCCGCGGCGGATGGTGACGGCCAGGGAGGAGTAGTAGTCGCGCTGGAAGAGGCGGAGGGCTGCGGCCTCAACGGGGGCGATGAGGATGGAGACGGCGCCGGTGGCGAGCTTGTAGAGAGCGGCGGCGCGCTGTTCCTGGACGTCGGGGTGCGGAGAAAGGTTTTCGAAGGGGAGCACGTCGTGGGCAGGGAGGCGGACGACGCGCGCGGGGTCGATGGCGCCGGTGAGTTCGCAGCCGGCGCGGAGCATGGGCTCGAGGGCCTCGGCGGACTTGTTGTCGGCCACGAGGACGATGACGGTCTGACGGGCAGCGCGGGCGAGAAGGGGAATATAGAGGGCGCGTGCCGTTTGGGTGAGACCAGACACAAGACGGCGCCCCGAAGCAAGGCTGAGGTGCCTGCGAACGCGTTCAAAGGCGGGGGTGTGCTCCAGGTCCGCAAAGATTTCGCGGACGAACGGGAGAATCATCTGAGGTCTAGTTTATCAGCGGATGCAGGGCATCGATGTCCGGCGCCGTCGCGTGTGATGGCATTGGTGGAGCGATGGAGCCGAGACGGAGCGACCTATCGGCCGGGGTCTTGAACGCATTCGAAGTTCTCGGCGGAGTTGGTGTCCCCTTGACCTTTGTAGTGAGCTAGGGCGGGATAGGCGCATAACGGACGAGTTATCAGAACGCCCGGAGCTTTGCTCTGGGGATCAGCACCGAGGCGGCCGGTGGCGATGATTTTGTCGGGAGCCACGCCGTCGGCTACCCATCGCTCAAGGGCAAGCAGAATGTCGTGGCCGGCGTCGTCCGGGAGGCCGTTCTGGAGGAGGAAACCGTCGTTGCCGAAGCTGGTGGGACCGGGGCCGCCCGTGCAGTGCTGCAAACCAGGAACCATGAACAACCGGTAGAACGCCTGAATGTCGGCGGGAGCGGTGGAACGAGGGTCTGGATAGCGTTTCAGAAACGCCTGCACCTTCTGATAGAAGGCGATTGAATCGCGCGGCGCGATGGCTGCGTCTCCCCACCCGTGGTATTGGATGAGTTTTCCGCCGTGGGCGCGGAAGCTGCGCAAGTCGGGATTGTAGGCGTTGAGGATTGCTGCGGTTTTTTCGTCGGCAAGGCGCAGGTCGCGATCGAGGTCCATTGTGTGCCAATCCCAATGGGGATCTTCGAACACGGCCTGGGAGTAGTAGGAGTTGCCAAAAGCGGACTGGATGGGGCCGATGATCCAGATCCGCCAGGCGGAGGGGTCGGCCTCGGTTCCGGGTTCGTAGCCGGGATAAATCTGTTCTCCGGTGGAAGGGCTCTTCGGACCGGAATAGATCTTGACCAGCGCGTCGATCTGCGGCTGGGTGAGGCAGTCGGAACCGGGGGCGCCGTGGCATAGGAGAACCGAGGGGTCGAAATGACATTGGCGCGGGTCTTCGATGAGTCCGTCCTTGACACCGTCGAGCGCGTCGCAAGCGGCGATGGCCGCCTTTTGGATGGCGGGGAGCTGAGCGGCGGAGATGCTGCTCTCCGGCTTGGCATGGAGCGCAAGCTCATTCCAGATGAAGCCGGTGAAGTGGCGGGTCCAGTCGTTGGCGGGAGCACCGGCGAGGATGCCGTCAAAATCTTCGGGATAACGCTCAGCCTCCATCAGCGCTTCGCGGCCACCATCGGAGCACCCTGAGAAGAAGGCGCGTGTTGCAGGCTTGCCGGAGGAGTCCTCAAGGATGGCCTTCGACAAGATCGCAGTTTGGTGCAGGGCCCGATAGCCAAAGTCGATGAGTTTCTCAGGGTGGCCAACTGCCCAACTTGCATCGGGCATCATCCCCTCGGTGCGATGCCCATCGTCGGTGGCGGCTACGGCATAACCGCGCGCCAGGGGGCCCAGTAGCGTGATGGGTTGAATGGATCCAGCCCAACCGCCGTTTCCCTCCTGAAGATACTTGCCGTTCCAGAGGTCCTGGGGAGGCAACCAGAGAACGAAGCCGATTTCGGAGTCCGACGTGGGACGCGCGATGCCGATGACTTCGCAGTGGCGCGGAACGTTGACTTTCGGCACCTCGAAGGGAAGTCCGGGCGTCTGCTTCAGCGGAGCGGGTTCAACCCAAGCAGCGGAAATCACAGTTGCGTGATCGAGCTTCAGGTCTTTGAGCCCTTCACAAACTTGTGCTGCGACCGCAAACGTGGGACTGGCAAGAATGAGCACACAGGTTGCAAGCATCATAGGATTCCGAACGGGCATCGCTTCTCCCTTGCAATCGCTTGGATTCTTGCTGGCAGCCATTGTTGCACATCCCTGTTTTTTTACATGTGATATCGCGTTCGGGACGCAGAAGACGAAAGAACGTCAGTCGTAGCTGAATTGCGGGAGATGGTTTGATGGTTCCGATCTCGCCGGTCACGCGGTCCCGCTATCGTTTGCGCAGGCGGAGGGATTCCCAGCTGGCGTCGGCGGCCCAGCCTCCGTCGACGGAGAGGGCGTGGCCGTTGATGAAGGCGCTTTGCGTGTCGTCGGCGAGGAAGGCGATGGCGCGGGCGATGTCGTCGGGTGTGGCGAAGCGGCCCATGGGTACGCGGCCGGTGATGTCCGCGTCGGAGTAGATGCCGCCGGCCTGGTCGGTTGCGTCCATCTCGGTCTTGACCCAGCCGGGACAGACGGCGTTGACGCGCACGCCGCGTCCGCCCCATTCGGCGGCGAGGGTGCGGGTGAGGCCGATGAGTCCGTGCTTGGAGGCGTTGTAGGCGGCGCGGTCGGAGACGGCGAAGAGGCCCGCGATGGAGGCGACGTTGACGATGGAGCCGGAGCGGGCGGCGAGCATTTTCTCGCCGAAGATGCGGGCCAGCAGGAAGGGCGCGACGAGGTTGACTTCAAGGACGCGTCGGTAGTCGTCGAAGGAGGTTTCTTCAGCGGGCGCGATGTGGCTGATGCCGGCGTTGTTGACGAGGACGTCGGCGCGGCCGTAGTGGCTGTAGACGAGGGCGGCGAAGTCGAGGACCGCGCCTTCATTGGTGATGTCGCCGGTGTAGGAGACGACGTGTCCGCCGCGGGATTGGATCGCTTCAATGGTGGCGGCGGGCTCGCGCAGGTCGATGAGGCCGATGCGATAGCCGAGTTCGGCGAGCAGTTCGGCGGTGCGGCGGCCAATGCCCTGGGCAGCGCCGGTGATGACGGCGACACGGTTGTTCATTAGTGGACTGCTCCTTGGGCGTAGGTGCTGCGCGGGGCTCGTGCATCCACGACGACAAGAATCGCACCGAGAAGCACGCATGCGGCAATGGACCAGAGGCCGGCGATGTAGCTGTGCGTTTTATCGCGAAGCCAGCCCATGGCGTAGGGCCCGCAGAAGGCGCCGACGGCACCCACCGAGTTGACGATGGCGATGGCGGTACCGGCGGCCTTCCCGGAGAGACGGCTGGCGGCGAGGCTCCAGAAGATGGGGACCGAGGCCATCAGGCCGATGGCGGCGATGCAAAATCCGGCGACGGCCGCGGGAAGCGACGGGATGAGCGCGACGCAGGCAAAGCCCACGGCGGCCAGCGCGATCAGCGGCGGCAGCAAGCGGAAGCCACGGCTGCGGCTGGCGAAGTACATGGCGATGGCGCCGGCGCCGAACGTAAGCGTGGCCCACCACCCGGCGGAGAGAGTGGATGCGCCGCGGCCCGTGAGGATTTTGGGCAAAAAGAAGATGAGGCCGTAGTTGCCGCTGCTCCAAAGGAAATAGATGGCGGAATCGCGAAGGACGACACCGATGGTGCGGCCGGAACTTGCTGGAGCTTTGGGCTGCTCGGCGTGCATGCCGGCTTGTATTTGGGCCTTCTCATCGGTTGAGAGCCAATGAGCGGTCTCCGGGGTGTCGGTGAGGATGAACCATGTGGCGATTCCGAGGAGGATGGCTGGCGCGCCTTCGATGAGGAAGAGCCACTGCCATCCGTGCAGGCCCAGGGCGTGATCCAACAGCAGGATGTGAGCCGAGATAGGCGAGCCGATGGCGTTACACAGGGGCAGCGAGAGGAGGAAGAGGGCGAGGATGCGGGTGCGGGCGGAGGGCGGCATCCAGAAGGTGAAGTAGAAGATGATGCCGGGGTAGAAGCCGGACTCGGCGATGCCCAGCAGCAGGCGCGCGGTGACATAGGAAGGCGAGCCGGCGACGAAGGCGGTGGCCATCACGTCGATGCCCCACAGCACCATGAGCGTTCCCAGCCAGCGGCGAGCGCCCAGGCGGGAGAGCAGCATGTTGGCTGGAACCTGAAACAGGCAGTAGCTGAGAAAGAAGACGCCCGCCGCGAATCCGTAGAGGGTGTCTGAGATCCCCAGGTCGCGATTCATGGTGAGGGAGGCAAAGCTGATGTTGACGCGGTCGAGGAACGCGACCATGTAGATCAGCATGAGATACGGCACGATGCGGCGGATGATTTTGCCGTGCAGCGGATTGGATCCGGTTGCCGTCACTTCTCGCCCAGGGCTTTGGTGAAGGCATAGAAGAAGTCGAGTGACTTCCAGTAGGAGTCGATGGGCAGGCGCTCATCCTGGCCGTGGGCGCGGACGTCGTCGCGTTCGAGCGCGGTGGCGGAGTAGCCATAGCAGGGAATGCCGGCCTGCGCAAAGTAGATGGAGTCGCTGGCGCCGTTTTCCATGTCCGGAGTGACGGATACGTCGGGCCAAATCTGGTGGGTGATCCGGGTGAGCGGCTCAAAGACCTCTGGAAGCGGCGCGGGCGGCGCGATTGCTTTGCGCTCGGGCGCTGTGTCGGAGACGGATCCGGCGTCAGAGACGTATTTGACCGTCAGCTTGGGGTCGGCAAAGAGCTTGATGAGCTCCTGTCGAATCTCTTCCGGCGAGTGGCCGGGAAAGATGCGGCAGTTCACGTTGGCCTGGGCCTTTTGCGGCAGCGCGTTGTTGGCGTGGCCGGCAGAGAGACGCGTGGCCACGCAGGTGGTGCGGAAGTTGGAGTAGAAGCTGGGCTCGACGCCAAGACGCGTGGCGGCCGACATATCGGGCGGGTTGGCGAGGATGGCGTGAATGTCGGCGGCGGTCTGGCCGGTCTCCTGTTTTTCGAGATTCTGGAAGTAGGTGCGCGTGACCTCGTTCATCTCGAAGGGGAAGGAGTACTCGGACAGCTTCTCCAGAGCCGCTGTCAATTGGTATATGGCGTTGTCAGGGCGGGGCAGGGAGCTGTGGCCGCCGCGATTCGTCGTCGTGAGCTGGTAGTCCGCGTAGACCTTCTCGGTGGCCTCTACGTCGGCGACGACGGGATGGCCGTGGTCGAGTTCAACGCCGCCGGAGTCGGGATTGATGACATAGGCCGCATCGACCAGGTCGCGATGCTGATTGACAAGCCATGAGGCGCCATTGAATTTGCCGCCTTCCTCATCCGCGGTGAGAGCAAGGATCAGGTCGCGCTTCGGCTTGTATCCCTCGCGATGGAGGCGAAGGAATGTGGAAACAAGCGCGGCGTCGGAGTCTTTCATGTCCTGCGTGCCGCGGCCGTAGACGTAGCCGTCTTTTTCAACAAACTGGAACGGATCGGTGTGCCAGTCGGAGGGCAGCGCCTCGACTACGTCCATATGGCAGAGAAAGAGGACCGGCTTGTTGTCGGGCGCGCCGGTGGCGCGATAGCGAACCACCAGGTTCTGCTTGCGCGGATCGGGGCCGAGTAGATGCACGTCTTCGCGCGGGAAGCCGGCATCGAGAAAGCGCTTCTCCATGGCCGTGGTGCCGGTTGTTACGTTGCCCTTGGGGGTGTCGGTGGTATTGATTTCGATGAGCTGCTTGAAGATTTCCCGGGCTTCAGCGCGGTCGGTGGGCGAGGCGGGCACCAGGGCGTTTTGGGCGATGGCGATAGAAGCAATGAGGAAACAGAGGGAAGCAGCAGGGACTCTCAGACTCATGTGCGCATTGTAAGGGGTGCGGCTGAAACGGCTTGGAGCCGGCTCGCAGATTGCGCGGCCTGCCAACAGCGATTTAATGTGGTGCGGTCCCCAATTTCGAGGTGTTTCATGCGTTCGAGAATCTTCATTGGCTTTTTGCTCGCAGCCTGCACTGCCGGAATGTATGCACAGGGCTGGAAGGTACGGCCCAAACTGCTCGGCATTTCGCACATTGCCATCTACACGTCGAACCCGGCGGCCACGGAGCACTTTTACACGGTGACCGTGGGCGCGGTGAAGGCGCCGGATCCCGAGAACCCGCAGGGGGTGCGGTACATGATCGGTGATAAACAGTTTGTGGAGGTTCTGCCTCTGCCGGCAGGCGCCGGCAACAACCGTCTGGATCATGTGGCGTTTTATGTCGGCTGGCCGGGTGTGGAATCCATGCGCAAGTTCCTCAAAGTCAAAGGGTGGAATGTGCCGGATAAAGTCACAAAGAACCCGGACAATACCATCCATTTCGAAGTGCTTGATCCGGAGGGCAACAAGATCGAGTTCACGGCGCCGCTGGTGTTTGCCCAGGTGAATCCGCCGAATGTCATTGGGCACCACATTATTCATGTGGGTTTTGTGGTGCACGACCGGGCAAAAGAGGACACGTTCTATCGCACGCTGCTGGACTTTGTTCCTTATTGGTATGGCGGCATGCAGGACAACAAGATCGACTGGGTGAGCCAGCAGGTTCCCGACGGGCGCGACTGGCTGGAGTACATGATGACGACCACGCCGCCGGGATCGACGATGCCGCAGCACCAGATGGGCGTGATGAACCACTTCTCGATCGGCGAGAACTCAGTGGATGACGCCTTCGCTACGTTGCAAAAGGGCGGACGGTTGGAAGGCGTGCAGGCGGATAAATCGACCAAAATCGGCAAGGACGGCAAGGGGCAGTTCAATTTGTACGATCCCGATGAGACGCGCGTGGAGTTGATGAACTTCCATGCCACCGAGAAGCCGTGCTGTTCGCCGTTCACCGCGCCGGATCCGGCGCATTAGTTATTTCTGGAGACCTGGGCAATGGTTCGCAAGCCGATTTTTGCATTCGCAGTTATTGCTCTTTATGTTTCGAGTGTCGCAGCGCAACAGCAGGGATTGTCGCCCAAGTGGGAGGAGCTGACAGCACCGGACTTCGTGAAGGCCATTCACCGCCGCCGCCGTTTACGACCTCTTCGACAAACTCGGCCATCCCATTGAGCAGACTGCGCTCACCGGCTGCATGGGAGGCATCTTCGGACTTCTCATTGCCATCGGCGTTCTCTATGGCGAAACCGAGTTCCTGATGTTCTTCCTCATCAACATCAAGGCGAAGTATCTGGCCGCAATCTACGCGCTGATCGCCTTCGCCATGCTCTTCGGCCAAAACCGGCTCTACGCCTTCGCCCAGCTAGGCGGCGCAGTGGCCGGATTGCTCTACATCCGTTTCGCGCCGCGCCGCGGATTCGGCTTCGTGACCAGCGAGTGGCTGTATGGACTGCGCAACGGCTATTACCGCTGGAAGCGCCGCCGCGCGGGACGCAAGTTCGAGGTCTATATGCGCAAGCAGGGCCGCGACATCCGCCTGGACAACCGCGGCCGCCCCATCGACGACAACGATCCCAACGACCCCAGCCGCTGGAATTAGCCCGCCCTTTGAACGGGCGCCTGCTTAGCCGCCCGCATGCGCCGTCGCAACTCCAGCGTAGCTGCGCGATGGCAGCGCAGACATAGCGTGCGAATGTTGTCGAGATCGCACTGGCCACCCCCCTCGGCGACGGGAACAATGTGGTCTGCATCCCAAAGGCTCTTGCGCGTGCGGGCCCTCAGTCCCCAGTGCTCCAGCAACGCCTTCCGGCGGGCGCCCCGCGCATAGCGCAGCCGTCGCGCCTCCGCCAGCGTATCCACGCCGCACGCAACGCAAATCCCCTTGTCCCGTCTAAGCACCTGCTCCCGCACATATCCTGGCTGGGTGCGGAGCTTCCATTCATGCACGCAGTAATCGGAACAGAAGGTGAACCGGCGTCGCGGTACTTCCAGCGAACACCATCGGCAAAGGCCCCGTCCATTGGGCCCGCGCGGCACCGCCTTCCGGTTCACCCACCCGCCGCGCATCACGCGCACAATGCTCATGCATCGTTTCTATCGCGGCGCGGACCCGATCGCATCGGAGACGGGGCGGGAGCGCACCACGAGAGTCAAGACGCCGCCCCTGATCTCTGTTCCCTGGTCTCTGTTCCCTGTTCCCTGGTCCCTGGTCTCTGGTCCCCCTGGTCCCTGGTCCCTGTTCCCTGGTCCCTGGTCCCTGGTCCCTGGTCCCTGGTCCCTGGTCCCTGGTCCCTGGTCCCTGTAACGCTACTGCTTCGTATCCAGCGGATGCTGCGACTTCTCGAAGTACTCATTCTGCAGCTTCAGGCTCTCGTCATCGGCCTTGATCGCCTTGATCGCCTCGGCTATCTCGCGCGACCAGGTCTTCTGGTCGAACTCGCCCAGATCCCTGGTCGCCGCCGATCCCACCCCCGAGTAGTGCTCCGGGAACCGCGCATACCACCAGATGCCGGTGTACACCGAGCCCGGCAGGTTGAGCCGGTGCTGGTCCGCACCCGACTGCGAGTCCGCGCGATCGATATGCACCAGGTCGGGCCGCGCCACCATCATGTGCGCCGTCTCTGTCTCGCCCGCATGCATGTCGTTTCCCGGCGGCGACTTCAACGCCGGTCTACCCGGCACATCGAGATGAGGAAGCCCGAAGACATACACCACATAGTCCCGCGGCGTCGCCAGCTGCGCCTGCGCAAATAGCGGCAGAAGGCTGTTGTTGCCACCGTGCCCATTCACGATCACGATCTTCTTGCAGCCGTTCCGTGCCATCTCCTTCACGGTCTCCTGCAACAGCGTCAACTGCGTACCAAGACTGTAGGCGACGGTCCCTGGCTCCTGCTGCGCTTCGAAGATCTGCCCGAAGTAGTATTCCGGG
>Ga0206886_1162_pt1 | contig 12486 bp, 16 predicted proteins | sample Alteio_BWOrgHeat_92_FD_152952 | JGI IMG/M metagenome (GOLD analysis project Ga0206886, IMG submission 152952) | Enriched cells from forest soil in Barre Woods Harvard Forest LTER site, Petersham, Massachusetts, United States - Alteio_BWOrgHeat_Nextera2 ... | reverse complement strand
TCCGTATCGAAATTAAGACGAAGAGCATAACCATCTCCGTTTTCGAGTGCTGAAACGTCAACGCGAAATTGTTGTTCCAGCTGTTCAAGAACGAGCTGATTGTTGCCCCTGAACTTATCAATATCTTCCCGGCTAGTTTCTTGAATGGGCATGGCTATCTCACGGATGGCTCTAGGGGAGCAAAATCTTTCATGGAAGTTGCGACAGAAGGAGATTTTGGCAGTTTGGATAACTGATCAAGAAATTTTGGACTAAAACCCGAGCGCTCAGAGGAGGTTGGTTCTGCCGCCATCATATCTTCAAAAAATCTTTTCCCAGCTTCCGTCACAAATTTTAACCCGATATCATAGCCCGTTCCATTTTCTAGCTCATGGGTCGTGATGCGAACTCGGAACACAGTCTCTAGGCGCATAAGGCTGCGCTCATATTCATCCCTGAACGCATCAATAGCTTCTTTGATTTTTCCTTGTACGATCATGTTTTCGCCTAAGCAGCCATGAGAGCTTTTATTTGGAAAGCGGGTGGTCTTACATTTAACTGCACTTCAACCCCCAACTTTCCAATAATCTTTCTTATGTCGTTACCTTCTGGATATCGATCCAGATTGTTCAGGGCATCTTCAACTTTGTCGTAATCATTGCGGGACGTTGCGATAACAATTATGCCCACATCGACGCCGCAAACGTTACCTTCTTTGCCGCTGACATATACCCGTCCGATTTCCGGCAACATAGCTTGCAAGACCTTTTCCAGTGCCAAATCACGACTTTTGCGTTGTGTCATCGCTTAGGCGTCTTTCTTTCAAAGAGCTAACATTTGCGGCTTGCTGATGACATCGGCTGTTTGTGGATTTCTAACCATTGTATAAACAACCGCTTCTTGCATAGCTCTTCTAAAATCATTTTCTACGGGACGATCTTGAAGGGATCTAATAAATTTCCCTTCTGCTCCCGTTGAAGAAAAGTGAAGAACCAGAGAGCGACCTTCACTAGCTGGTATTCCGGCCATAGAAAGGCCCGCCAAGCTACGGTCTGCAGTCGTGTAAAGCTCTGATCTCCATCGATCACAAAAGGAAACGAATTCAGCCATATCTTTAAAAGCTTTTTTGTCCATGATTACGCCGCTTTCTTCTTCACCGCGCTGACAATTTTCTCCGCTGCATCACCGAGATCGTTGGCGGATAAAATAGGCAGGCCACTTTCGGCCAGCATTTTTTTGCCGAGTTCCACATTGGTGCCTTCGAGGCGCACCACCAGCGGCACATGCAGTTTCACTTCCTTGGCCGCGGCGATAATGCCTTCGGCGATGATGTCGCAACGCATGATACCGCCGAAAATATTCACCAGAATGCCCTGCACGTGCGGATCGGAAAGAATGATCTTGAACGCCACCGTTACGCGTTCCTTGGTTGCACCGCCGCCGACATCGAGGAAGTTGGCCGGCGATCCGCCATAAAGCTTGATGATATCCATCGTCGCCATGGCAAGGCCTGCACCATTGACCATGCAGCCGATGCTGCCATCGAGCTTCACATAGTTGAGGCTGTGCTTGCCGGCTTCCACTTCGGCGGGATCTTCTTCGGCGACATCGCGCATTTCTTCCACATCCTTATGGCGGAAGAGGGCGTTGTCGTCGAAATTCATCTTGGCATCGAGCGCGATGATTTCATCCTTGCCGGTCACTACCAGCGGATTGATTTCCACAATCGAGCAATCGAGATCGATAAAGGCGTTGTACATCGCCTGCAGAAAGCTCACGCATTTGTTGATCTGTTTATCCTTGAGGCCCAAGCTAAATGCAATTTGCCGCGCGTGATAAGGCTGCAGGCCGGTGACAGGATCGATCGCTACTTTCATGATTTTTTCAGGTGTCTTGGCGGCGACTTCTTCAATCTCCATGCCGCCTTCGGTCGAGGCCATGATCGTCACGCGGCTCGTGCTGCGGTCGATGAGCAGGCCAAGATAAAGCTCACGCTTGATGTCGCAGCCTTCCTCGACATAAATCTTGCGGACTTTTTGGCCCTGCGGCCCCGTTTGATGTGTGATGAGCTGCATGCCCAGCATGCGCTTGGCTTCGGCGCTCACGCCATCCATCGACTTCACAACCTTGACGCCGCCGCCTTTGCCGCGTCCACCGGCATGAATTTGCGCCTTCACAACCCAAACCGGTTCTTTCAGATCGAGCGACAACGCGCGCGCCACATCGACGGCCTCATTGACCGTGAAGGCAACGCCTCCGCGTGGTACGGTAACACCGTATTTTTTAAGGAGGCTTTTGGCTTGGTATTCGTGGATGTTCATGGGTACGCTCGAAAGCTAAAGTCCAACATATGTGCTTATTTATTAACAGATCATTGCTGCGTTGCAAGCAATGATCGAGCCGCGAGAAGTATTACTGTTTATGGCTAATTCACGCGATTTCAGGGGACAGCTTGCCCAGACGCGCGGCGGAACCTGAGGAGGCGCTTGCTTGATTCAGCGCGGTATTCTCTCAGATCAGTAAGATTATCGTTTCCCGTCGAATTCTTCATGCTTGCGGCGATCCCGTAATTTCTTTCAGCCTCATTTACATCCCTTACCAACCCGCCCAAGCCCAGCTCGTGACAATAGCCTAAATTGTTATAGGCGTCAGCGATGTCTGCTTCGGCGGCTTTGCGAAACCACACAACGGCCTGCACCTGGTTTTCCTTGTTTTTGGGAACACCTTCGCCCCTCAGGCAGCATAAGGCATAATTATACATAGCCGACGCATGCCCGAGAATGGCCGCTTCTCGATACAACTCAGCAGCTTTTTGTCGATCCCGTGAGCGGATGATCCATTTTTTCGATTTACCTAAACCGTCAAGCTCCAACGCTTGAGCATACAACGCTTCCGGATCCGGCGAGGTGCTGGATTGGGCAGATGACTGTTTGGTGATTTCTGCGGCAGGCGTATCGATATTCATCGTTGCTCCATAAAAAAATATCAGGCGGAAAGTTTTCCAAAAATTGCAAAAAAATGCCTTAAGCTTTGCCGCATAATAGTGGGGGAAAGCTGCGCTTTCTACCGTCTTTTGAGTCCCGAGATTACCATTAAGCTACTGAATTATAAAAGTATTTATAATAGACCCGACTCCCGCAACCACTTTTTAGCCCCTTCAATGATAAAAAAGAGCGACTTTACCGCTGAAATTTGACCGGAAGCAATTATGGCCGTACCAGAGATTCCCGATAAACCCGATCCCGCACTGGATCGTATAGCGCGTGATTATTCGCCGCTCAGCGGCGGACCGTTAACCGATGATGACTTCAGAGGCACGAAAGGCCTTCGAACATTTATCGAGCTGCCGGATGGTCGTAAAGTCGAGATTCTGCTGGACAATATTAATAGTTACGCGCCGGTTGGGGGAAAGCCGTCTGGTGCAAAACCAGTGGAAGCGCCGAAACCGGCGGAACGACCAAAACCAACCACCGTCGATGCAGATAAAGACAGAAGCTTCCGTCAAGACACGGCGAAGATGGTGGCCGATGCTCCGGCTCAAGCCAAAGCCACCCTCGCGCAAATCGATAAGGACCCTGCCTTGCGCCGCGACCTTGATCGTGCGGCACAAGCCAGCGGCTATCCGGCGAAAGATATCGTAGCCCTGTCGCATTTCGAATCCAGCGGCGGCAAATATGTAAAAGCGAGCGATGATCATGTTGCCGCAGGCGTGCTGCAATTTCAGCCATCGGCTTTTTATGATGCTGTCCGCAAATATTCGCAGCCGCCTTATATCGATCAGATCGCCAGATATGATCCGGCCGCGGCACGTGCTTTTCAGCGGGCAGCGCCCTTCCTTTCAGCCGATACCGAAAAAGGTATTACCCTTTTCGACAATGAGGGATATCAGAAAGCCTATTATCCGGATCCCAAAAAGAAACCCAAACATCCGGTCAAAAAACCCACGATCCAGGAAGATCTCGCGCGCTTTCGCAACGCCCCATTCGTGCAGATGTATTTCTTCGCCGAGAATGCAAAGCAGGGTGATCAGGCGCAGGCGCGGATGGCCCATAACTATGGTGCAACCGGCGCCGCGCGCGTGATAGCCGTTCCGCCAGATCAGCAAGCAACGACGCCCGTGGGTGCCGTCATCTCGATGCATGCGCTAGATAACAACAGCATCGATCCCGAGATTAGCGTTCAAGCTTTCCGCGAACGTATGGAAAAACCCTTTATGGCCGTTGCTGCGGCAGCGGATAAGCAAATCACTGTGGCTGCGCATGAAAAACCATTGCCGGTGCCCGGCAAGCGCGTCGCTACCACGGCGGCGCCGGCCTCGCGCGATACAGCGCATCTTAAAGCTGCTTCCCATCCACAGGTCGTGAAAGTCGCGGATGTGCACTTACCAACAGCAACCAAGACAAAAACTGAGCCCAAGGCCACACACGCCCTAGCGCCGCTCAAGCATTCCTAGAGAGAAAGTTTAGCTGATTATTTTCGGCTTAAGCGGCTTTTGCCAACATCGGCTTCGTCACATCCATGAGGTTCTTAACGGCCTTGATGGAAGCATCGAACATCGCTTTTTCTTCCGTATTCAATTGCAGTTGGATGATTTTCTCGACGCCACCTGCGCTCAATACCACTGGCATGCCGGTAAAGCATTCCTAGCATCCGGTATCAAACGATCCTGTTAAGCAAATTATGGTTTGAGAGATGCCCATTGCTTATTGGCGATGTTTCTTAAATCTTGCGCCGGATTCTGAACCATCGGTGCATCTTGCGGTGGCTTGCAGCCAGATGCCATCGCGCTCTCTTTGGCATGTTGCTGATTTGCGTCCATTGGTTCATCGGTGAGTCCAGCGCCAATCTTTTCTCTTTTCATATACGGTTTTCCTGAAGGCAAGGTATCGGCCGTCTCCATATACCCACCATGAGAATTGACCACGGCAAATCCGGCTGGTGAGCAAGCCACTGTCTCTCCGGACGATTTAATCACCGTGATGCCTGACGATGCAGTCGCTGCCGTTGGCGTTACTACCTCCGCCGCCATAGGAGCCTGACTGCGTCGGCCAGTTGCAACAGGAACAAGCCTTGACGTCTGATCTGAAGTCGCGGGAGCAGCTACGGGAGCGGAGGCCGATGTCGTCGGCAATGAAGGGCGGTCATAGGCTATCTCACCCTTTTCATTTTTAAAATCAGGAGCATCGTAAACGGCCCGCATGACAGTCAAAGCAGTTTGCTGTTGTTCTGCTGGCATTGCGGAAAAGGGTTTTCCGTCAACGAAAAAGGTCGTTCCTTTTGATGTATTGTGAATGTCGTATTTGTGCCCGTTTGCTTCGACCCAAACGTCGGTAACTTTATTGTTGGGCGTCAGATTGGCTTCCCACCTGCCATTTAATTCGGAATTGTGTTGGGGATTAGGAATATCAGTCCAGTTGTGTTTGCCTTTATCCGGCACGCCGAAATTGGCCATAATGTCCCCGCTAAAATTGCGATTATTATTTTAGACCAATCTATTATGGGCGGTTTAAGGCTCGATTAAATTTCGATAAAGCACAAGTGAAGACGACTTAAACCGCCGGGAATTTTCACGAAAATCCTGCGTTTATGGTAAATTTTGCCTTAAGCCGCGTGCTTAGGCAGCTTTCGCCAGCATCGGTTTGGTGACCTCCATCAAATCTTTGACGGCTTTCACGGATGCATCAAACATGCCTTTTTCTTCGGAATTCAACTGCATCTCGATGATTTTCTCGACGCCGCCTGCGCCCATAATCACCGGCACACCAACATAGAGATCCTTCACGCCGTATTCGCCGTTGAGATAGGCCGCGCAGGGCAGGATGCGCTTTTGATCGCGCAAATAACTTTCGGCCATGCGGATTGCCGAGGCCGCCGGCGCATAAAAGGCCGAACCTGTTTTGAGCAGTTTGACGATTTCCGCACCGCCATCGCGCGTGCGTTGGACGATTTGATTGATGCGCTCGGTTGTCGTCCAGCCCATCTTAACGAGATCGGGCAGGGGAATGCCGCCCACCGACGAGTAACGAACCATCGGCACCATCGTGTCGCCATGTCCGCCAAGCACGCAGGCATAAACATCTTCAACCGAAACCTTGAACTCCATCGCGAGGAAGGTACGGAAGCGTGAGCTATCCAGAACGCCCGCCATGCCGACCACACGCTTCGCCGGGAAGCCGGTCACTTGCTGCATTACCCACACCATCACATCGAGCGGATTGGTGATGACGATTACGAACGCATTCGGCGCGTATTTCTTGATGCCTTCGCCGGCGGTTTTGACAATGCCGGTATTGATGCCGATCAAATCGTCGCGGCTCATGCCGGGTTTGCGTGGAATGCCGGCGGTGACGATCACCACATCCGCACCCTGAATGATGCTGTAATCGGTGCCGCCGCTATAGGCGCAGTTAAAGCCTTCGACGGGGCTCGCCTGGTAAATATCCAGCGCCTTGCCGTCCGGGATGCCTTCGGCGACATCGACCAGAACCACATCGCCTAATTCTTTTATGCCTGCCAGCAGCGCTAATGTGCCGCCAATTTGTCCCGCGCCGACCAGGGCGATTTTGCTGCGAGCCATGGGAATCTCCTCGTTAACAATAGTGACAGGATTTTCTTAAACCCAATCGTAGGCGGGAGCAAGTGGAGTGAAAAGAGAGGTGGCGGCCAATTTACGAATTTGGCTTAAAACAGCGCAGTCTTATCTGTTCAAGCTTAGCAGAGATGAACTATCGCGCCGTTTTCGGTGACGATAGGCAATACCGCCCAGAGTTCCAAGTCCTGCCGCGATTAAAGTGCCGGCCAGGATAGCGTCCTCCGAAACTGTTGCTGGCGTGCATGAAAATTTTTCCTGGCCGAGCGCTATCGGAAGATCTGCAGATGATATACCGAGCATGATCGCACCCAAGCTCACGGTTGCAGCTTCGGTTACGATTTTTGTCGCGTGCGCAACCTTGCTGATTTTGTTTGCCGCGTTTTTGAAATCAGTCCTTACTGCCGAAATTATGCGATCGGCAGAACCACCCAGGGTTCCAATGCCGCAAAGAAGAAATAAGCTCCCATATGTAGCGGCCTGCTCAATGGAATCTGGGGGACAGGGGGAGGGTATTCCGAAGGCCTCTAAAACGCCTGTTACTCCTGCCCCAAGAAGAAAAGCACTCCCAATCCCGGCCGCAAATTCACCGGCAGTCCTTAACCGTGCGGGCGTTACAATTTCACCAATGGCATTTCTAATATTTTTCATTGTAGACATGACGCGCTCCAGGAATTTTACTAAAGGTCACTCTATAACATACGCATAACATTTGACAAATTAGCTTCCGATTATAGTTAACAATAGATGTGGCGCTTCGTGATGTCGGCCTTGACGCATCACCGCAGCGGTCTACCATGGGGTAATGTTGATAAAGCTATAGCGGTGAAAAGGAGTTTCCCCATGATGCGTTGGTGTATTTCGTTTGTGTTCTCATTTTTTATGATTGCGGTTTTATGCGCCGGTTCGGCCTCGGCGGCCAGAATGGTTCCCCTCGACGATAACGAGTCCCGGCCGGTCATAAAAATTTACACGCCGCCCTCGCTGCCGCCGCCGACTAAAAATGTTTATGAAATTATTGCCGCCAACAAAAATCTTTCGAAATTTGTCGCGATGGTCAATGAGGCCGGCTTAAAAGAATTGTTGTCGGCCAACACGGGTGAGTCCGTCACTGTTTTCGCCCCCTCGGATTCGGCTATCGCCGATGCTTCGCACGATGTGATGAAGCGTGTTCAAGCCGACAAAACCAGTCTGCAAAGTTTCGTCAAATATCACATCATTGCCGGCAGTATGGTTTCTTCGGGTGCTATCAAGCACCGCCGCGCTGCGCTGGCCACGGCCAATGGTGAAACATTATCTTTCGATGGAATGGATCCGAAAAGTCCTAAGGTCGGTGATGGCTCTTTGGTACAAGCCGATATCATGGCGACCAACGGCATAGTCCATATCGTTAGCGGCGCTCTTGTTCCGCCCTCGCTCGCGCAAGCGCCGGTGGCAAAACCACAAGTCCCGCCGCCAGCGCCCCCCGTGGCGGCTACACCGCCCGCCGCTCCGGCTGCACCGGCAGTTGTGAGTGCACCAACTGCACCAGCCGCGCCAACGGCTGTAAAAATCACAACGACAGGTGTTGCTAAAGCGCCTGCCGCAACAATGGAGACGGTAACAACAGGGAATTCTGCTGATACGGTCACATCCACGGATGTTGTTAAGGCGCCAGCAAAGGCACTAAAGGCGCTGACGACGACTTCCAATGCTTCGGTGACGACCACCGGCACAGCCGTAGCGCCCGCTGTCGCCACGCCCTTGCAACAATCGACCACCGCCAATAGCGGCAGCTTCGAATTGTTCGGCCATAAATTCGGCTGGTAGCTATTCCTTCTGCTTGTCCAACACGTACATCAGCTTTTTTAAAGCGATGAATTGCATATCGGACGAGCTGAGATTGGTCGGTACCTGAATAGTTATCTCCGTCCCGGTCGCGGCATCGACGGCGACAACGCGGGTGCTGTTGCCCATCTGGACATATTCAAAAATAACATCGTCTGGTTCGTCGGGGGATTTCATGGCCACGAATCGGGTAGAGGAGGGAATACAAAATTAGACACCGCGCTTGTAAAATCAACCGGCTAGGTTAAACCATAAAAACGCGGCGCTTCCTGCCGTTTTCCAAGATCGAGAAATCCCATGGCTCACGAAATTCTCTCCGAAAAACGCGGCGCGGCACTGATCGTCACCTTCAACAGGCCGGATCACGCAAACGCCATTAATATCGATATGGCAACCCAGCTGTTTAATCTGCTTAAGCCCGCGACGGTCGATCGCGCCATTCGCGCGGTGTTGCTGAAGGGTGCGGGTGGCAATTTCATGGATGGCATTGATATGAACACCTATGCCGGCGATCCAAACATGGCGCTCGAAAAGGCTAATCAGTTTATTCAGCCCTATCATTCCGCAATCCGCGAAGTGCAGGTGATGGATAAGCCGGTTTTGGCGATGGCCAACGGTATTACCGCTGGGGCAGGGCTTAGCTTTATGCTTGCTTCCGATATGGTAATCGCGGGGCGTAGCGCGAAATTCAATTGCAAGTTTACATCCTATGCCATGACGCCCGACGGCGGCGCTTCGCTCATGCTGCCGCGCAAGGTGGGAGCCACCAAGGCGGCCGAGCTTTTGATGCTGAGCGAGGATTTTAGCGCGGCTGACGCCGAGCGCCTGAATCTAGTCAACAAGGTCGTCGACGATGCCAAACTGGAGGAGGAGGCGTTTGCCCTTCTGGATCGCCTCGCCAACGGTCCGACACGGGCTTATGCCGGTATAAAGAGGCTCGTGGCCAAGGCTTTCGAGGAGGATTTTAATGCGCAGCTGGCTTTGGAGCATACCAACTGGGGCGCTTCCGTCCGCGGCTTCGATTTCCGTGAAGCTATAAAGGCTTTTTTCGCCAAACGTCCGGCGAAATTTACGGGGTCGTGATTAGTCGGCTGCCAGCATCATGTGCGTGCGCGAATTGGCAGGCCGTTCTTTAGGGATAGCCGGATCAGGCGTGTTGCGAACAATCGTGTCAATGCTCAGACTGGGCATGAATCTTTCTAATTTTATTCCAACAGGCGCAATCACTCCACGGTGTACGGCCGTATTGCTGTCGTAGACAAAGGCTTCACCCGCTCTCAGTGTTCGTATGCAGCCGGATTCTTCTGCGAACTTCGTCAGAGCGCCTTGATTGCTAAATATAATTCTCTCTGCGCTTTCTGGTCGCCAAGTCGGATCGCTAAAACGCTTAATGAGCCGTGCTTCTTCCGCTGGAGGTAGATCGATATATTGACCTGGAAGGCAATCAAAAAGTTGACAATGAAGCTCTAAATAATTTTGTGCTGCTATTTCGTAGCCACCGGGAATAGTTTTACGTAACCACTCGTTATCAAGATGCCAGTCTTTTGTTAACTGCGCTTGGCCGCCGGAAACTTCATTTAATACTAAGCCGAAGGTAGCGTTATGAATAACGGGGGCGTCGGCATCAAATAAGTCGCTTGAGAATCGCAATATCCTGTTTGTAAAGTCTTCATATGGTCGAGGATCAAAAAAGGAGCCTTGCGCATCCTCTCCCTTAGTGCTGAGAATTGAGCCGAGATCGTTTAAGCTCCAAAGTCTTCCGGTTTCTGGGGCATCGTAAGAATAGAAGAGCATTCCATACGGGCGCTTAGCGCGGTCTATCAACAGCCCGCGCGCGGTCTCTTTCCATTGTCCCAAAAGAGCAGGATCAATTGCGCCGAGTGAGGTTAGCCGTAATTGCTCGTTTACAAAATATTCTTGCAGCATTTTTATCCATAAACTGAATACTCGGCAAATATACCCCATTTTATGTGAAACTAATTGACAAAACTGGGGGTCTTTCTACCACTTGATGCCTAACCCCTTGTCCTTTAAAAGGTTTGCCGAACATTAGAAATGGTTGGTTAATGAGCGACGACAGTACTCCCCACAAACACACGACTGACGCGATCATCATCGGCGCCGGGCCTGTTGGCTTGTTTGCCGTGTTTGAGCTCGGCCTTAACGATATTAAGTGCCATCTGGTCGATATTCTCGACCGGCCAGGCGGGCAATGTGCCGAGCTTTATCCGGAAAAACCGATCTACGATATTCCCGCTGTTCCGGTTTGCACCGGCACGGAATTGACCGAAAAGCTGCTCGAACAGATTAACCCCTTTCATCCGGTGTTCCATTTTGGCCAGATGGCGGAGAAGCTGGAAAAGGCGGGCGACGGTTGGCGCCTCACCACGGATGCCGGCACGATCATCGAAGGCAAGATTGTTATCGTCGCGGCAGGCGGAGGCAGCTTTGTGCCGAAGCGCCCGCCGATCAAAGGTATCGAGGCTTATGAAGGCAAGTCGGTCTTCTACGCCGTGCGCAAGATGGAACAGTTCCGCGACAAGAAAATCGTGATCGCGGGCGGCGGCGATTCCGCGCTTGATTGGGTCATTAATCTGCAACCAATTGCCAAGCATATCACGCTCGTTCATCGCCGCGATGATTTCCGCGCCGCACCCGACAGCGTGCTCAAGATGCGCTCGTTAGTGGCGGAAGGGGTGATGGATCTGAAGATCGCCAATCTCGCTTCCGTCGAAGGTGAAAACGGCCAGATTTCAGCCGTCATGCTGCAGGAAGATAGCAAGCATCCGCCGCACGCTCTGGCTTGCGACAATCTTTTGGCCTTTTACGGCCTCACGATGAAGCTGGGCCCGGTCGCGAATTTCGGCATCAATCTGCATGAAAACCTGATCCCCGTGAACACGGCCGATTTCGAAACCAGCGTACCGGGCATTTTTGCCATTGGCGACATAAATACATATCCCGGCAAAATGAAGCTTATCTTGTCTGGCTTTCATGAAGGGGCGCTCATGGCGAAGAAGGCTTTCACCATTGTGCATCCCGACCGCCGTTATCGTTTCCAATACACCACCTCGAGCAGCGATTTACAGACCAAGCTCGGCGTGACCGATGCCGCCGAGTGAGGTTTTAAAAATGCGCGTTTATTGCACCGATATGGAAGGCAAAGAGGTTGAGCTTCAGGCGACCGAGGAATGGAGCGTAATGGAGATTATCCGCGAAGGCGGTATCCCCATCCTCGCGCAATGCGGCGGCTCCTGCGCCTGCGCCACCTGCCACGTATATGTCGACCCGGCCTGGAAGACCAAACTCCCCGAGCCGAGCGAAGAAGAAGTGGGCATGCTGGATGGAGCCTTCGATGTGACGGAAGATTCACGCCTGGCATGCCAGATCATTTTCAACAAGAACCTGGACGGGCTTAAGGTGAAGCTTGGGCCGGGATCGGTGTAACATAGGCGTCATGCCCGCGCAGGCGGGCATCCATCTTGGCGGCAAGAACAATGGATCCCCGCCTACGCGGGGATGACGAAACAGGGAGAAACAACATGAACGCCTTCGAAGAACGCGAACAAGCCTTCGAAAACAAGTTCGGCCATGACGAGGAGCTGGAATTTAAAATCGCCACCCGCGCCGCGCATCTATTTGGCCTATGGGCAGCTGAGCAGCTCGGGATCAAAGACGCTGAGGCGCAAGCCTATGCCGATCAATGTGTGGATGCCGAGCTCGTCAAACAAAAGCACGCTGCGCTGCTCGCCAAAACGGAAAAAGATTTTAAGGCCAAAAACATTTCTCTCAGCCGTCACCTGATGGAGCGGGAGATGGAAGTTTGTTATGGGAAGGCGCGCGGGCAGTTGGGAAAATAAATAGCGTCATCCCGGAAAACTTTCTCTTCGACCAGCGTAGCGTAGCGAAGCTGGACGAAAGAAAGTTTATCCGGGACCCAGTTACGTTATCGGATAGTCTCATAAGAACAAAATCGCGCGCCGCGCACTCAGCACAAAAATTCATTCCGACATTATCGGTGGATAGATCAACTGGGTCCCGGATAAATTTTCATTCGCCTGCGGCGAAGCGAAAATTTTCCGGGATGACGG
>Ga0206886_1161_pt1 | contig 12490 bp, 9 predicted proteins | sample Alteio_BWOrgHeat_92_FD_152952 | JGI IMG/M metagenome (GOLD analysis project Ga0206886, IMG submission 152952) | Enriched cells from forest soil in Barre Woods Harvard Forest LTER site, Petersham, Massachusetts, United States - Alteio_BWOrgHeat_Nextera2 ... | reverse complement strand
AGGTAACGCGCAAACCCTACCGACGAAGCCGCAATCGTCCCCGTCTGGATCACCATGAACAGCGTCCATCCGTACAGAAATCCCCACAGCGGCGAGTACGCCTCGCGCAGGTACACGTACTGCCCACCCGCCTGCGGCATCATCGCCGCCAGCTCGCCATAGCTCAGCGCTGCAGTGATGGTCAGGACGCCGGCAATCGCCCACGCCACCATCAGCCATCCGGCACTGCCCACCTCGCGGCTCATCTCCGCCGCGACAATAAAAATTCCCGACCCGATCATCGACCCGGCGACGATCATCGTCGAATCGAACAACCCCAGCCCGCGCTTCAGCCCTTTGTCCGCAGAAGCACTCACAGCCGTCGTAGTCTCTGCCAAGCGACACCTCTCCTGTCGTGCGGGAAAACCTGTATTGCCAGGGTATGCGCAAATTGTAGCGTACTAATATGTCGTCGGCTCTGCCCGCAACCCCAGCATCGCCCGCGCCTCGGCAGGCGATGCCACCGGCCGATTCAGCTCCTTGGCGATCCGCACCGACCGCGCCACCAGCTCCGCATTGCTCTTTGCCTTCTGGCCGCGCGCGTAATAGACGTTGTCCTCCAGCCCCACGCGCACATGGCCGCCCATCAGGATCGCCAGCGTCGTCAACGGCAGCTGGAACGGTCCAATCGCTGAGCACAGCCACATGGACTCTGCCGGAAACTCCCGCAGCATCGACAAAATATTCTCCACCGTCGGAAAGCTCCCCGTCTGGTAGCCCATCACCGTTTGTATCCACACCGGCGCATCCAGCAGTCCCTTCTCCATCAGGTATTGCACCACATACAGGCAGCCAGGATGATAGATCTCAAGCTCCGGCTTCACACCATTCTTCTTCATCTCCTCGGCAAACTGCTCGATCTGCCCATAGGTATAAGGAATGCACTCATCGATATCCATCGCCGGCCGCGGGTTCTTCAGCGGGGCCTTGCGCTCCTTCAGCCGGAACTTGCTCATGTCCGGGGCCAGGTTCAGCGATGCCACCTCCGGCTTTGCCTTCACCGAAGACAGCCGCTCGTCCATCGTCATCCCTGGTCCGCCGCCGGTCGTCGCATTGATGATGATCTCCGGGCACGCCGCGCGGATTGCGCCCAGCACCCCGCGCCACGTCTCCACGTTCTTCGCGCACTCGGTCAGGTTTTCTGGGTGCCGCGCATGCACATGCACCATGCTCGCGCCCGCCTCATACGCTCCGCGCACCGAAGCGGCAATCTCCCCCGGCGTCTCTGGAATCGCATCGTTCGCCTCTTTGCCCTGGATGCCGCCGTTGCACGCGCAGCACACGATCAGCGGAGGCATGCCGCCCTTCATCCGCTCCATGAACTCATAGCTGTCCGTATAGCGAAACGTCTTCCCCAACTCCATCAACACATCTCCCTCGTCGCAGGCTGCTCGTCACCCGCGCATTCACTGTATCTATTCAGGATAAAGCTAAGGCTTCCGCACCGAGCTTCCGGAGAACCATAAAAACTTCACCGGCTTGTCTCCGTAATTAATATTCGAGTGCATGGACTGCCCATCCGGACGGATCATGTAACCCATCCCAGGGCTCATCAAGCGAAGCTGGTTGCCCATCAGTGCCAGGCTGTCGCCATCGATGGATACCCATATCTCCTCCTGGTTCAGCCGGTGCGGATGCGGCTCGCCCATCTCCAGCGGCTTGATCTCCACCGTGATCACGTCGCCCACGCTCGCCATGCCATCGTCGCGGTTAAACAGGTCGCGCACCACGTGCGCCCAGTGCCCGCTCGCGCCCGGCAGCGTGTACGGCGAGTTCTCCATCGGCACGCGTACTTTTACTTTCTCCTCGTCCGCGACTACCATCTGCGTCTTCGGTTTAAAACCCGTCGGCACCGGCTCGTCGATTACATACATTGTCAGGTCGTCGTTACTCGTGCACTTCATCGTGAACTCAAGTCCCACCGGCATCAATATCCCGATGTCTTTGTGCAGCGCCACCGTCTTGCCGCCCGCGGTAATCTCGCCCGCGCCGCCGTCGATGTAGTACACCTCCTGCACGCCCTTCAGCGTTGACGGTACGGTCACGTTGCCAGCCGCCAGTCGCCCATACGCCACGAAGTTCGCACCCTGCAGGACCGCACCTTTCTGCGGCGGGCTGAAGTTATCTCCGTCGTCGAGGATGTCGCGCAGCACCAGCGACCCAAACTGCGTCCGCGGCAGCGAGTCCCGCCAGTCGCCCATGAACATGTCGATACGCCGCTGCTCCGCATCATTCACCGCCGGATACGTGATTGCTCCCGGCCCATCAAAGCTGTTGCCTCCGGTCGAAGGCGTCTTCACCGCGCCATGGTCCGCGGCTTTCTCCTGCGCCATGGTCGGCAGGCACATCGCAGCCAGCCCCGCCATCATTAGCACTCCATGCCCCAGCTTCATATGCATCTCACTTTCTCTTCGCTTCATCATGCATTACTTCTGGTCAGGCAGCGCCCACGCAATGACGGAGTCCCCCGCCGTACGGTCATAATAGCTTCCGCCCGTATCCACGATCAGGAGATACTGCTTCCCGTTCTTCGCCTTGTATGTCATCGGCACCACGTACGCGCCCGTGTCCATCTTGATGTCCCACAGCGTCTTGCCCGTCTTGGAATCGAACGCGCGGAAATGCTGGTCATTCGTACCCGCGATAAAGATCAGTCCGCCCGCTGTGGCAATCGTGCCGCCATAGCTCAGCGATCCAGTGCCGGTCACGCCCTTGGCCTCCAGCTCCAGCACCGTGCCAAACGGCTCACGCCACGCCACGTCTCCCGTGTTCACGTTGATCGCCATCAGCTCGCCCCACAGCCCCGGCTGACACGGCCAAAACTTCTGCTCCTCCCAGAACCGCGCATACACGCCCCACGGGCTTGTCCGCACATACGGCGGATCGTTCCCACGCGGGTTCTTCACGATCTTGCCCACGTCCGCGATGTTCGACACGTTAACAAATAGATAGCCCAGCCGCGGGTCATACGACATCCCATGCCAGTTCACCGCGCCCAGCGTTCCTGGAAACTGGATCGTCAGCCTCTGCCCAAATGGAACGAACGGTCCGCCACCCACCATGGCCCCATGCGTCGCTGCCTCCTCCGGCGTCGCGCCTGCAGGCACCGGGTCGGAGTTCTCCACCATGTTCTTGCAGTACGCCTCGTGCTCCGGCGTCACCTTCGACACGCCGTCCGCCACCGGATCATAGTGATGCAACCCCAGCGGCTCCGGCTTCACCGGCACCGGATCAGTCGGATAGCGCTTCTCTCCCGGCACATCGCTCGCCTGCACCGGAACCTCGTTCACGCCATACACCGGCTTGCCGTTCGTGCGGTCCAGGATGAATACCATCCCGCTCTTCGACGTGAACCCCACCGCCGGAATCGTCTTTCCACCCTGCTTCACATTGAACAGGATCGGCGCCGATTGCAGATCGTAATCCGTAATGTCGTGGTGGATCGCCTGGAAATACCACGCCAGCTTGCCGGTGTCCGCATGCACCGCCAGCAATGTATTGGCGAACAGGTCCTTACCCTCGCGGTCGGCGCCATAGAAGTCATACGTCGCGCTTCCCGTCGGCATGTATACCAGCGCGCGCTCCGCATCCACGCTCATAAATCCCCAAACGTTCGCGCCTGAGCGGTTCTTCCACGCGCCCTCCGGCCACGTATCGTTCCCCTCTTCGCCCGGACGCGGCACCGTGTGGAACGTCCATACCAGGTGGCCATCATGCGCGTCCCACGCACGCACATCGCCCGGCATGCCCTTCTCCGGAGACTCCTGCACCGTCGAACCTGTAATTACCAGGTTCTTGTAGATCATCGGCGGCGAGTTCATCGTGTACGACGACCGCGCCGTCGTGTCTTCATTCATCAGCCCCGCGCGCAGGTCCACTGATCCGGCCTCGCCGAAACCCTCCGTCGGCTTACCCGTCTTCGCATCCAGGCTGATCAGGTGCGCGTCCGTCGTGCCGAAGATGATCGCTGCAGGCGACCCCTTCGCCTTATCTCCTGGCCAGTACGAAACCCCGCGCTCGCTTGCATTCGCGCGGTCCCCGAGGCTGTGCGACCAGATCTCCTTGCCCGTCTCCGCATCCAGCGCCACAACTGCATTGTATGGAGTGTTCATGTACAGCACGCCGTCAATGACGATCGGCGTCGCCTCGCTGTTGCGCATCCGCCCGCCACCGCTCGGCGCTCCCGCGCTGGTCGGCGCCGGAGCGTCCTTCCGCAGGTGGTACACCCACGCCTGTTGCAGCTTGCCGACGTTATTAGCGTTAATCTGCGTCAGCGGCGAAAACCGCGTGCTCGAAAAGTCATGCTGATACATCGGCCAGTCGCCGCTCGGCGCAGCAGCCGACACCGGCGCCTTCGCCGCGCTGGACACCTTGGCAGCAGCCGGCTTGGCCGCCGTCTGCGCTCCGGCCATACTGGCCATCGCAGCAACACACAATACAACTCGCAAAATTCGGGAACTCATATTAGGACGACCTCGCACAGCACGGCACACAGAAAGGGTATTTTTAGCAATACCGCATCCTAGTGCCTCCACCGCCCATTTTCAATAGGCCGCCACATACGCAGAGCACACTAACCGGAATTTCAACCTTTGTCTTTGCTTCTAGGTAGGCCAAGCCTTTAGGCTTGGCGAGCGAGGCTTTAGCCTCGCGGCAAAGGCCTTTCCCCACACCTCAAACGGCCGTGAGCATAAGCGAACCCCGAAGGGCAGCGCGCAGCGCTGAGGCCCGTGCTCCTCCCTACTTCACCATCTGGTAATTGCTATAGGTCACCACTGAATTCCAGCTCATCAACTTCCCTGAGCTCGTCGACGTCGCCGACGAAGCGCTCTTCGGAAGCCACAGCGTCTGTCCGCCCAGCGTCACTGGCGCGTAATCGACACTCCACGTCCAGCCCCCATACGTCCCCGAAGATACCCGCACGCTCGAATCCGCCATCGCCGCCGCCTTGCCCGCCATCGACCCGCCCATCGGCGCCCCCGCACCATGCACCGAGGGCCCCGACGACGCATCCAGCATCCCGCTATAGTCGCCCGGAGCCACGCGATGGTGCGTCACCTTCTGCTCCACCCGCTCAATCTCCAGCGTCACCGGGTCCAGGTACGCGCGCCCCTGGCTCGCCTCCTTCACCGGGCAATCCGCATCGAACGGCAGCCCTGCCTTCAACGTATAGTCCACTACTACCGCTGGCTGCTTGTTCCACTTTCCGTTCACCTCCAGCTTGTAGTCGAAGCACTTCTTCATCTCCGGCGAAAAGAAGCTCCGCGCATAGCTGAACACTCCGCCTACCGCATCCGGCCCCGCCACGTCCCCATCCGACGTCGCCGGCTTCTTGTCCACCATCTTCACCGTCCGCGATTCCACCAGCAGCGCCGCCGAGCCCACCTGCGTACTCCGCAGGCTCACCACCGCGTCCGTCGTCGTCTCTCCATTGCGGCTGCCCTGGTCATCGCGCACCGACATCCCCAGCTTCACATGCTCATCTGCGCTCAGGCTTGGCACCGCATGGCGATACGCCTCAAAGTTCGCATCCATCTTCGCCAGCACCTGGTCCAGCGTAGGCTGCTGCGCCCGCCCTGCCACCGCCGTCATCATCACGCACACCGTTATCGCCGCCGCAAACTTCATCGCACTCTCTCCAAATGGGAAAATCGCAGCCAGCATACCAAGCGCATCCGCAAACCGCGTCTGCCATTTGCCCTAGTGCTTTGAGTTGCTGTCGCTCGGCTACTCGCTCGCCGGCAAGATCCGCGAATGTACCGTCAGCAGCCGATAGTTCCGATAGCTCGCCAGAAACGACCACGCACCGCTCATCGAACCAATGTCCTGAGTATTGGATCTCATCGTGGCGCTCACCGTCTTTGCCAGCCAAAACGTCCTGCCATCCAGCTCCACCGGCACATAATCGATCGCCCAATGCCACGTGACCTCCACGGCAGTCTCCTGCTTCGTCTGCGGATCGGTTTGCACAAGCATATGCTTCGGCCGCGACTGCTCCAGCCTCACAATCTCCATTGTCGTCGTATCGAGATATGCCTGGCCGAATAGCGGCTCGTGGATCGGGCACTTCGCATCCTGCAACCTGTTCCCCTTCGATCCGTACTCGATCACCAGTACCGGCCGGCCATGCAGCTTCTGGTTCGCCTTTAGTTTGTACTCATAGCAATCCGTCAGCTCCGGCAGCAGAAATCCCGAGGCATAACTGAACGCACCATAGAACATCGTCGGAGTATCCAGCGTCGCTCCCGGCTCCGCCGGCCTGTGGTCGATCGCCTTGATCTCCCGTGTCTCCGTCAGCGTCGGCAGTTGGTTCGGGTCCCTGGCCTCTACTCGCCGCAGTGTGAAGACTGAATCCGCCTCAATGCCGTGCCCGGTAGGCATGCCCAAAATCCTGCCGTCTGCAACCATCGCCCCAGGACCTCGGGATATGTCCGTCGTCATGTGCTCTTCAGCGATGAGGTTCGGCACCGCCTTCAAATGCGCGGCATAATTCTGTTCCACCCGCGCCAGAACATCCATCACCGTCGGCTCCGGAGCGATCTGCCCCCGCACGTACAACGGCATCGCCACCAGCACACACACTGCTCCAAATCGCATTCTCATCAAATCCGGCATTATTTCTCCGTCCTCAGGTGCAGGTCTGAGCAGGTATTTTTCATCGTATCCTTCTCCACTTTCGGATAGCACCGGAAATCTTTTTGCAGCAAATAGGCTCCGTTCGGTCCAGACGAATCCTGAATCCCAGCTGGTACAGATGCAGTAGCCGCTTCTGGCGTGGGGGAAAAGCGCCCTCCCGCCGGCACATCAAATACACCGGCCAACCCCACCTCGAACGAGTGCTCCTCAAAATACTGCCTGCTCGTATTCAAAGAGGCCTACGCCCGCGTCACGCACGTAATCGGATAATCAGAGTGATTGATAAACGTCGGGCCAGCCATGCTCACGTGGATCTCGATCTTCTCATTCACCGTCTTGCATCCCACGCCCACATCATTCTGCGGCCCGCTGCATAGCTCGATCGCGTGGTTTAGCGCCACCGCTGTTTCGTCCGCCAGTCTTTCGTCGCTGAAGACAAACCCGAACGGCTCATCCGGCTCGGCACTTCCGTCGTTTGCCACATACGCCCACCGCGCCGTCACCTGCCAATATCCCGTCTTCTCCGGTTTGATCTCTGTGTTGTCTTCTAGCTTCGCCAAGTCCACGGCGGTCACCTGAGCGCTGTGTGGCTCGATGACGCTGAACTCCTGGTCCAGCCCGTCCTGCGGATGCACCATTAGCATCTCCTCGTCTCCCGACGCCTCAGGCCTCCAGCTGATGTGGCACCGTCCCGCGTCCTGCATCCGATAGTGCAACCGGTCGCGCATCACCGCCACGCCACGCGTATACACATAGCCGCCCTGCGCTATCGCGCTCCGCAGCCAGTCTACCGTCTGCGCCCAATTCGCCTTGTCATTCAACGGAGCTTGCTGCCCTTGCGCGGTCACTGCAATCACACCCAGCAGGGTGCAGGCACGCCAACCCATCGCTTGCCCACTCAGCAATCTCCAAAAACGCACCATCGCTTAGTTCTTCCTATCCGGCAGACAGGACACTGTAAAAGAAGCATGCGCAGCAATTTGGCTCAAACTATACCATCATCAGACACCGCCCTTCGCCTTTAGTTCCCCGCCGCACGCGTTTTTCTGCGGTAGAATCATCCGCACAACGAAACCACGCATAAGGATCGCCTCCAATGCTTAGAAAGTCCGTCGCATCGCTCGGCCTGTGCTTGCTTGTCTCCGCCTTCGCCGCCGCACAAGCCCCCTCCACCGCCGCTCCCGTCACCGGCAGCATGATCGACCAGTACTTCGGCGACTGGCACAACGCACCCGAGCGCACCACGCACGGCTCCCTGCACGAGCGCGACATCTTCACCCCCGGCAACGCCGCCAATCCGCCAAAAAAATCCGCCGTCCTCCGCCACCTCGAGTCCTATACCTACGCTACTCTCGCCCCCGGCGCCTCCACCACGCCCACCCGCCTCGCCTCCGCGCAGGAGGTCTACTACTTCGTCGGCGGCTCCGGCTCCATCACAGCTGGTGGCGCCTCGCACTCTGTCGCGCGCAACATCGCCGTCCTCGTCCCCGCCAACCTCGAGTACACGCTCAAGTCCACCGGCTCTACGCCGCTCCAGGCCTACCTCGTCCGCGAGCCCATCCCCGCCGGTTTCCGTCCCAACGCCGATCTCCTCATCCGCGACGAGAACTCTATCCCTATCACCTCCACCGACGGCCTCTGGGTGCACATCGTCAAGACCCTCTTCACCACCGCCGACGGCCTCGGCACCCTCGAAAGCGTCCTCGTCGTCGCCATCGACCCCCTCACCATGGGCAAGCCCCACGTCCATAACGTCGATCTCGATGAGACCGAAGAGATCTGGCAGTCCCTCTCCGGCACCAGCCTCGCCTTCGTCGGCAACCGCCTCATCCGCCAGACCCCGGGCATGGCCTTCTACCACATCCCCATCGGCAAGACCCCGCACACCAACATCAACTACAGCCAGACCGAGCAGGACCGCTTCCTCTACATCGCCCGCTACCACGACCACGAAGACAGAAAGTAGAGGAGCGAATCCATGCGCTGCACTCTTCTCACCCTCGCACTCTTCGCCGTCGCCGCTTCGCTCACCGCGCAGACCCCCGCGCCGCCACGCCCCACCGGCAACGCCAACGCCATGAACGGCGTTGACTCCTACCCCAACCCCGGCGCCATCAAGTACGCCCAGGCCCTCGACCCCCACGCTCCGCAGCCCGACATCTATCTCAGCGACTGGCAGGGCTCGCTCCCCCGCGCCGAGCACGGCTCGCTCGTCCTGCGCGACATCCTCACCCACGGCGACAACTTCGCCCCCATTGAGCGTGGCGCAGTCCTCTCCGCGCTGAACTTCCTCGCCCTCGGCCGCCTCGCGCCCGGCAATATCACCACCACGGACAAGCTCACCGGTCGCCAGGAGGTCTACTTCATCCTCTCCGGCACAGGCTCCGTCACCGCCTCCGGCATCACCACACCGTTGCACGCCAACTCCGCCGTGCTCGTCCCCGCGAACCTCGCCTTCTCTCTCGCCAACAGCGGCGACGATGACCTCACCATGTACGTCATCTGTGAACCGATCCCCGAAGACTTCATCCCCAAGACCGCCATCGTCGTCAAAGACGAGTCGCAGGTCCGCCAGCGCACCCCCGGCAAAGACGATCCCTACATTGTCGGCGGCGCCTCCGGCCACTGGGCCCACATCGTCCGCGAGCTCTTCTCCCCCGCCGACGGCCTCGCCACCATGCAGAGCGTCATCACCGTCACCATCAACCCACACACCATGGGCGAACCCCACCCTCACGTCCTCGGCCACGAAGAGATCTGGGCCGCCATCAGCGGCACCACCCTTGCCATGCTCGGCACCAGCCTCCGCGAACAGCGTCCCGGCATGGCCTACATGCTCCGCCCCGATAACTACACCGTCCACTCCAACATCAACGCATCCGACGAGCCCGCAAAGTTCCTCTACTTCGCCCACTTCCCTCCCACCATGGACTACATCCACGCCGTCCCACCCGCCGTCCCAGTTCCCGCAAAATAATCGACACCCGATAAAGGAACACGCATGATGAACCGCATCGCTCTAGCCCTCGCGCTCCTCTTCGCCGCACCCATCGCCGCCCGCGCCGCCGCGCCCACTCCGGCCGCCAACGCAAAACAGGACTACTGGGTCTACATCGGTACCTACACCGGCTTCAAGAACGTCCATAACTCCCTGCCTAACGGCAAAGGCCAGTCTCACTCGCAAGGTATCTACGTCGCGCGCTTCCACGCCGCTACCGGTACGCTCGATCCCGCCTCCCTCGCCGCGCCCATGATCAACCCCAGCTTCCTCACCATCTCGCCCGACCACAAATTCGTCTATGCCGTCAGCGAAGACCCAACCTCCGTCGGCCCTCCGCTCGATCATGAGTCCTTCGTCTCCGCCTTCTCCATTGACCAGGCCACCGGAAAGCTAAAGCTCCTCAACACCGTGGCCGCCAGCGGCACCAGCACCTGCTTCATCTCCATCGACAAGACCGGCCACTTCATCTTCCTCGCCAACTTCGGCTCCGGAAACATCACCACCATCCACATCAAGCCCGACGGCTCGCTCGGCGAAACCACCGCCGCCATCCAGCACCTCGGCCACTCCGTCAACCCCACCATCCAAAACATGCCGCACCCGCACTGCATCATGTCCACGCCGGATAACAAATACGTCATCGTCTCCGACCTCGGCCTCGACAAAATTTATGTTTACGCCTTCGACGACAAGACCGGCGCGCTCTCCCCCTACGACGCTCCCTACGTCAACATCATGGGCGGCGGCGGCCCGCGTCATTTCGCCTTCGGCGCCGACGGCAAGTTCATCTACCAGCTCAGCGAGATGAGCGGCAACGTCGACACCTTCGCCTGGAACGAATCCACTGTCACCCTCACTAACGAGCAGAGCATCAACACCCTCCCCAAAGGCTTCACCGGCGGCAACCACTCCGCCGAAATCTTCGTCCGCCCCGACGGCAAATTCCTCTATGAGTCCAACCGCCGCACCCACGCACCCAACGACCAGCGCGGCCCGGACAGCATCAATGTCTACGCCATCGATCCCCAGAAGGGCACGCTCTCACTCGTGCAGGAGGCCGACTCCGCCGGCATCATGCCGCGCAGCTTCGGCATCGACCCCACCGGCCAGTACATCCTCTCCGCCAGCGAGCTCAACAACACCATCGCCATCCTCTCCATCGACGCCTCCTCCGGCAAGCTCACCCCAACCGGCAAAGTCATCTCCGTCGACACGCCAGTCTGCATCCAGTTCACACCCATCCGTTAATTTCGATATCCTATGGATGCCGCCGCTCTCGCGGCATCTGTAGATGAAATCCCAATCCTCCATCCTTCGAGACTTCACCGTCGATGGACGCGTCTGGATTCTCTCCGCCCTTGCCATCCCCATCGGCATCTGCGTTACCTTCGTCGCCGTCTTGCTCCTCCGAGCCATCGGTTTCTTCACCAACCTCTTTTACTATCACCGCTTCAGCACCGCCTTCGTCTCTCCCGCCGGCAGCCCGCTCGGCCACTGGATGCTCATCGTCCCTGTCGTCGGTGGCCTCATCGTCGGCCTCATGGCCCGCTTCGGTTCCGACCGCATCCGCGGCCACGGCATGCCTGAGGCCATCGAAGCCGTCCTCATCCACCGCGCCCGCGTCGCTCCCCGTCTCGCCGTGCTTAAACCCCTCTCCGCAGCTATCGCCATCGGCTCCGGTGGCCCCTTCGGTGCCGAAGGTCCCATCATCATGACCGGCGGCGCCGTCGGCTCCCTCCTTGCGCAATGGATTAAATTGACCGACGCCGAGCGCGCCACCCTCCTCGTCGCCGGCTCCGCCGCCGGCATGACCGCTGTCTTCTCTACTCCGCTCGCCGCCATCCTTCTCGCCGTCGAGCTTCTCCTCTTCGAGTGGCGTCCTCGCAGCCTCGTCCCTGTCGCTATCGCCGCCGCTACCGCGGCCATCCTACGCGATCACTTCCTTCCTGCTGGTCCGCTCTTTCCCATGGCGTCACAAAGCTCCGCCTTTTTGCCGCAGTTCGCTGTGCTCATCCTGCTCTTCGGCATGCTCACCGGCGTCGCCGGCGCTCTGCTGAGCCGCATGGTCTACTTCTTTGAAGACCTCTTCGAGCACCTCCCCATCCACTGGATGTGGTGGCCCGCCATCGGCGGCGTCTGTATCGCCGCCGGAGGCTTCTTCTTCCCTCGCGGCCTCGGTGTCGGATACGACAACATCGCCCAGCTCCTCCATGGCGACGCTCCCTACGCCCTCATCTTCGGCATCCTCATCGCCAAGTCGTTCATGTGGTCCTCCTCGCTCGGCTCCGGCAGCTCCGGCGGAGTCCTCGCTCCTCTCCTCATGATGGGCGCCGGCTTCGGCGCGCTCGCCGCCCGCCTCACTCATGCTGATCCCGCCCTCTTCGCCCTCATCGGTATGGGCGCCATGCTCTCCGGCTCTCTCGGCGTCCCGCTCACTGCCATCGTCTTCTCGCTCGAGGTCACGCACTGCTACCCCGCGCTGCTTCCCCTCACCATCGCCTGCACCGGGGCCTACCTCGTCGCTGCGCTCATCATGCCGCGCAGCATCCTGACGGAAAAGATCAGCCGCCGCGGCTTCCACCTCACCCGCGAATACGGCATCGACCCCCTCGAGATGGTCATGGTCCGCGACCGCATGCTCCAGGCCGACTCTCCCCAGTCGCCTGCGGTCTACGTCTTCTCTGATGTCACCTGCCGCGACGCCGCCGAGGTCATGGCCACCGAAGGAGTCACCTCCCTCCCCGTCCTCGACCGCAAAACCAGCGCCACCATCGGCATCATCAACGTCGAACACCTCCTCTTCGGACGCAACAA
>Ga0206886_1160_pt1 | contig 12622 bp, 6 predicted proteins | sample Alteio_BWOrgHeat_92_FD_152952 | JGI IMG/M metagenome (GOLD analysis project Ga0206886, IMG submission 152952) | Enriched cells from forest soil in Barre Woods Harvard Forest LTER site, Petersham, Massachusetts, United States - Alteio_BWOrgHeat_Nextera2 ... | reverse complement strand
GCGGCCGTATCGTCGGCGCTCACATCATTCGAGTATTGGAGGATGCAACGGCCGGTGATTATGGAGAGCCGGAATACCTCGCAGTATTCGGACAGGTTCCCGAGCTTGTCTGATCCATTTGCGTCTAGGCAATCACGAGCGACGAGTGTTCCGTGTCGGCGCGGCCCGGTATCCCTGATCTGAGCAGCTTTGCGAACTCATCGGCAGTTACGGGCCGGCTGAAATAATATCCCTGCGCCTCGTCGCATTGGTGAGCCTTGAGAAACTCCACCTCTTCCGGCGTTTCGACACCCTCGGCGACAACTCTTAGCTTGAGGCTGCGGGCCATTGCCAAGATTGCTGTCACGATGGGCGCGTCACCCGCGTGGGTAGAGATCCGACGGACGAATGATTGGTCGATCTTGAGCTCATCGACTGGGAACCTTCGAAGATAGCTCAAGCTGGAGTAGCCGGTTCCGAAATCGTCTATTGCTACCCGCACCCCTCGTTCCCTGAGAGCACGTAGAATCGAAGCAGCGGACTCGGCATGCTTCATGAGGACCCCTTCGGTAAGCTCCAACTCTAGCAATTGTGGATTGAGACCCGTTTCATCTAGGATCATGAACAGGTTTTTCAAAAAATCGTCATTCCGAAATTCTAATGCTGAGATGTTGACGGCGATGTTCAGCATCGGCAAGCCTGCTTCCACCCATGTTCGAGCCTGCCGGCACGCCTCGCGAAGAACCCAGGTGCCGATCGGCACGATGAGACCGCAATCCTCAGCAACAGGAACAAACTCCGCCGGAGAAACCGGACCGCGCGTGAAATTCGTCCAGCGTGCCAACGCTTCCGCTCCGGCGATCGCTCCTGTCTGAAGGTCAATCTTTGGCTGGTAGTGCACGGTAAATTCGCGGCGTTCCAGGGCGCGCCGCAATCCCTCCTCGATTGATTGGCGTTCAACAGCTCGGACATTCATGTCTGGCGTAAAAAACCGGTAACACTCGCGCCCCCCTTCTTTTGCCTGGTACATCGCGGTGTCCGCGGCTTTGATCAATGTCGCCGCATCCAGTCCGTCGTCCGGGTAGACACTTATGCCAATGCTTGTAGTAATGTGGAGATCGTGATTGTCGATTGAATGAGGATTCGCGACCGTGACCAACATCCGTGTCGCCAGATCAGTCACCTCTTTCAATTGCTCTAAATCTGAGAGGAGTACCACGAATTCATCACCGCCCGTTCGGCTAACCGTGTCGGCCCGACGCACGCACTCCAGGAGCCGGTGCGCGATGGATTTAAGAAGTTCGTCACCGGTTGCGTGCCCCAAAGAATCGTTGATGTGCTTAAAGCCATCCAAGTCCAAAAACAACATCGCAACCTTATTCTTGTGGCGCAGTGCAAAGGCGATCGCCTGATCAATCCGGTCGACCAAAAGCAATCGATTGGGTAATCCGGTTAGAACGTCATGCTGCGCCGCATGGGTTATCTCCAGTGCCAGTGCCCGCGACGAGCTAACGTCGCGGAAGACGATCACCGCTCCGGCATTTTGCCCTTCGCGGTCGTGAATGGGAGAGGCACTGTCTTCGACCGAAATCTCGGCTCCATCGCGTCGGATCAGGCTACAATTCACCGGCAAATGCACGGTTCGGTCCTGCGCTACGGCTAGTTCCATGCGATTTGGGATAATCTCACGCGTCGTCGCGTCGATAATGTGGAAAATTTCGCCGATCGGTCGGCCCATCGCAGCTTCCTGGGACCATCCAATTGTTTTTTCGGCAGCGGCATTCAGAAAACTGACGTTGCCGGCAGCGTCTGTGCATATTACGGCATCGCCGATGCTGTCGAGCGTGACTTGTGCTCGCTCCTTTTCCAGAAACAATGTCTCTTCAAGAAGCTTGCGCTCGATGCAATAATGCAAGATCCGCAGTAGCCGATGAGTTTCGATTTGACCTTTTATTAAAAAGTCTTCAGCGCCCCCCTGCACGGCTTGTTCGCCCAGCAATTCATCACCCGAATCCGTCAGAACGACGACAGGAGTTCGTGGTGCAGCAGCGTGAGCCCGTCGTACCGCGTCTAACCCTTGGGCATCGGGCAAACCTAGGTCAAGCAAGATGACGTCAACCACATGTTCCGCTAGATGTTTCTCGGCGTCGCTCATGCAATCGACCACTGTCACTTTGACGCCGGGCTTTCCCTCCTCATTAAATAGCCCGTTAAGCGATCGGGCGTCTTCGGGGTCGTCCTCGATCAGAAGAATAGTTTTGATTGAGTTCTTGGTCATTAGCCGAGCACCTTTGGGACAAACTCGCGCGCGCTGACGCGGGTAGTCTATTGTATTTTTTGTTAAGATGAGGTTACGGTGCTTGACAGCTGCTAGTAGCAGCACATTATGAGCGCCTTCAATAGGGCTCTCTATAAATTTCAATCACATCGTGATCTCAGATCAAGTCTTTCTTGTCTTCGCGGTTTTCGATATCGATTTAAGCTTGATAGAATCGATGCCGTGAGGTCTCAAGACGCTCCGCCTCCTCGTCGAGATCTTCCGCCGTGCGCAACCGACTGTCCCAAATCACTGGATTTCCGGCTCGCTCGGCGAATTCCCGATACCACCAGGCCAATGCGCGCAACTGATTGGGATTTGGTTGATCCACCGGCTCGCCTCCGTCGGCTGTGCTATATCGCCGAATAGCAAGCGTGGGTAGATACGGAAATTACCTATACCCGCCCCTATGGGTGGTGTGAGAGTGCCGCGATTACGCGGCGAGTTTGGGTTTGAGACCGAGGTGGTGTTCGATCGCGGCGATGCGGTCAAGCGCGTGGTCAATCTCTTTGCGGTAGCCCGCTATGTTTTCGACTCTGTCTGCGAGGTCGTAGAGGTCGCGCCTAATCTGTTTAAGATCGCGCTCGATGCCGGCGACTTGCTCGCTGAGGGCGGCGACATCACTTTTTAATTCTGCGCGGAAGGCAGCGATATCGGATTTGGTCGCCATGGTATTTCTGATGTCGACAACGTCTTCGGCGACCGCAGCGAAGCCACGTTCGACGGTGGCGGTTAATTCAGGGTGCGGGAGAAGATCACGGATTTTGGACGGGGGTGCGTTGGCCGGGGCTGGCTAAGCCGCTAATTCCTTATCGGTTACGGGGTCGCGGTGGCGGGCTAGTCGGTGGGTGTTGGTTGGATGATGACGGTTCTCGTCGATGTTGAGGTTAGGCCAGAGCTGTCGGTTACGACGTAATCGATTGTGTCGGTGGCGGGGGCGCTCGTGTCGAGTTGGATCGGAGACATCGGGGCGCCGTTGACGAAGGTTTGAATGTCGAGGTTGAGGTCGGCGGTGGGCCCGGTGATGGTGGCGCCGAGGTCGTTGTAGGTGGCGCCTACCTGCACCGTGGCGGGATTGGCGCCGTTGATTTGGATGACCGGCGGCGTGTTTAGCGAGGGTGTTGCCTGATCGTCGGCACTGCTGCTCCCCTGCCCCGATTGCGTGCTGCCTGATGGGCCAGCGACGGCGAGGACGGCCGCGAGCTGATCTCCGGTAATGCAGACCGGTGTGCCGTCGGATTTTTTTGCGCAGAATTCGCTGGCCGTGACCTGGTTCGCCGTGATGTTAGTCGCGTAGATGTTGTCGGCGAAGAGGTTTTGGATGCCGTTGTTGGCGTTGCCGAGCCAGGCGATGAGATTGGTTTCGAAGTCGCCAGAGATCGAGGCGATCTGTTCGATGGCTTCGGTGAGGTATGGGGCGAAGCCGGCGTAATTGAGGGTGTAGTAACCGTCGGGACCTTGCGAGACGAGATCGGGGAATATCTTCTGCACTGCCTGCGCAATAAAGCCGGTATGTGCGGGTGTGCCAGCCGCTTCCGTGAGCCAGTTGTAGGTCACCGGCTGAAGCGCGAGGACACCAGCGAGGCTGGAGGATGCGTCGAGCGGTGTGATGTTGTCCTTCAATCGCGCGTCGGATGAGCAAGACAGCGATGTCGTCGTCGGGTTGATGTAGCAGGAGCCGGTTGAGTTCTCGAAGTGGGCGACGTTGCCGGCGGGTGTCGCGCTGCCGACGGTGAGGAGGGTATCGGGGCTGGTGGTACCGATGCCGACGTTACCGCCGCCATTGAAGATGGCGTCGTAGTTATTCGTGCCGCCGGTCACGGATGAGATATAGAGACCGATGTTGCTCGAAGTGGTGCCCGTCCATGCGCCCGTAGACGAGATATTGATGCCGCTTTTGATGATTGAGTTGGTGGTCGAGGTAGCGGTATTGCTCAGTTTGAGCGTGCTAAAGGCGGCGGTTTTCGCGGTCGCATCGGAGGAAATGCCAACATCGAGCTGATTAACCGGATTTGAATTGCCGATGCCGACCAAGCCGGCGCCGCTGATGCGCATGCGCTCGCATGGACAAGGCGAGATAGCGCCACCCGATAGACCGCCGGGCGTCGTAGAGAAAGTCAGATTGGCAGCGGGGTCGAGCTGCCAGAACGTACTACCGTTGTTTTCGGTCAGAGAGGAAATCGACGCCCCCACTTGCTCGGATGTGTAGTTGTCGGCGGTGCCCCCAAACTTGATCTGACCAAGATTAAACCCGGCGAAACGCAGGCTCGTGTTGGATCGAACCATCCCTAGCGTATAACCTGCCGGATTGAGTGGACTGACACCAAGTTGAATGGCATTCCCGTCCGATGATCGGACATCGATTGTCGATGTTGGCGCGCTTGTGCCGATGCCGACGTTGCCGCTCGGAAGAACGGTCATCAACGTCGAGGTCGAGTTGCCGCCGGTTGTCGATGCGACGGTAAAAAGCGGTGTATTGGTGGCTGTCGAAGCTGAATTAGAAATCGAGAGGAGCGAGTATGGAGACGTGGTGCCGACGCCGATTTCGCCGTTGACCGCGAGAACGGCGCCTGCGCTGCCGTCACCTCGGGCTAAGTCCAATCCCCCATTGCCGTCCGGAGAGAACTTGGTACCGGTCCAACTATTACTAAAGAAGTTTGCCGGCCAGTAGAAAAGCGCATCGTTACCGTCGATACCAGAGGAGTCAAGCCCGCCGAACTGAACCATTTGATTTTCGGTCGATGCGCCGAGGCGCGTAAAATATATTGAAAGGTGCGCGCCGTGTGCCGTTGGTGACCAATTTTCATCTGTTTGTGTGTAGATCGCGGCGGCGCCAGGAAAATATTCTGAGCCATCCCAACCGCCGAAATTGATGCCGCCGATACTGTCTAATTCATAGCCAGTATATTTGACCGGCGTTGGCGCAGCGTAGGTTCCTCGCGATTTGTAGAAATTTAAGTAGGGTGCACGGAATTCCGCATCATTATTCGTATACATCGAGATGCCGTTGGCAAAATTGCTCTGGATATCAACGGGGAAATTACCCGAGATGAACAGAGCGGCTCCATCAGGCGACGGCGTGGTCGTGCCGATGTTCATGTTGCCAATAAACGTCGAGTTGCCGGTGACGGCACCACCATTGAGCGAAAGGTATTTACCCGAGAGATCGGGGATCTCGCCCGTGGTCAAGCCGGTGATGCTGGGGTTGGTGATCGTGACGTTGCTTAGGTTGCTGATGTTCTGCGCGGCGGCATACGGATTTGCGAAATTGCCGCCGCCGGCGACCTGCGGCGGCGTAGGAGCGGTATTGCCACTGTTCCCTATCGCCGCGATCTCCGACTGGAGCGCGGCAGTTGCTGCGGCGAGGTCGGATTTTGTTGCGAATGCGGCGAGAGCGTCGGCGAACTTGGTGAGGTTGGTGGTTTCAAATACGGTCTGCTTCGCCGGCTGTTGTTGTGAGCTTGCTACTGAATTGTGCCGCGGCGCCTGGTTTTGTGGTACTGCGTTTGACAAATCTTGGAATTGTGGCGTGGTTGTTGGCGGAGTTCTGGTACTTGATACGTTGTCAGTTCCGGCACTTGACAAATTTTGGTGTTGTGGCGTGGTAAGATTTGGGTTGCTTTGAGTCTCTGCGGCAGCGGAGGTTTGTGCGACGTATCCTGCGGGTGGCGGGATGGAGATTGTGCGGGTCGCAACTGAGCCGTGGATGCCGAACGTTGCCGCGAGAAGCGTAAGGATGGCGGTGATAAAAGATTTGAGCATGTGAGTGGGCGCAGCAATGCGGTGCGCCGTGCTCTACAGTATACGGGATGATCGGTGGTTATGTTTTCTCGGTTGGGGATATTGGAGTTCATGCCGCAGGGGTTGATGGGGCGCCGGGCCGAGGGGTGCAGGGGGCTCGCCGCTTACGATAACATCGCGCATCGCCAAGGAGAGGGTGTCCAGCTACTGTCTGCTGGTCGGGCTCGCCGACATGAAGCCGCCGATATCGTAATCCTCGCCGGTCTTAGCGTCGGTCATGGTGATCAGGCTATATCCCTGTTTCTGCATCAGCTTGAACTGCATAATCGCGTGCGAGGCCCGCAGCGGCTCTGAGATCATCCGTTCCCCATCCAGCGTGCCGCCGATCACCAGCATCTGGTCGGCTTGAAAATCAAAGCGGTCCACTTCTGGGTTTATCCAATAGTCATCTTTTCCCGTAGTCGATCAATAAGCTTATCTGGACTCATTGCTTCGCCCTAAACCGTCGATGGGCAGGATCGAGGTGGTATTGCCCTCTTGGCCGTTTTGTCATGCGGCGACAGCAGTACGAGGCTCCATGTGCCGCGCCTGAGCGCCGAGGGCAAGCTGCACCAGCACCGTGACCGGCCCGTGGAACGGCCGCAGCAACTCCTTGGGGATGCTCGCCATCCCGTTCGTCCAGCGGTGCGAGTCCTCACCTTCGTAAAATCCGTCGTCCAATATCGGGTTGGTGTGCTGTGCCTCAAGCAGCAGGTCGGCATTGGACAGCGAGATGCGCGCGACCGGCACGCCCAGACGCCGCATATCGAGCGATAGCGGGTCGGACTCCGCCGGGATATGCGAGCGCGAACGCAGCCAAACCGCCCGGCTGCCGGCCGGCAATTCGAACCGGTACAACGCGCCGTTGACCGAACAGGGCGCAACCGCGACGCCATCGGCGACCAGATGCAGGTTGGGATGCAGATCGTCGGTGGGACCGAGCGCGTCGGCTCGCGAGAACATCCACGACCGGATTTGCGTCAGCTGCGGCGCCGCCCATTCGAGCCGAGGCGCACAGAACTGCCAGCGCGGCCGCTCGTCCCCGGGGTAGAGGTCGGCGTAGCCGGCGCCATTGGCGAACATTAGCCGGTTGTCGCAATCGACAAAGGTTTCGGCCGGCGCGCCATCGGCATAGATCACGTCATGCTCGTCGAGTTCGATGTGGAAGTACTCGACCTGATCGACCGCCCCGGACTGCACCACACTGATGCCATTCACCAGATGCTTCGCCTGCACCAGCACGTCGTCGATGTAGAGCGAATGTTCCGGCGACACCCACAGATCGCGGGCCGGCACGCCTTTCATAATCGCGTCCGATTTGATGCAGATGGGCAATACCTCCCGATTGCCGGCGACAAAGCGACCGTTATAGGCACGCCGCCCAATCCACCGGACCGGTTTCGCTTGCCCGGAAAGCGTCACCAGCAGGTCGCCGATGCGCAGATCTTCGACCGCCACCTCGCCATCGGGTGTCAGGATCATCGTGCCGCCGCAGTAGCAGGCGGCTGAGACATTGGTGCCGCCGCCGCCATCGGTGACCGCCTGCCAGGCGACACCGCTGTAATCCCCGTTGTCGAGCTGGAGTAGTACGGTCTGGCTGCCATTGGTGACGACCAGCTGGTCGCTGCCGTTCAAGGTCGGCGTCTGCACCCCCGTCGGATCGAGCTGCGTCAGGTCGATGATGTCATGCGCGACCCTGAACCCGCTGATTGTCCCGGGTAGGTTCAGGGTGTCGGTGATTTTCAGGATATCGTCGTTACCGCTCGGCCCGCCGAACGCGACAGTCCCGAAATTGGTCAGGCCGTGGCTGTTGAAGGCAACCGTGACCGCGCCTGTCGCACCGAGCAGTTCAAGCGTATTCGAGGTACCGGCAACGGTGATTGTACCCCCTAGCGAGTATCCGTTTTCCAGCGCCAACAAGTTGGTGCCGCCGCCAAACGCGATGGCGGTTCCGTTCCCGCCGATGATCGTGCCGGAATTAGTGATGGTGCCACCATTATCAAGCTCAATTCCAACCTGCCCTAGGCCGACAATTTTTCCCGTGTTTGCGATGGTCGCAGGACCATTGTTGTCCCATACTGCGGCTAGAAATCCGTAGTTTCCCGCAATAATAGCGCCGGAATTGATGACCTTTGTATTGAATGGTCCGCTGGAGAATCCGCCCAGGAAAAAGCCGTGTCCCGTCACCGTGCCTGCCGAGGCTACCGAGGCGTACCCTCCACCGAAAAGATCAACGCCCCCCATAAAGCCCGCATTGATGACCCTCCCGCCGGCAGTCAGGTAAACACTCTCCCGGTCGAAATTGGTACCCATAATGGTACCGTAGTTCGCGACCGTTCCGGGGATGCCCGTGACTTTGATGGCCTGATAGGCGGTAATGTTTGCACCCGCCGAATTGACCACTGTGCCGCCTGCCGTCAGCTGAATGCCAAAGCCACCTGCGTTGGAATTAGTAACAGTCCCTCGGTTCACCACAACAGGACTTGCAATCTGGGCATAGATTGCGGCCGCATCGGTCGTCGCGGCAATGATGCCATCGCTCGCGATTAACAGGGGCGAGGTATAACTGCCCGAGTTGCTTAACGTGATGCCGTGATTGATCGTGGTGCCAGTGATTGTCGACATGCATCTTCCCCGTCGGTCTCAATGACGGGCCCTGTCCTTTATTACCGGCGGGAAACCGCTACGGTGCTGTTTTTGGGCCGCCACTTTAGATTGCAGAGATTGTCACGAATTGTAAATTACGACGCGGCAAAATAAGGCGCATATGCAATTTTAGATATAATGCATATACGGAAGGCCGTATCACCGGCCGCCCTATAGCTGCGACAATGCTGCGTACCGCGTGGCGATCCGGATGCCGCGTGCGTGCTAAATCATCCTAACAGCGGGAGCATACGCTCCAGGTTCTTGTTGTTCAGGCAAAGCGGCAATTGAGGCGAGTGAGAGCCGATTATGGACGTAACTCCAGCAGCGTTCTGGGTGCTCGCCGCTTTAGTTCTAGCCGCCAACGTTTGGCTTGCCCTTCGAACTTCGAGTGCCCCGCGGACCCGCGCCCTCTGCCCCGAATCTCGGAGAGGCGTTTTGGTAGACGCGAAAATCCCGCCGCCCATACGAAGGCGGCGGGATGTGTCAGTTTGCGGTTGGCCTATTCCGCAGCGAGTGCCGTCTGTTCGTCGGCCGCCGAAATTGGCGAGCGCAGCAATGAAGGGAGCCAACAGGTGTCAGCGAGCCGCTGCTCAGCGTGCATGATCAGCGCATCTTTTTTGAGCTTGCTGAGGTTTTCCGCCGCTTCGGGAGAGACGCCTTCGGCGACCGCTTCGAGAATGCGCTGCTTCGATACGCGACCGAGGTAGTTCCCTGCCGTGGGTTGCCACCACTGCGCCATGTCGAGGGAGAGCGCGGTCGCCAACTGATCGGCGTGCGCGAGTTTTGCGGCATCGTGTTGGTGCGGCTTGCGGATGGCATCGATTGAACATGCCGCGCAGTACGCCAGGAGTTTGAGCCGGGTGTCGCTACCCTGCTCGAGGCACCACGCCCACAATTCATCTTCGTGATCCGGCAATTGGCGCATCCACTCCGTGTGATGCTCCGTAAAAGCCCGCATTGCAGAAGTGCCCTCGATATTCTCGGCACTCCTTCGCAGGTCGGTACTGTCGAGCCGAAACGACAGGCAGGTTTTCTCGCCGAAGCGATCATAGAACAGGTGGAGCACCATTGCGTGCACCACGGCGGCGAGCGCGATGTCAGGATCACCCGCCAGCACAATACGCAGGGCGGCGGTGCGCTGCGCCGTCAGGTCTTCGATCAACGCGGCTGAAAGTTCGCCGCTTTGCTTCTTGGCGCTACGGCGGTCGTTTTGTGCGGCGTCACCTTCGTCGGCGGTTTCAGCTGCATCTTTGGGGCGCACAAGACCGCGTTCGACGGTGAGGGTTCCGGCATGGCCAATGCCGATCATCGCACCGGCACGGGCGATGTCCTCCGCGCGCCAGCAGCACGTGCGGTGCGACAGCGCGTCGATCTGTTCAGCGAGCGCCTCCATTTCGACGATCACCGTCTCGGGGGCATCCTCGCTGTATTCGTCGGCGAGCGCGTCGTGGGCGACAGCGAGACGGTCGAGTTCCTCCTGCTGTTCGGGAGCGAGCGGCACGATTTTCGGGTGAACGCGGCGGAATTGCCGAAGGGCCGCGTAATCAAGGTCAGGCACGATCTCGATCCACTTCCATCCTTCGGCCTGGATGGCCTCGGCTTCCTTTTCCAAACGCTCCACCGCGAGCCGGTCGAGTAGCGCTGGATCGGTGAGATAGCCTTCGTGTTCTTCGGCGAATAGGTCGCGCAAGATGTGACCGCCTGCCGCCACGTAGGTGTCGATACCGACGAAACGCGCACGCCGGTCGGACGCCTCGACATGCGCACGAGTCAGCACCCGCCGCAGTGTCGCGGGTTCGCGGTTCCACTCCGGCTGCTTGAACCATGCCCCTTCCTGCGCCGCGTGATCGTCGCTGATGGCGAAGGCCATCAAATGATCGAGATCCATCTTCCCGGCGCGGTACACCTTCATCAAGCGAGGGCTGACGCTCGCAAGCTTCAACCGCTGTCGGACGGTGGCGGGGCTGCATCCGAAGCGGGCCGCGATATCCTCCGGTCCTTTGCCGGTCTCGACAAGCGCCTGGAAAGCCTCGAACTGATCGGCGGGATGCATCGGCAGCCGCATCATATTCTCGGCGAGGCTGATTTCGGCGGCGTCCCCTTCCTCCAACACATGGCACGAAATTTCGACCAGCTTCTCGATGTCTTTGTTCCGCGCGAGACTTTTCAGCGCGGCAAGGCGGCGGCGTCCGGCGACGACCTCGAATTTGCCGCCCTCGGCGGCTCGCACCTGCAAGTTCTGCAACAGGCCGTGCGCCTTGATGCTGGCGGCGAGTTCGGCGATACCGGCGGTGGCTCCGGTCTTGCGTACATTGGCAGTGGACGGGATCAGCTTGGACAGCGGGATCATTGTGATCGACATGATAAGTCTCCGTTTGAGGGTGAGCGCAGCGTGGCGCTGCAGCTCTGCCCGTCGGCGAGACCGGGGTGTGCAAGCGGAAAGCGGCTTCGCGGGGAACCGGCTGCACGGAGCCGGCGCGAAGCGGCGGTGGAGGAAGCCGGGCGGAAGCCGCTTGCAGCGCGCCGAGGGCCGGCGGCCCTTCCATGTCCTTTTTCAAGTAAAAACGCGCGGAGCTCCATTCGCCGCGCCAAAGGCGCGGCGACGAGGCTTTTCAGCTTCGCTGTCGGGTCGGGAGCAGGACGGCGCTGGCGACGGTCGATCAGTCTTCCATTCGCGGGTTGGTTACCGCATGAGCGCGTGTCGTCGCGGGTGTACCTCGGTCTAAGCACGGGCGTCGGCGGTTACCGGCCCAAGGGCCTCTCGAGGATTTCCCTGACCTTCCGTCCTGCCCCCGGCCGGACAGCCGGGAGCAGCAGCTACGCCGCGGCCGGACTGATCACCTGGCCGATCGCCCAGATGAAACCGACGAGCTCCCGCGCGATCGCCGCAACGACGACCGTGGGTTTTTTTGCTCTCGCACTCAGGCGGCGATAGCGAGCGCAGAGTCGCAATTGCGCTTTCCAGGCGATATCGCGGATCACCTTGGGCAGGCGGGTGACGATCTCCATCTTTTCCTTGGCGACCCGTGCTGGGTAACGATAACTCCAGGCGGCCTCGATCAGCATCCGACGATTGCCGGTCTTGGTGATGCCACCGCGAACGACGCGCTCGCCGCTCGACTGCTCGGAAGGCACTAGGCCGAGATAGGCCATCAGCTGGCGCGGATTGTCGAAGCGGCTGAGATCGCCGACCGCCGCGACAAAGGTGACGGCCGAAATGAAGTCGAGGCCGCGCAACCCGCGCAATGCCTCGACCAGCGGCGCCATCGACCAGCTTGGCATCATCATAGTGATGCGCTCGATCAGCTTGTCGCGGCGATCACGCGCGGTGAAGACCGCTTCCACGTAGTCCTGGAAAACGATCTGATGCGCCGGCTGCTCGAAAGTCTGTCCAGCAAGCCACGACCGATGGCGGTACGTCCAATGCTGGCCAGTCTCATAAACCCGGTTGAGCCGCAGCAGAAAGGCAAGAAGCTGCTGGCGCGCCCGCATCAGCTGCATCGAGGCATCAATCCTCGCTCGGACCAGATCGCGCACCGCCTCGTGCATAGCGTCCGGCACCCAGACCGCCGTGAGGTCGCCGGAGCGGTGTAGGATCGCGTGCTTCTGGGAGTCCCGCCGATCAGTCTTGATCCGGTCCCCCGGCCGTGTCGGAATCAGCGACGGCGCGACGACCATGCAGTGATGACCGAGCTCGTTGAGCTGGCGATAGAGGCCGTACCCGCAAGGGCCAGTCTCGTAGCAGAATTCTAGCTGATGCCCTTCCTTGGCGAGCCGGCGCGTCAGCTTGGCAACATCCAGCGACGTGTTGGGGATGGCACCGATAAAGCGGACCTCGCCGTTGCGGCCCTCCTCTGCAACCGATACCGAGATGCTGGCTTTATGAACATCGAGCCC
>Ga0206886_1157_pt2 | contig 12663 bp, 14 predicted proteins | sample Alteio_BWOrgHeat_92_FD_152952 | JGI IMG/M metagenome (GOLD analysis project Ga0206886, IMG submission 152952) | Enriched cells from forest soil in Barre Woods Harvard Forest LTER site, Petersham, Massachusetts, United States - Alteio_BWOrgHeat_Nextera2 ... | reverse complement strand
TGGTACGCTTGGTCGACGAAGCTCGCCGTCACGGTGCGCACGGTGTGACAGGAGTGACAACGGAACTCTCTTTGCTCGGAGGATACACCGAGTTCCTTTCGCAAGGCACGAGCATCACCACTGCCGCGGCTCCACAAACGTTATCGCCGCAGACGTTGTTTACGACATCGGCTTCCGGCACGGAGCTCTATTGTCACCTCGACGCGGGCTACACGCCAATCAGCTTCGTGATGGGGAACATCGCGTACGCTCTCGGTCTCGGGCGCGGCATCGCTGGCGGGCTCTCGACGATGGTCAAGGGGGAGGTCACTCAATACTCCGAGATGTACAATCGTATTCGCCACATGGCATTATCGCGCCTGCGTGGCGAAGCGGCGAGCGTGGGGGCGAATGCCGTCGTCGATGTGCGCATCGGAATGCGGCTATTCGGTCCGGGGGTAGTCGAGTTGCTTATGACAGGAACAGCAGCGCACCACGCTGTGTTCGGTCCTGCGTCCGGTCCTGCCGGCAACAATCCCGCGAACGTAGTCACAAGCGAGCTCACAGGTGCAGAGCTTTTTAGCATGGCGACAATGGGCTACGCGCCGGTTCAACTTGTGATGGCGACGAGCGTCTATTCGTTGGGCCTCGTCGGCGGAATGAGCGCGAGCATCACCGCACTTGCGAAAGGCGAGCTAAGCGAACTCACCCAGCTCGTTTACGGCGCGCGAGAAAACTGCTTACGACTCTTGAAAGACGAAGCGCATTCCCTCGGTGCAGAACGCGTCATCGGCAACCGCCTACAAATCCGAGAGCTCTCACCCGGCTTGCTCGAAGTCGTCGCCGTGGGCACTGCGGTACGACGATTGGACGGCATTGCTCCGCACAGTAAGACGCTTCCTTTTCAAGCCGTCGTCCGCGACGATAACCCCCTCGCGATATCCGACGGCAATCCAGCGGGATTTGCCACGAGCCTCACGTTCGGTGCCGGAGTCGAAACCAACTTCCAACAGCGGTCGAACTCAGCCGGCTGCATCACAGTTATCGTAATTCTATTGCTTCTCTTTGCCATATATCTTGAGCGACATTAACACTGCTAATAGCCCCTATGCGCATCCTCTTCAATTGGCTCGTCAGTGCAGTTTCCCTCTGGCTGGTCTCGCAGATCGTGCCCGGTTTCCATATCAGCGGGCTGGGTTCAGCGCTGCTGGCCGTCGTCGTCATCGGACTCGTCAACGCGACGATCGGGATCCTGCTCAAGGTCCTGACGCTCCCACTTACGATCGTTACGCTGGGCATCTTCTGGTGGGTGATCAACGCCCTCATGCTCTGGGTGGCCTCGAGCTTCGTGCCGGGCTTCGTCATCCCCGGCTACGCCGCGTGCCGCGTAAGGTATTACCTCCGCGATGGCGCCCCTCCGATTCGCACGAAAATGTCACCCTTGACCAGTAACAAAACGTAGGTACATATAATTATATGCCGACGAATCGTACGGACATTTCGCTAGTTGCGTCGAGCTCGCAAACACGGGGCGTCTTCCGCGCCCGCGATGCGCAACGCGCTGGTATTTCCCGTGTAGCTCTCGGTCGTCTTACGCAGACGGGACACCTAGAACACGTGGCTCGGGGGCTCTATGCGCGTCCCCACGCGAAAATCACCGAGCATCACAGTGTCGTCGAGGCCGCCGTTCGGGTGCCTCACGGAATCGTCTGCCTACTTTCAGCACTTCAATTCCATAATTTGACCACGCAAAATCCGCATGAGATCTGGTTGGCCATCGGTGTTAAAGCACGAAAGCCAAAGACGGAATGGCCCCCGCTGCGGATTGTTCGTTTCTCTGGAAATGCCCTTACGTTCGGGGTGGAGAAGCACCTGATCGAGCATGTCGAAGTTCATATAACTTCGCGTGAAAAGACGGTCGCCGACTGTTTCAAATACCGAAATAAGATTGGCCTCGATGTGGCGATTGAAGCACTACGAGAATACCTTCGAACCAAGCGACGATCGGTAGACACTCTCATGGAAGCCGCCGAGGCGAGCCGAGTAAAAAACGTGATTCGTCCCTATCTCGAAGCGATTCTATGAAAGCCCCCGCAAAAAACATAGCCGCGTCGATAAGGGATCGACTGCTCAAGCTATCGAAGTTAAACCACGAAGAATTTAGCTACACCCTCATGCGGTACGCATTGGAGCGTCTGCTTATTCGTTTGGCTTCATCAAAGTATCGGAGCAGTTTCGTCCTCAAAGGGGCGATGCTCTTTCGCGTCTGGTCGCCAATGGCGCACAGACCCACGAAGGACGTCGATTTGCTCGGAACAGGCTCATCTGAGCCTGTTCGATTAGCCGAAATTTTTAGGGAAATTTCAATCATATCGGTGGACGATGACGGGCTCGCGTTCGACGAAAATAGTGTGAGAGCTACGCCCATAAAGGAAGATGCCGAATACCAAGGAGTTCGAGTCAACGTCACCGCGCACCTTGGAACGGCGAGAATGGAAATCCAAATCGACATTGGTTTCGGCGATGCGGTGACTCCCATAGCAATCGAGATTGATTACCCAACATTGCTACCTAGCTTGTCGTCTCCACGGCTCTACGCGTATCCGAAGGAGACAGTAATCGCCGAGAAATTTCAGGCGATGGTTCATCTTGGGATAGGCAACAGTCGAATGAAAGACTTTTTTGATATTTGGTTTCTTGCGTCGAATTTCGAGTTCGATGGGGAAATTCTCGCACGCGCGATTCGGGCGACATTTGAACGCCGTAAGACTTCGATCCCGACGACGTCGCCTCTCGCGCTTACGGAGCGGTTCTTTTACGACGATGCGAAGATGAAACAATGGAGGGCGTTTGTCGGGAAGAATTCGTTCCTACCGACAACGACGACACTCGAAACGGTCGTGACAGCGATAGCGCCATTCTTGGTTCCACCTCTGGAAGCGATCCGAGCAGAACGTGCTTTTTATGCAAAATGGAATGCGACGGGTTCGTGGAGTATACGCGAATAACCTGTCTGATTATTGCTCCACGCTCACGTGATCCCGAGCGGAACCTACCGTTTTCCAAACAAAAACAAGGGAGCAGCGAGCTAATAGTAAATTTCCGTGCGGCGGGGGCTGCTACCCCGGATTGCTGGAATCTATACTTTATAGCGGATGCTTTGCCGGCTACGCGATGCGGCGATGATCTGAGCCGCTAACGATCTCAAAATTCATCGAAGAATTCGATCCGATTAACGTTTTCGTTCCACTGCTACTAGCCCCTCTTCCGACGCCACTTCCAACGACCATGGTTCGCATTGTTGTCTGCGTCGAGGCTTTCCACGAAGCCGCTTAATGCTCCACGTTCCCGATTTGCCCCCCCGAAAGCCAAGGCTACTTCGCTTGGATTGGCGGGTGGATTGAACTGCCACGCTTTGTCGGCATGGGAGCTATCCACGTAATTCGAGATCATGGCCATGACCTCCTTCGGAATATATCGATTGGCTGGTGATTTCCCCTTGGATTGAATCGCCCGCAATGCAAGCGCTGCACGTCGCGCGTTTGAACGTCGAAGCTTGGCAAGCCTCGCAATACTCGACGCGTAATCAACTATCCAATCTTCTACTATCCAATCTTCTACTTGAACGCGCGAGCTTTGCAGGTCTGCTCCAAAGTAGAGAAGAAGCTTTATGATGTCACAGGAGAATGCACGACCATCCAGGAATTCATGGTCGACACAAGTGGTGCGCCTCCAACGGCCATAAAGCTCTAAGGCGCGGCCAAGCGGCGTCCAGCCGCGGAGTGCTCTTCTATTAACATCGGCGTTGCAATCCCTTGTCGCAACCACAGATTGGGCCTCTATGGCCATGCCAAGAGGGGTGAATTCCACTCGACCACTGTCGTCATACCCTCCGCGTACCCCTCTAGATTGCCATACATTGGGGAGGCTGGGCGTCGTGGACGGTACGACGATCGTGGTCGCGTTAACGTCCGCCCCCTGATCCACGATCCAATGGATCAGGTTATAAAATAATACGGGGTCGCATGGAGGCACATCAACCCAGCCACGACTGCTGACGAGGTGCAGAACGGTTAAACCGTCTTGATTGATTTCATTTACGTTTTTACTGACGTCCCCCCTTTCGATTTCGCGTCGGACATTATCAAAACTCGCGTAATAAATATAAGACTTCAGCACATTCCAATCCATATCATCTCTCCTCAGACTGTGGATTTCAGCATCAAGTCCTTTTCCGCGGTCGAACAATCACCTATTCGTCGATTCCAGCAGTCCGGATGAAATTGAATCAGAGACTCGATTCGGTGCAAGTACGGGACCATGATTGAATCATTCGATTCTATCGAAAATAGTGAATGTGGGAGATCAGCACCAATTTGCGAACTTTCGAAAAGAGATGGATCGAATGGCTCAGAGCCTGGTAAGTGGCGCGACTGACCTGCCCACTTCGTCAGCGACGTGCTTGGTTTCGTCGGACGAGACCATGTCTTCGACACGCATGGGAATTCATCATATCGTTATGTCCTCGAGCTCATAGTCACCCAGCCACGCAGGATCGTCGCGCGTGTTCCATATGAGTCCTGCAATCCTACGAAGTAAGCTCGGGTCCATATAGGTGCCGCTCATTATGGACGATCGCTGAAAGCGCTTGATGCCTATCACAGTAATCGCGGCCTTGCGTGCGGGCAGCCTCGCCAAGTCTTCCACCCATTCCGGGAGGCGGGAGGTACGGCGCACTCCGCTTGGCGTCACTTCGGCGTGTGGTCCCATTCCGGATCGTCGCGCTGCCTCCATACGTCTCTCGCGATCCCAAGAATGATGTCCATAGGATTATGGGGGCCTATGACCGGCGAGCGCCGACAACGCTTGATGCCGATCAGCGTAATCGTGGCCTTGCGTGCCGCCCAGCGTGCCGGGACGCTCTTCACCAAGTCGTCCACCCACGACGGAAGTTGACCCACCGTAACCTCCGCGCGTTTCGGATCGGCACCACGATCCAACAAGAGCGCCACACAAGCGGCCTTGCACTCCGTACGATGCTGAAGAATAGGAGGACCAATCACGTTCGCGAGCGGCGTCTTGGGGATATCGATTGGGCCGTCAACGTGGGCACCGGAATCCAACAACGCCTCGACGATACCCCGATGCCAATTCGCGCCTTCGCTTAATACGCCGTTAGCAACGTGACATGCATCGTGAAGCGGTGTTCCATTCGAGCCTATACAATTAATGTCCGCGCCATATTCGTCCACAAGCTCTCGTAGGAGAGCGCTGAGATCGTGAATGCTACCACATGCCACATGGGGGGGGGGCTCGCACATAGCTAGGAGATGGAGCACGCTGCGGCCGAAGGGGAGCCCCGACAACCGCCCTAGGTCGGGCGAGAGTTCGTTCACGTTGCCGTACACCTTGCCATCCGGAGCGAAGATGCATTGACGAAGCGCATTAACGCGACCTCTCCTCAGCATGCTCCAGAGATATTGCCAATCCATACTACCTCCCAATCGACGAGACCGTTCCGTCCGCCGTCCCCCTCAACCGTCCGCCGTCGATCAGGCAACGCAGACTTAACCCTACATCACGACAACTGCGCAGGCCCGCATCCCCCGTGCGTTTTGTGGGAGGCTGGCCCACATGACCGCACGACACTCTTCGATCCCATGAGGGTCCATTCCTTTATCTTGCCCTCCGTTACACTCCGAGTTTTCGCTCCAACGATGATCGAAATTGGTGATCCATGAGCCATCCACGCCCATGGATCAATTTATCCATGATTTTTTAGAATTGCTTCTTCGAGGGTGATCCACAGGCTGCTGCGCGCTTTGATGCGTCGATCGGACTCGCTCAAAATACGCAGCGTATTCCTCGCTTATCCTCGCGATATACTCATCTGTGCTCAGCTCGTTCGCTCCGATTTATCGACCCACTTCGACGGACGGCGTGTCTCTTGCTTCGGCCCGTCCATCGAGGAGTAGCTTATGCACACACGTCCCCTCACATCTTGGATCGGCAGATCCCTTATCTCATTAGTTGGAATCCTATCGGCATGTAACGCGAACACGACGGACAACGCCGTCGACGGGTTGAGTGCCATAAACGGGACCGCAGCCCCCACCCCCACGCAATCTGAAACCGCGAAAAAAGACCCAATCGATGCGGGCGATCGCGAAGATAGCGGTTCGGCAATTGTAGGAAAAAGTGGGCGCTTTTTCATCTTCGACGGCGGAAGCTCCGGGACGCGCGTCTACGCAGGTACATGGACCCAAGTGGCCAAAGGGGAGCCGGTCAACATCGCCCTTGGTGATGCACTCAAGGTCAGCTCGCGACCCGATTGGGAAAAAAACGACCCTCGAAACAACAATATTGGGATTTCAAGCTTCGTCGATATTACGGGTATTTCCGATTATCTGAAGCCATTAATTCAGTTCATCAAGAGCCATTCGAGTGACGCGACAACGCCTGTCTATTTCAAAGCCACTGGCGGCCTACGAGCGCTTTCGCAATCCAATCCCGATGGTGCGCAGAAGATACTGGATGAAGTGTACCGGGTGCTCACAGAAGAAGCTGGATTGTCCGTCGGCTCGCGAGACGATGTTTCGATGATAGGCGGCGATATGGAAGGGGTCTACGCTTGGCTGGCGGTAAACTCGCTGTCGGGGAAATTCAAACAGCGGGCGGACGCCGGATCGATGACGGGAATATTTGAAATTGGTGGAGCGTCCCTCCAGGTGGCGTACGTGCCTTGGATAGGTGATCCGCCTGCGAATGCCCCCCAAACCGGTCTTCATACTGTGCGCGTTGCTGGTACAGACTACACGGTTTACGCAACTACCTACGAAAACCGAGGGGCTAACAGCGCATTTTCTCTCTATAACTCAGACGATTGCATACCGAATGGAGGACTCTCTTCAAACGGCCAGAAGCAAACCGGCATATCGAATTATCGTAAGTGCCTCGCCGCGGTACAGGCAAACGCGCATCTCGATGGTGCGATCTGCGCGTACGATAGCTGTGGAATTCCCGCGTGCGACTCGCAACAGCATTGCGAAAAAACCGCTCTTTATGCCCCCCCACCACGCGGCGATTTCGTTGCGCTTTCGGTCGCGTATTCCACAGCGCTTACGTACAATATCTCCCAGTTGAATGTGGATACCTTAGACACCGCGGGGACTGCAGTATGTGGTCTCAGCCTTGAGCAAGTCACCACCACGTTCCCCAAATCGGGCAATTTTGCAAACGCTGGATGCTTTAATCTGGCCTATTTACGCGCGCTCATCGACGGTCGCGGCGGCGTCAAGCCGGGTGAAAACGGTCTTGGACTCGGTAAGTCCAAAGTCCAACCGGTGGCAAAAATCAATGGCATAGACGTGAGTTGGCCTATCGGATTTATGACGGAGCGCATGGAGCGTGAGTTGGAATAGCGGAGGAGTACAGGACGTCCAAAACGGTTAATGTCTCTCGAATTAAAGGGGGGCTCGTCCTCATTTTTCCCGGACTCAGATTCCATCGTCGATCCAGCGGCCATGTGGGCCAGGCTGCCACCAAACCGCTGAAATTCACCGCATAGGCGTTACCCAGACGGTCCTCCCGTAACGCTTAAGGGGTACACAAAGGGGTACACAAGAAAGCTGTGTACCCCGTCGGCGTTTCAGAGCGTACGATCTCGCTTGTTTTCTCGGTGTTTCGAGCCGTTTCGGTGCGTACCGTAAGGCGGCCCCCTCCGTCGCGCTTCGCTAGTAACGTATTCTTTACTAGTGAGATCGGCTAGTAACGCACACGTTACTAGTGCCTTCGACCGCGTGTTTTTCCCGATTTTCTCGATTTTCTCGATCTTCACGAGAGCCAATGTCTTCCAAACGAGTTACTGGGCGCTACGAACGAACATCCCTCGGCGGTGAAGAAGTCGCAGCGTTTATTCCGTATGCGCTGCCACCGACCCATCCCGCGCTTGTCGTCGACGGAATGCTCGCCGATAGGTTGCGGGGGGCCGAACAAGCTCTCGTTCGTCTCGAGCTCGCGGGGGAAATGATCCCTTCGCTCGACTGGTTCATTTATGCCTTCGTTCGAAAAGAGGCGGTTGTCTCCTCGCAGATTGAGGGGACACAGGCCACGCTTGTGGATCTGCTGACGTTTGAGGCCGAAGAGGCATCGAGCGCACTTCCGAATGCCGATGTCGAGGAGGTCTGTAATTATCTCGACGCGCTCGCGTTCGCCCGAGAGCAGCTGGCAGATCCGAACGGATTGCCGCTTTCGATGCGTCTTCTCAATGGTACGCACGAGCGATTAATGCGTGGTGTGCGCGGAGCGGAGAAGCACCCTGGAGAAGTGCGGCGAAGCCAAAACTGGATAGGGGCACGCGCCCCGGCAACGCGGCGTATGTGCCTCCCCCTGCGCATCGTCTCGGCGAAGTGTTGGGTGCACTTGAGAGATACATTCACGCGAAGGACACACTACCGCCATTGGTTCGCGCGGGGTTGATTCATGTCCAATTCGAGACGATTCATCCGTACGTAGATGGCAATGGTCGAATGGGTCGATTGCTCGTCGCTCTACTTCTCGAACACTGGAAGCTTCTCACAAAACCGCTGCTGTATTTGAGTCTGTTCTTCAAACGGCACCGCGAGAAGTACTACCAACGGTTGAACGCAGTTCGTGCGGATGGCGACTGGGAGGGCTGGCTCGCATTCTATCTTGATGGGATCGCAACGATAGCGAACGAAGTTGTTGAATCGGCGCGCGAGCTTTTCGCGCTCGTCGCCGCGGATCGAGCGCGCGTTCTTGCACATGAAGAAACGTCGATATTCGGATTGCGGTTATTCGAACATTTGCCTCGTCATCCCATTGTTACGTCGGCATCGACCATGAAGCTGCTTGCGACGAGCAAGCCCACGGCGAATCGCGCAATCGAGCTTTTGCTGAATGCCAATGTCTTGTCCGAAACGACGGGAAAGAAACGGGATCGCGCCTTTGTGTATCAGAAATATTTCGAACAGCTTCGAGTCGGAACCGAGCTGGATGTTAAGGCGCGTAGGCCGAAATGATGATGTCGAATGTTTCAAACGCTCGAGCGGTATGACTTCGCCATCCATCGTCGAAAGAATGGTGATTCAAGCGCGAATATAGCGTCGTCGAAGAGAAGATCGACCTTGATGCCAGCGTGCTGCCGAGTGAGAGCTGCGACGATCGGCGCGATCATTGAGATCGAACAGATCGTTCAGCAGAGGCGATCGGTTCCAAGGATCCAGATTCCTGGCCAGTGCGGCATCGAAGAGTCGCGCGGCGAAATCTAGCAGCCACGCCGTTCGTTGAATCCGTCATGGTCTATTGATCTCTCGCACTCCATGAGGATCACTCGACAGTGTACTCGAGAGTCATGTTCGACCCGCTTCGATTCAGTTGTATCGTCACATGACGGGATGTGCGCAAGTGGCCGTACGCTTCGAGTAATTGTTCGTGAGACGATAGACTGATCCCATTGACGGTTTCAATTCTGTCGCCGTCTTTCATCCCAAACTTATCGAACACTGTTTGGGGGCGAATTCCGTACATGCGAACTCCCAATGTCCGACCGTTTTCTTGTTCGGGGACGGCGCGCATGTGGGCCATCAGCTCACTTCCGTGTTCGAGGATGTAGTCAAGTGCACAGCCATCGACCTTGAATTCGGTCGCACTCACGGGGACGATTTTTTTGGCTATCTGTGGCGACAGCAAATCACCAACGTTCGTCGTCTCGTCTCACTCTGTACCGCCCTCCTGCCCTGGATCTACAAAGGGGCGGAAAAACCGAAGATTAGCAGACGTTGAACCGGTGCTTCGCGAAAACGACCAACCACGTATGGCGTCCTCAACGCATTTATCCACACTTGGAATGTCTGAGTTTACCCCAATTTTTTCGATACTTCCTTGAGGTCCGATGGTTAGCTCCACGGACGTGAATTTCCAGTCCTCAAACGGGTATTTCCATCCAGCGATACCATCCCAACAAGCATGTATGACTGATTCGGAATTAGCTCGAACGATGGGTTGAAACTCGTTCAACCGTAGAGATGAGTGTTCGTCCATGAATGTGCGAATCCCGGTATTTGATACCTTGAAATAAGCTGCGCGCTCGGGTGGATAAAAGTCAAAACTGAAATGCGCGGTCGTTGAACCGGTGCTTGGCGGAAACGACCAGCCACGTACGGCGTCCTCAACGCATGTACCGACGCTGGGAATGTCCGAAATTTCACGAATTTTTTCGATAGAACCTTGAGCTCCTATGGTGAGGTGCACCTTAGTGGTTTCCACCGACAAACTCGGTCCATCGAAACGATACCAACAAGAATGTATGACTGATTCGGAATTAGCTCGAACAACAGGTTGAACCTCGTTCAACTTGAGAGATGAATTCTCCTCCAGGAATATGTTGATATCCGTATCCGATAGCTTGAACGAAGCCCATTTAGGTTCATAATCGGAAGACGAAGACCAATCAATTGCGCTCGCCTGATATGCGCCGATGAAAATAAAGAGGCTCAACGTAACGAACAAAACGAACGGTGTCCGCGCTGCTACGACGTTGTTGTTTACAAAGTATTCGTTCATCAACAAGGCAATATCGTTGAGCCGCGATCGGCCATTCGGACGTTTTACGTAGAGAGAATTTACCCCCCCGAAGCCGCTCTTCACGTGAAGCTCAAGCCCCTCGCTTGGCACGACTACGGTGGAAGATCGCTCCTCAAATCCAAGTCCAAGCTGCGTCATTGCGTATTGAAATGCGCTCCGGAAGGAGGCTTGGTTAATTCCGAACACCACGTATCCTAATTGCGATATCCAGAGGAAAATAAAATAGCAGAGCAGATATCCCGCGAGCGGAATGAGTGGGAGGAACTCATGCCCCGGCCGTGAATGTGACGCCAAGGGGGACCGGCTGATCGTCCAAACGAGCAAAGGGAAAGGGATGAAAGCCACACCAATCGAGACAGTCCACCACCGCATCGGCAACAGCCTCGGACGACGGGAGAGCAATCCCCAGAGTCCAATCATAAACAAGGGAATGCACGCGAGGACGAGAAACGCTTCACGTATCCAGAGCGAACTTTGCACTCGTGTATTCTCCTACTGGTTCAGTAGAGAACATAGGTCAGACTCCACCCATCCGTTGATTTCCACTTGGATCGAAGCGTGAAACCGATTTACCATTTCGCGATCGAGTGTCGTTTTTTGCATGTTGATTGCGCACTCAAACGCACTTCCCCCCCCGGTAATCTGATAAGCTGCGCCCTGCATGTTCACCCTTTATGCGACCCCTCTCTCTGCCAATGCCCGCAAGGTTCTCGCGGTCAGCCTGCACCTCGGGCTCGATCCTGAAGTGAAGCTCGTGAACGTCTACAAGGGGGAGGGGCGGACGCCCGACTATCTCGCGGTCAATCCGTCGGGGAAGATCCCGACGCTTGTAGATGGTGACCTCACACTTTGGGAATCGAACGCCATCCTTCTCTACATTGCCGAAATGTACGGCGACTACAAACTATGGTCTCACATTCCAAAGGAGCGGAGCGATATCTCTCGATGGCTTTTTTGGGAGGCTTCGCAATGGCAACCCGCGCTCGTGCACGTTTTGTCCGGATTTGTGGCCTATAAACTCGGTTTATCGAACGCTGCCACAATACCGTCTGTGAACTGGGACGACGAGTCATTCACCAAGTTGGCTGTGCATCTGGATAACCATCTACAGCACCGACAATTTCTAACAGGGGATGCGATCACGCTGGCCGATTTTTCGGTCGCGGCGATGCTCATGTACGTGCGCGATACGTGTTTTCCGTCCGAGACGTATGCGAACATTGCCTCGTGGTATTCGCGGATCGAGAACCTCGAAGCCTGGAAAGCGACGTCGGTTGAACCGTGGCTATAAGCGCGCAATGGCGTACGGCGCGACGTTGACGTTTGGACGTGCCGCGCAGTTGATAACCCAAGGGAATAGCCCACAATGTAGAGAGTAGCGATATCCAACAATTTCATGCCAGTACATGGAAGTGCGATGCCAAGGATCGTCGATTCTGGTCGCGGGCTCATTGTTTGCACAATTCAGGCGCACAGATTGGGGAGAATCGTGATGCCGACATTCGTTTACACACACACGTACGACAATTCCAATATGGAAGTTTATTTAATTCAGTTTATCGAGACCGTGTAACGATTGCTCTGCGGTTCTCCACGCATCCGCTCACCGACGACGTGCTGCTCGATCCCACATCACCATTAGTGGAGCAGCCTACACTGGTAAGTACCCCACTCAAGTGGATCCCCGAGAGGGCATGCACCGCGTTCTATAAACTATATCCGAAAGACTGCGTGGACTGTAGCCCTCGCGGAAGCGGCGATCCATCGATACCAGCTATACTAAGACGCCCCGTCCCACGATGGGTGAATTCAAATGTTCCACCAGCAGATCCAAGAAATGGGCTATCGTTCCTCGCGTGTGCCAGTGGAGGTGAGCCGCGAACTAACGCTGAGGTTTTCACATATGTCACATGCAATGCCCATGGCGGTTTATTCATGAGCGTATGGACAAATGCCCCCGTAATCGTGATTAGCAAAGAGATGTTACGTGGAGAGATTGCGCCTATATGGCAGGCGGTGAATCGCATTCTCGAAAGTCTTACGTTCGCTTCGCGAGAAGAGGCGAACTACTTTTCAATC
>Ga0206886_1159_pt1 | contig 13038 bp, 14 predicted proteins | sample Alteio_BWOrgHeat_92_FD_152952 | JGI IMG/M metagenome (GOLD analysis project Ga0206886, IMG submission 152952) | Enriched cells from forest soil in Barre Woods Harvard Forest LTER site, Petersham, Massachusetts, United States - Alteio_BWOrgHeat_Nextera2 ... | reverse complement strand
ATCGGCGTGGCCGCATAGAGAGTCTGTCTCCATAAAACGAGTCGGTAAAGCTGTCCGCGCCAAGTCCAAGTTCGGCCCAATTTCATATCCAGATCGGTGATGAAGCGGTGATCGCACGGCCCGAGGGTCGCCATCTTGCCGGTGAAACGATGAGTTGGGGCTGGAAGGATGGCCGGCAGGTGATTTTTAATATGAAATCCGAGAATTGTGATTTCTCTTGGACACCTCGAATCCTGATCCTAGCGACCGGCTTCTATGAATTCACCGAGCCTGCTGATGCCCGCAATGGGCGCAGAGACCGCCATTTCTTCACGATGCGGGGCGAAGAGTGGTTTTGGATTGCGGGTGTTGCCAATCATGGGCGATTCGCGATGCTCACCACGCGGGCGGGGCCCGACATCAAACCCTATCACAAGCGCCAGCTTTGCCTTCTGCCGCCGGCGGCGGGAGTGGATTGGCTCAATCTGGCGCAGCCGCAGGAGGATCTGCTTGGGTCAACTCCTTCCGGCGTGCTGATGGTACGGACGCTCCATGAGACGGCGCCGGTGAATCACGCAAGATACCAATTCATCTAGACAGGGGTAAACCGTGATTGACCTGGGGCTGAATCGCCGGCGTCTACTTCGGAGTTCGTTAGCGCTCGGAGGGCTCGCGGCCCTGGGCGGCTGCGCCGTTCCCGCCAAAACTTCTTCAGCTCCATCACTGGGCTTGGATGCAGAAGACATCCCACCCAAATTGGCGCCGATCCGGGCACATCCCGATCGTATCTTCGATATCCGATGCTGCATACGGCCATTTCGTGTCAAGGGACCGTGTCTGGACACCGAGCAAATTGGTGATGCGTTGGTGGTGCACAATTATGGGCATGGTGGCAGCGGCTGGTCGCTGTCCTGGGGTTCGGCCAATGTCGCCGTGCAGAAAGCCATGTCTGTAAGTCCCAAACAAATCGCTGTCATCGGTAGCGGAATTATCGGTCTCACCGCGGCCGTCACTGCCCAACGCGCGGGCGCACAAGTGACAATCTACACTCGCGAGATGCTGCCACGCACGCGCTCGGTACGCGCCAATGGAAGCTGGACGCCGGATTCGCGCGTATCTCTCACCGAGCCGGCGGGCCCGCAGTTCGGCGTACTATGGGAGCAGATGGCCCGCTATTCCTATAAGATGTTCCGTTACTATATGGGTTTGCCGGAACGCCCAGTCGATTTCGCCGATCAATATCGCCTCTCTGATACGCCCTTTGAACCGCGTGAAGAAGCGGCCGATCCAAGCGTGAAGGGAAGTTATGCGACCGATGGTCTGCCACAGCAGAATTTCGAATTCGGCCGATACAGTGACCGTATCCGGGACCTCACGCCCAGATCGCAGGTACTGCCTCCCGGCGCCACACCGTTTCCGGTAAAGTATGTTTCCCGCTCCGAAATCATGTTTTTCAATTTCGGCTCCTATGGCCATGTGCTGCTTAGCGAATTCTTCGGTGCCGGCGGCAAAGTGGAGATACGCGAATTCCACAGGCCATCAGAGTTGAGTCAATTGAAGGAAAAGGTCGTGATCAACTGTCCCGGCTATGCCGCGCGGGACATGTGGAAAGACAAATACATGATACCCGTGCGTGGCCAAACTGCGTGGCTGATTCCTCAACCGGAGGTGAACTATGGTTTGTCCTATGGGGGTACCAGCATGCTATCGAAAAGCGATGGCATCATGGTCATGCATCCGCCCGGGCCAGCCAAAGGAGATATGGTTGGCGTCAACGATGCCAATGAAGTGGAGAGCCGTCAAGAAGCGGAAGACGGAGTGCGTGTAATCGAAAAACTCTATTCTCGTTTTCCTACTGCTGCCTGATAGAGGACAGATTATGAGAAAGAGCGTGCGTAAGATGCCATTGCTCCTTTTGGGGTTCCTGCCCGCCGGTGTCGCTGCGCAAACCGTCACGCAGTGGGACGGTGTATACACGGACGCGCAGGCTGAGCGCGGATCTGGACAATATGTCCAGCACTGCGCGGTCTGTCATGGTCCGGCGCTGGAAGGCAATGGCGAAGCGCCGCCGTTAACGGGTGAATTCATACCGGATTGGGCAGGCACGACTTTGGCGGATGTCTATGACAAAGTTAGCGTCACCATGCCGCTCAACGCACCCGGCACGTTGCGCCCGGAAATTACCGCCGATATTTTGGCCTTCATTCTGAAACAGAATGGCTTCCCGGCTGGCGCCAAAGAGTTGAGGGCCAGCAGCGAAGCGCTGAAGACCATCAATTTCACGTCCAAACCCGGTCCCGGCCCCCCTAAAAAATAGGACCTGCTCGCGGGCGGGAACGCTAGGCTGGCCAAGGCCAGCATTCGCGCCCGATGTCCGGTCGAAAAGCTTGTCGCAGCGCGACATAGCCATTTCGTCCGGAATTGCGGCTTTTCAAACCAGCATGCGATTACCACGGTGGCCTCGGGTGCGTTAATATTCGTAAATCCCAAATGTCGGGTATTGTCGGATTTTGGATGGGCTGACCTTACATGTTTTCTCCTTCCAGACGTTCGATGCTGTGCAGCTCGGCGGCCACATTCGCCTTTGCTGTTTGCGTTCCCGAAATTGGGCTGGCCCAACGCAGCCCGAACGGCTTTGGCGCCACGGCACCGGCGGCACCGCCGCCGCCTTCAACTGGTGCTGTCGCGGAAAATACGGAGTGGCGCAACTACGCAAATGGATTGGATGCGAACCGTTATTCGCCACTTGATCAGATCAGAGCTTCCAACTTCAACAACCTCATTGTTGCCTGGCGCTTCGACGCTGCGCGTTTTGGACCACGTGCTGAAACCAATTGGGAAAGTACACCGCTTCTCATCAAAGGGCGACTTTACGTTACCGCTGGTACGCGGCGGGACGTGATCTGTCTGGACGCCATCACGGGCGAGCTGATCTGGATGCACCGGGAGGATGAAGGCAAGAGAGCTCAAAGCGCGCCGCGCGCCCTATCGGGTCGCGGCGTTGCGTTTTGGACGGACGGCAAGGCTGAGCGCATCATTTATGTGACGACGGCATACCGTCTTATATCGCTGGATATCGCCACCGGGGTTCCCGATCCTTCATTCGGCGAGAAGGGCGGAGTCGATCTCAAGCTCAATGATGATCAAAAACTTGACCTCGAGACGGCCGATATAGCCCTGCAAGCGACTCCGCTGGTCTGCAATGATGTGATCGTCGTCGGCGCGGCCCATTCCGATGGCAGTGCGCCCGCCCATATTCTCAATGCAAAGGGTTATGTCCGCGGTTTCGACGTTCGAACCGGTAAGCGCCTCTGGATATTCCACACAATCCCAAAGAAAGGCGAATTTGGATATGACACCTGGATCGTGGACGGCCAGGGCGAGAAGACAGGCAATGCCGGCTCCTGGTGCCAAATGTGCGCCGATCCCGAACTAAACCTGGTCTATGTCGGGGTCGAATTGCCAACGGGCGACGAAGTCGGACTCTACCGCCAGGGCCCTGCTCTCTTTGGCGAGACTCTGGTGGCATTGGACGTCAAAACCGGCAAACGCAAATGGCACTACCAGATGGTGCATCACGGTCTATGGGACAATGATGTGCCATGTGCGGCAATGATTTGCGACCTTCCTGTTGCCGGCAAGACCGTCAAGGCGATTGCCCAACCGAGCAAGCAGGCATTTCTCTATGTGCTCAACCGCGAAACAGGTGAGCCTATCTGGCCAATTCCGGAGGTCCCCAGGCCGGCAGGCGACGTTCCAGGCGAATGGTATTCACCCACGCAGCCTATTCCCACCAAGCCGCCGCCTTTCGACAGGCAGGGCGTAAAGGATGACGATCTGATCGACTTCACACCCGCGATCAACGCGCGGGCGAAAGAAATTGCTGACCATTATGTGCGGGGCGATGTCTTCATGCCGCCCACCTTGAGCCGATATGACGGCAAATGGGGCACGCTGGGTCTGCCGGGAGCACAAGGTGGCTGCAACTGGCCGGGCGGCGCGTTCGATCCCGAAACCAAAATCTCCTATGTTTATTCCAAGACCCAGCCTGAGGTGTTTGGTGTCGTCCACCGCGATGGGTCGGATTTCGAATATGTCCACAGCATCACCCTGATGCCGGCCACGGCCGCCAATGCATTGACTGGTGAAACTACAGTTCCAAGTGAATTAAGCGGACCGCTGCGGCCAGGCAATATCACGGTGGCCGGTTTGCCGATCGTCAAACCGCCGTATGGCCGCATCACCGCCCTCGACCTCAAGGATGGTTCAATGGCTTGGCAGGTCGCTCATGGCGAAACCCCGGACAACATTAAAAACCATCCGCTGCTGAAAGGACTCAACATTCCGCGCACGGGCCAGGCCGGCATTGTCGGTCCTCTGCTGACAAAGACGCTGGTCATTTGTGGCGATCCACAAAACACCACGGATGCGAATGGCCGCAATACGTCCTGGCTGCGCGCCTATGATAAAATGACGGGCAAGGAGGTCGGCGCTATTCCGATGTCGCAAGGCCAGACCGGCACGCCGGTGACGTATGCTGTCGGCGGCTGGCAGTATATTGTTCTTTGCATCGGCAACCAGCCAGGTTATGGCAGCGAGATGGTCGCGTACCGGTTGCGGCAAGTCTGATGTGGTCCGTGAAACAAATGCATCGCAAATTTTTCAAAAATTTTCTTTCTCGTTCCGTCCGGCTAGGCATGCTTTCGCTTATCTACCTGAGCATTCCAGCGATCGCCCAGGACACAAGCAATCTTCCCGACGGACCGGGCAAGGACAAAGTGGCGACCGCGTGCAGTGGCTGCCATGACCTCGGCCAGGCCACGGGCCAGCACCAGAGCGCTGAGCGCTGGGCCGATATTGTAAGCGTGATGGTGAACTACGGCGCACCCGTCACCGATTCCGATTTCAGTACCGTTGTCAGATATCTCGCGACCAATTTTGGTCCCGACGGAGCTGCGGCCCAATCAAAGCCGGCGAGTCCGCATTAGTCACCAGCGGATTCAAAATTGTGCAGGGCTGGCGGACGCGGATTGAATGGCACGCGCGTGGACCAGGGTGCGCCGGGATCATCGCCGGCGCGGTGCCAGCGGCCCTGGGCGGCAATCATCACGTCGCCTGGATCGCAGACGAAATAGGGTTCGCCTTCGAGCTTCATGCCGATATGGCCTTCCATAATGAACCAAAATTCTGTCCAGCCGATATGGAAATGGCCCTTATTGGAGTCCGGCGGCACCGGCACGCCGGGTCCACGCAGGATGTTGGAGGTGAAGTGGTCGTCCCACACGAACTTGCCGCCGTAAGCTTTGTTCGTGCCGTTGAACTCTTTCATGTAATCCACATAGATCGGATTGGAATCCTTCTCCTTGGCGGGCCCAGGCTGTTCCGTCACCTTCACATAGGTCATGCCCGGCGCCGCATCCGGCGTCTCGCTGGCAGGATAGACAGGGGTCGAGCCGGTTTGGCGCACCTCAAAGCGCAGTGCGGGCGTCGAGCCCACATTCTCCAGCGTATACATATGCCGGAAGGGCACATTCACCATGAAGCCCTTGGTGGCGGTGAACGGTTGGTAGCCGTCAATCGAAACCCTGATCATGCCCGCCCATACGATGAAGACCAGCCGGTCGTCCGGCCACATCTTCACCTTGGTCTTCTCACCCGAACCCATGGAGATATAATCGGCTTCCTGGTCCTTGTTGCGCACCAGAGGTTCAACCCAATCGCTTTGGCCGCTATGTGCGGCCAGGATCTCTGACAGTTTCCAGTGCGGCTTGTTGGGCGCCACATAAGGCGTCATCCTGGTGGGCTTTGGCGCCCAGAACTGGCCGGTCATTGTGGGCTGAGTCACCGCCATATCTTCCTGGCCAAGAAACTGGGCCCAAGCCGGCAGTGGCATCAGCAATGGTGCTGCTATTACCGCAGAAAAGATGAGCTTCACGCTTTTCCTCCCGGTTTCAAGCCGTGTGACGTCCCACACCTTCAGTCTTATACCTACAGGCTACACGACCGGAGTCCGGCCAACTATAAAGAAGAGATCACCGTGAAAATCACAACCGATGATGCCCTCGTGGAAATCAGTTGGTTCTCTGGAGCTTGTCGAGCCGGTCGCCCAGGGAGTCCGCGACATAGATGGTCTTTAGATCCGGTGACACGGCGATGTAATGCACTTCGGTATATTGGTTGGGGCCATAGCCGGTTGAGCCGGTCCAGCCGGTCACCTTGCCGTCCCAGTCCAGCTTGAAGATCATCCCGTCCTGGCCTGCCGCCATCCACAACCCGCCTTTCGAATCCACGAAAAGCCCGCCCACCTGGTTCTTCATTTGAATGGTGCTCAGCCGCTTGCCTTGCTGGTCCATCACGATGATCTGGTTGGCGGTGCGGTCGGCGATATAAAGGTCGCCTTTCTTATCCAGCACGATGGAATGGATGGTAGCGTTGGAGCCGTCGGCATGTTTCATGCTCCAGCTGGTGATATATTTTCCATTCTTGTCGAAATGCAGAACGCGCGGATCGCTACCGCCATGGCCGGTGACCACCCAGATATCGTCCTTGGGTCCGAAGGCGACGTCATTGGGTTGGTTGAAGACATGCTGGCCGCTGGCTTCATCCCAGGTGCCGGTCTTGCCCTTGGTGCCGATGGTCATCAGCACATGGCCTTCCTGATCGAGCTTCATCACCGTGTTGCAGACAATATCGGTGAGCCAGATATTGCCGTGACGGTCGAGGCGCAGGCCGTGCGCCTGGGCGGCGATATTGTCGGCGAAGCTGCGCAGCAATTTGCCGTCGGAATCGAATTCCATCAGCTGGTTGATCGCCGAACGCTGAAACACCAGCAGATGGCTATTGGGCATCACGGCTACATCGGCGACGCCGACATATTTGGTGCCTGCCGGCGGGGGCGGCGTCTGGACGGCCTGATAGGGGAGCATGGGCGCATCCGGCACGGGATAGGAGCCGGTCGCCCCAGGTTTGCGGGGCGGCAAGGGCGTGGCGGGCGCGGGCGCGTCAACCGTGGGCTGAGCCTCGCCATAACTGGTAATGGAGTTGCACCGGACGGACGCATTCGCTGCGGCGGCAGCTTCACGCTCGGCCACGGAACGGCGTGCCGGCGCGGGTGCGGCGACATCCTGGGCGAAGGCCGGCGGCAAGATCGAAGTCGCAATCAGCAAATAAACCAGCAATTCTCTTGTTCGCACCGTATATATCTCCTCTGTCGTTATGGCCTTGGCGTCCCTCAGCCGCGGCTGCATTATATACATTTGCGAGGGAGCGACACGCATGCGGAAAGCATTTAACGTGGTGATGAGAATCCTGAGCAGCCTCATAGGTCTGGCGATGGTCGCGATGGGATCTATTTGGATATTGCAAGGGCAAAACCTCGCATTCCGCAATGGATTCATGGTCGGTGACTATCATTGGACTATCTATGGCGCGATTTTGGCCGTTGTCGGCATCGCGCAGCTCGTCTGGAGCAACACACGCCAGATCAAATCATAACGATGCAGCGGTTACCGAATTCCGCTATTCAGTTTCGGTTTGGCGTTCGTGGCTGGGCAGCAATTGCTGTCGGCGTGGCCATTCTCGCGGTCGCCGCCTTTCTGGCTATCGGTTTCCTTATCTTAATTCTGCCAGTGGTGCTGCTCGCTTCAATTCTCTTTTGGTTTTTGCCAAAGCCCAAGTTTCATCATGTGGACGCCTGGTCAGAAAAGCCGCCAGTCACGGATGCAACCGTCATCGAAGGGCATTACAAAATTATTGACAACGCAAACGATCGAAATTCCGAGGCAAATGACGCTTAGGCGCCGTGGATAAAGAATGTCTGCTTCTTCATGAAAGCAGGCACGGCGGCCGGTTGGTGCCCACACTACGCCATGCTAAGGGAGGCGCGATCGGCCAAAAGCGAGGGAAGAGAGCATGGCACCGCAAGATTCGCCCCTGAAAAAATTGCCCTATCTGCGCATCGCCACGGAAGAAGCCTATCAGCCGAAAGAGATACCTGGCCTTTACCGCAAATTGCTGGAAGAGAAGAAGGTCAACGATCCCGGCTTTCTTTCCCAGTGGGGCTATTTCCTGGGCAATGCCGAGAAGATGCAGAAACTGGCGGGCCGCCTGGTCGATATCGGCGAAGGCCGCATTCGCGACATGGACTCAACCGGCATCGCGCGGCAGATCCTTTCGATCGCCAGTCCTGGGGTGCAGATATTCGATGCCTCGACCGGGACCTCGCTTGCCACCACTTTCAACGACGAGTTGGCAGAGGCGATCGGGAAGCACCCCGACCGCTTTTCGGGTCTGGGCGCCGTCGCGCCGCAGAACCCGGCTGCCGCCGCCAAGGAGTTGGAGCGCTGCGTGACCAAGCTGGGCATGAAAGGCGTGATCATCAACTCCAACACCCAGGGCGAATATCTGGATGAGCCCAAATTCTATGACATTCTCGCCGCCGCCGAAGCGCACGACGTTCCCATCTATCTGCATCCCGCCACCCCGCCCGCGCGCATGATCGGCCCCTTGATCGAACGAGGGCTCGAAGGCGCCTTCTACGGCTTTGCCATGGAGACCAGCGTCCATCTTTTGCGCATGATCATGAGCGGCGTCTTCGACCGTTTCCCCAAGCTCCAAGTCGTCGCCGGTCATGGCGGCGAAGGGCTTCCTTTCTGGCTGTGGCGGCTCGATCACTTCCAGCACAACTACCAGGAGAGCAACCGTTTCCCGCACATGCCCAAGCTGCAGCGCAAGGTGAGCGAGTATGTGAAAGAGAATATCCCCATCACCACCAGCGGCATGTTCTGGGAGCCGGTGCTTCTGTTCTGCCAGCAAGTGGTGGGCGTGGACCGCATGATGTATTCGATGGACTACCCGTTCCAGTTTTCCGCCAACGAAGTAAAAACGGTCGACAATCTTCCCATCAGCGATGCCGACAAGAAAAAGCTCTATCAGACCAACGCGGAGCGCATCTTCAAACTTTGAGCGGGCGGGCGCGCATATGGGCCAGCAGCAGCAAGGCTAACGTCAGCGCAAAGGCCGGCACCGCCATCACTTCAAGTATGGGGCCGGGCCGCCAGCCCAGCACCAGAAGCAGGCCGCCGAACAGCGGGCCGGTGATGTTGCCCATCCGTCCCACGCCCAGCGCCCAGCCCGCGCCGGTGCCGCGCAATTCCATGGGATAGACCGCGCCCGATAAGGCGTTGATACCCACTTGCCCCGCGGAGATTCCGAGACCAGCCCCGAACGCAAGTCCGGCGAAGAGCAGCGCCGTGCCATTGGCGAGGCCCAGCAGGATTAAAAAGCATCCGCCCATAGCAAGAAGCACGGCCACGACATTCTCGGTGCCAAACCGGTTGGCCAGCGGCGCGCTTGCCAAGGTGCCCGTCATGCCGCCGAGTTGGAACATGGAAGCGGCCAGCACCGCGCTCGCGGTGGCGATGCCCAAACTGTGCAGCAGCGACGGCAGCCACGAGTTGACCGAATAGATCGTCAGCAGGCTGAGGAAATTGATCAGCCAGAGAATCAAGGTCAGTCGCGCGAAGCCGCCCTCGAACAATCGTGGAATGGAAGCCAAGCTTGCCTTGGTGCGTGAAACGAAGGTTTCCGGCAGCCACAGGGCCAAGGCGGGCAGAATGAACAAGGGCATCAGCCCGCCTAGGACGAAGACCGAAGGCCAGCCCCAATGCGCGATCAACCGCGACGCCGCCACACCGCTCACCACGTTTCCCGCTTGCACGCCGCACATCGTCGCCATCACCAGGCCGCCTTGCTTTTTGGGCGGCGCCAGATCCGAAAGCAGCGCGATGGTGGTGGGAATGCCGCCGCCGATCCCTACCCCGGTGAGCAAACGGGTGATCGAAAGCCAAACAGGGTCTTTGGTCAGTGCGGTCAGCAGCGACATGACGCCAAAGACGGCCACCGCGCCCATCAGCACGGGCTTGCGCCCCAGCCGGTCGCCCAGCACCCCGCACCCGAGCGAGCCTAGAAGGAGCCCCACATTTCCCGCCGTCAGCGCCGGGGTGAAAGCGACGAGCTTCAGATGCCAGACCTCCGAGAGGGTCGGCAAGGTGAACGACATCGCGCCAAGATCGTAGCCTTCAAGAACCAGGACGAAGAAGCAGAGAAACGCGGCACGATATACGGCCGTGGATTTTCCGCTCCCCGTGTCTTGGCCTGCCTCGAAGGGCGAACCGGTCATGGCTTACGGATGGATGACGATCTTGCTCACCCGCCAGTTCAGCTCCTCGCCCGCATAGATCAGATTCTCGGTGGGGCAGGCCAGTTCGTGGATATCGCCGAAATGACCCAGTTCCTTGCCGGCGGCGCCGATCGTGCCCAGCACCGTGCCATCCAGCTTCATCTTGTAGATGCGGCCCGGATAGGAATCCGACGAATAGAGGAACTGTTCGCCGGCCTTGTTGGGCGGGGTGATGCAGATCGCCCAGGGTGCGCCCGGTGAGATGGTCTTGTTGGCGGGCGGCGGCGCGTCGGGTGCCCGGGGCGCCGGAGGCTGACGGATGGCGTGGACATCGTTCGGCAGGGTGACGTCAGCCGGCTGATTGATGATGCGTTCGAATTTTCCGGTCTTGTCGAACACCTGGATGCGGCCATTGCCGCGGTCGCCGACATAGATGTTGTCCTGAGCATCGGCGGCGATGGTATGCGGGGTGTTGAACTGGCCCTCACCCGCGCCCGGTTCGCCGAACGAGCCGGTGATATTGCCATTGTGGTCGAACATGGCGACGCGGGAATTAATATAGCCGTCGCTGACAAAGATGTCGCCCTCGTTATCCCAGGTCACGTCGGTCACCTGGCGGAACATGCCGGGGACGGGCGGACGGGGCGGATTGACGCGCTGGATCGGACCCAGGCCAAAGTCGGCGGATTCCTGCTTGCGTCCCAGCACCAGCAAAACCTCGCCTGCGGGGTTGAACTTGACCACCATGTCGGTGCCCTTGTCGGTGGTCCAGATATTGTCATCCTTGTCGACGCGCACGGTATGGGCGAAGCCGAAGGCATAGAGATTATGGCCGATCTCGCGAATGAACTTCCCGTTGCCGTCGAATTCCAGAAGCTGGGCAGCCTTGGGCCCGAACACCGGGCCGTCGGTGTTGCCGCGGCTGAAAACGAAAACATGACCTTTGGAATTGACGGCCACGCCGGCGGCTTCACCCAGATACATGCCCTTGGGCAGGTGGCCGAACTGCGTGATCGTCGCGTTCAGGCGCGGCACATCGGTGGTGGCATGAACCGGAGCGGCCGAAGCCAGCATGAGCGCGCCAAGCGCGACAAGCGTTTTCTTCATGGGATGTTCCTTCTGGAAATTGTTGATGCGGATGGGAAGCGGGCGCGCGCGAACGCAATGCGCGCGGACATGGTCGCAATGTTGCCTATGAGCATGGTTTCCCCGCAGTCCCCAGGTCCCGCTGTTGCCCGCGGCTGCCCGAGACTGTTCCAGATCACCGCCGCCTCGTCAATTGGAGGGGGATGTGGCCAGTGTCCTAATTTGAATTTTTGACTGGGCGCTTGAAAAAGGCGCGGTACTGGTGGGCGGTACCTGGGATAGGAACAACCTCCACCAACTCCCAGCCAAGTTTTCCCAACTCATTCAGTTCGGCCGAAGTCGTCAGGTGAGGATCTATCTCCAAGCGGCAAGACATATATTCCCAATTCATTTTCTTTCCCTCGCTCCGCCACTATAGCCGCCTTGGCGGCATCCATTTGGCGACATGACGGGCGGTATATCCGGCACTGCAAAGAACCCGCGCGGCCATCTGCGCTAAGGAAAAGCGCCAACCGGCTAAACGTTATTTCCCCACATAGACAGGCGGCCGATTTTGCGCTTCTGCGTCGCGCCCTTCCTGGAAGTCGCGCGTGGAATATAAGGCATTATAGGCTTTGCCCATTTGAGCGAATGCCTCGATTTCCCCGCTGTCGATAGCCAAATGGGCCGATTCCAACGTTGCCTTGATGCCCAGCGGCCCGCAGGCGGCTACTTTAGTGGCAATACGCAACGCCGCCTCGATCGCGGCATCCCTGGTGGGCGCGATCTCCTGTACCTCCCCCATGCGATAGGCTTCCTGCGCCCCCCAGTGATCACCGGTGAGCATATAACGCATGGCGTTGCCCCAACCCACTTCGCGCGGGAAGCGGACGGTTGAGCCGCCGCCCGGGAAACGTCCGTGGGTGTTCTCATCCTGGCCGAAACGAACATCGGCGGAGCAAATGCGAATGTCAGCCCCCAGATGAAGCTCATGTGCGGCATTCCAGCAGTCGCCATGGGTGACCACGATAAAGGGCTTGGTCAGCCGCTTTTTGGCATTGGTCCCGGTATAGCTGACCAAGGACTCATTATTCGCTGGGGGCGCCTGGCCGATGGTGGCCTTGTGCGCATCCACGTCAATGCCGCGCGAAAAATTTGGCCCATGACCGAACAGGATGGCGCAGCGCAGGGAATCGTCATGCTCATACCCGGTGAAGGCGACGGCCAGCGCATGCTGGGTTTCGGGATCAAAGCGATTGTAAACCTCGGGCCGGTTGATGCCGATCAGCACGACCTGACCACGGCGTTCGACGGTGGCCCTTACATTTGGCGAAAGCGCCACATCTTCCAGACGCGCCGAAATGGAGGGCGAAGCGGCGCTTTGCGCCAAAGCTGGGGTCGCGCTTGCCACCCCTGCGGCCACAAGGGCACCCTTGAGCAAAGCGCGGCGTTCCACCAAAACCGGGTCGTCAGACATGTTTCTGCTCCCACGCCAACCGCGTATTCAACTCAATGCGCGCACCAGCGAGCCTGTATTGCCGCCTTGACCACAGACGCGCCTTGCTCGGTGCGGCGCTCCGGATGGGCGATCAGGAATGCGATCAGTGTTTCCTGAATGGCGATTTGGTCGACCTTGGCAGGATAGCAGTCCGGCAACCCTTGCGCCTTGCGTTCGGAGACCACCAGATCGCTCACGCCTTCGAGGAATCCCAGGCATTCCAAGAGCTGGGTTTCGTCTTGAGCCGTGCAAAGCTGAAGAACATCCCGGCCATCCTTGTAGCCCATGTTGGCATTGCGGGGCGGCAGCAGCCGTC
>Ga0206886_1158_pt1 | contig 13044 bp, 13 predicted proteins | sample Alteio_BWOrgHeat_92_FD_152952 | JGI IMG/M metagenome (GOLD analysis project Ga0206886, IMG submission 152952) | Enriched cells from forest soil in Barre Woods Harvard Forest LTER site, Petersham, Massachusetts, United States - Alteio_BWOrgHeat_Nextera2 ... | reverse complement strand
TCCACCACAAACTGCCGCACAATGTCCGACCGCCGCGCTCCCACCGCGCGCCTTAGGCCAATCTCTCTGGTTCGCTCCAGGATACTCGCCAGCATGATGTTCATGATTCCGATGCCGCCCACCAAAAGCGAAATGGAGGCGATAGCCACCATAACCGTGTTGAACAGGCGTTCGGTGCGCCGCTGCTCGGCTAAAAGCTCGGCGGGCACGATAATGCTGAAATCATCAGCCCCATGGTGCGAAGAGTCCAGAACTGCACGCACAATCTGTGCGGACTTCGGGATCGTCGAAGGGTCGCCGATCTGCAAATAAATTCCATCGATCTCGTCGCGAACGTCACTGTAACTGTCTTCAAGACGTTGGAAGGCAGACTGGAGTGGAACATAGATGGCATTGTTAGTATCCACTGATGGCAGGCCCGCTACCGCCGTATCGGAACTGAGCTGTGGGCTCACCACGCCGATCACTCGAAACCATTGCTCGTTGACCTTCACAAACTCGCCGATCGCGCTGGCCGAACCAAACAGGCTCCACTTGGCTGCCGTGCCCAGCACGCAAACAGGCGCTGCCTCTTCCTCGTCGTCTTTTCCAAAGAAGCGTCCACTCATCACGTGCAGACCGGCAATCTGCTGATACGCGGGATTCACCCCGTAAATCACCGGCATATCCTGCTGCGGCTTGGGAATCATCTTCGACGGGGTCATGCGTTTGCGCGGTGTCGACGCAACCACTCCCTCGAGATCATCTCCAATAACCCGGTAGTCCAGCAGCGTGAGGCCCGGTGAAACCTTGCGCATCTTTTGATGAGCCTGCCACTCCATGGTCTCCTTGGCCTCGACAATCAGGTTGTGCACTCCCATTTGCTCGATCAAGGCCATCACCTTCTGCCGTGCGCCCGCACCAATCGAGAGCATGGAAACAACCGCAGCCACGCCGAAGATCATGCCCAGCATCGTAAGCAGTGATCGCAATCCATGAAGCAGAAGATTCTGCCATCCCATCTGTGCATCGCGGCTCCATTGCTGGGAAACCGAAATGAAATGCGCCCGCTTTTCGACATCCAGCAAAGCCATCAGGGCGCTCCTTCCACGCTGACTGCGGAGCCTGAGCCGGTTTGCTTGTGGGGTATCGTGGGATCGACCAAAACAATCTCGGCGCCTTCCTGAAGTCCCTCGATCGCGGCCCGGCTCTCACTTGCGCTTGTGATCTTCACTTCGCTCTGCTGGTAGCTGCCGCCCCTGCGCACATACACCACGCGCTTGCCCTCCTTCATAAACAGAGCCTGGCGCGGAATGTAGAGAACGCTGGCCGCCTGAGCCCCTTCAAACACCAGGTCTGCGGTCAGCCCTGGGCGCAATCGCGGATCGCTGGCATTCAACTGAATATTGGCATCGAAGGTGTGGCTGTTCGGATCGGACGTGAAAATAGAGCCCATGCTCATGCCGCCCACCGACTTCACGGTTCCCTCGAACACATGGTCGGGAATTGCATTGAACGTCACCTTCACGGCTTGCCCGGCCCGTATGTTGTCGTGTTCGTCCTCCGGCACCTTCGACACCAGGTTCATGCCCGCCGGATCGAGCACCTGCACAATAGCGCTTCCCGGCCGCACCGTGTCTCCGGCTCTGTAATCAGGAAGTGTCATTCCCGTAAAATAGAATCCGCCCGCGGCATTCTGGTTCTTCTCGATCGAAACCAGCCCGTCCATCGGCGCTGTCACCCGCATGTGCTCCAGATTGTCCTGCGCCTGGTTCATCGCCAACTGGGCTTTATTGTGCTTTTCCTGCGCAAGATAGATGGTCGCCTGGCCTGAAGCCTTGTGCGATTCGATGTCCTTCTCCAACTCGGCCAACACGCGCTTGGCTTGCTCAAGAGCCAGATCATTCTTCTGTCCGTCGATCTTGCTCACCAACTCCTTCTTCTCGACATCGAGTTCCGCGCGACGAACGTCGTACTTGGCCTTCAAAAGCGCAACCTTGTCCTCTGAAACCTGCACCTGGGCATCCGCCTTGGCCTTGATAATCTCTTCGTCGGCCTGCATTAGTTCTGAGCGGCTCTGTTCCAGTTTGTAGTTCTGCTCGCTGGGGTCGAACTCCACCACCACATCGCCCTTTTTCACACGCTCACCCGTTTGCGTGAGCCGCGTGATCTGCAGAGCATCTCCGCCGATCGCCGGAGCCGACAGCATCACCGAGTTGTTTGCGTTCAGTTCACCCGTAGCGTGAACCTCGATCGTCATCACGCCGCGCCTGACGATGGAAACCGGAATATCGTCAGCTCGTACTCCCGTCCGCGTCCCGCTCATCGCGATGACCGCGCCGACCCCGCCGGCCAATACCACCGCAAGCGTGGCCCACATACCAACCCGCAATCGCCTCACGGCTTCGCCTCGGGATCTTTCATGGCCACCATGTCGCCCGGCTTCAGTCCGCTCGCCACCAGTGCCCGATCTCGGCTCCTGCGGTCGATCTGGATTACGCGTTCCTCAAACTTCGATCCGTTCCACACATACGCAACCGTGCGTCCCTCTCGAACAAACGAGGCTTGCACCGGAATCGAAATTGCGTTGAGAACGCGATCGACGATCACCGTGATCTGCGCCGTCATTCCGGGTTTCAGTCGCGCATCCTGCTGATCGAGCGTGATGTCGAGGGTAAAATTCCGCGGAATTGGCCACCCCGCCGAGAAATCCGACGTCGCGATCGTCCCAATGCGCTCGATCTTGCCGGTGAATTGCCGGTCTGCGATGGCATCGAGTTGCGCCGTGATCCGTTGCGAGACCGCCAGTCTTCCCCGCTCCGTCTCGTCCACATGGGCCACAACCCGCAGCGAAGAGGGGTCGGGCAGTTCCGCAATCGCGACTCCCGACCAGGCTTGCTCTCCCGGCTTGAATGGCCTCTCGCCGCCATCGTGCCAAACCGGCACTAGACTGATGTTTCCGTCCGATGGCGCGTGTACCACCATTGACGACAGGGCGCTTTCGGCCCGCTCTTGATCAAAATGGGCCTTGACCGCCGCATTGCGATGTCCTCCAATCGTTGCCTGGCTCTTGGCGCGATCGGCCTTCAACTTCTCTTCTGACTGGTGAAGCGAGTGTTCCGCATCGGCAATCTTCAGCTTTGCTTCTGCGCCTTCAATCGCCGACACAATCTCCGCCTTGCTGGCGTCGATCTTCGCTCCCTCCACGTCGAACCGCGCCTTCATCAACGCGGTTGTGTCCTCTTCCTCCGTCAAACGTGCTTGCGCCTTGTCCTGTTCGATCTGGGCATCGGCAGACTTCAACGTCGAATCGTACGTCTGCAAATCACTCTTGGTCTTCGATGAGTCGAACTCCACCACCGCATCGCCTCGCTTCACCGCGCTGCCGTCCGTAGACAGCCTCACAATCTGCAGCATTCCCACGTTGGGCGGCGCAGAGATCGTCACCGACTTGAGCGCCTTCACATCCCCCCGAAACTGCAGCACATCCAGAAACTCGGCGCGCTGCACTTGAAACGACGGCACCGAAGGCTCCTTCCGGGCCACGCGCACCCAACCGAACAAGCCAATGCTGCAGGCAATCAGGATCGCGAGCGTAGCCAGAGTCAGCCGCTTGTTCAGCACGTTCCGCACAAGCTGCATCATTGCGCTCGCCTCGAATCGTTCGCGGTCTCAATATCCACCGCCGCCGAAAGATCGGGCATCAGCCGCGCGTCTGCGCCTTCAATCGAGAAGATTGCCGAGAATGTGCGAAGCTTTGCGGAAAAGTCCCCTCTCTTGCCTATTGGGTCGACCGATTCAAGCCTGCCGGAAAACTGCAAATCGGGATAAGCATCCAGATGAACCCGCGCGGTCTGCCCCACTTTCAGCGCCATCAGATCTTCCTGATTCACCTGCACATGCACTTGCATTGCGCTGGGGTCCACGACTTCCATAAACGGCACCCCGGGCCTGACTTGGTCGCCTTCCTCGACCTCGCCCATATTGCCTTGTTTCCAGATGGTGTTGAATACCACAATCCCGTCGAGGGGCGCGTGAATCTGCATCTGAGCCGCGTTGTTCTGCGCGTGCAGCATCGTCTCCCGCGTCCGGTCGCGCTGCATTTCGAGAATGCGTATGGAAGCCTCCGCCGCCTTGCGCTTCAAGTCGAAGGTTTCCTTCAGTTGCGTGAACGTGGCGCGCGCCTCATCCAGGTCTTCCCGCGCCTTCTCCGCGTCGATACGCGACAACAGCTCGACCTTCTGCATCTCGAGCTCCGCCTTGCTCAAGGCGCTTTGCGCGGTCTGGATATCGGTCTCGTCTTTGGCACGAGCTGCGTCTTCAGCCGCCTGGGCCTCCAGCACCTTGCTGTTCTCATCGTCGGCCTGCGCCTGCTTGTCGATGGCGTCGCGCAATTGCGCCTCCCGATCGAACTCGACCAGCAGATCCCCCTGTTTCACCCGGGTCCCGCTCGGAATCAGCCTGACGATCGTAAGCGTGCCCACCTGCTGCCCCGCCACCAGCGGCGCCAGAATCGCCCGCGAGCGCACCGCCTCCGTCTTTCCATTGAGACGAAGGGTGAGCGGAGTACTGGCGAACCTAGAAGCAGGCGCCTTCGTCGTCTGCTCGCGCTGCGTTCGCGGTCCCAGCAGAACAAACACTATCACCGCGGCCAAAACCGGAACCACAACCACCGCAGTCCACAACCACCGAACGCGACCGCGCCGCGTGGCAACGCTTTCTTCTGTTTCGGTCTGCAAAGGTGTAATCCCGATATTCACGTGTGCCCGCTTCAACAATTGGTGAATACACGCCGGAATCCCGATGGTTTATGTGATCGACTCACTATAAACGCACCTACGGTCCACAACAAGACGGGGAGGTATTCAATTGTTGCGATGAAAGACCCGACAACCTTGTACTCATAGACGGACGCAAGAGCAAATCCGCTCCCATGCGAGACCGGAAATCCATATCAACTTGTCGCGGGTCATCGATGACCGGGTATCGCCCCGAACGAAACGGGGAAGCAGAAAATGGACGCACGGACAGACTGGACTCTGCCGCCAGGTCGGGCTATTTAGTCATGATTGCTAAAGTTTTCAATAACTTGGCAAACGCCTATTTCTTCGCCTGATGGCTTGACGGCGCAGTCTGCTGTTTGCTGACGGCCAGCGCCTGGTCGATCGTCCGGTAGAGGTCGCGGTCCGTGTTCTCAACCTCAAGGTACGGTGCCGCCTTGGAGTTGGTGACAATGAAGATTGTCGGAGTGTGAACCACGCCGGTGCGATTACCCAGGTCGGCGTCAGCCTGAACCGCCGCCGCAAGCTTGTTCTGAGGATCGACAGCAAATGGAAGAGAGAGGCCGTGGCTCGAAGCGAAGTTCTGCGTAAACTGCGTCAGCACACCTACGTTATAGATCGATGGCTGATTGGCGAACACCGCGTCGCGATACGCATCCCCCATCCCATTTCCCTTCGTATCGAACCACCGCGCATAAATCGCCGCGTATTTGCTCCATGGATGCATCTGGATCACGTAATCGTGGCGAATCCAGGGAATCTTGTACTTGGCCGCGGCCTCTTTCACCAGCGGATTGGCATGCGCACAGGCGGGGCACTCCAGATCAGCCCACTCCACAATTGCGACACTCGCACCAGCCGGTGGACGCAGGGCAGAGCCGTCCAGCACCTTGGTGGGGTTCGGAGCCGCCTGCGCCATCAGTACGGCTGCGGTAGCAAAAGACACACCGGCGGCCGAAAGAACCCGGCCGGCACAAACACGGGACCACGCTTGCTGAATGAGGTTTAGCATCGCCATAGTTTTTAAGATCGCACAGTATGGACTCAAGTTACCCCTGAAAAGTATCACAATTCCTGATTGCCGGCGCTTGACGTGGCGCAATGGCGTCCCGGGTCACATAAGGCTTATTATCTCTAGGTAACTATGCGCTTTATCATTACATTCCTGGCGGTGGCCGGTCTGGCCGTCTCGTTTCTCGCGCTCCGCGTCCATTACTCCAACAACGTAGAACCCTGCGATATCAACGAGCATTGGGACTGCGGAGTCGTCAATCACAGCCCTTTCGCCATGATGGGACCGGTGCCCGTCGCTGCCATCGGCATGGCTGGATATGTCCTGCTCGGCATCCTGGCGCTTTGGCGGAAGCGGACTTTGCTTGCCGCGGGTGCCGTCGCTGGCATGGCGTTCGCTCTATATCTGACCCACATCGAAAAGGACGTCCTGATGGTCTGGTGCCTCTACTGCGTCATCTCTCAGGGCATCATCCTGCTGGTCACGTTACTTAGCCTGGGATGGCTGTGGGCGGGACGAAAGGCAAAACCCGCGGCGGCGACTGAAGCGTGAAGCCCCATTCTCAGGGCTGCGTCTCGGTATCCGGCTGCATGAGATAAATCAGGACTATTCCCGCCACGGTGAACATCCGGAACGCCGCCTCCTGCCCGTTCCACGTGTGCGATTGCCACATCAGAAACCATTCCCCGCCAATCGAAAGAAATGCCACCAGGAACATCAGCATTGACAGGATGAGCCCCACCACGGCCATGCCTTTGGACCGATGAAACCGCGCGCTGCTTTGCACCCGCACGTACAGCATGCGCAAAACGCCCCACCACAGCAACACAGCCGTCGCGATCTCCCATCCGATAATCCCAATGTAAAAGGCGAGGTGCGCCGAAGGCCACGAGATCGCCCTCCAGCGCCCATGATTGCCGGGAAACGTTGTGTCCATGCTGAGCACATGCTTCACGAACTGGTAGTTCGAATCAAAGTCAGTGAGATTGTTGAACACAACAAGCGTGTAGAGAAGGGCGATCCCCGCCACCAGCAGAATCTTCGATGCTCTCGTCACCATTTGTGTCTTCTCATCATTCCTGACCGCCATGCTAAATTCAACTAGAAATGACGAACCTCGCAACTGTACAAGAACGCCTCGATGCCCTGGGGCTCTCCCTTCCAACACCCCCGGCGCCTGGTGGCAACTACGTTTCGGCAAAGCGTGTGGGCGAAATCGTCTATCTTGCCGGCGCCATCTCCACCGGACCCAGCGGCGTCATCACCGGCACCGCCGGATTGGACAGAACCATTGAGGATGGATATGCAGCCGCCCGCGCCTGCGCCCTCACGCAGTTGGCAGTCCTGAAATCCGAGATCGGCACCCTCGATCGCGTCATTGAAATCCTCACCGTCAACGGCTACGTGAACGCGGTACAAGGTTTCCCCGACTCGCCGGCCATCATCAACGGCGCGTCCGATCTGCTGGTCAGTGTCTTCGGCGATGCGGGCCGCCACGTCCGCGCTGCCGTCGGCGTCAGTGCCCTCCCTCGTCATGCGCTGGTCGAATTGCAGATGACGGTGCGGGTAAAAGCCTGATGGCCGTCCATCACCTTGCAGCCAATCCCACCCACTCTGTCTGGGATCGCTCACTCCCGCCTCGTCTGCGCATCTCTCCCGGCGACGATGTCCAGTTCGAGTGCGTCGATGCCAGCGGCAGCCAGGTGCGCCCAGGCATGTCGACCGCCGACTACCTCACCATCGACCGCTCTCGCATTCATGCCCTCACCGGCCCGGTCTGGATCGACGGCGCGGAACCCGGCGACGTCCTTCAGATCGATGTCCTCGCCACCCAGCACCATGGATGGGGCTGGTCCAGCATCGTCGAGGGACTCGGCCTACTCAAGAATCAGTTCCGCGAGCCCTATCTCTTCCACTGGGCCCTGGATATTGATTCCACGCGTTCCCTCCATCCCGCCATCGTCCCGCTGCGTCCGTTTCCCGGAGTCATGGGCGTCGCCCGCTCTGAGGATGGTGCGTTTCGCACGCGCCCCCCCGGTTCCTTTGGCGGCAACATGGACGTCCGCGAACTCTGCGCCGGATCGCGCCTCTATCTCCCCGTCTTCAACACCGGTGCGCTCTTCAGCTGCGGAGATGGCCACGCCGCGCAGGGCGACGGCGAAGTCTGCATCAACGGCATCGAATGCCCCCTCGACATAACGCTCCGTTTCCACCTGCACAAGCGCGTCCCTCTCGCCGCTCCATTAATCGAATCGAGCGACGCGTCTCGCGACGATGCACTTGGCGACGCGTGGGTCATCGTCGAGACCGGAACCGACCCGCTCGAAGCCGCGCGCGCCGCCACCTCGCGCATGATCGACCTGCTGGCCAGTCAATGGGGATTCAGTTCGGTCCACGCCTACATCCTCTGCAGCGTGGCCATGCGTCTTCGCCTCAGCCAGCTCGTCAACGAACCGGTGCACACCGTCACCGCCGCCATCAGCAAGCGGATTCTCCCCGCCCGCGAGCTCTTCCCAATTCCATGATCATCAACGACCCCGAAGTCATTGCCGAGCTCCGCGATCTCTATCCGCGCTATGAAACGGCGCTGGTCACCAACGACATCGACACCCTTGTCAGCATGTTCTGGAACGGCGCTCAGGTCATGCGCTTCGGCGCATCGGAAAACCTCTACGGCCCGGCGGAACTCGAAGCTTTTCGCAAAGCGCGTCCGCCCGCCAACCTCGCGCGTACCATCAAGCGACTCGACATCGTCAGCTTCGGTCGCGACTTCGCCAGCATAACCCTGGAATTCGAACGCAATTCCGGCGAGGCAATCATCCGCGGTCGCCAGAGCCAGACCTGGGTGCGCATGCCCGAAGGATGGCGCATCGTGGCAGCCCACGTGTCGCTCCTGCCCGGCAGTTGACGAAGACAACCTGCGCCTGCCGACTCAAGCAGTCAACGTGACCGCCAGTCGCTCCACCGGCGCGTCTTGAAATTTCTCATCTAAACTGGCCGCCGATGAAAATCTGCGTCCGCTCACATGCCGCGCCGGAAACTGAAATGTCAGCTCGGTCTTCTCAAATGGCCACGGTGCCAGCCGAAAATGTCTCTCTCCCAGCGGCCGCACCTCAACCTCCGCCGCCCCGCCATCGTTCAATGGCAAGGGATGCAGCAAGTCGGCAGGCCGATCAAACGCCACGCACGTCAGCAGCGAAAGGTTGTCGCACGCCTGCAGCAGCCTGAAATGCTCGCGGATCATCGCCTCTCCGCGCTGTTCCGCCGCCAACGAATCGTCCGCCGCAATCGCCCTCATCAACTCCGACTGATACGCCCGCTGCTGCGCCAGAAACTCATCCAGCAGCACCAACCCATCGGCTGCGATCGTCGACCGGTCCGCGTGCTCCGTCAGCAGATTGTACGTGTGCATCGCAATCAGCAAACCCGCATACGGATCCTCCTCGGCAATGATGCGCACCGCACGCTCGCGCACCGCCAGGTAATCGGCAAGATCGATTTCTTCAAACGCGGAGTATTTGCCCACCAACTCGGTCGAAAACGCCGAAGGCTTCCCCTCCCGCGTCACCAACGGATGCGCATCGCGCGCTGCCCAGCCGTCATCGTGCGTCGCAATCCCGTGCAGCACGCGATCCCTCGGCTCCGGCCTGCGAAATTCCTCATTCCCCCACGCCGCCGCAAATGCGCCCGCCAGCCGCGCATGATCCGGATGGGTAATCAGCCACCAGCCCGTCTCCGTCTTCATCCTCAGCATTGGCTGTTGCCTCTCATTCGCTCATCCCCGCGCGCTTCGATTCGTGCCAGTTGTGCAGCGCCAGCCACTCCAGAAACATCACTAGAAAAAAGAAGCAGAATCCCAAGACCGTCGCCGCCAGCACCAGCGCAAACATATAGCTGGTTTCCATCTGATTATTGGCGTAGATAATCGCATAACCCAGTCCCCCCTCGCCAACCCGCGGTGAGCCTGCAAACAGCTCTCCGGTGATCCCTCCCACAACGCTGATACCAGCCGATATGCGGATGCCCGTGAAAAGATTCGGCAGCGAATTCGGAAGCCGCAGCTTGAACAGGATCTGCCCCGGCGTGGCCTTGTGCATTACAAAAAGATGAATCAGATTCTCGTCCACGCTGATCAGCCCCTGCGTGGCATTGGCAATAATCGGCGCCAGGCAGATGATGAATGTCACCACTCCCACCGCCAGCATTCCCGGCCCCATCCAATTGATGATCAGCGGAGTAATCGCGACAATCGGCACCGTCTGCAGCAAAATCGTATAGGGATAAACAAGCTGCCGCAGCCATCGCCACTGCGCGAAGATCATCGCGATGGCAACGCCAGTCACGATGCTCGCCGCAAGGCCGCCTGCCGCCTCCTCAGTCGTAATCCACAACGAACTCACCAGCGAAGGAAACCGGTCTCGAATCGCAACGGCGACAGCCTTTGGTCCTGGCAGCAGGTAAGCCGGCACGTGATTCAGGCTCACTACGGCCTGCCAGATCCCCAGCAGCAATAGCAACAGCGCGAGGCTGTTGACCACCACCCACGCTCGTCTGCTCATGCGTGTTGCGCTCCGCGCAGCAAGCGGGAAACCCGCGTGACGGCTTGCTCATAGGCTTGAGAATCCCGCAATGCCGCGGTGCGCGGCCAAGGCAAATCCACGGTGATGTCGTGAGCAATCCGCCCAGGATGTGCACCCAAAATAACGATGCGTTGTGATAGGAATACCGCTTCCGACACCGAGTGTGTAACAAATAGAACCGTCCACTTCTGCTCGCCGTGCAACCGCAACAACTCTTCGTTCATGCGTTCGCGCGTCATCTCATCCAGTGCGGCAAACGGCTCGTCCAGCAGCAGAATCCGCGGCCTGCTCACCAGCGCGCGCGCAATCGACGCGCGCATCTTCATCCCTCCCGAAAGCTCCCGCGGATACCGCTTCGCCACGTGCGTCAAACCAACCAGTTCCAGCATGGCGGCTACGCGCTCGGCGCGAAGCGCCCGCGCCGCATGCTCCAGTTCCAGGCTCAGCCCAACGTTCTGCTCCACCGTCCGCCACGGCATCAGCGTGGGATCCTGAAAGATGAAGCTCATCAACTCCCGAGCATTCTCCGCGGTCATACCGTTGACGAGGATCGACCCACCTGTAGCAGTACTCAAACCGGAAACCAGCCGCAACAGCGTCGACTTGCCGCAACCCGAAGGCCCAAGCAGCGTAACAAACTCTCCACGTTCCACCGCCAGCGAGATATCTTTCAGCGCCAGCGCCCCTGAGCTGTAGCGCTTGGTCACGCCCTGCAACACAATCTCAGGCGCGCTCACCATGCCGTTTCTCCCTTGATCGGCAAAATGAGCACAGATGGATGCTCCGGCCCATGAAGCACCTGTTGCGTCGACCGCGTCCAACTCCACTCGTCCGCCAGTTGCGGCGCAATCGCCGTGCCCGGGTTCCGATCGTAGAGCGGGAACGCGGAACTCGCCACCTCCAGCCGCAAGCACTCGCCCGGCATCAGCACAAACGCAATCGGCTCCAGCGCGAACTCCCAGGCATGAACCGCATCGGCCGCATATCCCGACTCCCGAAACAACCACGAACTGCGCGCGATCCCAATGCAAAGAAAATCCGCACGCCCACTCGCAAAAACCCGCACCAGCTTGGCGGTGAAGTCAGCGTGGGCCGCAGAGGTCGCCGCATAGATGCACACCCGCGGCCTGCCCATCACCTCCATCGCCCGCACCGCCGCCTTCGACGTATAGACAAGCAGGTGATTGCCCAGCTCCATCGCCGACTGATCGAAACAGCCAGCTAACGCCGGCAATCCGCCCGGCGCCAGAACCGGCACCTCGGGATCATAGACATACACATCGCGCGGCTCGTCGCACTCTGGCAGCCTCTCAGACAACCACCCATCTCCCTTGCGCGAATTAGCATTGCCCTCGCTTCGCAAATACAGCGAGTACTCCGATCCTGCCGGCCAATCATCGCTCTGCCGCCACTCGTTCACGCCCAGCGCGAAGTACCGCACCCGCGGCTCACCGTTAAACTCGCCGGTATCCTTCAACCAGTGGTTGAACCAGCGCAACAACAGCGCATCCGTGTCCAGATTCGCCGCATCCCCAAACGTCACATCCCCAGCTCGATCACCCCACGGAATATGAACCCACGGCCCGGCCACTAGGAACTGATTCTCACGCGCCAACTCGCTCCCCGCACTCTTCCGCAAGGCCTCATAACCCGAGACCGACCCCTCCAGATACAAATCAAACCATCCGGCAATATGCAAAGCCGGAATGCGAATTCGATCAAGGCGCGTGCTCACATCCAGCGAACTCCAGTACTCACCGGCCTCACTGTGCGTGACCCAATCGCGCAGATAGTCCGGCAACTCCGCATCGGCCACGGCGAAATGCTCACCATAGGGAGCGGCCAAAGCCTGTGCGCGCACATTCCTCCATGCGTCTTCGAGCCTCGCCGAAACCTCGCGCAATCCCATCCGCCGCGCGTCCTCCCGCAGCATCTGGATTCCCCAACCTAGCGTCGAACTCAGCCGCAGCGCACCATGGTGGTAGAACCAGCCATTGAATAAATCCGTAGCCGTCATGTGCGGCGCAATGCACTCCAGTCCCTCCGGCTCTTCTGCTGCCGCCAGCAGCTGCGTCGCTCCCTGGTACGAAAATCCGTACATGCCAATCCGCCCGTTGCTGGCAGGGTGTTTGCGCAGCCACGCAATCGATTCGGCGCCGTCGCGGCCTTCATGGCGAAACGGATAGAACGCGCCGCTTGACCCGCCGCGCCCGCGCACATCCTGAATCGCAACATGATATCCGTGACGGGCAAACCAAACCGGATGCGCGTACACCACCGTCGACGCAATATCGCGCCCGTAGGGTTGTCGCATCAACAGCGTGGGCCACGGCCCGTCACCCTGAGGATAGTAGTGATCCGACACCAAAACCGTGCCGTCCGGCAAAGGGCAAGCGCGTCCCCGCTCCAGGCGCACGCCATTTCCGCAATCCACGAGCGTCATTCCTACGCTCCGTGCCGTGGTTGGAATTCATACATCGCCAGTAGAGCTTCAGCCATGCGAGCCGCCGCCTCCGTAACCCACTGCGCTCCCTTTTCCGCAGTCGCGCTGCTCGGATCCCCCAGCACACCGCTGGGAGCAATGTCCTTCGTCAGCCACGCAAAGTTGGCAAACGACCCTTCCGGCTTTACCAGGTCAGGATCTTCAACCCGCGCAATGTAGTTCGACGTGAACTCGCCCGTTTGCACCAGC
>Ga0206886_1156_pt1 | contig 13250 bp, 8 predicted proteins | sample Alteio_BWOrgHeat_92_FD_152952 | JGI IMG/M metagenome (GOLD analysis project Ga0206886, IMG submission 152952) | Enriched cells from forest soil in Barre Woods Harvard Forest LTER site, Petersham, Massachusetts, United States - Alteio_BWOrgHeat_Nextera2 ... | reverse complement strand
CGAGGCCGCAGATCAGGAAAAATCCCAGGAACAACAACCCGCCGAAACGGCGCGCCACGATTGGGCCGAACGCCAGAAGCCAGAGGCTGTTGATGGCAAGATGCGTGTAGTCATTGTGAAGCGCCATGTAGCTCACGAACGGAATCGCGCGATCGAACAGGCTGCCGGGATCGATATATTTGTGCGCGGCCAGAAAAGCATGACTGTAGCGCGCCGGGATGAACGCGAAGCGGTTGATGATCTGGTAGGACAAGGCATCGGGCAACGCCGAGCGCGCGACATGCGCCAGCACCAGAAGAAGAATCAGTCCCGCCACCACGCCGGGGATGCGGAAGATCGGCTGACGGGTCCAGGGATTGGATGGCTGGGACTGCAGGAAAGACATGGCGTATATCTAAGGTTTCCGGGGCTCCGCGCAATGGCGGGCCATGACAAGACAGACAAACTGGATCGCGAAAACCGCTGGTTCCGGCTCTGTTTTATGAATTTTTGCGTTTTTTTTGGACAGATAGTATTTCACCCTTTTTTGCCCTACCGCTTCGCACCTTGAGGGCCTTATTTTTTATGCCCTATCGCTTCGCTACTTGAGGGCCTTATGTCCCCATCGCCCATCAATCTCGCCGCATTTGAGGCCGCACCCCTGACGCGCGAGCCTTTTGCCTACGCGATGGTGCCGCGCTTCGTGCGCGCCGAAGCGATGGGCGCGATCAATGCCGATTATCCTTTGGTTGCCCATCCCGGCTCCTTTCCCTTGCCGACGCTCAAATACGGCCCGGCGTTTGCCGAATTCATGGCGGCGATCCAGGGTCCGGAATTCACCCGGGCGGTGGAAACAAAACTGGGCGTGGATCTCAAAGGCCGGCCCACCATGGTGACGGCGCGAGGAGTCTCGGCGGCGCGCGACGGCCAGATCCATACCGACAGCCGCACCAAGCTGATCACCGTGCTGATCTATATGAACAATGCCTGGGAAGCGAAGACCGGGCGCTTACGCCTGTTGCGCGGACCCGACAATCTAGACGATGTGATCGCCGAAGTGCCGCCCGATGAAGGCACGCTTTTGATCTTCAAGAACGAGCCCAATGCCTGGCACGGTTTCCACCCCTTCGAAGGGCCGCGCCGCGTGATTCAGCTCAATTGGGTCACGGACCAGGGCGTGGTGTGGCGCGAACAGAGCCGCCACAAGGTGAGCGCGTTTTTCAAACGCTTACGTGGGCAAGGAGCGTCATCCGATAGGATGTGAGCATGTCCAGTGGGTCCATAGCGACAGCGTATGGACGCGAAAGCGACGAGCGCCCGAAGCGAAAGCGAAGGGCGGGGTGGTCCCGGTTCAGACCGAATGTAACGGCGGATAGTCGCGCCATTCACCCATGAGGTCGCGGATGCGATGACCGGTTTCCGTCTTCACCACATTCTGCGACTCCAGCGGCACCTTGCCGAAGCCGCCAGGCAGATCGAGCACATAAAGCGGTTGGGCGAGACCGGAAATCTTCGCGCGCAAATCCCGCGCCAGCGCCAAGCCTCCCTCGATGCCGACGCGGAAATGCGACGTGCCGCGTGCGAGATCGGGATGATGCAGATAATAAGGTTTGACGCCGGCTTCGACAAAAGCGCGCATCAAGGATGCCAGCGTCTCGACATCGTCGTTCACGCCTTTGAGCAGCACGGTCTGGCTCACCAGGCTGGCGCCCGCTTTGGCGAGGCGGGCGATGGCGGCGCGCGCATCGGGCCCAAGCTCACGGGGATGATTGGCGTGGATTGCCACCCAGCTGGTGATGCCGGGTGCGTTCAGCGCCGACGCCAACTCCCCGGTCACACGTTCCGGCTCGACCACCGGCACGCGCGAATGCCAGCGGACGATCTTCACATGGCCGGTCTCCGCCAGCGCATCGGTGATCTGGCGCATGCGGCGCGGACTTAAAATGAATGGATCGCCGCCGGTGAGGATCACTTCCCAGATTTCAGGCCGGCTTCGGATATACGCCAGCGCGTCCGCCAGTTCGGATGACGTGAGGCCGCCTTTGCCGGGCCCCACCGTCTCGCGGCGGAAACAGAAGCGGCAATAGACCGGACAGGCATTCACTGCCTTCAAGAGCACGCGATCGGAATGGCGATGGACGATGCCCTTAACCGGCGCATGGGCCTCGTCGGCGATGGGGTCGAATAACTCTTCCGGCGTGACCGTCAGCTCAGCCACATCGGGCAGGAATTGTCGCGCAATCGGATCGGCGGGATCAGCGGGGTCGATCAAGGCGCGGATGGCGGGCGACACCGCCACCGCGTATTTCCTAGCCACATCCTGGATTGTCACGGCTCGGGGTCCACCACCGGGATCGCGTGTTTCTCGCCGCCGATATTGGGCAGGAAAGCGGTGAGAAGGCCAATCGCCGGCAGGAAAGCGCAGACCTTATAAACGAAGGTGATGCTGGTCTGGTCGGCCAGCCACCCCAGCACCGCGGCGCCGATGCCGCCCATGCCGAAGGAAAAGCCGAAGAACATACCCGAGATCATGCCCACCCGGCCGGGCAGCAATTCTTGGGCATAGACCACGATAGCGGGAAAGGCCGACGCCAGAACCACGCCAATGATCAACGACAGGATGCTGGTCCAGAACAGATTGGCGTAAGGTAGCGCCATGGTGAAAGGCAGGATGCCCAGGATGGAAAGCCAGATCACGTATTTGCGGCCGAAGCGATCGCCCAAAGGACCGCCTGCCATGGTGCCCGCCGCAACCGCCCCCAGGAACAGGAACAGATGCACCTGGGCGTTCGCCACCGACAGATGGAAGGTCTGGATCAAGTAGAAGGTATAATAGCTGGTGATGCTGGCGAGATAAAAGAATTTGGAAAACATCAGCATCAAGAGAACCGTCATCGACACCCATACTTTCATCGACGACAGATGGTGATGAGCCTGGCTATGATGATGCATCCTGGCCAAGCCGTGATGCTTGTACCAGGTACCGACGTTGTAAAGGATGAAGATGCTGGTCAGCGCCAGCAATCCCGCCCAGGCAATGCTGCGCTGGCCATAACTCGCCACCAGCGCCGCCGCCAACAATGGTCCCAGCGCCGAGCCGGTGTTGCCGCCGAGCTGAAAAACCGATTGCGCCAGACCGTGCCGTCCACCGGACGCCATGCGCGCCACGCGGCTGGATTCCGGATGGAAGACCGCTGAACCAATGCCGATCACCATCGCGCAGATCAGAATCGCGCCATAGGAACCGGCGATGGAAAGACCCAGCAGGCCGATCAGGGTGAAGATCGCGCCGGTCGCCAGCGAGTAGGGCATGGGCTTCTTGTCGGAGAAATACCCCACCATCGGCTGCAGCAGCGAGGCAGTAAGTTGATAGGCGAGTGTGATCAGGCCGATCTGCGTGAAGTTGAGATGAAAGTCCTGCTTCAACGACGGGTAGATGGCGGGCAAGAGCGCCTGCATCATGTCGTTCAGCATGTGGCAGAAGCCGATGGCGAACAGCACCGCGAAGGTGGTGTTCTGGACGGCTTGGCGGGTGGCGGTTGTGTCGGTCATGGCGGGTGAGAAAATGCCGTGAGATTGGGGATTTTGCCACCCCGTTCCTCGCAAAGCGGCCCCTCACGGAACGGGAGCCTACGGATCCGGCGGTAAAGGCGTCCACAGAACATCGTCGATTTGGGGCGCGCCTGCGGCCAGCATCACCAACCGGTCGAAACCCAGCGCCACGCCGGATGATTCGGGCATGTGCGCCAGGGCGGCAAGAAAATCCTCGTCCAGTGGATAGCGCTCGCCATAGACGCGTTGCTTTTGCGTCATTTCGGCTTCGAAACGTTTGCGCTGCTCGGCCGGATCGGTGAGTTCGCCGAAGCCATTGGCCAACTCCACGCCACAAGCATAAAGCTCGAACCGCTCTGAAAGCCGAGGGTCCGACGGCTTGGGCCGCGCCAGCGCCGCTTCGATCCGGGGATAATCGGTGAGAAGCGTGAGACATCCTTGCCCCAGCCTGGGCTCGATCGCGGCGGCCAGCACCTTGGAGAAAATATCCGACCAGCCATCCTCGGCCGTGACGGTAAATCCCGCGCGCCGCGCGCGGGTGGCAAAGAGATCGCGATCGGCGCTCCCGTCTACGCCCAGCATGTCCAGAATCTCTATGCCGGCATGAATGCCGAAAGCCTCCGCGACGCTCAGCCGTTCGGCTTCGGCAAAGGGATCGCATTGCCGTTCGCGATGGATGAGCTGTTTGGCCTGGGCGATTTCGGCCGCGCGCCGCGTGAGCGTCAGCGTATCTTGCATCACCGCTTCGACGTCTTCGCCGGCACGGTACCATTCCAGCATGGTGAATTCGGGCGCATGCAGGCGGGTGCGCTCGCGATTGCGGAACACCCGGGCGAATTCGAAGATTCTGGTTTCGCCCGCCGCCAGCAACTTCTTGGCGGCGAATTCCGGCGAAGTATGGAGATAGAGCGTCTCCCGGCTTCCATCTTCCCGCACCCTGCTGGTCGCGAAGGCATGAAGATGCGCCTCATTGCCGGGCGAGGCCGCCAATATCCCGCACTCGATCTCGGCAAAGTTCTGGGCCTCGAACCAGGCGCGCAAACCGCTTTTGATCCGTCCCCTGAGGCTGAGCAGCGGACGGCGATCGGCATGCTTTTGAGGGTCCCACCAGGGCATTTGTCTCCGCCGCCGCTCCCTGCTAAAGACCCCGCCAACATTGGCTTTGAAGGCCGTAAAAGAAGAGGTTTTCCGTGGTTTCGGTTATCGCCAGCTCCGTGCGCAAAGGCAATGTCTTGGAGAAGGATGGCAAGCTTTACCTGGTGCTGACCGCCGAGAATATCCATCCCGGCAAGGGTACGCCCGTCACCCATCTGGAGATGCGCCGCATCTCCGACGGGGTGAAGACGGTCGAGCGGCTGCGCACCACCGATAGCGTGGAAAAGGCTTTTGTCGAACACCAATCGTTCAATTTCCTCTACCAGGACGGCGAACAATATGTGTTCATGAATCCGCAGACGTTCGACCAGATTCATGTCTCGGGCGACGTGGTGGGCGACTATGCCCCCTATCTGACCGAGAATATGGATGTGCAGTTGCAACTCTTCGAGGGCAATGCCGTCTCGATTGAAATTCCCCAGCGCGCCACGTTTGAAGTTGTCGATACCGAACCGGTGATGAAAGGCCAGACCGCGTCCGGTTCGTTCAAGCCGGCAATGCTTTCCAATGGCGTGCGCACCATGGTGCCCACCCATATCGTCACCGGCACCCGCATTGTGGTGATGACAGAAGACGGCGCGTATGTGGAGCGGGCGAAAGAGTGAGCCGCGGTCGGCCAATGGCGCAGCCATTTGCCGATGATTTGGTCCGGTGGACCAAATCGAGAGGCGAACGCCCGAGGCCTACGGCCGAGGGCTAGGAGGCAGGATGGTCAAGCGTATCGATCCGGCAAATCTTCCCGAAATCATCGGCACGCTTTACCCGCCGCCGTTCGACGAGCCCTGCCGCGCCCGCGTCCGAAAGAAATTGGGCGACGCCGCCGGCCTGACCCAGTTCGGCATCAATCTTTTGCGCCTGCCACCGGGGGTCTGGTCCAGCCAGCGTCATTGGCACACCGAACAGGATGAGTTCGTCTATGTCCTGTCCGGTGAGATCGTGCTGGTTACCGATGGCGGTGAGGAAGTTTTGAAGCCAGGCGATTGTGCTGGGTTCAAGGCCGGTGACAGAAATGGCCATCATCTGCAAAATCGCGCCGCCGGTGATGCGCTGGTGCTGGAAATCGGCACAAGGACGAAAAGCGAGCGGAGTGAATATTCCGATATCGACATGGCGTCCGATACCAGCTCAGGCGCGATGTATCTCCACAAGGACGGCACGCCCTACACGGATCTGAAGCGGCGCGGTCCTAAAGACGCTTGACGAACGCTCGCGAGAAGCTTTGATTTTACAGCGTTTTTACCCCGCCCCCGGCGCTCCCTCCGGAACCAAAGCTGTGATAGCGTCCCGCCCCTAGCCATTTGGGAGTTGATGATTATGAAGACACTGCTTTTGGGCGTGGCCTTTGCCGCTTTGTTCGCGGCGCCCTCTTTCGCCGCCCTTAAGGTGGGCGACACCGCGCCGGATTTCACCGCCACAGCCAGCCTGGGCGGCAAGGATTTCACCTTCCATCTCAATGACGCGCTGAAGAAGGGCCCGGTGGTGGTCTATTTCTATCCTTCCGCTTATACGGGCGGTTGCGATCTGGAAGCCCATACTTTCGCCGACAATCATGAGAAGTTCGACGCAGCAGGCGCCAGCATCATCGGCGTTTCGGCCGACAATCTGGAGCGGCTCAATCAGTTCGCCGCCGATCCGAATTTCTGCGCGGGCAAATTCCCCATCGCTTCGGATGAAAGCCTGAAGATCGCTCAGTCCTATAACCTCAAGACCACGCCGGCCAAGGCGGGTCAGAAGGATGTGCGCGGGGTCGAGATCGGTCATGGCTTCATCGAGCGCGTGACCTTTGTGGTCGGCAAAGACCACAAGATCATGGCGGTGATGTCGTCGACGGACGATGGCATCAAGCCCGACGAACATGTGTTCAAGTCGCTCGCGATGGTGGAGAAGAAGTAGTTTTCCATCTCCGGACCGGACGGCTCGTCTTGGTCCCGGCTTTCTTCCCCCGCATGGCGAAGCCATTGGCGGGGGAAGATGTCTTCCGAGGGTTTATCCCGCGGAAGACAGATGGGGGCATCCAATAGGTCCGCCGGCTCATCGCCGGCGGATTTTTTCATTTGGGGTCGCAGAGAACAGGTGTTCCCGGCTTGATCCCCTAAAGTTCCAATTTTGTGGAAAATCCAGCGAGTCCAAGAACTTAATGTGTCTTTCAGGCCACGGTTCCGTGGCTGAGAAACGTCTTTTTAAAGGAACTGTGACTTGATTAAGTGCGAACGGGCTGAAGGGTTGGGGGCGACCAACTCCGCATGTCCGACAATGCCGTCGATGGGGACCTAGAGGCTCTCGCATCGGCATCTGCGTGCAAGCAAAGCCGGAGTGCGATCATGCCGAATGCAAAATCCTGGATCCTGCCGCTGGCGACCGCGCTGGCCATGTCGGCGCCGCTTTCGGCGCAGGCGGGTGTCACCGACGACGTCGCCAAGTTTTTTGGCTTGAGTTTCAGCAAACCGGCGGCGGTCGAGGACATTCCCGCGCCCACCGCCGATGGCCCTGTGGCCGTCGTGGCGCCCGGGAGCATCGCCGAGACGATAAGCCTCAGCGATACCGCCACGCCGTCACTTCCGACAATGGCGGTTTCACAACTGGCCCAACCTTCGGTCGAGACGCCGCTGAAGAAGCTGTTTTGCGTGGAATATGCGCGCGCGCTCACCGGCCTGAATATTTTCGGCGATGCGAAATTCTGGTGGGACCGCGCCCGCAATCTTTATGCCCGCGTCACGGTGCCGGCGGAACATGCGGTGATGGTGTTCACGCCGTCATCCCGCCTCAAGAAAGGCCATGTCGCGGTGGTGAGCGCCATTATCTCCAAGCGCGAGATCCGCGTGGAGCAGGCCAATTGGCAGAATCACGGCGAGATCGATCACGCCATGCCGGTGATGGATGTCAGCGCCCGGAACGACTGGAGCCAGGTGCGGGTATGGGACATGCGGTCCAAAGCGTTCGGCCGCGTCTATGCCGTCTCCGGCTTCATCGCCAAGCACGCCATGATGCAGGCCGCCAACGACTGAACACCGCGAAATTTCGGACAAAGAAAAACCCCGCGCGAGAAATCGCGCGGGGTTTTTTTGAATTGTGATGCCGGGTTGTTCTCTTCTTTTCTGCCCTTGGCAGACCTGGCAGCGTTCTACTCTCCCGCGGCTTGAGCCGCAGTACCATGGACGCAGAAGGCTTTAACGGCCGAGTTCGGAATGGGATCGGGTGGAATTCCTTCGCTATTACCACCAGGTCGGCGAAGGGCAGAAAAGAACCATCCATCGGTTTGCGATGGACGACACAATACGACACGGCGACCGAATTTTACTTTGGGTAATTAATGGAATTCACGCCTGGCTTTGTTTCCAGACATGAAACGGTGCTGCTTGCGATCAAGCCAATCGAGCGATTAGTACCAGTAAGCTCAACGCGTTGCCGCGCTTACACACCTGGCCTATCGACGGGGTAGTCTTCCCCGGCTCTCAAGCGAAACCTGGTTTTGAGGTAAGTTTCCCGCTTAGATGCTTTCAGCGGTTATCTTTTCCGTATTTAGCTACTCGGCTATGCCACTGGCGTGACAACCGATCCACCAGAGATACGTTCTTTCCGGTCCTCTCGTACTAGGAAAAAATCCTCTCAAGTTTCGAACACCCACGGCAGATAGGGACCGAACTGTCTCACGACGTTCTAAACCCAGCTCACGTACCACTTTAAATGGCGAACAGCCATACCCTTGGGACCGGCTACAGCCCCAGGATGTGATGAGCCGACATCGAGGTGCCAAACCGCACCGTCGCTATGGACGCTTGGGTGCGATCAGCCTGTTATCCCCGGCGTACCTTTTATCCGTTGAGCGATGACCCTTCCACGCGGGATCACCGGATCACTATGACCGACTTTCGTCTCTGCTTGAGCCGTCGCTCTTGCAGTCAGGCAGGCTTTTGCCATTGCACTCAACATCCGATTTCCGACCGGATTGAGCCTACCATCGCGCGCCTCCGTTACTCTTTGGGAGGCGACCGCCCCAGTCAAACTGCCCACCATACACTGTCTCGGACCCGGTGACGGGTCGCGGTTAGACATCAGGAACAAGAAGGGTGGTATTTCAAGGGCGGCTCCGCGAAAGCTAGCGCCTCCGCTTCAATGCCTACCACCTATCCTACACATCCCATTCCTAATGCCAGTGTAAAGTTGCAGTAAAGGTGCACGGGGTCTTTCCGTCTGACCGCGGGAACCCCGCATCTTCACGGGGAATTCAATTTCGCTGAGCCGATGTTGGAGACAGTGGGGAAGTCGTTACGCCTTTCGTGCAGGTCGGAACTTACCCGACAAGGAATTTCGCTACCTTAGGACCGTTATAGTTACGGCCGCCGTTTACCGGGGCTTCGATTCAACGCTTTCACATCTCCTCTTAACCTTCCGGCACCGGGCAGGCGTCAGACGCTATACGTCATCTTTGGATTTCGCAGCGCCCTGTGTTTTTAGTAAACAGTCGCCACCCCCTGCTATGTGCCCCCGGCTAACACTTGCGTGAAAACCGGGCCCTCTTCTTCCGAAGTTACGAGGGCAATTTGCCTAGTTCCTTCAACATCGTTCTCTCAAGCGCCTTAGCATACTCTGCCAGTCCACCTGTGTCGGTTTGGGGTACGGGCTATACGTGGGAGCTATTTCCTGGGACCACTTCGCGGCCCGACCAATCCAGTAAGGTCGAACAACATACGTGATCCGTCACTTCCCACAGGCTGCGGAATATTTACCGCATTCCCATCGGCTACGCCTTTCGGCCTGGCCTTAGGGTCCGGCTAACCCTGCGCAGATTAACTTGACGCAGGAACCCTTGGACTTCCGGCGAGAGGGTCTCTCACCCTCTTTGTCGCTACTCATGTCAGCATTCTTACTTCCGATACCTCCAGGCTCGCTCACGCTCACCCTTCGCAGGCATACGGAACACTCTGCTACCATTCACCTTGCGGTGAATCCTAAGCTTCGGCTCGTGGCTTGAGCCCCGATACATTTTCGGCGCAAAGTTCCTTGTTTAGATCAGTGAGCTGTTACGCTTTCTTTAAATGATGGCTGCTTCTAAGCCAACATCCTGATTGTTTTGGGAACCTCACATCCTTTCCCACTTAGCCACGAATTGGGGGCCTTAGCTGTAGGTCAGGGTTTTTATCCCTCTTCACGACGGACGTTAGCACCCGCCGTGTGTCTGCCATGCTCAGCACTCATCGGTATTCGGAGTTTGGTTAGGTTTGGTAAGCGGTGAAGCCCCCTAGCCCATCCAGTGCTCTACCCCCGATGGTGATACATGACGCGCTACCTAAATAGCTTTCGCAGAGAACCAGCTATCTGCAAGTTTGATTGGCCTTTCACCCCTAGCCACAACTCATCCCCGACTTTTTCAACAGGCGTGGGTTCGGTCCTCCAGTGCGTGTTACCGCACCTTCAACCTGGTCATGGCTAGATCACTTGCTTTCGGGTCTCATCCGTCTAACTCAGTCGCCCTATTCAGACTCGCTTTCGCTGCGCCTCCGCCTTGCGGCTTAAGCTTGCTAGACAGACGAACTCGCTGACCCATTATACAAAAGGTACGATGTCACGGGCTCGCCAAAAACGAGCCAGTTTCACGTCCTCGATAACAACAAATGTCATGCGTAATCGTCTTTTGATTACACACACTCTTTCGACATTTGCGTTAGCAAGGAAATGAAGCCGCTCACCTTTGGTGAGCCCGCTCCATCTGTTTGTAGGCATCCGGTTTCAGGTCTCTTTCACTCCCCTCGCCGGGGTGCTTTTCACCTTTCCCTCACGGTACTAGTTCACTATCGGTCACACACGAGTACTTAGGCTTGGAGGGTGGGCCCCCCATGTTCAGACAGGATTTCACGTGTCCCGCCTTACTCGAGGACCTTCGAAATTTCTACCCGTACGGGGCTATCACCCGCTATGGCTGTCCTTTCCAGAACATTCCGGTTCTTAATCGAAGGCCACTGGCCTAGTCCGCGTTCGCTCGCCACTACTAACGGAGTCTCAATTGATGTCCTTTCCTACAGGTACTGAGATGTTTCAGTTCCCTGCGTTTGCTTCTCTCACCTATGTATTCAGTGACAGATAATCCTTGCGGATTGGGTTTCCCCATTCGGAAATCTGCGGGTCAAAGGGTGCTCGCCCCTCACCGCAGCTTATCGCAGCGTGCTACGTCCTTCATCGCCTGTGTGTGCCAAGGCATCCCCCAGATGCCCTTGCTTTAACGCTTGATCGCTCAGCATTCGTTCCATGTCCAGAAACAAAGCCAGCGTACGGGACGTCCCCATACACCGGACATTCGCTTCGGAATGGAATTCCATGCGATCAGTCTTGAGTGTCGTATTGTAGATCAACCGGTTGTGCGAACCGGCTAACCCGCCTTCACAATGTCAAAGTCTTGCAGCGCATTTCCATGCGCTGAAGCTGTTTGCGTTTCTGTCGCTGCAAGGAACCTCTCGGCGATCTACCCATGACCAACTTCCACATTTCGAGGAAATGGTGGAGCCAATCGGGATCGAACCGATGACCTCAAGCTTGCAAAGCTAGCGCTCTCCCAACTGAGCTATGGCCCCGTTGTTGTGTCGAGATCGTGGATTGGATGGTGGGCCTGGGAAGACTTGAACTTCCGACCTCACGCTTATCAAGCGCGCGCTCTAACCAACTGAGCTACAAGCCCGATGAGGCTTTGTCCTGCGCACGGGCCCTATGCCCGCGGCAGCTGACAGAATCGGAAGGGAAACGTAGGCGGCGGCAAGGCGCCGTATTGTCTAGTGACGATGTTGGGATGGCTCGTGAGAGATCCGAAACATCGATCCTTAGAAAGGAGGTGATCCAGCCGCAGGTTCCCCTACGGCTACCTTGTTACGACTTCGGCCCAGTCGCTGATCCTACCGTGGCCGGCTGCCTCCTTGCGGTTAGCGCGCCGTCTTAAGGTAGAACCAACTCCCATGCCGTGACGGGCGGTGTGTACAAGGCCCGGGAACGTATTCACCGCAGCCTGCTGTTCTGCGATTACTAGCGATTCCACCTTCATGTACTCGAGTTGCAGAGTACAATCTGAACTGGGGCGGTTTTTTGGGATTAGCCGCTTCTCGCGAAGTAGCTGCCCACTGTCACCGCCATTGTAGCACGTGTGTAGCCCAGGGTGTAAGGGCCATGAGGACTTGACGTCATCCCCACCTTCCTCCGGCTTGTCGCCGGCGGTCCCTCTAGAGTGCCCAACTGAATGATGGCAACTAAAGGCGAGGGTTGCGCTCGTTGCGGGACTTAACCCAACATCTCACGACACGAGCTGACGACAGCCATGCAGCACCTGTCTCTGCGTCCCTTGCGGGAAAACTCCTGTTAGGGAGCGGTCGCAGGATGTCAAACCCTGGTAAGGTTCTGCGCGTTGCGTCGAATTAAACCACATGCTCCACCGCTTGTGCGGGCCCCCGTCAATTCCTTTGAGTTTCAACCTTGCGGCCGTACTCCCCAGGCGGATTGCTTAATGCGTTAGCTGCGCCACTGAACAGCAAGCTGTCCAACGGCTAGCAATCATCGTTTACGGCGTGGACTACCAGGGTATCTAATCCTGTTTGATCCCCACGCTGTCGCGCCTGAGCGTCAGTAATGAGCCAGTGAGCCGCCTTCGCCACCGGTGTTCTTCCCAATATCTACGAATTTCACCTCTACACTGGGAATTCCACTCACCTCTCTCATACTCAAGCTAAACAGTTTCAATGGCAGTTCCGGAGTTGAGCTCCGGGCTTTCACCACTGACTTGGATAGCCGCCTGCGCGCGCTTTACGCCCAGTAATTCCGAACAACGCTAGCCCCCTTCGTATTACCGCGGCTGCTGGCACGAAGTTAGCCGGAGCTTCTTCTCGCACTACCGTCATTATCGTCGTGCGCGAAAGAGTTTTACAACCCGAAGGCCTTCATCACTCACGCGGCATGGCTGGATCAGGGTTTCCCCCATTGTCCAAGATTCCCAACTGCTGCCTCCCGTAGGAGTCTGGGCCGTGTCTCAGTCCCAGTGTGGCTGATCTTCCTCTCAGAACAGCTATCGATCGTCGCCTTGGTGGGCCGTTACCCCACCAACTAGCTAATCGAACGCGGGCTAATCCATTGGCGATAAATCTTTCCCCGTTAGGGCACATTCGGTATTAGCTGAAGTTTCCCTCAGTTGTTCCGAACCAATAGGTATATTCCCACGCGTTACGCACCCGTCCGCCGGTGATGTATTGCTACACCCCCTAGACTTGCATGTTTGAGGCCTGCCGCCAGCGTTCGTTCTGAGCCAGGATCAAACTCTCATGTTTTGATCCTATGCAACGAAACGCTGAATGCTCTTGTATTTGCGTAGTTCGCAAAAACTTTTGACAAGGGTTGATCGACATCGGTCCCGTCACAGGCCCGATACCGATCGACTTTAGAGTCTTTCGTCTTTGCAGAAGAACGCGAGCATTCAAACGTTTGGTTGCTCGATTGTTTGCGCCCAAGGACAAGCCTTGGGACGCGATGGCTACCAAGCCGCCGCCCACGTTCCCCTTCCGAAAATCACAATGTCAAACAGCCCGTCAAACCGA
>Ga0206886_1105_pt1 | contig 13264 bp, 9 predicted proteins | sample Alteio_BWOrgHeat_92_FD_152952 | JGI IMG/M metagenome (GOLD analysis project Ga0206886, IMG submission 152952) | Enriched cells from forest soil in Barre Woods Harvard Forest LTER site, Petersham, Massachusetts, United States - Alteio_BWOrgHeat_Nextera2 ... | reverse complement strand
CTGCATTACGAGACAAAAAAGAAAGAGCTTCTCTCGGGTTTCGAACGTGAGATTTCGACCGAGAAAGAGTCGCTAAAGCAGGCGCGCGAACGGGCTATCAAGCGGCTGGAGGAGTTCGTTGCGACGTACACGGGCGATCGCGCCCAGGTGGAAGCAACCCCCGACGCGATGTACAGGCTCGCAGCTCTTTACGAAGAGCGAGCGCGTTCAGACGAAGCCTCCGACGATGTTTCTGCCGGGCTCAAGCCGGCCATTGCGCTTTACAAGCGGATCATTCGCGAGTTCCCTGACTACCGAGCGATCGCTGGGATCTATTACTTCTTAGGGCATGCCTACAACGACTCGTCACGGATCGATGAGGCGCAGCAGGTGTGGCGCTCTCTCGTTTGCCACAATCGCTATCCGTATCCGACACCGCCAAGCGCGAAAGATCCGGACGTCGATACCATCCTTCCGCTCCCGCAAGATAATTCGCCTGTGTATTGGACAGGCTGGCGGCATCGTCACGGCGATCTGAGAACGATCAGGCCCGGTGACGCAGACGCGACGTTCGTCGACCCGTACCCGAACGATTGTAAATTTATCTCGCAGCCAACGCTCCGTGCTGGAGAGGATCCTCAGTACTTTGGTGAGGTCTGGTGGCAGATCGGAAACTGGGAGTTCGATCAGTTCGACATTGGTGGTGGCGTCGCTGCTGACGAACCCGCTGCGGTCTACGATTTCAATCGCGCGGCAAGCGCATACGTGCACGCGAAACAGTACAAAAAGCCGCCTGTTTATGGTGTCGCCAGCTACAAGTATGGTTGGACGCTGTACAAGCAGCAGCGATACGAGGCTGCGACGAAAGAGTTCGTCAATCTGCTTCTTTACACAGACGAGCAGCAGAAACTGACGGGCGATCCCGGGGCGGATTTCCGTGGCGAAGCGTACACGTACATCGCGGGTTCGCTTCTGAACGTCAACTTTACAGGCCCCGGCCCTCAGGATCCGTTTATTCAGACGCCCGACATCATCGATACCGAGCCGCGGCCGGAGGTCGTCGAGCAGAAACTTCACGTCGCTGTGGATCGTGTGAAGGACCCCAAGATTATTCCGCAGGACAAACCGTGGACGATCGAAGTCTATAAGGCTTTGGCCCAGGAATTCCGTGGGTACAGCCAGAATTCGAACGCGATCGAAGTCTACGATGCGATCCTCAAGAAATGGCCCATGGATCCGAGCGCACCCGAGATCCAGAACGAGATCGCGCTCGCGTACGAAGACCTGATTCGTTTGAAATACAAAGTGGGGACCCCCGAAGCGGAAGCTATTGCAAGCAAAGCTCTCGAAGCGCGGACGGCACTCGCGAATTACATAGGGGCGGCCCCTTGGGTCGATGCGAACAAGGACAATCCCACGGCATTGCAGACCGCGGAACGCCTTGTCAAAGGTGGTCTGCGCGCTGCAGCCGTGCAACATACGAACAACGGCCGCCAAGCTCTCGCGATTGCCGGCGACACGAGCGATTCAGCCCGTGCGATCGATCTTCTGTCCCGTGCGGATTCCGAATTCCGTCTGGCTGCCGTCGGGTGGGCGGGTTTCATCAAACAGGACGAGACGGCCCCCGATGCGTATGAGAGCCGCTATTGGCTTGCCGATGCGCTTCACAATGCAGTCCGCATCAAAGTTGTTTTGCACAAGCTCCAGCCAGATAAGTCGGCGCCCCCTTCGTTGAAAGATGTCGACAACGCAAAGGCGGCGGCGATCGACGTTCGCGATTCGAATGAAGATGACAAGTATCTCGCCAACGCTGCGTTTTTCGTCGTCGACGAAGCCGATGCGAATCGCGATGTTGATTTTGCGCGATACGACGAGACGAACGGTGCGTCCGGGAGCGAGCAGCGCAAAGAGCTGAAGTTCGATTCCGATGGTCCGGATCGTAAAGTCGTGATTGCCCCCGTGCCCGCTTCTGTTCTCGCGAGCATTCAAGCGCGCGATGAATTTATTCAGCGTGTCCCTGCAGCTCTCGATGCATCACACAATGCCTCTGCGTACGAGTTTTACGCGGGGGAGATGTTCTTCCTGTATGGCCATTTCGACGATGCAAGGAAGCGTCTCGAGCCAATGTACAGAGAGCATTGCGGGAAGGACGATTACGGTTATCTCGCGTGGGAAAAGCTCATCACGATGAGCAACGTGACACGTGATGTTGATGCATCACGCAAGCTTGCTGAGGCTGAAAAAGAGCACTCGTGCGCGATCTCAGGAGATCAGAAAGCGAAACGCGATCTCATCGTCAACCCGACGCTCCAGGAAGCTGCATACGTGCGGGCTCGTGAGAAGTTTAAGCAGGCGCAGAATGCGCAACCCGCCGGAGGTCCTGAGGCGAACAAGTTGTGGAGGGATGCAGCGGCTCTCTACGAAGCTGCACTCTCGGCGGCTCCGGGGCGCGATGATGCTCCGGAAGCGGCGATGAACGCGGCGTATGCCTACAAGCAGGTCGGCGAGTTCAACAAAGCGATCGACATGTACGGAAAGTTTATCAACGAGTACGGCAGCGACGCCCGCCTCTCTGCGCTCGAGAAGGGGGACGCGAAAGCGAAGGTTCTTCCGGATCCGAAGAAATACAAGGAGCGCGTCGATTACCTGGGGCAGGCGTACGATAACCTCAGCACGACGTATTACAGCTTCTTCAATTATCAACGGGCCGCGGAGACGTACGACAAGGTCGCGTCGAACCCGCGGTTTGATGAAGCGAAGCGCAAAGTGTCCGCGAAGAACGCGATGGTTCTTTACGCGAATATGGCGCAACGCGACCGGATGGTGGCGCAGTCGACGATCTATATGTCGCTCCATCCGACCGTCGATGAGAAGGCGAATGCCGAGTATCTCGTTGCGGATTACGAGTACAAACAGTGGAATCCGCAGGGGGGCGATGCGGGCTCCAATCACTCTGTCCGTTTGAGCGCAGAGTCGGCGTTGTCGGCGTTTTATGCAAAAAATAAAGCGAACTCGGCAGCGTCGAAGTTCGTTGTCGAGGCTGCGTATCAGATCGCAAAGATGAAGAAGGCGGCTGGCGACAGCGCGTATCATCTATGGCTCAAGAACACGATTGCAGCGTGGGAGTTCCTGCGGGGCCACGGAGCGACGAAGGACGGGAAGAACGACTCGCAGCTTCCGCCGTACGCAGATTACGGGGCAGAGGCCGAGTTCACGCTTCTCGACGAAGAGATCCGCGAGAAGTTTGACTACGAAACGGGGCACCATCGGTACGTCGGGACGATTCCGGATGTTCTTGGGACATACGACCCAAAGACCGGCAAGCAGACGAAAGCCGGAAGGTACCAAAAGGACGCTGAAGACGCCGAGAAGTACGACAAGGCGCTCGAGCATATTGCGAGAACGTACCCGTCGGTTGAATGGGTGCCCGCAGCGATCGCTCGGCAAGGATCGCTTTACGATTCGCTCCGCACAGCCCTTTTCAATACAGTCCCCCCCTCGTTGAAATTCTTCACGCCGGAGCAGGAACGTTTGCTCAAGAAGCTCGAAGACAGTGGGCGTGACGAGCTTCAAGATCAGGCCGATGATTTGCGCACCCAAGTAAAAGAGGGGTGGCGGAAGAAGAAGGAGCTCGAGCTCACATCGTCGGACATGATCATGGTGAAGCGCTACGCGACGGCTGTCGTCCTCGCTCGGAAGTACAACGTCCGCAATGCAGCCGTGCAGCGTGCGATCGCGCGCCTGGCCTACATGACCGACGTCGTGGGTGATGCAAAAATGGGCGAGTATGTGGGGACTACCGCCGACCCGACGAGCCCGGAGCCGGATCCGAATCAGCGTCCGAAGCTCCAATATAAAGAAGGGCAGTTCGTCCAATCGCGTCCGGGGCTTACAGCGATGCCGGCCATTTCCGGTGAAGGGTTGCCGCTTCCGGCGGCTCCTTGAATAGACCTGTTTAGGTCAGGGGGAGCGCGGACGCTCCCTCCGACATCCCCTCACAAACCTTCGATAACCCCGTGAACGGATACGTGAACAATATGATTAGTCGGCGACGTATGCGGCTGTTTCAGATGTCTACGGCAGTGTCTGCGATCTCTTGGATGATCGTTGCAGGGGCCGGATTTAGCGAAGGTTGCGGTGGTGCGGAGCCGACCGCGAAAACGCCACGTGCGTCTGGCCAGATGGCAGCATCCGCGTCCGGAGTGGATGCAGGTACGTCTGATCAAGTGCTCGACAGCAAGGGGCACGAGCTTGGCGTGGCGACCGCGCCAGCCGAGGCAGCCCAGATGTCCGGTCCTGCTCGCGAGGCTTACGATCATGGGTGGGCCGCATGGCGAAATGGCGATCTGAACGAGGCAAAGAAGTCGTTCCAAGAGGCGATCCAAAAAGACCCGAACGCAGCGGCAGCACACTACTCGCTTGGCGCGGTTGTCGAGCGTCTCGGTGATCGTATCGGTGCTGCCGATGAGTATCGCGCGGCGTATACGGTTAAGCCAAGCGACGACCACGCTGTCGGCGCCTATGCGATTTTGCTCGCCAATACGGGGCGCGCAGGGGAGGCCGACGCCTTCCTGACAGAGAGGCAAAAGCAAGCTCCGACGTCGGCGCGCCTCACGGCCTATCTCGCTGAAGTGAAGTCGATAGCGAACGATAGCGGCACCGCGCAGCAGCTCGCTCAAGAGGCTCTTCACATCGACCCTGATCTCAAAGAGGCGATGGTTACGATCGCGCGCGATCATTACCGCGCTCGAAGGATCGACCTCGCGCGCTATGCGCTTCAAGCAATTTTGGATGGCTTCGGTGAGGGATCGCCACCACGCGATAAGGACAACGCCGAAGCACATTTGTTGCGCGGACTCATCGAGCGGGAGAACAACGAGCGTGCAGCGGCGATGATCGATTTCGATGCAGCGCGGACACGAAGGCCCGACCTCGTTGAAGCGCTTGTGCAGTTGGGGGTGATGAAGCTCGAGGCAGGGAATGCGAGCGAAGCGGGCCCGCTGCTCGAATCGGCTGTGAAGTACGCACCGAATAACGCGATCGTGCATGTAAATCTGGCGGATGCCTACCGTCTTCTCGGCCGATTTCCCGAGGCGAAAGGGGAGTTTGACCGAGCGCTGTCGCTTGATTCAACCCTCGCCGCCGCGCACTACGATTTAGGTCTCCTATATCTCTTTGCCCCCGCTGTGCCCGGGTTGGTTCCCGTCGATCAAGTCGCAGCTGCAATGAAAGAATTGGAACTGTACAAAACGATGCGTGCGAAGGTCGCTCAGACAGGTGGCGACGACGTGGACGAGCTTCTCGCCCGTGCAAAGAACAAACTTGCCGAACTCAAAGGCACATCGGAATCGGCAGCAGCACCGACTTCGGCGCACTCCGCCGCGGACGCGGGTGCTAAAAAATGACATTCGGTGTAGCGCAGAAAGGATCAGCGATGAAAGCAATTGTCCCGATGATTCTCGTTGTTGTGGGGCTGCTGGTTACGACAAGCGGCGCGTATGCCCAGAACAAGAAGCCGGCTGCGGCCGGAGGGAATGTCCTACAGCTGAAGGAAATTGAAATTGTGGGGCGCGTCCAGAAGCCGGTGGCGTCGGTAGACGTCGGTAGGAAGACGATGAGTCTCACCCTCGCCGAGCTCCGTCAGCCGTTTCTCGATCGGATCGAAGAGGCTATTTCCCACGCCCCATTTTAACTGCGGGTTGAGCGCGGCCCGCGTGAAGTTCGCGTGTGTTCTCAACGGGCGATGTGACGCGTGATTCTTCTTCTCATCATCGTGATGGCCTGTGTGGCGGCGAGTACGCGTCGTCTCTATCTTGCCCTGTCGCCAACAGAATTTGATCTCCGAACTCTTCTCGTTGAGATCCGGGGCGAAGAATCTGAATCGCGTTTGGCCCGGATTCGTACGGCTATCGCGCACGATTCAGCAGCAGATTGGGAGCACGCGATTTTGGACGCGATCGCAAGCGGCCGGCGCACAAAAGCTCACCCGAACGTTCGTATCGACCTCATCAACGAACAGATAGATGAACTCGATTTTCGGCTGCAGCGGTGGGCGGATGTGCCGCGCGTGTGTGCGCGTATCGTAGGCAATGGGGGGGTTGTGGTTGCCCTGTTCATGTTGTGCGACGGCCTATCCGCGGCGGACGTGTCGATGGATTGCGCGGTAATTCATGCATTTAACGCCGTGGCTGTCGGCATCGCCGGGGCCGTTTATTGTATGGCGGTGCACGGCCGAGCCAATTCTGCCGCGAAAGAACGATTTGTCATCGTCGATCAGATCGTTGCACGTTTAGAAACGTTAGAAACATTGCAGGGGGACGCGATTGGCGACCCACGATCCAACGGGGGTCGTGTAGCCTCATAGGTTGTCTGTGTCTGTGTAGGGGTTGTCTGCAAAACGTCGCGAGCGCCCCAAAGCTAGGGAGGATGAGCGAGGAATACTCCGCGTATTTTGAGCGATTCCGACCGACGATTTGGGGCGCGCAGTAGCGTTGCACACAGCCCCTGGAGTCTCGTGTAGTTTTTTTAGGCGCACATCTTGGAAAGGCGAGCGTGGCATGTCGCAGATGAACACGGGGGCAGGGCCGGGACAGCAGCCGGCGGCGGGTCGTCCTGGGCAGATGACCGCAGTGATGAGGGCGATGGCGCAAGTGTCCGGCCCGAAGGTGCTTCGGATCGGTGTTGTGCAAGCAGGACGCGTCGTCGAAGAGCGCATTATCAAGCAGCGAACTAGCGTAACGATCGGGCCAAGCGAGAAGGCGATGTTCGTCGTTCCCGTTCCCAGCCTCCCCGCGCAGTTCCGTCTCTTTGAGTTGACGGGTGGTGACTACTACCTGAATTTCGTCGACTCGATGACTGGACGGGTTGCTCTGGCGACTGGAATCTCGGACCTGGTGGCGTTGCGCGGTCAGGCGAAGCGGGTCGGCAATGCATACCAAGTAAAGCTGACCGAAGAAGCGCGCGGGAAGATCGTTGTTGGCGAGATAACGTTTCTATTTCAATTTGTGGCGCCGCCTCCCGTGCAGCCACGGCCGCAACTGCCGCTCGCAGTGAAAGGTGGATTGGCGAGCCAGATTGACTGGAATCTCACGATCCTCGCGGCGTTTAGCTTCATGATCCACTTTGGTGTGATCGGTGCAATGTATTCGGATTGGATGGATCCCGTCGTCAATGATGACGCGGCCATCCAAGGATTGATCGATCTTGCGAAGGCGGTTCCACCACCTCCGATCGAAGAGAAGAAGGCCGAAGAGAAAGCCGTCGAGAAGAAGGCTCCTGAGAAGAAAGTCGAGGAGGCTCCGAAAGCTGCCGCTGCACAGGCTGGTGCGGGGAAGAAAACGCCGATCAGTGACAAGCAGGCGCAGGCGATGGCGAAAGAGGCGCAGTCGATCGGAATGTCGTTACTCGCTGCGTTTGGTGGCGGTTCGGCAGTCGCGGGCGCGCTAAACCGCGGTGAAATTCCGCCGGTAGATTTGAGCGGTGCTGCGGCATCGGGGGCTGCCGTTCATGCGGGCGCCAACGATTTGAAGCTCGGGACGAGTGGTGCGCCGATCGCCGGAGGGAAGGGTGGTGGCCTTGGAACTCTCGTCGCGTCGAGCGGGGCAACCGGGAACGCCGGTGCAGGCTCGGAGGCGCAAAAAGTCGCGGGGCCTAAAGCCGACGTGTCAACCGCTCCTGCATCTACGTTTGGGGGCGCCGTAGAGGGGCTTGAGCAGACGATCGCGAAGTTGCGTACAGGATTTCGCTCGTGTTACAATAAAGGGCTTGCGCAGGACCCAGGGATGAGCGGTGCAGTCACCGTTGCGATTAAGATAAGCGGCAATGGGGAAGTTGAATCCGCGAGCCCTGAGAGCAATTCGGGCCTGTCGGATGACGTTGTCAACTGCATCTTGCGCAAAGTTAAAAATGCGAATTTCAGCCCTCCTGCCGGCGGGAGCACGACCGTAAAGATCCCAATCAAATTCTTGCAGCAGAAGTAGGGCAATGTGTTTGTTTGGTCAGAAGTTACGATTCCTCGAAGTTTTTGAGGTCTGATGCGTGTGTGCCGAGTCTCTCTTTGCATGACATTCGGAATTTGTGTGCTTCAGAGTGCGGCCTCTATCTGGGATTCTTGCAGCGACTAGCCTAAATGAAACTTGACCCGGTAGTCGAACTCTGACCTTATTAGAGTCCAGTTAGTGAGTAACGAGAGCGGTCGCTGGGTTCGGTGGACCGTGTCGGCGAGTGCAGTCGTTGACACTCGGGGTAGCGGTCAGTACATTTCTGACCCCGCCGCCGGGAGGGAGCGTTCCAGATGAATGTACGTACGGGACTGCAGTGGGGAGTTGTTCTGGTGTCGCTGATGTATGCGGCTTCGCCCGCAGGTGCTCAGCTCGGCCAGGCCGGCTCCGATTCCCGCCGAGGGGGCGGGGATTCGCAATTAACGGTTACGGCGCCGTCGGCTCAATTGACGCCCCAGCAGGAGCTTGTTGAGGCAGAACTGATCACGGTTCGGATGGACGCATCGGCGTCATCCGTTCGCCGCCAACTCGAGGCGGCGAGGGCTCAGCGTGATGTCGTCAAGACGCTGTGTCTGAATGACAAGCTTTCCCAGATTGATGTTGCGATTCGTTCTGCGAGAGAACGCAAGATGGCGCTTCAGACCGCGGCAAATCGCAATGATGTCGAGTTAAGCAATCATGAGTTTACAATCCTGACTGTTCTTCGACAGCGTCTTGAGCAGTTGAGCAATGAAGCGAGTCAGTGCATTGGCGAGGATTCGTCCGCGGCGAGTGGCGGGGGCGGTGGTGGCACACGTGTCGTTACGGCCGTCGACCCGTACACTGCGTCATTCCAGAACGCCGGTGCTGTGTCCCCTGTCGTTGCCGCTGCTGCCGTGGCCGACGTAACATCGTTGACGAACATCTCTTCGCTCCCCAGCCAAGTATCCCCCGTCCAGTAGTTCGCCCCGACTCTTGTTGGGGGCGCTCTTCGGGGCTGTGGTGGTGCGGGTTGTATGGGGAGTTGTACTTCGCAGCAGGCGGTGGGCCGTTTGCTTCTCTTCATTGTAATGAACATTGAAGCTGGTCCGGATGCGGTGGGCATTTGCGCTTCTACCTTTCTAATTCGTGTACGAACCGGTCGAATAAAAAAATGAGCAAACGAGGACTTGGCTGTGTCGCCGTTGTGCTGTCCGTTCTTATTCCGGGAGTGTCTGGAGCGCAGGTCTCCGGAAGCTCAGGGACCCAAAGCACAGGAGCCCAAGGGGCTGGAAACCAGAGGGTGGACGCGCCCGATGCTTCGGAGGGGCTCGGTCTCCGCATGGGGAACCTTGAGCTTCACCCGTCGATTGCCGGCGAGATCGGATATGACTCCAACTATTTCCTCCGCTCGTCAAAAACTGCGGATCCCGGACAGCCCCCAATTTCAAATGGTGGCCCGGTGGGTTCAGGGGTGCTTCAGATCACCCCGACATTGACGCTGAATACGCTTGGCGAAAAGCGTAAGGCGGTACTGACGGATACGGATGCACAGCCTTCAGCCCCCCCTGCGATAGGCTTTCGTGGTGGAATTACGGCGAAGTATCGTGAATTTCTAAATCCCGATATGTCGGACCAGCGCAACGTTGGCGGTGCGGTTGATGCGCGCATCGACGTACTCCCACAGCGACCGTGGAGCGGCTCACTTGGAGGCTCGTTCATCCGGACGATCCTACCCACGTTCACGGGCAACCCGGACCTTGCATTCAATCGATTGGACCTCGCTCTCGGCGGGGACATCGTTTGGAATCCCGGTGGCGGGACGCTCGAGTGGAAGGTTGGTTACGACCTACGTCTTGCGATGTTCGAGCAGTCGGTTGCGCAGCCGTACACGAACATGACGAATGAAGTGTATATGCTCGGTCGGTGGAAATTCCGCCCACGCACGTCGCTTGTTTATGATGGGTCCGTTCGTTGGACGCATTACTCCGATGTTTCAGGCGCTGCAGCGTCTCTTCACGATTCAACGCCTGTTCGCGCTCGCTTCGGGATGACCGGCCTTATCACTCCGCGTTTCGCAGTGAAGGCGCTCGTTGGTTACGGCGCTTCATTTTATGATGCATCGGTGGATGCGCACACGCAGCAGTTCGATAGCGTTATTGGCGAAATTGAAGCGAGGTTCTTCCTATCGCCCGCTGCGGCAACTGAGGATATAACCAGCTCGGGCTCGACGCTCTCGATCGGTGGAAATCGCGATTTCGCAAACAGCTTTTTGGGTGACTTTGTTACGACGGACCGCGCGTACGTAAAATTGTCCCAATCATTTGGACGGCGCGTGTCGGTTTCAGCTGATGCTGGGGTTGCTGCCATGGAATACCCGGACATCTATTACCAAGCGAAAGCTGTTGGTAAAACCGGCGCTCCGCAGCTAGTTCAGAACTCGTTTACGGATATTCGTCCGGACGTTTCGATAGCCGGGGAGTATCGGTTTACGTCGACATTTGCGATCACGGCAACCGGGTCATTCTCCCAGAATATCAGCAATGCGACTCTTCCGGGGACGCCGACGGCTACCGGCGTAAAGACGATATACGACCTGTCGTGGCAGCGCATTACCGGCTTTGCGGGCTTGCGTTGGTTCATGTAGCTCGCGTAGTCTTTGTCGCGCACGCGGCATCGATCACATTCTTTGATTTGGATAACGTACGAAACTGAGAAGTCATGCTTCGCATTCGACTGTTGTGGCTTGTTGCAATTATTCTTACTTTATCGTGTCGAGGTCCCCGCCCGGGAACTCCAAAGAATCTCCCTCCGCCGCTGATGAGTACATCTGTCGGCCCGGGCGATATATTTGAAGTTTATGTTGCCGGCGAGAAAGATATTCCGAAGGAGTTCCGGGTTCAGCCGGACGGCTCTATCGACTTTCCCTATCTCAATAGGGTGGTTGTCGCAGGGCTAGAGCCCCAAGAGATCGTCGACGTTATTCGGAAGCGCCTCGTTGCTGCCGGTGTTTTGCGCGACCCGCAAGTTACGCTTGTCGTCAAGCAGTACAATTCGAAGAAGGTTATCGTTATTGGACAGTTGCAGAGGCCAGGCAGCATCTCATGGATTGATGGGATGAAGCTTGTGGATGTTATTTCTGCGGCCGGTGGGTTTACGGCGATTGCAGATAGCAATCACGTGATTCTCAATCGGCATTTGGCGAATGGAAAGATTATCACGGTCGTCGTAAGCGTTGATGCGATCACAGACGGTGCGCAGGCTGACGTTCCTCTCCAGGCAGGGGATACGATCAAAGTTGAGAGTCGGGCATTCTAAGTGGCGCTCGAATCCATTCCCCGTTTTGACGAAGACCAGCCCCGCCCCGTACCGCCTCTTTCTTTGCAGGACGGCAGTACGCTGTCCCGCCTCGTCGGCCTGATGCGCCGTCTGTTGGCGGATGATGGCTGCCCATGGGATCGGGAGCAGACATTCGCGTCGCTTCGAAAATATGTGCTCGAGGAGGCGTGCGAAGTTATCGACGCCATCGACTCAAACGACCGCGCATCGCTCCGTGAGGAACTTGGGGACCTTATTCTTCAGGTTGTGTTTCAGGCGGAATTGGCGCGACGGGAAGGGGTGTTCGCGATCGATGACGTCATCGCGGCCATCGTGGACAAGCTTGTGCACCGCCATCCTCACGTCTTCGGTGATCTTGAGGCAAAGGATGCCGATGACGTTTTGCGCAATTGGGAAAAGATAAAGGCGGCTGAAAAGAAGGGGCGCGGCATTCTTGATGGAGTTCCCCGTAGCCTACCGGCGCTGACGCGTGCGCAGCGGATAGGTGAGAAGGTTGCGCGTGTGGGGTTTGATTGGTCGAATGCCGAAGGGGCCCGCGAAAAAGTTCGTGAGGAATTGGCCGAACTCGATGCAGCGCTTTCTGCAGGCGATGATGCCGCGATCGAAGACGAGATGGGGGACGTGATTTTCGCCCTCGTGAACCTGTCCAGGCATAGGAAGATCGACCCCGAGGCGGCCCTTCGCCGCACGATCGATAAATTTACAAAGCGATTTCGCCACGTCGAAATGCGTGTTGCGAATGAGCATGGCGGCTGGGGCGAGCCGGCGAATGCGGGCGACGGCAACGATGCTGGTCGGCCAAGCCTCTCCCTGGCGCAGCTCGACGTGTACTGGGATGAGGCGAAAAAGATTGAGCGGGCGTAATCCCGTCGTTGCATGGATCGGCAGTGGGCCGTACGTTCCGCCCTCCCCGTGACGACATCTACCCGCCCCTCGCTTCTCGTGCACCGCTCAATTCCACGCCCAATCCCGCCGCTTGCGCGCTTTCCTCAAGAGTGGGTCGACCCGCTCGTATCGATTGGTGCACGCCCTTTTCACGCGAAACAGCTCTTTAAATGGATTCACGCGCGCGGTGTCGTCGATCCAAATGCGATGCGCGATCTCCCAACAGCGGTCCGCGGCGCGCTCGCGGAGATGGGCCTTGACCGCGTTGCATCGATTGCTCGCGAACAATGCTCGTCCGATGGCACCCGCAAGCTTCTCTTGTCGTTACATGATGGTGCGACGGTCGAAACCGTCCTGATTCCAAACGTTTCGCGTGGGAAAAATGGCGGTAGCCATGGTCTTCCGTCGCCGGTTGCACCGCTCGATGGTGGCGACGAGGACGATGATGACGAGGAGAATGACGACAGCGCGGATATGTCTGACGGCGGCGTGTCGAGGGTGACGCAGTGCATCTCGACCCAGGTCGGTTGCGCGATGGGATGTGTTTTCTGTGCGAGCGGCGTCGCCGGGCTAAAGCGCCATATGACTGCGGACGAAATTGTCGCGCAGGTGCTAATCGGGCGTACCCGCCTTGTGGCAGGGGAGCAGCTTCGCAATGTCGTTTTTATGGGGATGGGGGAGCCTCTGCATAATTACGATGCGACAGTTCGCGCGGTTCGTCTGCTCACCCACCAGGATGGCATCGCTCTTTCCTCTCGCCGCGTAACGATTTCGACGAGTGGTCTCGTCCCCGAAATCGCGCGTTTAGGTGTCGATTTTGGCGGTCAAATCGGTTTGGCTATTTCCCTGCACGCGGCGGACGACGAGGCGCGATCCGGTCTCATGCCGATAAATCGAAAATACCCGCTCGCCGTTCTCATGGACGCTCTCCGCGCCTATCCGCTGCCAAAGCGTCGGCGAATCACCATTGAATACACTCTCGTTGCTGGGAAAAACGACAGCGTCGTGGAGGCAAAAAAGGTTGTGAAGCTTCTCCGCGGGCTTCCCGTGAAGATCAATATTATTCCAATGAATCCAATTGAGGCGAGTTCGCTCCGGCCGCC
>Ga0206886_1155_pt1 | contig 13337 bp, 9 predicted proteins | sample Alteio_BWOrgHeat_92_FD_152952 | JGI IMG/M metagenome (GOLD analysis project Ga0206886, IMG submission 152952) | Enriched cells from forest soil in Barre Woods Harvard Forest LTER site, Petersham, Massachusetts, United States - Alteio_BWOrgHeat_Nextera2 ... | reverse complement strand
TCACCATTCATTTCAGCAATCGCAAAATATTACTCGGATTGCTCGCCGATGCCGGTGTTGACGAGGCCGAAAAACAGATACTGATTTTGCGTGAGATCGATAAATTCGATAAAATCGGCCACGACAAAGTACGGGCCTCACTGCTTGTGCTTGGCCTCAACACCGATGTCACTGACAGCCTGCTGCATCTGATCAATCACAAGGGCGGCAAGGATGAGGTGCTCGCCGATTTGCGCGCTCACAAAGCCAGCAACCCCATTTTCCGGCAAGGGTTAGCCGAGCTCGCGCAGATGGTGGATATGCTAAAAGCGCTCAGCGTGCCGGAGAAGCGCACACGGCTTAATCTCAAGATCGCGCGCGGGCTCGATTATTATACGGGTACGGTTTACGAAACGCTGATCGACGCACATCCCGAATTCGGCAGCGTCTGCTCGGGCGGCCGCTATGACGATCTCGCCGGGCTTTATACCAAATCGAAATTACCCGGCGTCGGGACTTCCATTGGATTGACACGTCTATTCGATCAGCTGCGAGCGGCCAATCTTCTTGCGAATGTACCGAGCAGTGTGGATGTGTTGATCACGCAAATGGACCCCACTCTAGGTTCCTCCTATCTCGCGCTGGCGGCAGAATTGCGCCACGCCGGCTTTAACGTGGAAAACTATCTCGAGCCTGCGAAGCTCGATAAACAGCTAAAATATGCCGATAAATCCGGCATTCCCTTCGTCATCATGCTTGGCTCCAATGAGAAGGCCAAGGGCACCGTTATCGTCAAGGATCTCGCCGCCAAACAACAACACGAAGTAACGCCGGCGGCGTTAATCGAAAAATTACGCTCGCTGCTACCGCAGCGCGCCTGAGGAGAAACACGCGTGCCGCTTATCCGGCCCTACAAAGGCGAGGAACCTGAATTTCCTTTTTACCGCATGCGTACGCCACGCTTGCTGTGGTTCATTCCGATCCTCATCATGATCGGCATCATCACGGTATTCGCCGTGCTAGTGCGCGACGAAATGCACACATCGAAATTGCAGGCCGAATGGATCACCTATTACGACCGGCTTATCCATTACGATCTGAAACCCGGCCCCAATCAAGCCATGCGCTATCCGGATGATGGCCCCTACAATCACCGGCTTGGCTATAGCTACCTACCTTTCTTCGTAAAATCGCTCGCTGCGGATAATTACATCGTCGCCGCGCAGGCACGCACATCCGCCATGTATGATTATTTCGTCGATCGCGGGCTTTATCCGATCTATCACGCCAAAACCGCCACCGGCCTCGCGCTTTACGATCGCGACGGCAGGCCCGTTTATAGCGCCAGCTACCCGGCTCATCTGTTCACGGATTTTGATTCCATTCCGCCGGTTCTGGTCAACACACTGCTCTACATCGAAAATCGCGATCTGATGAAACCGGGCGCGCCAACGCACAATCCGGTCGTCGAGTGGCGGCGCTTTTTCTATGCCTCCTTCGGACATCTCATGCAAAAATTTGTGCCGCGCCTGAACACGGGCGGCGGCAGCACACTCGCCACGCAAATCGAAAAATTCCGCTATTCGCCAAATGGCGAAACACATAACGCCAAAGACAAATTACTGCAGATCGCCTCAGCTTCCCTGCGCGTTTATCTGGATGGACCCGACACAGAAAAAGCGGGCAAACAACTGGTGCTCGATTATCTCAACAGCACCACGCTCGGCGCGCGCCCCGGCTTCGGCGAAATCAACAGCATCGGCGATGGTCTCTGGGCCTGGTTCGGCATCGATCTCAACGCTGCGAACATCGCACTTAATTTGCCAGATGATCCGGATTCTTTACGCGTGAAAGCGCATGTCTATCGCGCCGCGCTCGGCCTCATCCTCGCCCAAAGGCGGCCAACTTATTATTTTTCAACCGGCCATAGCGCTCTAGACGATCTGACCGATACCACCCTCGACAGGCTCGCCAGCGCCGGCGTGATTACTCCCACCCTCCGCGATGCAACCAAGGCCGCGAGCTTCCGCTTTCTCGCCGAACCCCCGCCTTTGCCGCAACCACCTTATATCGAGCAGAAAGCCACCAACGCGATGCGCACGCATTTGCTCACCATGTTGGGGCTCACGAAATTCTATGAGCTCGACCGGCTCGATCTCGCGGCACGCACCACGCTCGATGAGCCAACCCAGCACAATATGGTCGACTTCCTCAAGAAAATGGGCAATCGCGATTTCCTGCAAGTAAACGGCCTCTACGGTTTTCGTCTGCTCGACCCTGAAAATGATCCGACCAAGATCAAATGGAGCGTGGTGATTTACGAAAAAAGGCACCGGCGAAAATAAAATCCGCGTGCAGGCTGACAATATCGATGAGCCCTTCGATATGAACGAAGGCATGAAACTCGATCTCGGCTCGACCGCCAAGCTGCGCACGCTGGTCACCTATCTCGAAATCATCACCGAATTACACAACCGCTACGCTAGCCTTTCGCCTGAGGATTTGCGCGATCTCGCCGACGATGCCCCTGACCCCATCACCCTTTGGGCCACTACATGGTCCGCGTCGCACCCGAAGGCGCCGCTAAACGAAATGCTGGAAGCTGCCATGGACCGGCAATATTCCGCCAATCCCAGCGAAACATTTTTCACCGGCGGTGGCGAACATCATTTCGTGAATTTCGAGAAATCGGAAGACGGCCGCGTCATGGATCTGCGCGAGGCCTTTCATAATTCAGTTAACCTGGTTTTCGTGCGCCTGATGCGCGACATCGTCAATTACACCATTGCCCAATCCCCGCAGAACAAACGCGAATTGATGGACAATTCCGAAGTCACGGCGCGGCGCGCCTATCTCGAGCGCTTTGCTGATCAGGAAGGAAGTTCCTACCTAAGCCGCTACATCACTGATTACGAAAATCTTACGCCCACCCAAGTGCTCGACAAACTCGCGACCCATGGCCGTAAGAGCGCCACCGCACGCACGATCATGTTCCGTTCGGCCCAGCCGAAAGCCAGTTTTATCGCCTATGCGGATTTCATGCTGAAGCATCCGCTTGGTAATGTGGTGTTGGATGATGACCGTTTGCACAAACTCTTCAACGATTATCCAGCTGAACGGTATTCCCTGGCCGATCGCGCCTATATCGCCGGCGTTAATCCGCTTGAGCTTTGGCTGGCCGGCTATCTGCAGGCCAACCCGCATGCCACACGTAGCGCAATCCTTGAAGTCAGCGAACCGGTGCGCCTTGAAAGCTATGCCTGGCTGTTCCATCCGCATCTGAAGCGCGCGCAGGATACGCGCATTCGCATCATGCTGGAGGAAGATGCCTTCGCCAGCATCCAGAAACGCTGGGCGCGGCTCGGCTATCCGTTCGATCATCTGGTGCCGAGTCTCGCAACTGCCGTCGGCAGCTCGGCTGATAGGCCCGGCGCACTCGCCGAACTGGTTGGCATAATCCTCAATGAAGGCGCCAAGAAACCAACTGCACGTTTTGAATCTCTCCAATTCGGCGCGGGTACGCCTTATCAAACATTGCTGATCCAGCAAGGCGAGAAGAATACCGCGCAGCTGCTCGATCCCGCCATTACACATGTAATGAAAGAAACGATGATCGGTGTCGTGGAAGACGGCACCGCCAAACGCGTGAAGGGCGTTTATACCGATGTCACGGGCAAGCCTTATCTCGTCGGCGGTAAAACCGGCACGGGCGATCACCGCTATGATGAATTTGGCGCCGGCGGAAAGCTTATCTCCTCACGCGTGGTGAATCGTACCGGTACTTTTGTGTTCTTTATCGGTGATCGTTTCTTCGGCGCTATAACCGCGCATGTGGCAGGCGAGGAAGCCGCCAATTACAAATTCACCAGCGCGCTTTCGGCACAAATGCTCAAATCATTGGAACCCATCTTACGGCCCTTGATCAATGGCACACCGGTTACAGCGCAAAACGTAGTCGCGGTAAACCCACAGCAACCCTAGGCTTGCTCCGGGTTTGTTCTTCACCTATTTTCCCAATCATGACCCTCCGCCTTCTCTGCCTCACCCTCATTATCCTGATCAGCCTGTCGCTTTCGGCTCAAGCGGAGCAAGCTGCCGTGCCGAAACAACTTGGCTCGTTCGGCAGCTGGAAAGCCTATGCCTCGGAGGGGGATAAACCGGTCTGCTACATGACCATGGCTGTACATTTCCCACCCGATAAGAAAATCAAGCGCGGCGATGCTTTCCTGATGATTACCCACCGTCCCGGCGATAATAGTAAGGATGTGGTGAGTTATAAGGCCGGTTACAATTTCAAGTCTTCAAGCGACGTGACCGCCGTAATCAACAAAAAATCCTTCGATCTTTTTACGGATAAAGATACCGCCTGGTCGCGCGATGCTTTAACCGATCATGCCTTCGCCGCCGCCATTCGTACTGGCTCAACCCTTAAAGTTACAGGACAACCCGCGGCCAAGGGACTAACCAGCGTGTCGGATGCCATACCCCTGAAAGGGGCTGGACCTGCCTATGCAGCCATCAGCAAAGCCTGCGGTTATCCGGTTGAAACAACACCCGCAGGCAAGGCGGCGCCCACCAATAAAAAGACAAAGACCCATTAAAAAATCGCCGCAAACCCCAGCCTTTCTGCTATTTATTCCGGCATGGGAATAACCAACCACGCCAAAAGCTTTGCCCCGCCGGTCGATACCGACGGCAAGCGCAATCTGATCGGCCTTTCGCTCGAGGAGCTGAAAGAGACGCTGTCTGCGCATGGCTTTGAGTCATTCCGCGCCAAGCAAATCTGGTCGTGGATATATTTCCATGGCGCGAAAGATTTCTCGAAGATGACGACGCTGGCAAAGCCCGCGCGCGATAAACTCACCGAACTTTTTACCGTCGCCAGACCCAGCATTTCCGAAGATCAGAAATCCACCGACGGCACCCGTAAATGGCTCCTCCGCATGGCGGATGGGCGCGAGGTCGAGACGGTTCATATCCCCGAAAAAGATCGCGGCTCGCTTTGCGTTTCTTCGCAAGTCGGCTGCACGCTCACCTGCCGCTTCTGCCATACCGGCACACAAAAACTGGTGCGCAATCTGGAAGCCAGCGAGATCGTAATGCAAATCATGCTCGCGCGCGATGCGCTGCATGAATGGCCCTCTACAAAAAAAGAACGCAAGCTTTCCAACATTGTGATGATGGGTATGGGCGAGCCGCTGTTTAATTTCGAGAATGTGGCGAAGGCCTTGCACATCGTGATGCATGGCGAAGGCATCGCTATCGGCAAGCGCAAGATCACGCTTTCCACCTCAGGCGTCGTGCCAATGATCAAACGCTGCGGTGATGAACTGGATGTCAATCTTGCCGTCAGCCTGCATGCGGTGACGGATGAGTTGCGCGATCAGATCGTACCGATCAACCGTAAATATCCGATCAAGGAATTGCTTAAGGCCTGCAAAGATTATCCCGGCGTTACCAACGCGCGGCGTATCACCTTCGAATATGTGATGCTGAAAGGCGTCAATGATAGTGCTGCGGATGCCAAACTGCTCGTGCGTTTGCTGCGTGGCATTCCCTCCAAGATCAATTTGATCCCCTTCAATCCCTGGCCCGGCGCGCCGTTCGAATGTTCGGATTGGAGCACAATTGAAAAATTCGGCGATCTCGTAAACGCCGCCGGCTATCCCAGCCCTGTTCGCCGGCCACGTGGTCGCGACATCATGGCCGCCTGCGGCCAATTGAAATCTGCCAGCCTCCGCGTGTCTGCTGCTGAGCGTGCAGCGATCGATAAAGTGATTGCCGAAAAAGAAATAGCGCAAGGGCTGGCGTAAATTGCCGAATGTCTGGCCCAAAACGACAACTAAAAATGGGTAACTCGACTCATTTTGAACTCGAGTCTCCGTGCAAATTTTTCATGTCTTTCAATGTGATCCATCGCACTAGCTAATTGTGATGTCTGCTATCTTGATTTTTGTGCGGTGCAGGATCAGTGTCGCCCAGCCCAACCGCGTCCATTTGACGCGACGAGGGGCAAGGCAAACAAAATGCGATCCATACTTCACGGAAAAGATTTAACCAACGCGGTTGTTGTTGATCTCATTAATGAGGGCCGTAAAAGCGCCATAGATAAAGGCGCCACGCCCGATGCATCGCTTGAAAAATTGCTTGATATCTACAGCGTTAGATTTGAAGCACTTTTTAGAAACACGCGCGATAAAATAGACGCGACCCTCGAACGAAGCGGCAACCCAACGCCCGAAAAGGTGGAAATAGCTCAATGTTCGCGCATGCAGATTATGATTAAGACTTTGGCGTTTGAAATTCACACTGCCAGACTATTACGGAAACAAGAAATCAGACTCCAAGCAGAAGAGGCGCGGACTTTTCGTGAAGAATTAAGGGGCCGATCGAATAGCTTCAAAAATGAACTGGTTGACAAAGAAGTTGGATTCCTGCCCGAAAAGGAAAGAAACGCCGCGCGAAAGCATATGCTGAGATTGTACGAAGACACAGAGAGCGGAAATTTCACGATGAATAGTTTTTACGAGCATGTTACAGGCCAAAAACACCACAAAGTAACTTTTCAACGCATTCTGGAAGCAAAAACCGCTGCTATGCATATGCAGGCGGAAATGGGATTTGTGAATATCGCCTTACGCGCCTTTATGAATCCGCGAGTGGATACGATGCGAACCTTCGTAATGCCAAATGTTATTCAGGTGGAAGATTCAGCAAGCACTGAAATTTTAACGCCTCTTGCCCCGCCGCTAGCGCACGCTGCGGTACCTCGGCCCAATCCCGACACGCTTCACTGCTGAGGATAATTAACCAAACCCTTTTTTCGAACATTGCCCAAACGAATATTCTGTTTTATACTTTCGAAAAACGCTTTCAAAATAACGAGGTTTATCATGCAAGAATCTTCACGATTAACAATAAATGGACATAACGCATACAAGATTGCCATAGGGGCCATCGCTGGTCTTGTGGCGACAGGGGCTGGATTGGCTTCTTTGTGCAATGAAGCCGTAATCCAAAATCCCAGTTACAAAACAGCCGCACTCGCCGCTGCATTGATTGGTCCGGTAGTGGCCGGGCTATCGTCAATCAACATAGCAATTACACTACGTGCCGGCAGCCGGGAGATCACTAAACCAAATAATTCCCGTCCGGCAGACCCTCACTTGCTACTGCGTAGACTGCGGCCGGATGATGTTCTTAGCAAAAGCTAATTAGCTAAACCTGTTACTCCGCGCAAACCCGTTCGGCGCCCACGTATCAAAAATTCGCGCAAGCAATCACCACCAACAGAATGACGATGCCTGCCAAAAATAAAAGCTGAATTTTCGGGTATTTTGATTTCTGCATAAGCGTTCTCATTAAATTGTATTCCGCGCACAAGAGATACAATCTATATAAAATCCACTCCCCACTCGACATGAAGGCGCCCACAAGAATGAGTGGCAGCGTAATAAAATTCTCTTCTGTGTGTGCGAATCTTGAGGGCGGATAAAAAAACAAACCCATTCCCAAAGCAAAGAGAACAATTCCGATCCTTTTGTAAGGAGTCCATCGCGTCGCATTTTTGCGTCGTATATCTAGATCATCCGCGAAGGCCTTTGCAGCCTGCCCTTGTGGACTTTCTTTCAATTGGTTGAGCATTTTTTCTTTTTTGTCTTCTGTTTCCATTTTTTGCCCTCCAACGTTTAACTAAACCGATTACTCCGCGCAAACCCGTTCGGTGCAATCCGTCCCGCTTGCGCGCGATCGCCTACCCAGTTGCGCAAATCGGTTTCCGTGCGGTCGCGGTCGCCGGATTTCCAGACGAGGCCTTCTTTCAGCTTGAAGGCTTTCACGTCCGACAGTTCACCGTCTTTGTATTTCTGCAGGATCACACCCCGGCCCCGGCCCATTTCCGGCAAATCGCCGATGGGGAAAATCAGCATTTTGCGATTGCTGCCGATCACCGCGATGTGATCGCCAACAACCGGTGCGAAGGCCACCGCTTTGGCATCCTCGCCCACATTCAAAACCTGTTTGCCGTTCTTGGTTTGCGCGAGAACATCCTCGGTCTTGACGATAAAGCCGCGCCCGTCACTGCTCGCCACAATAAATTTCTGCTCCGGCTGATATTTAACAAGCCCGAGGATTTCCGCCTCATTGGGCAGATCGATCATCAAGCGCACCGGCTCGCCAAAGCCGCGCGCACCGGGAAGCTTGTCGCCACCAAGCGTATAGAACCGCCCATTGCCGGCGAAGAGCAGGATTTTATCGGTGGTTTCGGCGTTGATATAAAATTGTTCCTCATCGCCTTCCTTATATTTCACCGCCGCGCGCGCGGTTGGATCATCCGCGATATGCCCCTTCATCGCGCGCACCCAGCCCTTGGCCGAACACAACACGGTGATGTTTTCACGCTCGATGAAGCTTTCCATCGGCACGTCCAGCTCCACCGGCGCATCGGCAATTTCCGTGCGGCGCGCGCCGAGCTTGGTTTTCTTACCGAATTTATCCTTGAGATCGACTAGTTCCTTGTCGATCACCTGCCAGCGCGCATCCTCGCTCTTGAGCAGTTTGCGCAGCTCGGCTTCCTGGCCTGCCAAAGCTTTTTGCTCGGTCTTGATTTCGAATTCCTCAAGCTTGCGCAAAGACCGCAAGCGCATATTGAGGATAGCTTCCGCCTGCACATCCGTAAGCTTGAAGGTTTTCATCAAAACCGGTTTCGGTTCATCCTCCGTGCGGATAATCTTGATGACCTTATCGATATTGAGATAAGCGATAAGATAACCGGCCAGCACTTCCAGCCTTGCCTCGATCTTCGCCAATTGATGTTTCGAGCGCCGCACCAGCACATCCTGACGGTGATCGAGCCAGGATTGCAGCGTGGCGCGCAAATCCATCACCTGCGGCACGCAATCCTTATCGAGCACGTTGAGATTCAACGGGAAACGCGCTTCCAGATCGGTTTGCCGGAAGAGAGATTCCATCAGCACAGCCGCATCCACATTGCGGCTTTTCGGCACGAGGATCAGGCGCACATCATCTGCCGATTCATCGCGCACATCGTCCAGCATCGGCAATTTGCGGTTTTGCAATAAGTCGGCAATTTTTTCGACCAGATCGGATTTTTTAACCTGATAGGGAATTTCGGTAACGACGATCTGATAAAGCCCCTTACCCAAATCTTCCTTTTCCCACTTCGCGCGCAGGCGAAAAGAACCACGGCCGGTTTTGTAGGCTTCCACCACCGCCTCGCGGCTTTCGGCGAGAATGCCGCCGGTCGGAAAATCGGGGCCGGGAATGAAGCTGACCAGTTTATCGATATGCGAATTGGGAAATTTGATCAGATGCCGCAGCGCATCGCAAAGCTCGCTCACATTATGCGGCGGGATCGATGTCGCCATACCGACGGCAATGCCGGCCGAGCCATTCGCCAAAAGATTAGGAAATGCCGATGGCAAAACCACTGGTTCCACACCGCTGCCATCATAAGTGGCGCGGAAATCGACCGCATCTTCATCGATGCCATCCAGCAAAAGCTTGGCCACTTCCGTCAGGCGCGCTTCGGTGTAACGCATCGCGGCGGGGTTATCGCCATCGATATTGCCGAAATTGCCCTGCCCTTCGATCAGCGGATAACGCTGCGCGAAATCCTGTGCGAGGCGCACCAGCGCATCGTACACGGCCGTATCGCCATGCGGATGAAACTTACCGATAACATCGCCCACCACGCGGGCGGATTTCTTGGGTGGCGAATCCGGGTTGAGATGCAACTCACGCATCGCAAACAAAAGCCGCCGATGCACCGGCTTCATGCCATCGCGCACATCCGGCAGCGCCCGCCCCATAATGGTGGAAAGCGCATAAGCCAGATAGCGTTCCGAAAGCGCTTCGGAAAGCTTCTTATCGACGATTTCCGCGGGGGGTTCGTCGGGAGGTTTGGTTTTTAGATTCGAGCGGGCCATGGGGAGTGGTTAGAGGGAATAGCGTGGTTTTTCAAGCCTTAATCCAAAAGCGTCATCCCGGAAAACTTTCTCTTCGGTTCGCCGAAGCGTAGCGTAGGCGAGACGAAAGAAAGTTTATCCGGGACCTAGTTACGTTTTCCGTTAGACCAATCGTACTGATAGCGTAACTGGGTCCCGGCTCAATTTTCTTTCGCTGCGCGAAAAGAAAATTGTCCGGGATGACGTCAATTTTTAAGCCACTTCTTCCGCATCCTCCGCCACCTTCCCATAAAACTCCGCCAGCCGCTGCCGCGCCTGCGGTAAATCCCCATCCTGCTTTACCAGCAAGCGGCTATGCGGATGGGCAAACACATGGGTGCGGAGGAAATGGGCGGTGATGTCGAGTCCCTGACGAACATCGGCAGCAGTCCACTCCGCCGTACCAATCAAAAATCCCGGCAAAGGCAAAAGTTTTTCCTTATATGGCGCGCCTGCCTCGGCTGAAACCGCGCGGCCGGTGCGCGGGCTGACATAGATCAGATCGTCAGCCGTACCATTCGCAGCGCATTGGCTGAGATCGAGCCCATAGCCAAGCGCCTGCAGCAAACCCATTTCCCATTTCACATAGGCCGGGCCCCACAAATCCTCATCCTGCAAACCGAGCAAGATCGCGAGCCCCGCAAAAACACCCGGCATCGGCTGTCGCTCCGGCAAGCTCGCTTCCGGCACCGCGCAGGCCGAAGAAACAATCGCAAGAATTTCAGCGTTATCGAGCCAACCGGCAGCGTGTGACATCAAAAGATCAAGCGTGTAGTGGCCCAGCTGCTCCGGCATCCGCGCGCGCCATTTTGCCTTCACGCGATTACCCGGCTGCAAAATCGGCTGCGCACTCCGCCCCTGCCCGCCCGCCATCAGCCCGGCCCAGCGGCCATGCTGCGGCGTCATCAACGTAACCACTGCCGCATTCTCCCCATGCGGTCGCGCGGAGAGAACAATTGCTTCGTCGATCCATTCCATGAAGGGACTATACACCCTCTCCCGCGAAGCGGGAGAGGGTCGAGCGCCCCTAGGGCGCGAGGGGCCCGTCCGCCGTAGCTTCTTAGCGAAGGCGGATGAGGGCACGGTGCTTGCGGCAAGACCCTCACCCTCCCAATCATTTGCTAACGCGAATGATTGGGCCCCTCCCTCTCCCGCGGTGCGGGAGAGGGGTTATTTGCTGGAGAGGGGTTTAAGTGAGAGGTTTCTCTGGAACCGGAGGAGCCGCCACCACCCGCTCCGCCGGCATCATAATCGTCACCGTCGTACCCACACCGAGTTTGCTTTGCAAATCGAGCATGCCGCCATGCAGCTCAACCAGCGCCTTGGTCAGCGGCAGGCCGAGGCCAGTACCCTGGTTCTTGCGCGAGAGCGCGCTTTCGATCTGGCCGAACGGCGCCAGCGCCACGGGAATGTCTTCGGGTGCAATGCCAATGCCGGTATCCTTCACCATGATGCACATGCGCCCAAATTCATCCATCCAGGCATCGAGCGAAACACTGCCGCCTTCGGGTGTGAACTTGATCGCGTTGGTGAACAGATTGGTGATGACCTGCTTCAGCGCCCGCTCCTCGCCGCGCAGATTAGGCAAATTCTTCGGCACATTGACGGCAAATTTCAGCTTGCCCAACTTGGCACGCGAAGTGATCAGACGCGCGACCGATTGCACCACGCGATCCACATCGATCACCGTTTCCGACAGCGCGCGCTTGCCGGCCTCAATCTTCGACATATCGAGAATATCATTGATCAGTGAAAGCAAAAGTTCGCCGCTATCATAAATGTCGCGCGCATATTCGACGTATTGCGCCTGCCCGACAGCACCAAACATTTGCTCCTTGATGATTTCGGAAAAGCCGATGATGGCGTTTAATGGCGTGCGCAACTCATGGCTCATATTGGCCAGGAATTCCGATTTACTGCGATTAGCGAAGTCGGCCTGTTCTTTGGCTTGCAAAAGCGCGAATTCCGCCTGACGGCGTTCGGTGATGTCGTACATCGTGCATTCGAAATAAAGCATCTCACCCTTATTATCGCGCACGCTATGGCCGCTGGTTGCCACCCAGATCGTGCGACGGTTCTTGGTGTAGAACTCGACCTCACATTTGCCGGTTTCGCCCGCCCGCAATTTCGAGAACCATTCGCGGCGCTGACGATTATCAACAAAGAGACGCCCCTGTAGATCTGGCTGATCGACCAGCAAATCTTGCGCGGTTTCGTAGCCGAGCATTTGCGCCAACGTACGGTTGGCATTCAGCCACTCGCCAGTCGGCGCAATTTGGCAAATGCCCGATCCCGCATTTTCGAAAATCGCGCGGTATTTCTGTTCGCTTTCGCGCAGGGCCCGCGCCATGCGCGCTTCATCGCCAATTTTATGATTGAGCTCATCGTTCGCACGTTTGAGTGATGTAGCAAGCGCCGTGGCCTCGGCCCCACGCATGCGGCTAACGCGCAAGTATTTCACCAGCGCCAGGGTCAGCAACAGGCCGATAAAAAGCTCAACCCAGGGCTGAAGCTGGATAAAAGTCGCCTCGGCTCGCGGCACGCCATCAAGCATCAAGCGCCAACGGCGATCATCGAGCACAATTTGCTCTTCCACGCGTGGCCGCAGACGTAAACCGAAGAAGGACGATTGCGGCTCACCAAATACAAGGAAAGGTGGTTTAAGGCCGCCGATACTTTCTCGCGCCGTCATATGGATAACCAACCCTTCGGTATGCAAACTCGATAATTCCTGAAATAAATTGTCGAGCGGTGTGAAACCTACCAGCACGCGAACGGTGTCGCCTTGCGTCGAGATAATGCGTGCCATCGCCAGCCATTTAACGTCCGGATGCCGGCGATCGGTCAGCACCAACGACGAAGGCCGGCCCGTATTGCCTGTGTAGCGGATCAACCCTTCAATGCCATCAAGATCATCAAGCACGATGGCAGCCGAACCAATCGGCGCCCGATTCAGAATCTCGCTGATATTGCTGACCTGCTTGCCCGTCACCGACGCTGTATAGATATGCTGCACCCTGCTTTTGCCGTGATCGGCGGCGATGACAAAACGGCCCAGATCATCGGTATTCAAAGCAGGGTTAAACGTAATCACCCCGGCCATCGAGCCGATCAGATATTGATCATCATCGACCTGCCGCTGCATATGCTCGACCGACGACATAACGGAATCTTCGAGACGATGCGCGAGAAACGTATCCACTTCCGTGCGGACAAGATAGAATACGAGCAAAGCAATGCCCGCACCCAGCGCGGCAACCAGCAGGTCGAGATTTCGACCAAATTGGCGCGGGTTGACGGCAGGCGCAAAAATCGCGCCGGCTTTTCCGATCATGTTCAAAGAGAAACTCCGTCTTCGATAAGCAGGCCTGAAATCGACATAAAATCGTGCTT
>Ga0206886_1154_pt1 | contig 13390 bp, 13 predicted proteins | sample Alteio_BWOrgHeat_92_FD_152952 | JGI IMG/M metagenome (GOLD analysis project Ga0206886, IMG submission 152952) | Enriched cells from forest soil in Barre Woods Harvard Forest LTER site, Petersham, Massachusetts, United States - Alteio_BWOrgHeat_Nextera2 ... | reverse complement strand
CGATTGGTATAAAAGCCATAAGGGCAGCATTCAGCACTTCTTTCACATCGGTGCCCGCACAGATACCACCGAAATGGATTACGAAGTGCACAAACGCCTGAACCTTGATTACTCAAAGCTGGTTTGGGAAATGTGTACACAAAATCATATTCCATTGGTTTATGCATCTTCAGCAGCTACTTATGGCAATGGTGAGCATGGCTATAAAGATGATCATAGCATTATAAAGGAATTACAACCCATGAATCCCTATGGCCGCTCTAAAAATGAATTTGACATATGGGCTTTAGAGCAAAGGAGCATGCCACCATTTTGGGCGGGCCTTAAATTCTTTAATGTATATGGTCCTAATGAATACCACAAGGCACGCATGGCATCTGTTATCTTTCATGCGTTCAACCAAATAAAAAAAGACGGCAAAGTAAAACTGTTCAGGTCACACAATCCTAAATATAAAGACGGTGAGCAGATACGCGATTTTATTTACGTGAAAGATATAGCCAGTATTTGTGTTTGGCTCATGAATAATAAACCTGCCAATGGTTTGTACAATGCAGGTACAGGCAAAGCGCGCACCTTCTTAGATTTAGTTCGGGCCATTTTCAATACGCTGCATATACCTGAGCAAGTAGAGTTCATAGATACACCTATAGATATCAGGGACAAATACCAATACTTTACCGAAGCTGATATGACCAAGCTATTAAAAGCAGGTTACAATATACCTTTCCATTCTTTAGAAGCTGGTGTTAAAGAATATGTAAGCGAGTATTTGAACAAGAATACTTACTATTAATACAGAAAAGCGAAACAATCCGAACGACAGTCTCAACGAATCGTACCTTGTATCTTATCTGATAATGGTGAATTTTTGATAAAAGCGTATGCGCGCACTGTTTAGAATAGCAATATAAACACCGGGTGGTAAATTTGCCACTGATATACTTGTACTAACCTGTTTGGGGTAAATATACTGTGATGTTATCTTTTGCCCGGTAATATCCAATATTGTTAATGAAGCATTTTGCGATAATGGTGATGACCAGTATATATTAATTATATCCTTTGCAGGATTGGGATACAAATTCAGCCGGATAGCTTGTTCGTTTATAGGAACATTTAAATGAATACTACTATCCTGTTTATAAATCTTTAAACCGCCAAACACGTCGCCTACTACCATTTCATAAAAACCATCGCCATCAATATCCGCAATTGCAGGCGCGGAACGAAAACCACTATATGTACCGGGCCCTTCAGCAGGATGACGTACGTACAAGTAAGTAGTATCTAACCAACTATATGCGGTGTCTTTCAAAGTAAATACAGCAGCAGTATCACCGGATTGAAAACCATCATAACGATATAACAAACCTGAATTACTACCCAGTAATAAAAAATCTTTACCTGTTGTATCCATCTTTCCTATAAATGGGTAACTATATGTTTGCCCGCCACCACCATCAACATTTGCCCTGCCAATATGATCATTTATTTTCTTCAACCGTATAGTTCCCGGAGAGGTTGCAATGTTTTGGTAATACTGTAAATAGCCTCCGTATTCGCCAATAATCAAATCTGGTTTTCCATCTTTATCAAGATCATAAATAAACGGAGCTGCATTGCCACCAACGCTAATAGTATCGGCAACAGCATCAGCAATTTTGACTTGTGTAAGACTCCATATTGGTTGTGCAAGATCTGAAGAAGCCAGGTTTTTAAAGAATGAAATTACCCCGGTAGTATGCCCAATAACCATATCTGTCTTACCGTCATTATCCAGGTCGCCAAAAGCAGGAACTGCTCCAATAAAAACGTTTGGCAATCTTAATGAGTCATATAAATGTTTTAGCGAATCATAAATATGCCCAATCCCTAAAAAGTCAGTTGTTTGCAAGGTAAATGAAGGATTACCCGGTGTACTTGTATTTTTATAATAACTTATCCTTGGCCTGTAACTACCATCTGGTTGATAATAACCATCTGTGCCAACAAACAAATCAGGCTTTCCATCCTTATCATAATCAAAAAAACGCGGGCTTGCGGCTGTACCCACGTCAATTGTTTGGTCTACAAGAAATGTATCGCTTTGGAAAGTAAATACCGGTACAGAAGACGTTCCTGTATTTTTATAAAATGCAATGCATTTATAGTTTTCACCAATACTATTGGGTGATATTAATAAATCTGTCTTACCATCTCTATCTATATCTACATTAAATATTGCAGGCCATGTAGGCATGTTCAATATATGGCCACTGCTTTCCCAACTGGTATCTTGTGAAACCATGCTGTCAGGTCCTCCTGAATGAAATGGGATACGTCCATTGTTGCAATACACAACATAAGGATATGAAACATTGCCACCTAAATAATCCATATCACCATCACCGTCCATATCTAACACACAAATAGCATTACCGGTGTGTGTTACTTTTTCACCGGCCCCTAAAACGAGATTTGAATTATTGCAGTTGCTATTCAAATAATAAGACAGTTTATAAGTCTGCTGCAATTTACCCCAACACTGATCTTTCAATTTTACTTTTATCGTGTCATTCGGTAAATGTTCCTCTTCCTGTACATTTTTATAATAATACACCCATGAACCCAAGGGTTCATAAGCTAAAAAATCAATATCACCATCCCCATCCATATCTAAAATAGCAGGCACGTCAGCCGGGTTTACATATGCATTAGCTACCCCATAACCTGCATTGTCATAATATAATTGCTCGTAGTGGGTAAAGCATAGCTGGTTATTACTATTGTAATATCCTTTCCACACATCAAACCCGGGAATACCAGTCAAGCCTTGTTGCACAAGATCTGCAATACCATCCCTGTTATAATCAACAAGTACCAAATAATTGTTTACAGGCGGAAAATTCATTTCATATTCCGGTGCATACACATAATTTGCCCCACCTATATTTAAAAATGTCCTTACTCCTATAGTTCTATCATATACAACCAAATCTACCTTACCATCCTTGTTCAGGTCTGCCATTGAGAATTGAGGATCATTAAAGCCACCACACCATGCCAAAGGCTTAGGGATACCACCATAACCATACACTTTTATACTTGTATCGTACCTGTATATCCAACCTTCTACCTGTGCTGAGAGTATATTAGGAAATAGAAAAACAAAAGCAGTTAATAAGATTCGGGTCGGTGTCATACTGCACTATATCATATAAAGTTACGGCTTTTGATATAATTATTATTGTTTATGAAGCGGTGAATTCGGCTCATTCAAAAAATGTTTATAAACCAACTTATCTGCCAACCCTCCAAAAAGCCTGTTTACCCATACAGCCAGTTTTCCCTGCCGGGTCATAATGATAGTCCTTTTTCGCTTTTGAATACCATTCAGTATTATTTCCGCACATTGCTCTGCGGTCATTAATTTATTCTCTTCCAATGGTGTTTCTTCCTGGGATTTTCCATCTGCATTGCGTGCTGTGTTCCTGATATTTGATGCTGTAAACCCGGGGCATACCCACATAATATGCGTACCTGAATGTAATAACTCTGTTCTTAAAGATTCTAAAAAACCCTGCATAGCAAATTTAGACGCTGAATACCCTGTTCTGGCGGGCAATCCTCTATAACCTGCAATAGAAGATACACCTGCTATGACCCCATTTTGCTTCATAACAAAAGGTAGTGCATACTTAGTACAATGAACAGTGCCAAAAAAATTAACATCCATTAGTTCTTTTATTACTTCTGTACGTACATCCTGAAATAAGGCACGCATACTAATGCCGGCATTATTGATCAAAATATCGATTTTGCCCCATTTTGAAATAGTGAATTCCATAAAGCTTGCACAATCTTTTTCAATAGCGACATCTGCCTGGAAACAAATCATCTTTTCAGAGTTAATATTTATATATACTTGTTTTAATTTTTCAATATTGCGGGCGCAAACTGCCACCTTAGCTCCCCTGTTTATTGCCTCAAGTGCAAGCGCCTTGCCTATGCCTGAGGATGCGCCGGTAATTACTATAATTTTATCCTGTAATGATGTCATAAGAATGGGTAAAAATAAGATACAATGGTAAACTTAAAAAATACAATAAAAAAAGAGGTTACAAGAAAAGAAGATATGCACACCTGTTAATAGCTTTTCTATTGAATTCTCCTAAGCATTCCTATTTTTATGCTCATCATAGAACAATATTTAAATGAAAGTGATGATCATAATGGGTTCTCAAACGGACTCGAAATTAATGGAAGAATGCAGCAACTGGCTTAATTGGTTCGGCATACCTAACGATATGATAATAGCTTCTGCGCACCGCAACCCTGATAAAGTAAGAGAGTTGATGGTGAATGCAAAAGCTAACGGATATGGGGCAATAGTAGCAGCAGCTGGAATGGCCGCCGCTCTGCCCGGTGTATGCGCAGCATATACATCGTTACCAGTATTGGGTGTGCCATTAGACGGAGGTTTGCCTGGCGGTATTGATGCTTTATATAGTACCGTACAAATGCCGGCCGGTCTGCCTGTAGGAACCCTTGCAGTTGGTAAAGCAGGAGCGCGTAATGCAGCAGTACTTGCTGCAAGGATATTTGCATTGAGTGATAAAAAAATAGCAGATAAGGTAGAAGAATTTAAAAAGAATGAATATCGCATATAACAACTGATTTAACAGTATGATAGCACTGCGTAAACCGGTTGTTTCGTAATTTTAATTGGTGACTTAAATCTTTGAATATTGACAGAAGCGATCATTAACCTTGAGACAGTTAACCCAATAGAATTTTTCGGGATTAACAACAACAAATTCGATCTACTAAAACGCAGATTCCCATTATTAAAAATATTGTCGCGCGGTTCGCAAATAAAACTCTCAGGCCAGCCTGACGAGGTAGCCGCTGCACAAATAAAAATAAACCAGGTGATAAAATACCTGGAACGGAACGGGCATTTATCGGAAAATTATTTTTCAAAGATATTGGGTGATGACGAACAGCAGGAGTTACTACCTGATGATTCTGCCAACTCAGATATTTTAGTATTCGGGCCTAACGGAAAAGTAATAAAAGCCAAAACGCAAAATCAAAAGCTGATGGCGGCTGTATCTGAAAAGAACGATATCATCTTTGCTATAGGCCCGGCAGGTACTGGTAAAACATATACAGCAGTTGCACTTGCAGTACGTGCTCTTAAAAATAAGGCCGTGCGTAAGATCATACTTACCCGCCCGGCAGTAGAAGCGGGCGAAAGTCTTGGATTTCTACCCGGCGATCTAAAAGAAAAGATTGATCCTTATTTGCGCCCGCTGTACGATGCTTTGGATGATATGATACCTACTGATAAGCTGAGCTATTATATGACCAATCGTACCATAGAAATAGCACCACTTGCTTATATGCGCGGTAGAACCCTGGATAATTCATTTATTATTTTGGATGAAGCGCAAAATGCTACAGACCTCCAATTGAAAATGTTCCTAACACGTATTGGACCATCTGCTAAAGCAATAATCACCGGAGATCTTACACAAATAGATCTGCCTAAAAATCAAAAATCAGGGTTGGTGAAAGCTACTCGTATATTACGCAATGTTGATGGTATAGCCCATGTAGAATTAGATGAGGCCGACGTAGTGCGCCACAGGCTGGTAAAACAAATAATACGCGCTTACGACAAAGAACACGAACGGGAAGAAGACCTAAGAAAGCATAAAGAAGAAAAGGAGCTATAAGCTCCTTTTTTCTTACTTTAAATTATTTTGTAAGCACTCTAAAGACATCCTCAAGCGTTTGAATATCAGATTGCAATGAGCTGATATTCAAATCATTATTCAATGCCATTTGCATCACTTCTTTACGAAGATCATCCGGCGCCTGAGTATATAATTTCCAACGATTACTGCCAAGGTTCTCGTACCGCTGTAAATGCTTCAGTCCAGTTAATAGCTCCTCTTTTACTTCATTCTCAAAAGTTACTGTTAGTGTACCAAGTGCATTTTGCCCCTGCTGCAATTTGTCTATCGTATCATTTGCCACTATCTGCCCGTTATTAATAATAATTGCCCTACTACACATTGCTTGTACTTCCTGCATAATATGCGTAGAAAGTAATACAGTTTTTTCCTTCCCCATTCTTTTTATCAATTCGCGGATCTCAATTATCTGGTTGGGATCAAGTCCGCTGGTTGGTTCATCCAGAATCAATACTTCGGGGTCATGAAGCATGGCTTGTGCAAGGCCTACCCTTTGCTTATAACCCTTGGAAAGAGTTCCTATTTTTTTATGAGATTCCTTACTTAAGCCGGTGAGAGATATAATATCTTCTATCCTTGCTGAAGCATGCTGTAGTTTATGTATGCCTGCATTGAAGCCAAGATATTCCCTAACATACATGTCATAGTACAATGGATTAGCTTCAGGTAAATAACCTACTCTTTTACGAACTTCCATTGGGTCTTGTTGTACGTCGAATCCGCAAACAATAGCAGTACCTGAAGTAGACGGTAAATAACCCGTAATCATCTTCATAGTAGTAGATTTACCTGCTCCGTTTGGTCCAAGAAAACCTACTATCTCCCCTTTTCTCAGTTCAAAAGAAATATTATCTACAGCCCTTTGTATTCCATAAACTTTAGTAAGTGCCGATACAAAAATTGACATGCAGCAAATCTACTGATTTGGAAGGGCATAAAAAAACCCCGAAAAACGGGGTTTCATATAGATAAATGAATTAGTTTATTTTGTTTGGCGAGCACCGTAAAAGTTACATATAGTTTTAGTAGTATCTACTACTATATTTCCATGAATATGATCTTCCTGATCGTAGATATTCAATCTGCCGGAGCTGTTGTCTAAAGTAACCAGCACATGCCTGTTAAGATGGTTGCTGCTATAATCAGGTATAATAATATTTGCGCCATTGATCGTGCCATGCAATGTATCACTTGTCCATGTGGTATCTGTTCTGTGACTATACATTATAACTCCCATGCTCAAAGGCGGTTGTTCAAAATAAATTACAGCAGTGTCAAAAATAGCAGGTGTTTGATCACATTGTGTATTACCAACGTACATTCCGACAAATTTTGCGCTGCTTAACTGAGAACAATCTGCACCTTCATAGCCAGCAGGACAACTGCAATAGCCGTCTATACAGGCGCCCCCATTCTTACACTTCAGGTCTGCGCAAGTATCAACCGTGCAGGCTGAATATAAAACCATAGCTGAAATAGCGAAAAAAGCTAACGTAGACAGCAGTGTTATTTTCCAAAACTTCATGCTTATCAATTAATATTTACGTCTAAAATACAAAAAATCTTCACGTTATAAAGAAAATCCGGTTTTTTTTAAGGTTAAAATGCATCCCAGCCCTGGGCTTGTATAGGGTGTTTATTGCCTTGATTGGTTACCAATACTGCTCCTTCTGACTTTTCAGTCATATAGCCGATAACTGTTATTTTGGTATTTTTTATCAATTTTTCATAGTCTTCCTGCTTCACAGTAAACAATAATTCATAATCTTCTCCCCCACTGAGTGCACATGTAACAGGGGCTATATTAAACTCTAAAGCCATCTCTTTTGTTTCTGCATGTATGGGTATTTTATCTTCATACAACACACAACCTGTTTCACTTTGCTTACAAATATGTAATATCTCGGAGCTTAGGCCATCACTAATATCTATCATAGATGTAGGTTGGATATTATTTTGCTGCAACCAATTCACTATATCAATACGTGCTTCCGGTTTTAAAAACCTGCCTGTTATATAGGCTTTGTTCTGGAGGTCGGGTTGTACCGCCGGATTTTCGAGAAATATTCTTTTTTCTCTTTCCAGCAATTGCAAACCTGCATATGCACCTCCCAAATCACCCGATACACAAATAAGGTCGTTAGTTTTCGCACCATTACGGGTAACAAATTTATCCGGTGTTACCTCACCAATTGCAGTAACACTAATTATAAACCCTTTATTAGAACTGCAAGTATCGCCGCCAATAAGGTCAATGTTATAATGTTCACAGGCTGCATATACTCCTTCATAAAATTCTTCCAATGCTTCAACAGAAAGTCGGTTAGACAAGCCCAGACTAATAGTAATTTGTGTAGGTGTGGCCATCATTGCATATATATCAGATAGATTTACCACAACTGCCTTGTAGCCCAAATGCTTAAGCGGTGTGTACATAAGATCAAAATGCACACCCTCTATCAGCATATCTGTTGTTATAACTATTTGCTTACCAAAACTATCTATTACCGCAGCATCGTCTCCTACACTTACAATAGTGCCCGCTTGCGTTGTTTCATTATTTCTTGTCAGGTGATCTATTAATCCAAACTCTCCCAATGATGTTATCTCTGTTCTTTCTTCAGACATTACTGTTACTTATTTTTTGTTTCTGTTTTTTGTATCAATTGCAGCATTTCTTCGTGTATATGGCCATTAGTTGCCAATGTTTCTTTATCAAAAACACTATAAGGCTTACCTATAAAGTTGGTGATTCGTCCGCCTGCTTCCTGCACTATCAAATATCCTGCTGCAATGTCCCAGGAGCTGAGATTATATTCCCAAAAACCGTCGAACCTGCCACATGCTACCCAACACAGGTCTATTGCTGCAGAACCCAGGCGCCTGACAGGTAACCCTTCTAAAACAAATTGCTCGAATACTTTTATGGGATGCTGCGCATCGTAAGCCCATTTATAAGGAAAGCCGGTAACGAGACAGGCTTTTTGAAAATCAGTTTTTTTAGATACTGCAATAGGCTTATCGTTCAACGTAGCGCCCTTTCCTTTTTCAGCGAAGAACAATTCATTCATCATAGGATTATATACCGCACCAAACAATAAATCATCATGATACTTCACTGCTATACTCACGCAACAAATAGGAATAGAATGTGCGAAGTTCACTGTACCATCTATAGGGTCAATGATCCATAGATAAGGAGAATCTTTTTTCAGTTCTCCCACTTCTTCACTAATAATACCATGCGATGGAAAATATTTTTTTATTACTTCAATGATCCTGGTTTCTGATAGTTTATCTACCTCTGTAACCAAATTATTGATACCATCCTTACTCTCCACTTTAAATTCTCCCTCAAAATAAGATTGAATGATCTTACCTGCTTCTAATGTAGCTTCGTATAATACTTTCTTCAGATCAGGCATCATTATAATTTTAACTCCTTTCCAAGATAATAATCTATCACCTTTAATTTAAAAATGAGGTCGTATTTAGCACTCAGCAAGTTGAATGCAGCTGAATACATGGCATTTTGTGTTACCAGATAATCTACTGTACTGGTCAAACCCAGGTCGTATCTTTTTTTGGCAAAATCCAGTGCCCTGTCAGCAGCCTGAGATGCACGCAATGCTGCATAATACTTTTGAATAGAATTCATAGCGTCATTATACGACTTATACACATTTTGTTTGAGTGTAAGTTCTGCCTGGTATTCATTCAATTCCTGTGTAGCGTAATTGTAGCGCGCTTGTCTTAATGCGTATTGCGATTGCCAGCCATTGAAAAAAGGCACAGATAATGTAAGTGCAAATATTTGTCTGAAGTTATTACTCAATTGATTGCCTAATGGCACTGTACTATATTGGGGACTGTAAACCGGTGAAAAAACAGTATCATACAAATGACTGGCACTATTGTAAACCACACCTGATGGCTGCGAACCTGCAATTGTATATCCGTTTATTTGCTGATAGCTGCTTGCCCAGTTGCTCTGCAATTGTGCACCAAAACTTAGTTGTGGCAATAATGTTCCAACAGCCGAATTAATACCTTTTTTTGCTGCTACTACCCTTAGCTCGGCCGCCTTTATAGTGCCAAAATGTTTATGCGCCTCCTGGTAAACCTGTTCAGGAGTGGTGCTATATATACTCATTTGGTCCTCCACCTTCACATCGGGAGCTATTACTTCAAGAGGTGTTGCAAATTCAAGATTCAACAATGCTTTCAGGTCTAAAATAGAAGAGGTGTAATTTGCGATCGCCGTTATCAGGTTAGCACTGTCTGTTGCTAACTGAGATTCAAGTTGAGCTACATTTAATTCGGGTAAACGTCCGGCATCAAAAAAACTTTTAGTTTGATCGTATTGCGCTTTTGACAGCTCTACTTGTTTCTCACTCACATTCACTTGTTCTTTTGCCTGGAGCGCGCGCAAATACCCTGTTGCCACATTAAGAGATACATCATTTTTTAGCTGATCCAAATCTGCTTCAGATGCCTGCATAGTGTATTTGTTTCGGGCAATAGTATTGCGTTGCTGAAACCAACCAAATAATAATACATTGGTGCTAACATTAACACCAAGGGAGCTATAATCAGCATTTACAAACTGGTTGCTGGTGGGATCAACTGAACGGCCATAGCTTTTACCATAAGATGTAGAACCATTCAAACTGGGTAATTGCGCTAACTGGCTTTGCAATAAAGTAAATTTTGACAAGCGCGCATTCAATACATCTTGCTGTATAGAAATATTATGTTCAAGGGCATATTGTACACACCGCTGCAATGTCCATTGGCTATTTTCCTGTGCCCGGGCGAACAAAATATTTGTAAATAAAAAGATGATGAGTAAGTATAAGGAACGCATGAAGCAAAAATAACAGAAACTAAGATAGCCCGGCAATATTTCACAGGCTATCTGATTTTTATTATAAGGTAATCGAATTTAACGTTCCTTTCGCATTCAAACTGCCAGTTTTACTGCCCGCCTGCAGTAAAGGCAAGATATTGCTGGTAACCACCAAATTGTACCATGAGTTGATAACCGGCTTTGCTTAAACCCAGCTTACCGGCATTGCCAAAACCTATACAAGGCACTACCCAACCGGAACCTAATAAGACGTTCCAAATGCGCTGACTTTCCTGCATAGGCAGTTTTACATTATTAGGAGTAAATATCTCGCTTTCGAGGCTCATAGCGCTTTTGTGCGCATTGTTATAAAGGGAATGCAGAACAAGGTCGCATAACCGTTTATCCTGCTCGCTATGATCTTGTGTGCGTGATGAGGGGGATGCTTTTTCCGGGCTCATTTTCTTTTCGGTTCTTTCTTTCTTCTGTTTCATAATCACCGGCGTTTTAATAGCCTCTGCCTATATAGTCCAAAAAGTATGCCTCCTTTATAAAACGATATAATACAAGCTGATAGCATTATTTTCACTTGTTATATAGATGAAAAAAGTATGTAATTGAGACTCTATTCCCCATATCTTATTTTTGCTTAAATCATCAACCATGCAAAGGATCCCAACACTGCTACATAAACTGCACGAACTGGCTGCCAACAGGGAAAAAAATACAGAAATAGAAATTGATCTGATGCTGGATTATACCCGCGTGCTATATGCAGATCTATTGGAATGGCGCAAAACGTTGGCATTTAAAATTCCGGTAATGAACGAACCAACATTAGCAGAAATGGCTGATGTGTTGACGGAAGAACAAAAAGAATTATCTAAATCTGAAAAAGATATTCGAAATAATATTGGTATTAATGATAAATTCTTATTTACAGCAGACCTATTTAACAATGACGCAAAAGAATATGAAGCCACACTGGACGAAATAAATAATTCAGATAATTATCAGCAAGTTTATAATTGGCTACAAAACAGGTTTGATCAGAAAGAGAATACTACCGCAGAATTATTTTACGGTGTGCTCAGCAGTTTCTTTTCTTCGAGATAATTAAGGATAGCAATTGTAGCCCCTGCTTTGCTTATAACATATTGCTTTGCGGCATTGCACATCTTCTCATATGCAATTTTATCATTTTCTAATCGGCTTATTAGCAATAAATAATCAGAAGGTTTTTCAAAAGTAATCGCCCCACCCGCCTGTATCAATTCACCTGCTTCTATAAATTGGTGGAATATCGGTCCGAAAAAACATGGAACACCATATACAGCTGCTTCCAATACATTATGCACACCTTCTTTGTCAAAACCACCGCCGATCCATGCCATATTGCCAAACCAGTATAATTGCATCAACAAGCCAATCTTATCAACGATCAACATCCTCTTATGTGTATCTTCTTTCCATGCCGACCATCGTATAGTTTCGCCAGCATATAACTTCTCTATAGCTTCAATATGTGCTTCATCCACCTCATGCGGCACAAGGATCATTTTCCAATGTGATGGCAATTGTGAATATACTCTCTGTAAAAAAACTTCGTCAGCTCTCCACGTGCTTCCTGCAATAAATATTTTCCCCTCTTTGCAAAATGAGGTTGCAATAGGTAATTCCTGTCGCTCTATAGATGCTTCTAATACCCTATCGAATCTTGTATCGCCATTTACGATCACATTTTTATAGCCTATGTTTTGCAATAAAGTTTTTGACACCTCATCCTGAACAAAGATGGCTTTAAAGCAGCTCAGCATTTTTCTGTGCAATTCACCATAGAATTTAAAAAAAAGTTGGTCTTTTCTAAATCTTGCTGATATAAGTATAGCCGGGATGTGTAGCCGGGCAATGTTTGTTAAATAATAATACCATAGTTCATACTTTACAAACACACAAAGTTTAGGCTGTAAAATATCGAGGAATTGTTTTGCATTTTTACTACTATCTAATGGCAGATAAAATACATGATCGGCACCCTCATAATGTTTTCTAACTTCATAACCTGAAGGCGAAAAAAAGGTAAGAACAATAACATAAGAGGGATATTGTTTCTTGATACTTTCTAAAACAGGCCTACCCTGTTCAAATTCTCCCAGAGAAGCACAATGCATCCATATACAAGGACGCATTTCATTTTTTAGTGTATTCTCTATCTTAAGAAATAAACCCCTTCTGCCTTGTATGAAAAGTTTTGCCTTTTGATTATATAACGATGCTATATGCAGTGTCCCTGCATATAATTTTACTGTCAGCCAATAGATCGCTGAAAGAAGCATTATTGAAAGATGTATTCTTCTGATTTACGCTTGAATATAGTGATATACCAGGTACCGCGAATACCCATTAACAGGTCTAAACGGGATTGATTGTCAGGCTTCATCAGGTCAAATTGATAATCTCTTCTGCCTTGTGTAAAACCTGCAGCAATATCTAAACCAATACTAAAATTAAGTAAGCCGTCTTTTCCAAAATAAGCATACCCGGCATATCCTTCTATAAACATACCATTTGTGAGCCTGTCATATCCTTTTACATAATCACCTCTTATTTGAGGTACAGAATTCTGATCGGTAGTTATTTTTATTTTGTGTTGCATAAAGCCAACAGTACCCATCACTAAAATTCCATTATCCTTATTAGAGGCATTTGTATTAAATATTTTCCCCGCTGAAACTCCTATCAGGTAGCCCCTCTCCAGTGTTTTTATATTAGTCCTGTCACCGTCCTCATTAACCAT
>Ga0206886_1153_pt1 | contig 13427 bp, 7 predicted proteins | sample Alteio_BWOrgHeat_92_FD_152952 | JGI IMG/M metagenome (GOLD analysis project Ga0206886, IMG submission 152952) | Enriched cells from forest soil in Barre Woods Harvard Forest LTER site, Petersham, Massachusetts, United States - Alteio_BWOrgHeat_Nextera2 ... | reverse complement strand
TTTTTCCGTTCAATTTAAGCGTTATCGTATTGTTGAAGGGATTCAGGATCGTCGAAATCTCTTTCAACCCAAATTTTTGCCATTGGCCAATTGGAAATATGAGCGTGTCAAAATTAAGCGTGTCGTCGTCAAAATGATAGGTTCCCGCCGAGGTAATTCGCGCCGACGGCCCCGTAATGAGAAGATTGGGCAGGCGCAAATACCCATGTGCAATTTGCAAATCACTTTCCGCGGCATTGATGTCAAAATCTCCCAGCGGCACGCTCGTGTCCGCAAACATCCGCGATAATCGACCAAAAAGCTGCAGTTGCCCAAGTTCTGCATTGTGGATGCGCGCGTGCCCCGCCGCCACAAAGGAATCCGGCTGGTTTAGCAACAGGCGGCCACTCAAGACCAGGTCGAGCAGTCCCTTTTGCGAGCCATTTGCCAAAAGAGAGCCCGTGGCCTTGCTGGTCGACACTGAAGAGGGCTGCGAGGGTGGCACAGGTACCTGCGGACTCGTTGTTGAAGTCACGGGTACTGGGCTCTTATTCGCGCCGAACTGATTGATTACGTCGAAGAAATCTCCGCGCTGCGCATTTTGCAAAGTGGCCGCGAATTTAAGTTCACCATCACTGGCTGTTGTGGATGTCACTTGCGCGGCCGCGTTTACCGCTCCACCCGCAATCCGAAAATCCAAATGGGAAACGTCGGTAAAGAAACGTGGCGTTGCCGTATAATCGTCATAAACTGCAGCATCAACTTTGGCCGTGTCCAGTGGCACCGCATAAGCGTGAAAGTAACCAGGCAATTCCGCATGCACTTTGGTCGCCACGATGTCGGGCTTGTCGTCATCCGCCAGTCGGATGCGTTGGTCCACGTGCACAACCGGTGCTATCGCGCTTTCCAGCGGTCGCAAAATGTCCGCCACATCGCTCCCGCCTAAACTCGCCAATGCGGCGAGCGGCATTACCCCGTCGAAAATATAATGCTGCTCAAAGGTTCGGTCATAAGGAGGCAGCATCAGCCAAAACATGGTTCCCGTCAGTTGCCCGCCTCCCGTGGCGTGGGCCGCTAAATCGTAAACCGTCACAAATTCGCGATGCAGGGCCACCCGCAGGGAAAGTTCGTCTATCGACACCCCACGCACCTTCGCCCCCGCGATCGCGGCATAAATCAGCAACGGATCCGCCGACGTTTGCCGATCCCAATTACTGGAATATTCGACATCCCCCCGCGGCCAGTGCCCCCCGGGCACAACAGTCTGCCAAAGCGGGTACCACCACGGCAGCTGGCCAAGATAAGGGTCGAGCACGCGCGGCTCGATATTTCCTCGCGCATGCAGCTTAAAGTCATGTGACCGCAGATTTTCCCAATAGGTGCCTTCGGCTTGCCATGACTTATTTGTCAGGATCGCCTTTTGAATATCAATAATATCTCCGTTGTCGGTGCGGCTAAATTGACCGTGCGCACTCAGTGTGGTTAGATCAAACAAATCAAAATGCGCCCCTTCGGTTTTCACCACAAAATCAAAATTTTTGAATTTTTGATCCGGAGAAAATTCCACCACTCCATCCACTCGCGGAGCTTGGTCTAATTTTAACGAATTCAACCCTGGCGGTATCGGCTGCTCCGCCGCCGCAAAAATGGTTTGGTAATTCGCCTTTAGGCTGACTGCCAGTTTATCGCCCCGCAGCCCCACTGTGCCTGCCTTCTCGTCAAAAGCCGCTTGGCCAGCCAAAGTTACCCACTCCTGCCCTTGAGTGGCGATTGTGTTGAACGAAAAATTGGGCCATTGGCGCAAATCCAATTTCACACCCACGCTATGACTCACGAAATCATCAATTTTTACCGGTGCAGCCACAACCGAAACTTCGACTGGCATGCCTCCTAATATTTCCGCAGGCCTGCCTGCCGGGTGAATTTTTGCCCAGATCGAGTTGGCCGAAAATGACATCCCTGCATGATCATCCGCTTTCGGCTGCGTATAATCTACGGACTCCGTCCAAACCACCATTGGGCCGTCCGCCTGCAACCCCTTTCCATTCAACAAGGCAGCGGCCCGAACCTGCTCGCGTCCAATCGTCCATCCGGTTGCCGGCAGTTTGATTCCGTCGTGCTCCAGGGTGATTTGGATTTTCGTCAAATCAGGATTTTCTCCGTCAAAATCGATCCGCAAATAAGGGTTCTGCACGGTTTCAAAACGCGGTTGCAGGCTGACCATTGCTTGGGCCCACTGCCGGTAATCCGCCGCCAGCAACGGCGTTGTCGTCGGCCGGGCCGGAGCCGTCGTCGTTGGTGCCATGGCTCGCAATGCTGTCATGACCGATGGCGGCAGCAAAAACGTCCCCTGCGCAATAATCTGTGCGTTGAACACCTGCGCGTGAAAATTATCGAGCCGCCACCAATTATTACCTTCGCTGATGACGGCGGTATCCAGATTGTTAATAAACAATTCCCGCAAGCCCGTTGGCGAAGTTTCCGGAGGACAATAAAACTTCGCCCCTGTCAGCCGCATTTCACTAAATGCCAGTTGGTGTCCCCACAGCAAAGTAATCCACTCAGGATCCACGTGGAGATATTTGGCTTCGACCACCGGCTCCGTCGTGCCAAACAAAAACACCTGCGGATCGCGGAACAGCAGGCCACCGGTCAGGCTGACCTCCAGGCTGCTAAACCGCACACTCAACCCCTGGTCTTGCAACCGCGCCTCCAGCGCCCGCTCCACATATTCAGGCAATGGGAGATGTTTCTGCGTCGACAACACGATCAAGGCAAAAGCCTGCAAGCCCAGCAATGCCACCAGCGCCAAATTTAGCATGAGCCGCACCAGCCGGAACCACCAAGGCGGCCGGCCGCGAACACGGGCACTCCTCTTTGGCTCAGGGTCAGGCACGGGAATTTGTCAATCGGGAGTCAGAAGTTTTCAGCTGATGCGTACTCAAAATAATCCACTCTCATCGGCAATGCCTACGGCGCCGTCGCTGCCGGGGCTACTGGAGCCGGAGAAACAGGAGCGGTGCTGGCTGGTGCCGCTGGCTCCGGAGTGGCTGGTGTCGGCGTAGCTGAAGTATCCGCCGGGGCGATCGCGGGTGGACGAGTGTCAATCGGTTGAGTTGCCTCTTGCAAAACCTTGGCCGTCTCCGCTGGCTGATTCAGTTCATGCGTCAACCCCCTTAGGTCACCGATGATATCCTGCGGAAGCACAAAAACCGCCGTCGGCAGCGGATCACTCGTGCCGCCAATTTGCCGCGAAGGCGTCAACGCTCCCGAGAAATAAAAAGTCAGCGTCAGGTTTTGCCCCGCGTCTTTACCCACCGCAGGCAGGAGCACCCCAACCTCCAGGCGATAGACCCAGGGCACCGGGGTAGTCGCTCCACCGGTCGAATCAACCGTTGTCTCATAAGGTTCCGCAAATGAAAGCGCGTGATTGGGCAATGGCAGATAACTATCCACCCGAAATTGCTTTGCCGATTCGCCCAAATGGATGATGGCCTCGCGCTCGCCTTCCGTTTTGTCTTTGAGCAATTGGTCCCAATTGGTTTTCTGCGGATCCAGCGTGTAGTTATCCAGCACTTCCCCCTCGGGTTGCGTTGCGCTTAGGCGAGTGAGTTTAAAGGACACCACTTGAGTTCCTTCAGGCTGTGCTTCCAAAACCCGGTTGCGGTATTCCAAAGCATTGGTCGAGAAATGCGGTATCGCATCAATCTCATACACCGAAAGCGACCCTTCGACATTGGCGTAATAACGCGTCGTGTCCTTGTCGACGAGCGTTCCAAAATTGATGGTGATCGCCTTGTCCGCCTGCAGCTTGACCTTCCACCGTGGTGCATCCAGGCCAAAGTGGTGCAGGTCATCCGGCCCGGCCGCATCACTGGTAAAACTGGTGGCGGAAAGTCCACTCAGGCTGTCCAGCAGACCTTTCACTTGATCAGAATCCGCCGTAATCGGCACCGTTGCACCCGACGCATCTTTCAAAATTTGCCAGGGGCTCGTCCCGGTTTCCAATTTTTGCAAACGCAGCTCCCCGCCAGCAGAATCAACCAGCGTAATCGTCGATACTTTGTCCCCTGCAAAATTAAGAAACTGCCGCTCGCGCAGCACCTGCTGGGCGTTCAAAAGCGTCTTGAACGGCTCCTGCGCCGCGTTCACTGTGAAAATCGTTGGGCTGCTATCAAGTTTTGCGTAGCGCTCCTCGGGGGCACTCGGCACATGGTCACCCAGCAGCAACGTTTGGGTCGACTCGCCTTTAAGATCAATGCGCATAAACGGACTGTCTAGGCCCGTATGCGCACCCGCCGCGTCAGTCGGACTTAAAAAATCTACCGCGTTCAAGTTGTCCAACTGTCCAACCACCTGGTCGACTAGTCCAGTATCCGCTGGGCTTACCACCGGAGTGTCAAGTCGCCATTGGTCGCCATCTTTGACCAGCGTCACCCGCTGCGGGATGTCCTGCGTCGCCGCGGGCCCCGCCGCGGGCAAGGTGCGCACGGACAACCCTTGAATGTCAAAAATCGGCAGCGAAAAAATTCGGTTGTCGCGCAAGTCCTTGAGTGGTGTAACCAGGCGGGCCAACGATTCCGGATCCACGGCGCTGATCAGGCGGTCCGCCTTGTTCATGAGGTAGATGCTATTGCCATTCGGCGTATGGCCGCCAATTTCCAGCGTTACCGTTTTCGATTTTCCTGACTGCAGCGTCACTTCCAATTCAGGGTTCTCCAATCCGTAGCTACTCAGCGACTCTCCGCTTTTGGCCAGATCATCCGCTGAAAATGGGGTGGGGGCTTCGATTAACTGTAAATCCGTAATCATCGGGTTGATCGCATAATCATTCGCCGGCCAATCCACCGGCTTGACGATGCGCCAATTGCCAATCCGGTCGCGCACCAACTCCCGAATTTCATGGGAAACCTTGTTTTCAATGATGACGTGGTCCGGATCAAAATCCCGCGGCACCGGCCCCGCCGGTGTCGGCATCCGTTCTACCGGTTGCTCCAGCCGCCAAAGAATAAAAAAGACCGCGAGATTGGCCAGCAGCAGGACGATGGTAAGTTTGAAGCGCATGGCGCAGACCGTTGAAAGATTGGGTAAAAAAAGAAAAAACGCGAGCGTTTGCCTAGGTGCGGTTGCGGACAAAAAAGACGCCTACCCCTAGCAACGCCAGCGCCGCGGGGAGCATCGCCAGACGCCAGGACAGGCCCATATATTCCTCATCCGAAATATGAAGCTTCTCTTGGTTCGGCATCTTCGGTTCGATCATCAACATGTTTTGGCGGTTGGTCAGGTAATTAACGCAGTTCAGGATAAGGTAGGGATTGCCCAAATCGCCGAAGCGCTTGTTGGCGATGAAGTCGGCGTTTCCAAACACCAGCAGCTTGCCCCCATCCAGGTGTAGTCCGTCCGTCGTTCGTGGTTCCGCCAAAACCGCCACCGAAAGCGGCCCCGTCTGGTCCGTCCGCACATCATATTTCAAGCTGGCCCCATGGTAGTCCTTGATCGCGAAGGACTGCTCGGAAGTGGCCAGAATTTCATGCAGTTGGCGCCGCTCATCGGTCGGTGCCGCCGGATCAATCTGCACTGGTCGCGTAAACGGCCCGAGCAGTACTTTCATCTGTCCCATAATTAGCAGCTTGGTCAATTCATGCTCGCGCTTGGGGTCACGACCCGGATCAACCAATATGTCGTGGCTCGAGGTTACACTATTGGGGTCTCTTTCGTCGATCCAGCTGTCTTCACACCGCAAGCCCCACTCGCCAAACAAACTTTCTAGGCCGGATTTCTCACCCGTCTCCAGAAACACCATCAGTCGCCCATTTCGCTCGTTCAAGTAATGGCGCAGCTTTTCCACCTCATCCGGCAAAAACGGGGTCGACGCCACAAAGTTCGTCGCGGAGATCGCGTTCGTCGCAATCACCACCAACTTCGCATCTGCTGGAATTTCTTTGGTCGTGGATAAGTCAATCGTCTTGAGCGTAAAGTTTCGCATCCGCAGCGTTAGCGAAAGATCGGAAAGCCCCACATCCACATTATCACTGTCCAGGGCCATCTCGCCATGCCCCTTCGTGAAGTAAATTACGTCCGGCTTGTCATTCAGCACATCAAGTATGGCGGAGGTGATCGCGTTTTCGCCCCTAAATCCCTTCGCCGCCTGCGCGGGCCCGTCATCCTTTCGTGTGGTGTCGTAAAGGTCAGCCATCGTCAAGGCCTGCCCGCGCTTGTCGTGTACAACCATGATCTGCGTGACCGGCGTGTACCCCAGCGCAGTCAGTTTGGTGACCCGGTCGACATCCTTGGCCAAGTCCACCTCTTCGATTTTTAGCGGGACCGGGATTTTCTGCGCCTCATATTCGTACTCCTGCATCAACGTGCGCAATTGCTCCAGTACTATTCGCTTGTTCTCGTCCGTTTGATCCGGCGGCAGAATCAGGCTGATGACGACCGGCGCATCCTCCGGCTTGCTTGGGATTTTTTTTAGATAGGAAAGCGTCTCCGGCCCCAGTGAATACCGGTGGTTCCCCGTCAAGTCCTCCCGCATGAAGTGCCGCGCCGCCAAAAAATTCAGGCCAATTACCAACATCAGGCTCAGCACAATCTGCACGGTTCGATTGCAGCCTCTCACCCAGCGGGCAAAGCGAAATTCTTCAAGGCGGGAAAACACGGCAGGCAAAAGTTAAAGGTTGTTTGGTTCGCTTGGTCGGAAATCCTCATGCGGTCGCGCGGGACTCCACCACCAGCGTCGTCAACCCCAGCACCAGCAGGGTGTTGCTGGCGTAGAGAAAAAATGGCCGCGTGTCCACCACCCCCCGGCTGAAATCCTCCAAATGCTTAAACGGTGTCAAATAATCCACCGCTGGCTGGATGTGGGCCAGCCAGCTCGTCTGCAGCGTCAGGTTCGGCAGCAATTGCGGGCTAATGATGAGCACAAACAACATGCTGAAGGTTAGCATTCCGGCCACGAGCGTGTTGCGCGTCAGGCTGCTCGCAAAAATCCCGATGGCAATGTACAGCAATCCGCTGAACGCCACAAAAAGAAACCCGCCAATCAGCGGAGCCTTGTCCACCAGCGGCGAATCCGTCCCGCCCACGTGCAAATAAAATTGCGCAATGAATGGAAAGAGCAGGGTCAGCCCCCACAGCGCGAGGTAGAAAAAGTAAGCAGCAAAGAATTTCGCCAGCACGATTTCGAGCGTCGTCGCCGGCGTGGTCAATAATGCCTCGAGCGTGCCGTGGCGGCGTTCCTCCGCCAGGCTTTTCATCGTCAGCAACGGCACCACAAAGAACACGGGAATCCAGAAAATCTGGAAATACTGGGTCGATGGTGGATCCGCGCGCATTTCCGAGTTGAATGAGTGCAACACCACGAAATAAAACAAACCCATCAAGAGCAGAAACAACACCGCCGCACTATACGTTGCCACCGATACGGCGAGCATCCGCAGTTCATGCCACAACAAAAGGGGAAAATGGCGCATGGGTAAAAATTAGGCTTTGGGGGTGCGCCGCGGCGGGCTGGCCTCGTCGCCTTGCTTGGTCGCCGCCAGAAAAATTTGTTCAAGCCCTGGCTCAACGTGGGCAAACTCCCTCACCCGCCAGAGCCCGCTGCGCATGATGACCGAGAGTAACTTTTCGCCAATGTCCGGCTCATTGGCCGGCCCATCCAGGCCTACTTCCACAAAGCCGTCCGCATCCGGAGTCGAGCACGCCGCAATCCGCAGCCCCGCATTAACCTCCGGCAGAATCTGTTCAAACGCCGCCACATCGCCATGCAATCGCAGGCGCCATTCCGTGCGCGACATCAATTCCCGTCGCAAACTCGCTGACGTGCCGGATGCCACCAGGCGGCCTTGGTTGATGATCATGACCCGGTCGCAACACGCCTCAATCTCCGCCAAAATATGGCTCGAGATCAACACCGTCTGTCCGCTTTCCCGCAGCGACTCAATCAATCGGCGAATTTGCTGAATCTGGTGTGGATCAAGGCCAATCGTCGGCTCATCCATTAAGATAACCTCGGGTTCCGCCAAAATCGCATCCGCAATGCCCACCCGCTGCCGGTAGCCCTTGGAAAGCGTCCCGATCAATTTGCGGCTGGTCTTGTGCTGCAGCCCACACATCTCCATCGCCTCATCCACCCGCACCTTCACCTTGCTGCGCGGCAGTTCTTTCAACCGAGCCCGAAACCGCAGGTATTCAATCACCCGCATGTCTTCCGGCAACGGGTTTTGCTCCGGCATAAAACCCAGCCGGCGTTTCACTTCGTCCGGATTCGACGCCACCGGTACTCCCGCGACATACGCCCGGCCCGAGGTCGCAGACAATAGTCCCGAAAAAATTCGCATCGTCGTGCTCTTCCCCGCGCCGTTGGGCCCCAGGAATCCGACAATCTCGCCGCGAGCGACTGTAAAGTTGAGGTTTTCAATCGCCCGCACTGTCCCATACTCCTTGGTCAGGGCGATGGCTTGCAAACTCGGCGTTGCCGCCTTGGCTGCTGCAACTGAAGGCGCGCCGACCTTATCTCCACTTGCAATGGAGCCGGGCTGGGTACTGGCGTCACTGGCAGGCATAGGAACGAACATGCAGTCTCACGCGGGCGGCAAAAGGATACGGGTTGGGCTTGGTTGGACACGCAGATTCGCCCCTGGTTCAGGACCAAATTCCACGCATCCGGCAAAAGTAACTCTATTATATACCCTCAAATGGGAAGGCAATGCCGGAAGGTGCGGCTCCCATGCCCGGCCGAAGCCAAATTTCACCCTCAGCCCTTCGCCCGCTGCCGCTCATTTCTCCGCCACGCTTCTTCCAATCCCCGCAAAAGCAGGTGCGGGTCAAACTCGATTTCCTTGGCCCAATCCTGCGGCAGTTGCCCGGCATTGCCGCCCGTAACCACGATCCGCACTGCCCCTTCGCCTCTCAGGCGCAATTCGCCCAGCACCCGGTCCAGGATCGCCCGAATCATCCCCCCAAATCCCGTCGCACACCCAATTTTCATCGCTTCGATCGTGCTGCTCCCAATGTTCACTGAAACCTGCAAATCGCCGGGATCAAGCTCCGGCAACAAGGCCGTTTGTTCGTGCAGGGAACGAGTCAACATCGTCAGCCCCGGCGCAATTACGCCACCCATATAAGCCCCTTGTCGGTTGATCACGTCAAACGTCACCGCCGTGCCCAAATCAATCGCCACGGCCGGAGTGCCATAATAGGCCAGCACTCCCAAGGCCAGCGCCAGCCGATCCTGCCCAATTTGCTCCGGTCGTGGGTATTCAATCGGCAGCCCCAGCGATGCACAGCGATCCCAGGTCAGGTGAAAAAGCGGCCAGCCCGTCCCGAGCAAAAGTGGTTGCACCAATGCCGTCGCCTTCGGCACCACCGAGCAAAACGCGATGCCCTCTGGCGCATATGGGCCGTTTTTCAGTTCTTCCAAATAACGCGCCAGTCCCGCTTTCGGATCCGTCACCTGGGGCGTCGGCACCGCCACCTCCCACAATACGTGCCCCTCTCGCACCACGCCGATATGGGTGCGGGTATTTCCAACATCAACACAAAGGACATTCATGGAGCGTTCGCAAAGCCTATCATTGGCCAAACCAATCCGAATGTAAAATGCTTCTTAACTGCCATATCCCCCCAGCGAAACATCCCCCGATGGCAGCGTCCGCCGGGATCCGTCCGGTAGTGTCAACTTCAGCGCCCCCGAACTATCTATGCCCGCCGCTCGGCCTTTCACCTGTCCTTCCGGCAGAGAAATGCTGATCTCGCGCCCACGCAAAATATCGAAGCGCGCCCACAGCTCATCAAACACCGCCTCGCTGCGCCCGGCCACAAAATCTCCAAATGCTTTCGCCCCCGTCAGCGCCACATCCGCCGCCACTGCGTTTATAGGCAATGCGCGCCCCTGATTAACTTGCTGCAAAGTGCCGGCCACCTTCGCCGCCGCCGTTACCCCCGCTCCCGCCCCGGGCCACTTTGCTGGATCGCCGTTGACGTTGAGCCCCAGTCCGCAAATCAAATCCCTCATCAGGTCGACATCGATGCGCGCCTCCGTCAGCAAACCCGCGAGTTTGCGTCCGTCATGCACCAGATCGTTCGGCCACTTCACGCCCACTGGCAGGCGGTATTTTTCGTTTAACATCCGGCACAAACAGAGTGCCATCCATAAAGTGAATTTCGGCATCCGCGCCGGCGGCAATCGTGGTTGAAATGCAAAACTCAAATACAGCCCGCCCGCTTCCGCACTATGCCAGGCTCGCCCCAAGCGCCCCCGGCCCGCCGTCTGCCGACCGGCGAAAATCACAAATGGCGTGCGCGCTCCCGATGCCAGCCGCCGTTCAGCCTCCAGATTGGTGCTGTCAATTTCAGGCAGGAAAATAACTTCCATTCCAATCGGCGCTTTACCCGTATGGTGCAGCCGCATGTATGCCGCCAGTACCGCCGGATGCAAAACGGTCGGCTCCTTGCTCAATCGGTAGCCGCGTCCCCGCACCGCCTCGCATGCTAAACCCTCGGCCTGCAATTTTTGTAACCGCGCCCAAATGCTCACGCGCGAAACACCCAGCCGGTGCGCCAATTCCTCGCCGGAAACAAATCCGTGGTCGCCGGCATCCAGCAAAGCGGTCAACAGCGTCGTCGTGTCGGGCATGGAATAAAAATCATCGTCGCAAACAGTCACCAAACGCAAAACGTTTTATTGCCTGTTCTCTTGGGCCATCAGGCGCGCCCGAATCTGCCCCACCGCCCACTGCGCATGCTCCGCCACCACCGGGTCGGCCTCACCGGCCGCCACCTCCAACACCGCCAAGTCCTCCCTCGTGCCCACATTGCCCAGCACAATCGCCGCGTTGCGTTTCAGTCGCGGCAGTTTCAATCGCGCCATCGGCGTCCCCTGCGTATTCGTGCGAAAATCCTCCTCCGTCCATGCCAGCATCACCCCAAGGTCCGGATACTCCCTCGCCCGCAAAGCTTCCTCCCGCGTTTCTTCTGCCCATTTATTCCACGGGCACACATCCAGGCAATCGTCACAGCCAAATAACCGGTTGCCCACCGCCACCCGATACTCCTCCGGGATCGGCCCCTGGTGTTCAATGAGTAAATACGCTAGGCATCGCCGCGCATCCAACTGGTACGGCGCGGTAATCGCCCGCGTCGGGCACACGTCCATGCACGCCGTGCAGGTTCCACACCGGTCGTGGTGCGGCTCATCCGCGGGCAGATTCAGCGTTGTCACCACCACCCCGAGCAATAGCCACGTTCCCTTCTTGGGGTGGATGAGTAGCGTGTTTTTTCCCTGCCAGCCCAATCCCGCCTGCGCCGCCAAGGGCTTTTCCAAAATCGGCCCCGTGTCCACATACGCCCGCGCTTCACCACCATGCTCCCGCAAAACCTCGGCCAACTTCCGCAGCCGCTTGAGCATGACGTTGTGGTAATCCCGCCCCAGCGCATATTTCGCCACGCGATACCGGCGCGGCGGCTCGGCCTGGTAATAATTCATGCCGACAAAGATCAGGCTGCGCGCCAACGGCTCCCCTTCCGGCGCTGCCAGCAATCTTTCCGGCGCGAGCCTCCGATCATTATTCCGCTCCATCCAGGTCATGTTGCCGTGCTGCCCCTCCGCAATCCACCGCTCAAAATACTCCCGTCGCAACGGCGCCTCCACTGCCGCCACCCCAAACGCCTCAAACCCGAGGCGCTTCACCTCCTCGCGGAGAAGTTCCTTGATCTCACTATTCGAAAGCGCAGCCATGCAAAGGGTAACTAAATTGATCGGGCTTCAAATGTATTGGGTAAAGGCAGCAAACACAATCTACCATCCTTGCCGCCATGAATTATCGCCCCCGCTCCCTTTGCTTGCGCCTCACAGTCATCCGCTCAAGCAACTTTAGCCTGTGCTGAGTAATAGTCCTCCTTTGCCGCGATAGTTTCCTGCTGTTCAACTCGTTCATTTTAAGCGAAACTACCACCTCGCTCAATTATGCTCGCCGCTTTGGATAATTCTCCCGCGCCCAATGGCCTCACCCAATCGCTGACGGACCATCTGCACGAGGCCGGGCAGTTCGCCCGCGAACTTCAAAGCGCGCACCTCGGCACCATTTTGGGGTTTCTCCTCGCCCTGCTGGTGGTCGGCCGCCTGATGATCGAGAAACGCAACCCCAGCAACGTCTTCGCCTGGGGCCTCGTTATTCTCTTTGTCCCCTGGCTCGGCGTTCCTTTGTATTTTCTTTTTGGTGGCCGCAAAATTCGCCGCCTCGTTCGCGCCAAGCTTGAGATCAACGCCATCGCCGCCCATGTCGCCGCCGGAGCAAACCTCACTTCCTCCTCCGCCGTTCCCACCCCCACCGAGCGCCATGCGCTGGAATTATCCCGCCGCTCCCCTGGAAATTCTTTCGAACTCATTGGCGACGGCGTCGCCGCCTATAATGCCCTCCGCGACCAAATCGCCCGCGCCGAGCACTCCATTTACCTCCAAACATTTATTCTTGGGCGCGACGACCCCGGCCGCCAAATCATCGCTGACCTCGCCGCCCGCGCTCGCGCTGGCGTCGAAGTAAAATTACTCCTCGACGCCCTCGGCAGCCTGGGCGCGTGTGGCCGTTTCGTTGAACCCGTGCGCAAAGCCGGTGGCCAGGTCGCGCGCTTCATGCCCGTCTTGCCGATCCAAACCAAAAGCTCCGCCAATCTGCGCAACCACCGCAAATTCGCCGTCTTCGACCGTAACCACGCCATCATCGGCGGCCAAAATATTGATCACCGCTTTATCGATTCGCACGACGGCCCGGGTCTCTTCCTCGACTTCAGCGCCCACATCGCCGGCCCCGTCGTCGCCGCCCTCAATCAAAGTTTTGTCGGCGACTGGTGCTTCGCCGCGGGCTGCTCCCCGCGCGATTTTTGCGATCTCCTCTCCTACGTGCCCCCCGCCGTCGGCTCCGAGGAAATCGAAGTCCTCGACAGCGGCCCGGACGCCGAGGACGATCCCCTCTGGGAACAAATTCTCGTCATGGTGCAAAAGTGCCAGCGCGAGCTGACCATCGTCACGCCTTACTTCGTCCCCGACGAGGTCTTGTTCCGCTCCCTCATTATTCAGGCCCACCTCGGTCGCCGCGTGCGCCTGATCTTGCCCGAGAACTCCAACCATTTAATTACCGATTTCGCCCGCCACTACTACTTGCGCACCTTGCACGACGCTGGCGTCGAAGTCCTGCTCTACTCTCCCAAAATGATCCACGCCAAGCTCATGATCGCCGATGGCGAGATCGCCCTCATCGGCTCCGCCAATATGGATCTCCGCAGCCTCTTCGTGAATTTTGAAATCGGTGTCTTCCTCCACTCACCTCCCGCCATCCGCGAGTTATCCGCCTGGGCCGACCGCCTCCTGCCCGATTGCGTGACGTATATTGATTCCGGCCACGCCGGCGCCGGCGCCAACCGCCGCATCATGGAAGACTTTGCCCATTTAT
>Ga0206886_1151_pt1 | contig 13467 bp, 14 predicted proteins | sample Alteio_BWOrgHeat_92_FD_152952 | JGI IMG/M metagenome (GOLD analysis project Ga0206886, IMG submission 152952) | Enriched cells from forest soil in Barre Woods Harvard Forest LTER site, Petersham, Massachusetts, United States - Alteio_BWOrgHeat_Nextera2 ... | reverse complement strand
ATTTTTAGTATTGCAATGGGGTTTTTAGAAACCGCTGTAGTTATATACCTGCGCAAACTGTATTATCCTCATGGTTTTTCCTTTCCGCTGGCACCTGTGCACCAGGATATATCTATTACGGAATTGTACAGAGAGGCTGCTACTATTATCATGCTCATCACAACAGGTATGCTTGCCGGGAGGAATAAAGCAGAACGATTCGGCTATTTTTTATACTCGTTTGCTGTGTGGGATGTATTTTATTATGTTTTCCTGAAGATATTTATCAACTGGCCTGAATCGCTGATGACATGGGATATACTTTTTTTATTACCATTGCCCTGGGTAGGCCCAGTGCTAACGCCGGTGATACTGGCTGCCACCATGGCATTATTTGCAGTGACCATTGTACATTATACCAATAAGCAGGTGCCTGTGTCTATGAAACGGGTAGAGCGCATATTATTATGGTCGGGAGCTATTATTGCTATTATCTCTTTTATGCAGGACTATGTAGCGCATAAGGGAATAACACTCTGGAAAAATATAACTACACCATCACGGTCGTTGTTTATGGAACTGGTAGATTATGTACCTGTGTGGTTTGACTGGCCACTGTTTTTATTTGCAGAAGGACTAATACTGGCAGCTTATGTGATATACGTAAGAAGGCTGAGAAAAACGTCAAATCAGCCCTTATAATTAAAATAATTAATTCTTAAAAATTTCATAATGTTTGCTAATGTTCTTCTTTAACCCCTGAGTAGGATTAATTTTGACCTGCAAATACTCACTTGAATAAGAGCAAAAACATATGGATGTTTTTTTTGGTGCCGATATTAGCGCTCGGCTTGTTTTGGCATCCTGTTTATAATCCACCCTTATCCAATAAAAGCATTACCACCTTATCTCAAAGATATTGTGTAGCCAAGACGACGCACACTGTATTTGAAGACAAAATAAAAGTACGTTACCGCTCAACAGAATGCAGATACGATCCTTTTATTGTTTACGATAAACCCGCAAAAGAGATACTTTCCGATAAGGCGGTTGTATTTTATAAGGCGTTCCTTTTTGACAATAATGCCTGTTCTTCTTTTTATCTCAGGGGACCTCCCTGCGCGCTTGCGTAAAGCAGTGTTAGCTACTATTATTTAAAGCAGGATAATAAACACCCTCATAATTTTATGCGGGTGATGCAGCATATGCCACGATACATTTTTAATACACCTGCTTATTGATATACAATTCATAAATACAATCATTAAAATGAAAAAAAGTAATTATGTCGCGGTATTATTAATAATACTTGCAACAACGATATATTCCTGCAGCAGTAAAAGCGGGACTGATTCAAGCGCTACACCGCAACAGGTGATAGACCAGCTGAATAACACCTCAAGGGCCAATGATACCATGAGGACAGCCTTAGATGCTTATAAACTGCAGGTAGACCAGTTGAAAACCCAGGTGGCAAATCTTGATACGGCAGTTACCTTAAAAGAAGCCAGTATCAGCAAGCTGACAAAAGAGGCTGCGAAGTATAAGAAAAACAGCAGGAAATATGCAGCAGCACTTAAAAAAGCAAAGAAAGAAATTGCGAACCTGAAAGAGGATAATAAAAATTATCTTGTAAGAATAGATCAACTGGAGAATGATAAGAGAGTGGTTTTGCAAAAAAGAGATTCTATAATGAATGAATATTTTTCTTTAAAGCACCTGGCGTCTGTATTGGATATATCTAATATGCGCCTGGCTACTTTGAACCTGAAACATCATGGTAAAAAAGAGAAAAAAACAGTGAAGGCGAGAAAAACGAAAATAATGCGTGTAACTTTTGACATAGATGAGAACAGGGTTGCGGACAACGGTACTAAAAAATTATACATTGTAATAATAGGGCCTGACGGCAATACCCTTGCCAATAATATGGGATCGGGAAGTATAACGGATAATAATGGAAGGAGTATGCAATATAGTGTGGAGAAAGATGTGGATCTGCATAAGAACGAACGAATAAAAGATGTAACAACAGACTGGCGCCAAAACGACGGTGTAGTGTATAAAAGAGGCGCTTATACTATTGAAGTATATAATGACGGGTATGAAGTGGGGAATGGCAAAGTGTATTTGAATTGATCCGGGTACTGATTCATAAAAACGCAAGGCTTTATAGGCCTTGCGCTTTTATTTTGAAAACTATAATTTTTATTTTCTGAGCAATCCACGTAATGATATATTCCCTCCGCCCATAATAAGCAGGCATGATAAAGCACCGAAAATTTCAAAGATCTCTGCCATGTCCTTATGGGTGTGGCCACCATACAGCATTGTAGCTGCTGCAACTATCATATTAATGATCATTATAGCTGCTGCAGGGCGAACAAGAAGCCCCAGCATTAATAATATGCCGCCAAAGAACTCGGCAGACATAGCCATGAAACCCCAAAACACCGGTTGCCAGTGAATACCGAAATGACCCATATTGGCACCCAGCTTTTCCCATGTACTAACACCTCCCAATAATTTGGGTAAGCCATGTATACAAGCAAAGCCGAACCCAATGCCTAAGCGAAGGAAGAATAAGCCCCAATCCGTTTTGTCTAATCCTTTTGCCATAAATATGTGTGTTGATGTAGTTTAATAAAATTAAGATGCAAAGTCTGAATATTCAAATAGTATAGTGCTGTTTCAAATCAAAATAATTAGCTTTATTGGAAAGATCATTCTATGAAAAGATACACATTATTTATTGCTGCTCTGTTATTAATAGCTGTTGCGCTGGACAGTTGTAAAAGCCATCCGCCTATGAGCAGCGGCCAGAAACACTATTCAGGAAAAAGAAATAGTTAGCTTTTGGATGCTTGTTTGTTGAGAAAACGAATAAGCCGGATAGAAAACAAATTGTTATACTGCACTGGCCCGCCAATGGGTATGCGTTGTGCATCGCGTATGGTAACCAATGAATACTGGTAACGACCCTCTATGAACCACCAATTATAAAACTGGTAACAGAGCCCACCGATAATACAAATATCTGTTTTGCGGAAATAGAAAATGTTAGGGTCAATATTCATCCCCGGGTCGCTATAGATGCTTTCACTGAAATTGAGCAACTGCGCGTATGATGCGCCTGCTTCATAATGCAGCCTGCGATCTGTGAGTATATGCAATATAACGGGTACCTCTACATAATTCAATTTCAACCGATAATCAGATACATACGCTCCTAAAGCCGGAGAAGCGGTAGATGAAACCCCATGACTGCCTTTTTGAGTGTAATTAAATTCGATACTTGCTCCAAAATTGCTTGAAAGCCTTGTGTAGACCATAGCTCCCGCATTAAGTCCTACTTTATTGTATCCTGAATAGGTATCGCCATCTACCTGACTAAAATTAGCGCCGCAAACCAGGCCACCAAAAAAGCGATATGCTTCATTGCCCAGGTAAATGTCCTGCGTTGACTGTGCGTTTACTAACACAGGAGACATGTAGAACAGCAATAGCAATAATTTCTTCAGATACGGCATCTTACAAATTTACCAAAGAATACAACGTCAAACCTTAGACAATCCATATCTATTGTAGTTAATTTATTAGAAATGAAATTATATATTTATGTCTCTTACATAAGTGAAGTGAAAGCGTGCCTGCACTTTAACGTTTCACACTCATTCCATTAACACGCCTGCAACAATAAGCGGGGTAATTTTACACTCAAATATTGTAGATGCTAAAAAATATACAAATGAGGCAGGAGGGAATTATGGGACAATGGCGCATGTGGAAAAGCAGGAAGATGATGGGACAGATGTTACGTGCAGTATTGAAAGGCGAGTACAAAATGTCTTTACTTACAATCGTTATTATCATATTGGGGTTGGCCTATATCATTTCTCCGATAGACCTGATACCTGATCATTATTTTATCATAGGCTGGATAGATGATATTGTTGTACTGTTCCTCATGTTGAAAAGACTACAATTTGAAACGCGTCGTTACGTTATGTTCAAAGCAGCAGAAAGACGCAGGGGAAATTAGTTAATAAGGTTAATTAAGTTGAATAGTTGATTAAGCAATGGCTTCCTGAAACTAATATCCTATCTAATCGTTCAGCTTTTTTGAGAAAATTCTGCTGATGCCTATCCATATGAGGCATGCCAAAATAAGCAAGCCTAAATTGCCTATAGGTAACCAGTATGTAAAGAATGAATAGAGTCTTGCCTTCTCAGGATGAGCGGGTTTATAACAAACCTGCACATTGTCACCAACTTTATAGGTATGAAAAAAAGAACCCGGGTCGGTATCAGTTGTAGTATCGGTATTTCCTGCTTTATCATTAAACAATATTACAGGATAATTTGTAGCAGCAGCGGCATGGGGATGTATGCTGCTATCTATAAATGTTCCTATGCGAACAACAACACCATCACTAACAGCCAGAGGAACATACAAACAAAATTTTCCAAGAAAGTATATGCAAAATATTAGCAGGAAGGGTATAAATTTTCGCATACCTAAAATTTTACCTGCTTGGGTATGAACATACTTACATTGCCCCCGTTGCGTATTACATCGCGCACCAGTGTAGATGATATAGTAGAATACTGCGGTGAGCAGGTAAGGAATATGGTTTCTACTTCGTGCGCCAGCATGCGGTTCATATCTGCAATTGCTTTTTCGTATTCAAAATCGCTGACATAACGGATGCCACGCAGGATATAATGTGCACCTACTTTTTTGCAGCAGTCAACAGTGAGCCCTTCGTAACTGATAACCTCTATACGTTTTTCATTCTTAAAAATATCCTGTATCCAGCCGGTGCGCTGTTCGGGTGTGAACATGGGTTGTTTGCCGGAATTAATGCCCACCCCAATCACTAATTTATCGAATAATGAAACAGCGCGTTCTATCACGTCTACATGTCCCAGTGTCAGTGGGTCGAAAGTGCCGGGAAATAAACAGATACGTTGCATATATCAGGAAGCAGGTTGTTTAAAAAAAGTAAAAACAGTTGTTCCGTAATTTTTCATTCTTAAAAAGTGCGGATGCTGTTGATAATCGTTGCGTGGTGTATGTTCCAGCACAAAAATACCTTCGGGCTCCAGCATGTTTTTTTCAAATACCAGCATTGGCAGGTCGTCAATATTTTGCAATGCGTAGGGCGGCCCAGCAAAAATAAACCGATACAGCTCTTTGCTTTGCTTCATAAATTTAAACACATCTCCGCGAATAATGTGCATCTTATCTGCAATACCCAGGTCGCGGGTTGTTTTTTTTATGAATTCTATACTTTGCTGGTCACGCTCTATAATGGTAAGATGCGCTGCGCCCCGGGAGGCCAGTTCGTAGCTAATGCTGCCTGTGCCGCCAAATATATCGCAAGTGCTAATGCCTTCTATGTCCATCATATTTTGCAATACATTAAAGAGCCCTTCTTTTGCCAGATCGGTAGTTGGCCTTGCAGGAATACCGGAAGGAGGGCTAAATCTTCTGCCACTAAACTCGCCGCCTAAAATGCGCATGTATATAATTGTTGAAACAAAGAAATGGTATTTGCCCAGTCATTATTTGGCTGTTGTAATTGCGAAAAGTATTGCCCCAGGCGGCTTATTATTTCAGATTGCTCGTTGCTGGTAGCCGTGCATGTTATCTGTAATTCATCATCTGTAATGTTATATTGTTTACAAAGCAGCTTTATATGGTAGGCAATATCTTCTGCGGTTTGATAATTAAATGACTGGTGCCATTGAATAGTGCCATTATGATTTAATGTGGCAATTACCTGTTCTCCTGAAATGCAGCACTGTAATTGATACCCGCGTGTATCAATTGTATTCAACTGGTATGCAGCCAGTGGCAATACGGTTGTCTTTAGAAAATAGCTGAGCAATAATTTTTTTATAGCAGAGGGCCATGTATAAGTATAATACACATCGCTTTCCTTGTCATAATGATTAATTACAGTCTCTGTTGCCTCAATGAAATGAATTGTACTTAACCATTTCGTGGCCGCGATCTCATTGTATAATATGCCCGGTGTCAGCAAATATTTATCAGTAGCAATAAAAACTGTAGTTAGTTTTTGTATATCAGATAATAAGGGCTCTGTAAGAAAGCTATGTTCAAAAAAATCCGGCAGCCAGCTTTGTATTTGTTTTTTATAATCCGTGTGTTGCACGGTAAGCAAATTGCCCCGTTCATCAAAGCCGCCCAATACAAATGCTCTTGGTAAAAAAATACCTATAACACGCTTTACCTCATCAGCGATCTTGCTGTTATTACCTGCATAATATTCTTGTCTTTTGGCAGCCGTTCCAGTAGTTACATCAGTCATACGCGTAATGCACGCAATTATAGAATAAATTTGCGGACTTTTGAAAAATAGCGTGTGAAAGTTTCGGTTACCAGTAAAGACATTATTAAGCTGGCAGCGCCCATATCGCTGGCTATGCTTATACCGCAGATCAATTTTATTACTAATAATGCTTTTTTGGGCAGGTTTGGTGAAAGAGAGCTGGGTGTGAACGGCATTACAGGTATTTATTACCTCATATTATCTATGATCGGGTACGGGTTGAGCAGTGGTATGCAAATACAAATGTCCCGCAGGGCCGGAGAGCATGACACAGAAGGCTTATCTAAAATATTCTCCAATGGTATAGTATTGTCTGTAGGGCTGGCATTATCGCTTGTAATACTCACATTATTATTGGCCCCTCTCATTTTCGGTTACAGCCTGCACGATCCTGAGAACATAAGACTTAGCGTCAGCTATTTATATATAAGAAGCTGGGGGTTGCCCTTTTGGATGGCTACTCAATTGTTCAATGCGTTTTATATATCTATCGGCAGAAGCAGGTTAATTATCTGGGGAGCGCTTACCGCAACTGCAGCAAATATATTTTTCGATTACTGTTTAATATTCGGGCATTTTGGTTTTCCGCAATTAGGTTTAAAAGGCGCTGGTATTGCTTCTATTATTGCAGAATTCATTTATTTGGTCACGCTTGCAGGAATGTATTATTTCCGTAAACTGCATATAACCTACCAGTTGCATATCATTAAAAACTTTAGCCTGCAGTTGTGCAAACAGGCATTTATTGTGGCATCGCCGCTTATCGTTCAATTTCTTTTTAGTATAGGTGGCTGGCAAGTATTTTTTATTTTTATTGAGCACGAAGGGCAAAGAGAATTGGCTGCATCGCAGATATTGCGCAGTTTATTTGGTATTATTGGTTTAGGCACATGGGCACTGGCCTCTGCCTGCAATGCCATGGTGAGCAATATTATAGGGCAGGGCCGGCAAAAAGAGGTGATCAGCCTAATAATTAAAATTGCAAAACTTAGTTTATTGTATACGATCATCGTAGGCGGATTATTGTATTTCTTCTCACATGCCTTCCTTTCCTTATATACAAATGATGCAAGCATGGTAGCATTTGCAGAACCCAGTTTTTATATAATATTAGCGGCTTTGTTCATAATGGCGTTGGCAACTGTTATGTTTAATGGTGTAGTAGGCACAGGTAATACCGTAGTTAACCTGGTAATGGAAATAAGCAGCGTAGGTATTTATCTCATCTATTGCTATATTATTATTGAGCGCATGAGAAGCCCTTTATATATCTGCTGGATATCTGAAGGGGTATATTGGACGGCGCTTATCAGTTTTTCTTTTTTCTATTTGCGAAGCGGCAGATGGAGAGGGAAAGCGATATAGCTGTCAATGGCTCGATTAGGATCCGGAATTTGGAATTTGGAATTTGCAACCGTTATTTTGCCCGATGAAACATGCATATATTTTCCCGGGACAGGGAGCACAATTCTCTGGAATGGGAAAGAACCTGTACGAACAAAATACACTGGCTAAAGAATATTTTGAACAGGCTAATGAGATATTAGGTTTCCGCATTACGGATATTATGTTTGGCGGAACAGATGAAGAGTTGAAACAAACTAAAGTAACGCAACCCGCCGTTTTTTTACATTCAGTTATTTTATTTCTGACTACGCCCGATCTGCTGCCTGATGCGGTAGCGGGCCATTCACTGGGCGAATTCTCTGCATTGGTTGCAAATAAAGTATTAAGTTTTGAAGACGGGCTGCGTTTGGTGGCAAAGCGTGCAGCTGCTATGCAGCGTGCCTGCGAAATAAATCCTTCTACTATGGCGGCGATATTAGGACTGGATGATGCGGTGATAGAAAAAATTTGCGCCGAATTTACCGACGAAGTGGTGGTACCTGCAAACTATAATTCCCCTGGCCAGTTGGTAATAAGCGGTTCTATAAATGGTATACAACAGGCTTGCGAGAAAATGAAAGCTGCAGGTGCTAAACGTGCATTGGTATTGCAGGTAGGAGGTGCTTTTCATTCTCCGCTTATGGATCCTGCAAAAGAAGAATTGCAAGCGGCTATTGACAGCACGCATTTTGGTAACCCCACCTGCCCTGTGTATCAGAATGTAGATGCGAGCCCATATATAGAACCTGCATACATCAAACAAAATCTCATCAACCAGCTTACCTCACCTGTGCGCTGGACACAAACTGTACAAAAAATGGTAGCTAATGGTGTAACGGAATTTACTGAAGTAGGCCCGGGGTCTGTATTGCAGGGACTTGTGAAAAAGATACACAAAGAAGCGGTGACGAACGGGATTAATTAATTTAAAAAGCCCCGAAATGTTTCGGGGCTTTTACTAAATAGTTTATTCTAATCACCTCAGATCAACCAGCTCCACTCCGGGATGCGCTTTTGCATCATACGTGAAATACGTATCTGGGATATTTACATTAGGATTAAAGTTGTTGATATCGCATTGCACTTTACTGCCGTTCTTTTGCCAGATATTGCCGCCTTCAATAGTGGCAGTGCTTTTGTCTATGATCAATTCTACTTTAGTGAATTGCTTAGCGGTGCTCACAGGTACTAATTCTACCACATCACATTCTTTATTATTTATTTTTTTTGTGCCGGTATATTTGTATTTATATTCTTTATCGTAAAAATTGATCGTGAATAATTTTGCTGGAGATAAAGATTGTTCATCAGGATTGTAATTGCTGATCTGAGTTTCTTTAGCTTCTTTATTATAATTCCATACTGTTTTGGTATCACATATAATTTCCTGCCCGCCCAGTTCTACATGATATTTTTGTCCTTTCAGCGAAACAGTTCCTTTTTTTGTATCTGTTACTTTGCCTTTTACATCTGTAAGGCGAACGACAATATTGGCTTTAATGGATTTTGAATTGTTTAACTTTTTGGTCACGGCATCCAGCACTGCCTTTGCTTTGGGATCATTTTGCCCTTTGGCTGTAAACACAGCGCAGAGGCTTAATAAACATATACTCAGTAATCTTCTCATGCAATAATTTAATATAAATAAAGGGTGCAAAAATACAATTGTATTTGGACAATATTGTTAATAAAAGGTTTAATTAAGACTGCTTAAAAATTGTGCCAGCTCTGTCTCTGATTTGAATAATACATCGCGTGGTTTACTGCCAACAGCAGGGCCCACAATGCCCGCTGCTTCCAGTTGATCCATAATACGGCCTGCGCGATTGTAACCAAGATTAAAACGACGTTGCAGCATAGATGTAGAGCCTGATTGTGTTTGTACAACAGTGCGTGCGCAATCTTCAAATAATTTATCGCGATTCTTGGAATCGAAAGCTTTATTAGCTGTATCCTCGTCATCCATTTCGGGTTCGGGAAGCGGGTGCGCATGCGGATAGCCTTTTTGTTCACCTATAAAATCAACCACATGTTCCACTTCAGGTGTATCTACAAAAGCGCATTGTAAACGCAGTAATTCACTGCCGTGAGAAATAAGCATGTCGCCGCGTCCTACCAGTTGCTCGGCACCACCGGTATCTAATATGGTGCGCGAATCTACTTTGGCAGAAACTTTAAACGCGATACGTGCAGGGAAATTTGCTTTGATGGTTCCTGTTATTACATTTACAGATGGACGTTGTGTAGCGATGATCAGGTGTATACCTACAGCGCGTGCCAGCTGTGCCAGGCGTGCAATGGGCATTTCCACTTCTTTGCCTGCGGTCATTATCAGATCAGCAAACTCATCTATAACTAAAATAATGAAGGGCAAAAATTTATGGCCGTTCTCAGGATTCAGGCTGCGCTTAATGAATTTCTCATTATACTCTTTTATGTTCCTGGCACCTGCGTCTTTTAGCAATCCATACCTGTCATCCATCTCATCGCATAATGCACGCAAGGTGTAGATCACTTTTTTAATATCGGTGATGATCGCTTCTGCTTCATTAGGCAATTTGGCAAGAAAATGGTTTTCGATTTTACGATAAACAGACAGTTCTACTTTTTTCGGATCAACCATCACAAATTTTAATTGCGAAGGGTGCTTCTTATATAATAAGGATACCAGTATCGCATTAATACCAACTGATTTACCTTGTCCTGTTGCGCCGGCCATCAGCAAGTGTGGCATGGTGGCAAGGTCAACTATATAATTCTCATTATCAATTTTTTTGCCAAGCGCTATCGGCAAACTCATTTTACTGTTCACAAATTTTTCGCTCGCCAGTAATGCACGCATAGAAACTATTTGTTTGTTGGCATTGGGTACTTCTATACCTATGGTTCCTTTGCCGGGAATTGGCGCGATAATACGAATGCCCAGCGCAGCAAGGCTGAGCGCAATATCATCTTCGAGGTTCCTGATCTTTGAAATGCGTATACCTTCTGCAGGAACAATTTCATATAGCGTAACGGTGGGACCTACGGTAGCAGTTATATGTTGTATCTCTATTCCAAAACTGCTGAGTGTTTTTATGATCTGGTCTTTATTTCTCTCCAACTCCTGCCTGTCTACAGAAACAGTTTCTTGCGAGCGGTCTTCCAGCAGATCGAGCGTAGGAAATTTATAACTTCTAAGACTTTCTTCGGGTGCATAAGGTTCATTATCTCCTATAGATATATGCGCCCCGTGTTTGATCACGGTTTTTTCTTCTTTTAGTTTATTCACTTCAAAAGAAAGGTTGCCATCTGTTGCATCTTCAGTTATATCTTCATCAAGCGTTTCAATATCTGTCTCTTCAGCTATGGGAGCGGGTTCTGTAAAATTATCATTGATGGTTTTTTGCGGTTGCCTTTCGGTAATGCTCATGTCCCATTCTTTTTTCTCCGGTATCTCATCATGAGCAAGTATAGGTTCGATAGCGTTTTCTGTTAGTGTATTTGTAGCATCATCACTTGTAAACACAGGTGCAGGCGTCATAGCTGCTGCCATGCTTTGCGCTTTGCTTTTCATGCGGCGCAACAGTGGGGTGATGTCTAAAGCAAAAATGACAAAAACGAAAAAGCAGAGTATGGCAAACAATACCAATCCTGTTCCGGCTTGCCCTAAAAATCCATTTAGATAATTAATGGCAACATTACCCCATGCACCTCCGAAACTAAATGCAGCATGCGGCATAATATAGGCCAGCACAGGTGCAATGATGAGGAGCAATATGGATATCCAGCGCATATAGCGGAGCAGCGGTACTGCACGCTTGTTATATAACATATGTATACCTATGGCGGTAATGCCAAAGCCTATGGCCATGGCTGCTATGCCAACACTCCTGTATACAAGTATATGAGATAATGTTGCTCCCAAACGCCCGCCCCAGTTGGCAACAGGTGCCTGGCTGTGAAAGAGAAAATGAAACATGCCACCCATGTCAAAAACCTTGTCCTGGTCAGTTTGCCAGGTAAAGAAATAACTGGTGATTGCAAAGCATGTAAACACGCCCAGTAACAGGAAGAACAGGCCAAAACCCAGTCTCAGCTGGCGTTTCCGGTTCATTGTAGTTAACGGGTCAGTACTATTATCTTTTAAGGAAGAGGTCTTTTTTGTTTTCTTTTTACTATCTGCCATATTGTTCGGGGGCAACAAACAAATGTACAATTTGATAGAGCTATCTCATACACTATTTTGTCTTATTAAATAAAAATATCTGTTTTCGAAATCATGACAGAACGTGCATATACCGAAACAATAGAAAGAACAGATGTTTTTGAGTATAATTGCAGTAAATACAACAGAAAACTGACTTATTATAGGGTTTGATTTTTAAAATTTATTGAAATAAACATTGCAACTTTAAAATATTTCCGTATTTTCAACCGTTGAGATTTTGTATCTTTATAGCAGATACTATGCCCTGTGTAAAAGCCGGGCAAAAAACGAAACATCATTTATTTAGAAAACACCCTTAAGGTAAGAATATCATGATAAGGAAAAGCACCATTACCCGCGTAGGCTTGATGATTGCTCTGTCACTCACAGCCAAAACCCTGCAGGCGCAGGACATTCACTTTACACAGTTCAACGCTGCGCCACTCGTGTTAAACCCTGCATTCACCGGCGATTTTGACGGCCAGTGGCGTGCTGCAGGCATTTACCGTAATCAATGGGCCAGTGTAACAGCTCCCTATATTACTTACGGTGCCTCTTTCGATGCCCCGCTTGTTTATGACTTGAGCATAGACGATTACTTAGCCGGAGGTATACAGTTAACAAACGATAAAGCCGGAGACGGTAACCTGACTAATTTTTCAGCCCTTGCATCTGTTGCGTATCACAAATTTTTCGGTGTACAGGAACATAGCGTGAAAGCATTGTCTGTAGGCTTTCAGGGTGGGTACTCCGAGCAAAGCATAGATCTTTCCAAACTATATTTCGGTGATGAATTTTATAATGGTTCATTCAATTCAGGCACAGGTGTAGAAACACAGGGCCTCAATAACAGGGTGCATTATTTTACAGTAAATGCAGGTATTAGCTGGGCACAAATGACAAGCACTACGTTTGGTTATCAGTTGGGTGTGGGAGCTAATAATATCAACCAACCGATGAATGGATTCGAAAAAACACCCAACCAACAAAACAATGGGTTAGGTATGCGCTTCAATGGCCAAGCAGGGTTTATATTATATACCAGCGAAAAATTCAGTATTCGCCCGGGCGTATTATTCCAAAGCCAGGCTACGGCAACAGAGATCATCGGGGGTAGTGAATTTCATTACATAGTAAGTAATCCGGAAGTTCGTTCTTTTGCAACAGCGGTATTTTTAGGCTTATGGTACCGTACAGGCGATGCTGCAATGGTAGTTGTTGGGGGTGAGTACAAAAGCTTCCGGTTAGGTATTAGTTATGATTATAATACATCTGACCTGAATAAGGCATCAAATGGTAATGGGGGCTATGAGTTATCTATACGTTATATTATGCCAAGTCCGCTGGATTTTGCACATAAACTGGTATATCCTTGCTCACGTTTTTAATCATATTTGAAAGGGCGTTAAAAAAAATATAAGCGCCCCTTTCTTTTTTTAAAACCAATTTATACTTTTATATCCATTAACAACGCTCACGCACATGAGAAAAATTTGGCTGTTCCTAGTTCTTGCAACGGTTTTCGTAGCTATTCAACACAATGCAAACGCACAA
>Ga0206886_1150_pt1 | contig 13493 bp, 13 predicted proteins | sample Alteio_BWOrgHeat_92_FD_152952 | JGI IMG/M metagenome (GOLD analysis project Ga0206886, IMG submission 152952) | Enriched cells from forest soil in Barre Woods Harvard Forest LTER site, Petersham, Massachusetts, United States - Alteio_BWOrgHeat_Nextera2 ... | reverse complement strand
GGTCTTCTGCTCCAAGTCCTTGACGTCCGAGGGGGTGGCGATGACGACGAGGTCGGCGGACTGCATTAACTGGGCGTAGGTGGGGTCGGCGGATTGGGCGCGGGCGGGGAGAGCCAAAACGGCGGCGAGGGCGAGGAGGAGAAAGGAGGGGCGAAATTTCATAACGAAAAAAGGGGTGCCGATGGATGAGGGACGTGGAGTGAGGATGACAGGCGGCGCGACGACGGGACAGACATTTCGACGCGGGCGAAGTGGGCGGTGATTTTCCGCCTTTCCATGAACACCGGATATCGCTTAACGTTCCGGGCGATGCACTACCTCGACATCAGCCGGGCGGAGGCGTGGGCCTTGACGGCGCTGCTGCTGCTGGCGGTGTTTGGCTTTATCGCGATGAGTTAAGCCCCGAGGGCCGTCGGCAAGCGACGCCCCTACCCTTTACAGCGAGAACCAGCAAAAGCGTGGGGGCGGGCCCGCTTTCCTGAATTTGAAATCTGTTCTAGCGACCGCGGATGGGGGCCTGCTTTTGCGCGGCCTGCACAATCTTGATAAAGGACTTGGCCTCGAGAGAAGCGCCGCCGACCAAGCCGCCGTCGATATCGGGCTGGGCGAGGAGGGCTTCGGCGTTATCGGCCTTCATGGAGCCGCCGTAAAGGATGCGGACTTTCGCGCCGGCGGCGGAGCCGAGGTGGCCGTTGAGCAGGAGGCGGATGGCGCCCTGGGCTTCCTGCGCCATGGCGGGAGTGGCAGTCTTGCCGGTGCCAATGGCCCAGACGGGCTCGTACGCGATGACGAGACGATCCGCATGTGCGGCGGTGACGCCGACGAGGCCGCCATCGATCTGGCGTTTGATGACTTCGAGAGTTTTGCCGGATTCGCGCTCGGCGAGGAGCTCGCCCACGCAGAGGATGGGGCTGAGGTTGCCCTCGAGCGCGGCGATGACTTTTTTGTTAATAAATTCGTCGGACTCGGCGAAATACTGGCGGCGCTCGCTATGGCCGAGGATGACGTAGTTGACAAAGAGCGTGCGGAGCATGCCGGCGGAAATCTCGCCGGTGTAGGCGCCGGAGGCTTCGTGGTGCATGTTTTGCGCGCCGAGGCGGACGGTGGAGCCCTCGAGGGCGCGGGCGACGCTCTCCAAACAAGTGAAGGGCGGGCAGACGCAGACGGTGACGTCAGTCGTCTTGCCGACTTCGCCGACGAGCTCGCTGACCAAGTCCACGGCTTCGCTCGCGGTCTTGTTCATTTTCCAATTACCGGCGATGAGAAATTTGCGGACGCTTTTGGCCATGGGAGACTGGGTGAAAATTTAACGTATTATGGGTGGAGGGCCCGGCAGGGCGAGCAGGAAAATGGACGCGCGAGCGCGGGCTAAACGATGTCGAGGCAGGCGACACCGGGGAGGACCTGGCCCTCGAGAAATTCGAGGGAAGCGCCGCCGCCAGTGCTGATGAAGGAGACTTTGCCCGCTTGGCCGCTTTTCTTGACGGCTTTGACGGAGTCACCCCCGCCGATGATGGAGATGGCGCCGGTGTTGGCGGCGATGGCCGAGGCGACGGCGAAGGTGCCGGTGGAGCAGACCTTGATCTCGAAGACGCCCATGGGGCCGTTCCACAAAATGGTTTTGGCGCGCGCGATCTCGGCGCTGAAGAGGGCGATGGATTGCGGGCCGATGTCGACGCCTTCCCAGCCGTCGGGAATATTGCCCGCGACGGTTTGAGTCGCGCCGACCTGGGCGTTGGCGAAGTCGAGCTTGTCGGTGATCAAGGTGTCCACGGGCAGGAGCAGCTTGACGCCGCGAGCCTGGGCTTTTTTGAGGGCGGCCTCGGCGAGGTAAACTTTGTCGGGCTCGGTGAGGCTCTTGCCGACTTTTTTGCCGAGGGCGAGGCCGAAGGTGTAGGCCATGGCGCCGCCGATGATCATGGTGTCGGCCTTGTCGAGCAGGGTGTCGATGACCTTGATCTTGTCGGAGACTTTGGCGCCGCCGAGAATGACGCAGAACGGGCGGACGGGATCGGCGGTTTTGTCGCCGAGAAAGGCGAGCTCCTTTTGCATGAGGAGGCCGGCGACGCGGATGGGCAGGTGCACAGCGATGCCCGCCGTGGAGGCGTGGGCCCGGTGGGCGGAGCCGAAGGCGTCGTTAACAAAAACGTCGGCGAGGGCGGCGAGTTGTTTAGCGAAGGCGGGTTCGTTCTTTTCCTCTTCGGCGTGGAAGCGGACGTTTTCGAGGAGAAGGACCTGGCCGTTTTTTAATACCGAGACGGCGTGCTGCGCGGGCGCGCCGGTGCAATCTTCCGCAAAGGCGACAGTAGTACCGAGGTGTTTCTCCAAAATCGCGATGACGGGTTTGAGCGACTGCTTGGGGTCGACCTTGCCCTTGGGCCGACCGAGGTGGCTGGCGAGGATGACCTTGGCACCCTGGGCGACGAGGTGCTTGATGGTCGGCAGGGATTCGACGACGCGGGTGTCGTCGGAAACTTTGCCGTGCTCGTCGAAGGGCACGTTAAAATCCACGCGGACAAACACGCGCTGGCCGGAGAGGTTGACGTCGTTGACAGTTTTGGTGCGAGACATGAAGGGAGAGTCCGGTGGAAGAATTAACGGAATGAAGAAACCCGCGCGGGGCGAAAGGCCCAACGCAAAAACCTGGCGCGAACGGCGCGACTAAAGCAACTTGCCGAGTTTGGTGACGAGTTCGGCGCAGCGGCAGGAGTAGCCCCACTCGTTGTCGTACCAGCTCACGAGCTTGAAGAACTTGTCGTTGAGCTCGATGCCGGAACCGGCGTCGAAAATCGAGGAGTGCGCGTCGTGGATGAAGTCGGTCGAGGCCACTTCGTCCTCGGTGTAAGCGAGGATGCCCTTGAGGGGGCCGTGGAGGGAGGCTTCCTTCATCTTGGCGCAAATTTCCTTATACGACGTGCTCTTTTCCGTTTTCACGGTGAGGTCGACGACGGAGACGGTGGGCGTGGGGACGCGGAAGGACATGCCGGTGAGCTTGCCCTTGACCTCGGGGATGACGAGGCCGACGGCCTTGGCGGCACCGGTGGTCGAGGGGATGATGTTGATGGCGGCGCTGCGGCCACCCTTCCAATCCTTGCGCGAGGCACCATCCACGGTTTTTTGCGTGGCGGTGTAGCTGTGGATGGTGGTCATCAAGCCTTCGACGATGCCGAAATTGTCGAGCACGACCTTGGTAATGGGCGCGAGGCAGTTCGTCGTGCACGAGGCGTTGGAGACGATCTTGTCGTCCTTGGTCAGCGTGTGGTCGTTAACGCCGATGACGACGGTTTTGCAATCGCCTTTGGCGGGCGCGGAAATGATGACCTTTTTGGCGCCGGCGGTGAGGTGCGCGGCGGCCTTGTCGGCATCGGTGAAGAGGCCAGTGGACTCGATGACGATGTCCACGCCAAGAGCACCCCAGGGAAGCGCGGCGGGGCCTTCCTTAATGGCGAGGCTGTGGATCTTGTGGCCGTCCACAATGAGCGTGCCCTCGCCCTCGTTGGTGACTGTGCCGGGCCAGCGGCCCTGCGTGGAGTCATACTTGAGGAGATAGGCCAGATTGTCGGCCGGGACGAGGTCGTTGATGGCAACGACTTCGATGCCCTTGCCGAGATAGCCCTTCTCGGCGATGGCGCGAAAAACCAGGCGGCCGATGCGGCCGAACCCATTGATGCCTACTTTGAGTGACATAGCGGTGGAGGAGATGATGGTTAGGGCGGGCAAGCGCTTATGCAGCAGATTGCAGGCCGGAACTGGAAAAACAAACGCACCCAGCCCGGTTTGGCAAGCGACAAAAAAACCTTCCTGCGGAAATGGGCGGCGGGCGGCCGGGCTATTTGCCGTTCTTACCCGACAACGACTGATATGCCTGGGCGCGCCGAACCCGGTTGCGCTGGGAAACAAGCAGGAGCATAAAGGCCCCGGCCATCAACGCCCAACTGGAAGGCTCGGGGATTAAAAAGGCCGAGGGCGAGATGGCGATGTAGGAAGGATTATCGAACCTAACCTTAAGAGGACCACCGCTTAGATTATCCGATGAATCATATTTGAACACCTGGCCGAGATCGGTCATCACCGCGTAGAGGTTGCCCGCCTGGTCAAAGGCGAGACCGTTGGGGCTGGTGTTGTCGCCGGTGTCGATGGTCGCCAAATCCCCGCCGGAGGAATCGAATTTTTCGATGGTGTTGGGAGTCTGGTTGCTGACGTAGAGCTGGCCGGCCTGGTTGAAAGCGATGGTACCGGGAGTATACAGGTTCGCGTCGGCAAACTGGCCGAGGCTCGTCCCTGTCGAGCTGATAGCCCAAACGTTGCCGGTAAAATAATTGGCCACGTACAGGTTGCCGCCCGGGCCGAAGGCGAGGCCGGTGGGGCCATTCAAATACATGACATTCAAGGGAGCGGATGAATTGTCGAAGAACACACCCAGATCGGTGCCGGTGGGACTGAATTTTTCGATAGAGTTGCTGCCAAAGTTGGCGGCGTAGATATTGCCGCCAGTGTCGATGGCCAGGCCCATGGGGTTGCTCAAGCCGGTGCTGGCGAAGGTGGAGAGAAAAGTTCCATCCGCGGAAAATTCCTCGATATTGCCCTCGCCATTGGCGAGGTAAACATTTCCAGCCGGATCCGTGACGAGGCCATTAGCCGAGCCGACTTCGTTAGAGTCGAGCGAACCGATCCGATCTCCGGAAGTATCAAAGATGCCGACCGTGCTACTGACGGAGCTGGAAACGTAAATGGTTTGGGCGGGGGATGTACTGACGGCGGCAACGGCGAGCAAACCCAAGAGTAAAGGACGCGGCGAAGGAGCGAATTTCATGAGGAAATCAGGTTACGCAGGCGAGGGAAGAGCACGGCTCGGGCCAATGTTCGAGCGGAGGGAGGATAAATTGGCGGCTCGCTACTGGCAAGGGACAAACGAGGTGCTTTCCTAACGCCTCTTTAATTATAACCGAAACCATTATTTGAGCTGTACTAGACCATTAAAGTAATGCCGCAAGGCCACCCTATACCTCGACAGGCACCAGCTCCGCATCGACCCATTTGCCGTGTTCGCGGATGAGGTCCACCAGACGATCAACGGCTTCGTCTTCGGGGATGTTATACTTCACACATTCCTTGCCGACGTAGAGGTTGACCTTGGCGGGGGCGCCGCCGACGTAGCCGAAATCGGCGTCGGCCATTTCGCCCGGGCCATTGACGATGCAGCCCATGACAGCGATGGTGACGCCCTTGAGGTGGCCGGTGCGGCCCTTGATGCGCTGCGTGGTCGTCTGCAAATCGAAGAGTGTGCGGCCGCAACTGGGGCAGGCGACGAACTCCGTCTTGGTCGAGCGGGTGCGCGCGCCTTGCAGGATATTATAAGTGAGCATGACCGCCTTCTCAAAAGAAGGCTCGGTCTCGACGCTGAGGAAATCGCCCAGGCCATCGCACAATAAATTGCCGGCGACCATGGAAGCTTCGAGGAGGCGGGCGGTGAAAAAGTTTTCGGCGATGACGACCTGCTGCGCGGTGTGGCGAATCCAGAGCGGGGCGGCGAGACCGAGCTTGCCTGCTTCGCGCATGAGCGCGCGGTAACCGCCGACGGCGTGCGTGTGGGCTTCGGGGGCGGATTGCGTGAGGATCAGGCGGTCGTGGTGCGCATGGCGCGCGAGCGCGGGGCCAAATTCGCTGGCGAGGACGGCGCCCGTGGTGTCCACCGCCAAATAGCCACCGGTGCGGGCGGCGAATTTGAGCAAGGCGGAGGCCGAGGCAATATCCGCGGCGTCGCCTTTTTCAAACCGGCGCGCCCAGATGGTGGGCGTGGAAGCGACGGAGGCCGGCATGGTGTTGACGTCGAAGGAGCCGACCAAATCCACCACGAAAAACTTGATGGTCGGCGCGAGAATTTTTTGCAACGTGGCGAGCGAGGCGTGCTCGGACGAGCCATTGAGCGTGACGAGGAGGCCTTCGACCTTGGCGTCTTTATTGCGCGCGTGAGCCTTGAGCACGTCCTTCACGGTTTCCGCATGATCGGCCAGCGGGCGACCAGCGGGGATGATGACGCGCGGGGGCTGCTCGCGAGAGACTTCGCATTTCTCACTGAGGGTTATCGGCGTGACGGGTCGGCGCGTGTAGGCAAAGGGGTTGATCTGGTCGGGCGCTTCGTGCTCGGGCAAGTCTTTGCCGCGCTCCCAAATGGCGTGGGCGCGCTTGGCGAGATCCTGGCACACGGGGACTTCGTAAACCGAGTCCTCGGTGAGCGAGACGCGGATGGTGTCGCCCAAGCCGTCCATGAGAATGGTGCCGATGCCGATGGCGCTCTTGATGCGGGCGTCCTCGCCCTCGCCCGCCTCGGTGACGCCGAGGTGCAGGGGGTAGAACATGTTTTCCGCATTCATCTTCGCGACGGCGAGGCGGTAGGCCTCGATCATGACCTTGGGGTTGCTCGCCTTCATGGAGAGGACGATGTCGTGAAAGCCATGGCTTTGGCAGATGCGGATAAATTCGAGCGCGCTTTCGACCATGCCCATGGGTGAGTCGCCGTAGCGGTTCATCAAGCGATCGGACAGGGAGCCGTGGTTGGTGCCGATGCGCAAGGCGCGGCCCAGCTCCTTGGCGCGGAGCACGAGCGGGGAAAAGGCTTCGTGCAGGCGCTCCAACTCGGCCTCGTATTCATGATCCGAGTATTCCTTGACGGCGAATTTCTTTTTGTCGGCGTAGTTGCCCGGGTTGACGCGCACTTTTTCGACATGCTCGACAGCCTCCATCGCGGCGGAAGGCAGAAAGTGAATGTCGGCGACAAGCGGCAACTCGCCCCACCCCGCGGCGGTGACTTGGGCGCGGATGTCTTTGAGGGCGCGCGCGGCCTCTTTATTGGGCGCGGTGATGCGGACGATCTCGCAGCCGACCTCGGCGAGGGCGATCGTCTGGCGCACGGTGGCGGCGACATCCTGGGTGAGCGTGGTCGTCATGGACTGCACGCGGAGGGGATTGGCACCGCCGACGCCGACGACGCCGACCTTGACCTCGCGGGTGGGCCGGCGCACGGCGCGGAAGCGGGAGGCGCAATAGGGCGGCAGCGCGGCGGCATCAGGCTGGGAACCAGAGGGAGGGACAGACATGGCGAAAAGGTGTGGGTGCGCCCGGCTCCGAGTGCGGAAGGCCAAGGCGGTGGGGAAAAGGATGCCCCAACCAAGCATAGTGTAGTTTACCGGCCAAAAAATACACGCCGAAAATGGAGGGGTGCGGGGGGGAGGCGTTGGTTGGATAAGTTCAAGCGTCACTACGCGACGCGTTTGAATCCGATCATCAATACCGTGGGCTGAAGCCCACGGTTACTACCTCTTTTTACCATGTCTTCCAGAGCAGGGAGATATACAAGGGCGATTTGTATATCTTCCTTCGTTACAACTATTTGACGGACAACTGTTTCAACTGTCCTTCTTTTCTCTTCCGGGGTCATTTTAGGCCATTTCTCGTTAAGGCTCATACCGTCCGAAATGATCATTTGCGTGCTCATGCCTTCCACCGTGGCGGCAGCAATGAGCCCTTCGGTTTTGGGGATTTCTTCCTCAAGTTGTTCACGGCGGGTATCAAGTGGCGCGAACCGGGCCTTGAATTGGTCAGCGGTTAGACCGCTGGCATTGTAGAGCTTGTAGAGTTTTTCGCTCTCTTCTTTTACTTCACGAAGTTGCGACCGGAGGCTGTCGAGCAATGCCTTCTTTTCGGCAAGGTGATTGTTGGCTGATTCGACATAGGCCGTGGCCTTCTCTGGCGCAATCAAGTAGGCCGATAGGTGTTCTCGGAAGTGGTTATCCATTTCCACAATCGCGATTTTGTTCTTACACTTCCAACAGACATATTTCGGGGTGTTGGATTTGACATACATCTTTTCGCCGCATTCGCAGCGGATGAAGCCAGCAAAAGGATGCACCGGGCGCGGCCCCGGTTTCGATTCACGCGCGGTCCGACGGTTATCAAGGATGTCATTGCATTGTTGCCAAAGTTCCTTGCTAACAATCGGCTCGACTTGGGTAACCACCCATTCGTGCTCTGGCTTGCGGAGCATTTGCTTTTCGTCCGCACTCAAGCAGGTATGATTTGACCGATACTCGCCCTTGGCGGTGGTATCTTGGATAAGGTATTCGACGCCTCTGCGGGAAAAGGTCGCGCGCCTTCTATTGCGGTAGCCGCCTTCGTCTAGCAGCCTTGCGACTGTTCCCTTGCGCTTATGCTGAGCGAAAAGCTGATAAATTAGCTTCCGCACTGGGGCTTCCTCTGGGTGTGGCACAACTTTGTTAACCGCCTTATCGAATTTGTAGCCAAAGGCTGGACGGCCATTGAGGGGCTTGCCTGACTTAGCTCGGACTGCCATGGAAGCATTTATACGGTCGGTGATCTCCTCGCGCTCCCATTGGGCCATTGCCGCGATCATCGTGTAGAAAAGGCGGCCCGCAGGGGTGCTGGTATCAATGGATTCCTGTAGGGAAATAAGGTCGGCTTTGTATTTCTCAAAGAAGTCGGCGAAGTCCAAAAGCTCGCGGGTATTGCGGGCAAGGCGGGCGAGCTTGGAAAAGATGAGGGCTTGAATGTGGCCCTTCCGCACGTCCTCCATCATGCGTTTGGCCTGCGGGTGGTCGGCTACGCTTTTGCCGCTCACTCCCGAAAGATCATACAACTCTCGGACTATCCAACCGCGCGACTCGGCGTAGGCTCGGGCGCGAGTCTCATGGTGCTTGGGGCTATCACCCTGGGCTTGGTCTTCGGTACTGACGCGAATCCAGATACCGACCTCTTTTTTAGTTGCGGGGGCTTGGCGGAGCGTTTTCATGGCATTAGACAAGTAGGGTTAGCAACTCAACGCCTACTTGAATAGTTAGTCATCTGCTAACTTTCAAGCATATTTTTATGGCATCTAAATTTATACCAGAAAGCGCCCTTCCGTTTATCGCAAAGGAATGTCGCTTAAAAGCTGGAAAAACAAAAATAGAGATCGCGGCTGAATTGGGAGTCACCCGTCCGAGCATCCAACTAGCAGAGGAAAATCCAGAGCAACGCTTAGGCAGTTTGCGCAAACGAATAATAGAAACGTGCTCCGATTATACGGTAGAGGGGCCGTTTTACCGGCTGACGAAAAAGAAACGCTAATTGCTATATGTTACTTATTTACGAGGTCACCTTTAAGCTACCATTTTTACGAATTAACCTAACTGGCATTTCCAGGCAATCACCTTGAATTACATAGAGTTCACCACAATACCCCGGACCTCCACTCGTAAAATCAAATTTCACGCCATAGACCAATGACTTGAAAGCATCTACAGTTTCATCTTTCTCAAGTCCCCAACCCGCCTCCACCGCTGGGACCTTCATTATCTCCTTCCATTCCGTGTCAGATATTTGCATGGGGGTGTGTTTTTTCATAGCATCATTATGACATAGGCGCGATTCTTGCACAATGGACACGGCCATCATTTTATTGTATAACAAGAATCCATCTCACCGACTCGGTTATCACTTACTGGGGTATATGTGGCCAATAGCGACTATCATTAGTCTTTCTTAGGACTGGATTGGGTCGCCCGTTCTGCTTCCGTTATTAATCCGCCCAAATTCAAACTTAACGCACCCGCAATACGCAACATCGTCTCTAATGTTGGGTTGCGAATCTCTCGCTCGACATAGCTAATCATCTGATAGGACAGGCCCGCGCGTTCGGCAACACGGTTCATCGAAAGCTTTTGCCGTAACCTCTCTTCTTTGAACAGCTTAGCCACTTGGGAGCAAATGGCGTCGCGCGTCTTGTTGTTCATCCACGCGAGGCTAGGTGCATCCATGCTTGACAAGTATGCAACTATAGTTATGGGTAGGGCATGAAATTCCTACGTCGCCTTGGCCCCGACCCCCATGCAAATGGTCAGCGCACAGCCTGCCTAAGCGGCTGTCCCGATATTCTTGAATTGGACTCGGGAGACTTCGCGGTTATTGGCCGCGATATTACGGATGAAGCACGTGCGGGCTTGCCTCCTACGGTTGGGTGTGGGCCGGACGAACGCATCGTTTGGATTCCTCGGAAAACCCTCGTCTTAGCTAAACCGGATATTCCGGGCTGCGCCTGACTTTCGCAATGCCAGCACTCCGCGCTATACTGAACGGATGGCATTGTTAAGTTGGCTCATCGTTCATTGGCTAGACTTTCTCCAATCGGTCGGGATTATCGGCGGTCTTTATTATACTTCTCAATCATTGCATTCAGATGCCGAGGCACAACGCACAGCCAACTTATTCAAACTGACTGAACAACATCGCGATCTGTGGATGACACTGTTTACCACCCCAAAGCTCGCCCGTATTCTCGACAACAAGGTTGACCTCCGCCGCAATCCGCCAACCGATGATGAGGGCCGTTTTGTTAATATGATCATCCTGCACCTTAACTGCGCCTATTACGCAATTAAATCCGATGCTCTCACCAAACCAGAAGGTCTCGCCGCAGACGTGCGCAGCTTTTTCGCCCTCCCCATCCCGCAAGCGATCTGGGGACAGGCCAAGCGATTTTATGACTCGGAGTTCGTCGCGTTTATCGAGGCCCAATGGCAAGCATGATCCCAACGCGCAAAGGATTTTTGAATTGGGTGAATATATTTCGCTCCCGGCTTCAAGTCAGTCTGGAATTGTTGTTGCGCCATGTGAAATTGGACAGGGCCTTTTTGCCTTCCGCAACTTTTCGCTTGGAGAAACAATTTTTTGGTTTTCAGGCAAAGTAATTGATTATGACGAAATTAATGCCCGTGACCCATCGCTCGCCGGCCACCCTCTGCAAGTTGACTGGAACCGTTATATTGACGTTGATCCTCCTGGCTATTTCGTCAACCACTCGTGCGATCCTAATACGGGTCTGCGAGATAATCTTCGTCTCGTCGCGCTGAAGCCGATCAAGGTGGGAGATGAAATTCGATTCGACTATTCGACGGAAACTGGCGGACAGCGGTGGACGATGAATTGCCGCTGTGGCTCGAACAAATGTCGCGGAGTTATCGGAGATTTCGATTTGCTGGCTCCGACTCTGCAAAGGGAACTGCTGCGGCTTGAAATCGTGCAGCCTTACATTGTTCGTCGGTTAATCGAAAAATGCAGGACAGATGAACATTGAAGTGGCAAGCGGCATTCTTGCTTGGCTTGCGGTGACGTTGCAACTCGCGGGACATACAATATATGTGCGTTCCGTGCTGCGCTCAAGTATGCAGCCCAATACTGCGAGTTGGTTAATCTGGGCCTATGGCGGTGTACTGGAAGCTGCGTCTTATATTGCGATGAGCGGAGATTGGGTGAAGTGGCTATTGCCCATAGCATGCAATTTCGCCTGCGTAGTGACTTTTGCTCTATTGCTTGGGAAAGGCCGATTTGCGTGGTTAAGTTCCTGGGAATGGATTTGCCTTGGGATAGATATGATGGGGTTGATTGTCTGGTGGCATTGGCGCTCGGCAACTTGGGCGCATTTAGTGATGCAAATTGGAGTGCCAATTTCGTTTGTGCCGATTTTTCTTTCGGTTTGGCGCAATCCTGCAAACGAGCATCCGTTGCCATGGGTGATATGGAGTGCTGCTTATTTCCTTGGCACCGTGACAGTTGTTTTGCGGTGGCAAGAGTGGCCCGAGGTCGTCTTTTCGCTAAATAATCTGATATGTCATGCCTTAATCGGCGTGCTTTGCTTTCGCGCCGGTGCGAGAGCTACCATGTAATGTCCTCCTATGAAAAGGCTACCCATCGGACGGAACCCGGACTTGGATATGAACCTTTCGGTAATGCTGATTCTCGACAGGGACCGGGCGGCCAAGCTTTTGCAAACCAACGATAACGCAATGGATGGCCTCCTTGGCATTTGCCACTGCGTCTTCGTAAGTCCTGCCCCAGGTATGGCAACCGGGAAGGGTCGGAACGGTGACACCATAACCGCCCTCATCAAGCTGCTTCAATTTCACGGTGTAAACGTAGCATCTGTCCATGCACAGTAGTTAAGCACAATTCTCCAAGGAGGTCAATTTGTGCCGCAAAATTTGGCATGGTTAAATGGGGACGGAACTTTCTGTTCCTAAAACATACCTACCATGAACTGCAATCTCATGCTCCATTGCGGAGCGCGAGCCGTGGAACGCACCGCTCTCGACTTCGTTAACACTCCGGTCGCCACACCATCGTGGCAGCCGATCCCTCATCTTCGACTTGTTGAACAAGTCGAACTGGCCCTCACTGCCAGCCGTCTTCAAATCGTTAACCAAGCGCACTGTCTATCGCAAGACGGGCTACGCTACTTCGGCCTGATGCACATTCGCAACGGGCGAAACGAATCTGACTATGCCTGGGTGTTGGGCCTGCGCAACTCGCACGATAAAACCTTCCCAGCGGGCATCGTCGCTGGAACCCAGGTCTTTGTCTGCGACAATCTGGCCTTCGGCGGCGAAGTCAAATTTGCCCGCAAGCACACTCGTTTCATTCTGCGCGACCTGCCCTTTATCGCTGAACGTGCGGTTGCGAGGGTTTCAGAGAAGTGGCAGACACAAGAGCGTCGCATTGCCGCATATAAGGATCACGCCATGGATGACCGAGACGCGCATGATCTCGTCGTTCGCGCTCTCGACATCGGGGTTATTGGGTCGCGCACAGTGCTCCCGGTGTTAAGCCAGTGGCGCAAACCAGCACATGAGGCATTCGCACCGCGCACAGCCTGGAGTTTCTTCAACGCTTTCACTGAGACGTTGAAAGGGGATAGTCTGATGCTCCTGCCCAAGCGCACAGAGGCGCTCCATGGATTGTTTGATGGCCAAGTTGGCTTGTTGAATTCCAGCATAGCCGGAGTAAATTAGAAATTTTAGATGCAAGACCCGCCAGCCGTGGCGGGTCTTTTCTTGCCAAACTGCTTATGGAGATTTCTTCAATTCCGTCGCGATTTGTTCAAGAAATAGTTGGCTCTGCTTTTTGGATTCGTCGGTGTCAGGGTAAGCTGACCATAGTCCGCCGCCATAGTCCCGGAGAGCCGGGTCAGTTAAGGTTACGTTGCCAATTTTCATTCCGCCTCGCGCATATATTCCAATAATATTCTCCCTCGGCAATTTCACTTTTTCGTCAATAGTCCACGCAATATAGATATAGGTTTTTACGTCAACCTTCACTCCGTCGTCCGCTGCCGAAACAAGAATTCTGCATCTTCTTTCTGCCATCGGGCTTAAGAGTCCTCGAACATATTGAATAAATTGAGTAGCTAGTCCGCCGAAATCTTTGTTGGCAGTGTAAGCATATTTATTTTCAGCCATGACGTTGTGTATGGCTGACCAAACTCGGTCGTAGCTGGTCTTAAATTCGCTACTGAATACTTCAAAAAAAGCGTCGTCTTGATAGCTGTATTTGTCGAAGAGCGGGTCTTTTGGATTTTGAGTAACGAAATAATTATCGTATCTTTGCGCGATTCGCGACTTTTGTTCTTCGTAAACTGCGGGAATAAAAGTCTTAATTTGATTCCG
>Ga0206886_1149_pt1 | contig 13533 bp, 1 predicted proteins | sample Alteio_BWOrgHeat_92_FD_152952 | JGI IMG/M metagenome (GOLD analysis project Ga0206886, IMG submission 152952) | Enriched cells from forest soil in Barre Woods Harvard Forest LTER site, Petersham, Massachusetts, United States - Alteio_BWOrgHeat_Nextera2 ... | reverse complement strand
CAGCTTGAGCACACAAACGGCGCTGACGATTGGTTCTTCCTCGGCGCTTACGGGCGGCACATTGCTTAGCCTGCAGGCAACAGCCGTTTCCGCAACTTCGACCGGACAAGTGTTGAGCATCGCCGATGCTACGACGGGTACGGGCTATGGCATTTATACCGCGATGACCGGCACCGGTAATTCGGGTTATGGCATCTACGCGACCAACACGGGTACGGGGAATACCGGCTATGCGGGCTACTTCAAAAACGCGAGCGGTAGCGGATACGGAATCTATGCGCTCGAATCGACGACGACTGGCGCGGTAGACAATAGCGGAACCGGTAAAGGCGCCGCCATTTACGCAAATGAAGCTACAGGCGGCAATACGTCGGCTGCGATTTACGCCAACAACGTCGGAGGCGGCACTAATTACGGCATTTACGCGCGTGACGGCAGTTCCACCGGTACTGCAATACTGGGCTGGAATCCGAGCGGCGGCACCGCCATCCAGGGCCTAAGCCAGAACGGGGCCGGCATCGGCGTTTCCGGGCAAGCATCTACCGGAGTCGACGCGTCCGTGCTTGGCGTCAGCGGATATGTGAGCATTAACGATGCATCGAATGGCGCCTTCGGTTACGGTGTTAGCGGCCTTGCCGATGATTCAGGCGGCAATAATGTGATTTATGGCGTCTTGGGCACGGCCCGTACTTTCAACGACAGCCCCACCGCGTATGGCGTTTACGGTACGACAAGTGTTTTCGGCGGAAGCACGCCCACCACGTACGGTGTTTACGGCACCGACGCCCATGCCAATTACGGCGTCTATGGCATTGAGACCAAAGCCAGTGCCGGCGGCTATGGCGTTTACGGTACCGCGACCGGCGCTGCGAACACTGGTTATGCCGGATACTTCACCAACACATCGACCGGTGTTGTGAATTACGGGCTATATGCCAGCACATCCAGCACCACAGGATGGGCCGGATATTTCGACGGCAACGTCAACATCAACGGCAGCGCCGCCATCAGCGGCACCACGACACTTAATAATGTGAGCATCACCGGAACGTGCACAGGTTGCGTGGCGGGATCGAGCCAGATCAATCTCGGTTCGACGACCACGGCCAATCCGCAGATCAGCGGGTTCCCAACCAGCGGTCTCTACGCCACGACCAGCACAGCCATCGGTGTCGAGATCAACGGCATCAAGGATGAGCAGTGGGAAACGCTTTCCGGCGGCACCGATTATCTGGATATCACGCCGGGCAAGAGTGGCAGCAGTGTGAACACCAACATCGCGGTGCTCGGCAGTGCGAACGCCGGTCTTACAATTACGACCTCCGGCAATGGCGGAATTGCACTCTACACCAACACGTTTGCGGCGGTTGGCGCCACTTCGAATGGCAGCAGCAGTATAGCGATGGGGCCTAGTGCCGTTTCCTCAGGCATTGCCAGCATATCGTTGGGCAATATAACAACCGCATCCGGTACGGCCAGTGTGGCGATAGGCAATCAATCCATCTCCTCGGGCACCGCCAGTGTGGCGATGGGATCCGTTGCCAACGCTTCCGGCAACGTCAGCGCAGCTATTGGATTTGGCACTAAAGCCTCAGGCGATTACAGCGCGGCGATGGGAAATACCACGACGGCCTCGGGCGTACAAAGCATGGCGACGAACGATCATACTACCGCGGCGTCTTATGACGGTATCGCGATGGGCCGGTTCAACGCCTTGACCAGCGTGACGAGCGCAAAAGGCTGGATCACGACCGATCCGCTGTTTGAAATCGGCAATGGGGCGAGTGCCGGTTCTCCCGGCGACGCGGTGGTTGTCTATAAGGACGGCACCGTTGCTCTCGGCGGCACGACATCGGTTGCCGGAGCCGAACTCACCGTCAATGGCGCGAGTTATCTCGGCGGCACGACGACTGTGGCTGGTAATTTGGTGGTGACCGGCACCTGCACCGGCTGCGCGGCATCACCCACACTCGGATCCGCAACGACAGCTTCACCTTATATATCGGGCGATGTGCTCTCGGGCTTCTTCACGCCGGGTGCAGCGCAGATCGCCGTGGAAGCGAGCGGCATAAAGAGCATGCAATGGGAAACGCTCTCGAGCGGAACTGATTATCTCGACGTCATTCCCGGCAAGAGCGGCAGCAGCGCGAATATAGGTATCGCGGCGCTCGGCAGCGCCAATGCGGGCCTCACCTTTACGACCTCTGGCAATGGCGGTGTGAAATTCACAATGCCGGGCAACGGCGGGTTTGCCGCTGGCAATGGTGCTGTTGCCTCAGGCACCAATAGTATTGCAATGGGGCTAAGCACGATCGCCTCGGGCCCTAATGCAGTGGCGCTGGGGGCCATAACCACCGCTTCGGCTAACAGTAGTGTGGCGATCGGAATTCAAGACGTTGCCTCGGGCAACTACAGCGTGGCGCTTGGAAGCAGCAATAAGGCCTCTGGACAATTTAGCTTCGCCCTCGGCGATCAAAATACTGCTTCGGGCGACGAAAGCGTGACGCTGGGAACTCTCGACAGCGCCACGGGTGTTATCAGCTTGGCGATGGGGCAAGTGACCACTGCCTCTGGTCAGGATAGCACATCAATGGGCACGAGGACCATCGCGTCTTCCTACGATTCTTTGGTGATGGGTCGGTATAATGCCCTTAGCAGCACCAACACCAGCACCTGGGTATCAACCGATCCGTTGTTCGAGATCGGCAATGGTTCGGGCAGTGGCTCGTTGGCCGATGCGGTGGTCGTATATAAGGACGGCACCATCGCTCTTGGCGGAACCACATCGGTTGCCGGAGCTGAACTTACCGTCAATGGTGCGAGCTATCTCGGCGGTACGACGACGGTGGCTGGTAATCTCATAGTCACCGGCACCTGCACCGGCTGCGCGGCATCGCCGACACTCGGATCCGCAACAACCGCAGCACCATATATCTCGGGCGATGTGCTGTCGGGCTTCTTCACGCCAGGTGCAGCGCAGATCGCCGTGGAGGCGAGCGGCGTCAAATCGATGCAGTGGGAAACGCTCTCGGGCGGCACCGATTATCTCGATATCACGCCGGGCAAGAGTGGTAGCAGTGTGAACATCAATATTGCCGCGCTCGGCAGCACAAACGCCGGGCTTTCATTTACAGCCAGCGGCACTGGTGGCTTCAAATTCACGACGCAGAACGGCGGCGGTGGGTTTGCGGCTGGAAATAGCGCTACCACGGCCTCGGGTTGGCAAAGCGTGGCGATGGGCAATAGCACCACAGCCTCGAACAACTACAGCGTAGCGATGGGTACAAGCACCATTGCATCAGGTCCAGCAAGCGTGGCGATGGGCGGAAGCTCAAAAGCTTCTGGTGCTGACAGCTTTGCGGTGGGGTTTTTTGCGACGGCTACCGGCAACACCAGCGTGGCGATGGGCAGCGGCTTCGCTTCGGGGACAAACAGCACGGCTTTGGGAAGTGCGGTCGCATCCGGTGACTATAGCACAGCAATGGGTACCGCTGTTGCTGCGGGTGACAAGAGTGTCGCCATGAACAATAGCACGACCGCTGCGTCTTATGATTCCATCGCAATGGGCCGGTTCAATGCTTTGACAAGCGTCACGAGTGCGAGTGGCTGGGTTACGACCGATCCGCTGTTCGAGATCGGTAATGGCGCAAGCGCCGGTTCTCCCGCCGATGCGGTGGTTGTCTATAAAGACGGCAAGGTTGCTCTCGGCGGCACCACATCGTCGGGCGGCGCGGAGCTGACCGTCAACGGCTCCAGCTATCTGAATGGCACCACGACGGTGACCAATCTGAATGTCACCGGCACCTGCGTTGGCTGCGCGGCATCGCCGACACTGGGATCAGCAACAACCGCTTCACCTTATATATCGGGCGATGTGCTGTCGGGCTTCTTCACGCCGGGTGCGGCCCAAGTGGCAGTGGAAGCAAGTGGCATCAAATCGATGCAATGGGAAACGCTCTCGAGCGGCACCGATTATCTCGATGTCACGCCGGGCAAGAGTGGTAGCAGTGTGAACACCGGTATCGCATTGCTTGGCAGCGCCAATGCCGGGTTGACGATTACCACTTCTGGCAACGGTGGTATCAAATTCACGATGCCCGGCAACGGAAGTTTTGCTGCTGGTAATAGTGTCGTCGCTACGGGTACCAGTAGCGTTGCGTTGGGTAACACAAGCACCGCTTCAGGGCTTTACAGCGTGGCGATGGGCCTTCAAAACGTGGCTTCCGGTGGTAGCAGTGTCGCTTTGGGAAGCACCACGACGGCATCGGGGCTTGAAAGCTTCTCTGAAGGCAACAACAGTATCGCCTCAGGCTCAATCAGCATAGCTATGGGCAGCAACGCGCAAGCGACTAATTCTGAAGCCGTGGCTCTGGGAAATAACACAACCGCCTCAGGGGCTACCAGTTTCGCCGTGGGAGGCACTACAAACGCCTCGGGCACTTCCAGCATAGCGATGGGGCAAAACACGGTTGCTTCGGGCAACTTCAGCATTGCCGAGGGATTCTCAGCCAAAGCTACAGGGTCGATGAGCGCCGCGATGAACGATACCACAACGGCGGCTTCCTATGACGAAACCGTTCTGGGCCGGTATAATGCCGGAGCTGCGCTTACAACCAGCGGCACCAGCTGGATTTCGACCGATCCTTTGTTTGAGATCGGCAATGGGGCGAATGCCGGTGCACTCGCCGATGCGGTGGTTGTCTACAAAGACGGGAAGGTTGCCCTCGGCGGCACGACGTCGTCCGGAGGAGCTGAGCTGACCGTCAACGGTGCCAGCTATCTCGGTGGGACGACGACGGTCGCCGGTAACCTGATCGTCACCGGCAACACCTCGCTTGCGGGTACGACGACGGTGAATGCTTTGGTCATTACGGGCGGTTGCACGGGTTGCGCCGCGTTGGGATCGAATGCGTTGTCAGCGATTACTTCCGCGACAACGACCAACTCAATCGATAGCAACAACTGGGCGCAGACCTGGGCGTGGGGCACGTTATCGACGCAAACAGCACTAACGCTGACAACGTCGTCCATGACGAATGGCACGTTGCTCAGCTTGCAGGATACGGCCATCGCCGGAACATCGACCGGCAAGGTGCTGAGTATCTCCGATGCCACTACCGGTTCTGGCTACGGCGTATACTCATCGATGACCGCCACCGGTAATACCGGTTATGCGATCTATGCGACCAACACAGGATCGGCCAACAAGGGCTATGCGATTTATGGCCTCAACAATTCAACATCCGGCTGGGGCGAATATCAGGCCGGCACCTCGCCGAATTATTTTGCTGGCAATGTCGGGATTGGAACATCGACACCGGCTGCGGCATTGGCGGTTGTGCCTTTATCACAAACGGTGGCTTCAGCCGCCACGGCAAATTACGCCACCTCCGGTTTCCTGGCTCCCCAGATCACTTTGACGGGCACGACCCACGTCACCGGTGAAATGATTTCACATTATTTTGGCGCGCCAGCTATAACCGATGCATCCGCTGTGACGGTAGACGCAGCATCTTCGGTTGTGATTGAAGGGTTGCCAGCTCAGGCGGGTTCGGTGACGCTGACAACCGCCGCCGCCTTGCACATTTTAGCCGGGTCGACGACAGCTACTAATGCCTATGGGCTCTATCTCGATGCGCCGAGTGGGGCAACAAACAATTATGCCGCGGTCTTCAATGGCGGCAATGTCGGGATTGGTACGTCAACGCCGAGTGCACTTCTAAACATTTACGGGGCAAACTGGCAGACAGGTTTGCGAGTCGAAAACACTGATTCCCTTGGTGCTGCTATCGATCTGAAGAGCGATCTTAGCGGGGGCAATGAGTGGGCCGTTATTAGCAACGGTTCAAACCTCAACCATGGTTATGTGGGGAACCTGCAATTCTACGACGCGACCTCCAATGTTACGGCGCTTATATTGAACGCAAATGGAGGAGCTGCGTTCGGCTCCTACTTTACAAGTGTTCCGCCTTCTGACGGGGTGATTATGCCGGGCAACGTCGGAATCGGAACGACAAGTCCGGGCAACAAGCTTGATGTAAATGGCGGTGTGGCGATCGGCAGTTACGCGGGCTCTGCTGCTATCTCGAACGGTTTGGTTGTGAGCGGTGGTGTAAGCCTCGGCACCACGACGACGGTGGCGGGTTACGAGCTTGAGACGAATGGCGGCATCTACGCCTTGCAAGCCAGTACCACTTATGCGGCTGTTTCCGGCATGAACACGACGACCACCGGTACAACCACGACTGGTGCCGGTGCCGCGCTCTATGCCTCGGCAACGGGAGCGAGCAACACGGCGGATGCACTCTATGCCACCAACAGCAGCGCCACCGGTTATGCCGGGTATTTTAATGGCGCGGTTAAGATTACCGGTAATCTGAATGTGGCCGGCAGTTCGTCGCTTGCGGGTACGACAACCGTAAACAATCTGACCATCACTGGAAGTTGCGTCGGATGCGTGGCGGCGGGTAACAATTCACTGTCGTCGGTCACATCGGCGACAACGACCAACTCCATCGATAGCAACAACTGGGCGCAGACCTGGGCGTGGGGCACGCTATCGACGCAAACAGCACTAACGCTAACAACGTCGTCCATGACGAATGGCACGTTGCTCAGCTTGCAGGATACGGCCATCGCCGGAACATCCACCGGCAAGGTGCTGAGTATCTCCGACGCCACCACGGGTTCTGGTTACGGCGTGTACTCGGCGATGACCGCCACCGGCAATACCGGTTATGCGATCTATGCGACCAATACCGGTGCGAACAATCAGGGCTATGGCGTTTACGCGCTCAACAACAGCACCTCGGGATGGGGCGTTTATTCGGCCGGCACCTCGCCAAATTATTTTGCCGGCAATGTCGGCATCGGGACCACAGCGCCTACTACTCCGTTAAACATTGCTTATAATGACAATAATTTTCTCAACGGCATTCTTGTGACAAATTCTAATAGCGGCAGCAATGCTTTTGCAGGAGTGACGGTCAAAAATGATGTCAGTAATGGTGGAACTCTTTATTTTACTTCATCTAATTATAATAACGTAGCGCAGAGGAACAAACTTGGTTTTGGTTCAAACACAGGAATCGTGAATCTTACGGATTCAGGCGTATCTTCAGGTGGCAGCGATGCCTTTACCGTCATTACCGGTGGCTATAATAACAACGCTACCCTGACAGTTACGGCAGGCAATCCTGGCTCCGTCGGCATCGGGCTGGCATCGCCTGCCACGCCGCTCGATGTTGCGGGCGCCATCGATATCAACGGCACCAACGCAATCTCGGTGCCGACGGGCGATGCCTTGCTGCAAAGTCTTGCGGTGGGTAACGGTGCGCTGGCGTCGATGGGGTCCGTAACAACCGGCCGTAATACGGCTGTGGGTTATAATGCGCTCAACCTGAACACGACGGGCGCCAGCAATACGGCCGTGGGTTATAATGCGCTCGCCAGCAACACAATTGGCGGTAATAACACGGCCGTCGGCAAGTCAGCGCTCGCTGCCAATACCACCGGTGTACAAAATACCGCCGTCGGTATTGGCGCGTTGCAATCCAATACGGTCGGTGTCGGCAATACGGCGTTTGGTACGGCTGCTTCGAGCGCTATTACAAGCGGCATCCGCAATACATCCATAGGCTACCAGTCGCTAAACGCCAACACGACCCTCAACCAAAATACGGCGATCGGCGAATGGGCCCTTCTGAACCTTAATGACACAACCAACGCCAGCAGCAACGATGTGGCGCTTGGCTTTAGTGCGGGCAGCCACATCACCACCGGTCTCAACAATCTTATTCTCGGCACAGCTGTCGCCAGCGCAACGCTGACGACCGGCTCCGGCAACATTCTTATAGGTACAAGCAATACAACGGACACGGCAACCGCCTCGACCACAAGCGGCATCGCCATTGGCACAGGCGCCAGCGCGGGCACGGGCGATACGGCGCTTGGCTTCAGTGCCTTGAATGCAACGACAACCGACGGCAGTGAAAACGTCGCCGTCGGTTACAAGGCCGGCAGCAAAATCACCACAGGTGCCACCAACCTGGTGCTCGGCCCGAATGTGGGCAGCACGACGCTTAAAACCGGCTCGAATAATATTCTAATCGGCACCAGCTCGGCGATTGATGCGACGACCAGCAGCACCAGCAATTATCTTACCATCGGCGACATTATTCAGGGCGACACAAGTGTGGGGTCGGTATGGATCGGCGGCGGTGCGCTGGCAACCACGGCCACGGACGGCTTCGTGGAAATCTCCACCTCAGCCGGCGTGCCGACCGGTGTGCCAACATCGCATTCAGGCTACGTGCCACTCGATCTCGATACCACGCATAACGCGCTCTACTTCTATAACAGCGGCTGGCAAAATGTGGCTGCCGGCGGCAGCGCAACCAGCCTGCCGCTTTCGGGCCTGATCTCGGCGACCACCAGCGCCTCATTCGACAACGCCAACTTTGCCCAGACCTGGACGTGGAACACGCTCAGCACCGGCACGGCACTGACGATCAGCTCAACCTCGATGACGACGGGTTCGCTGCTCAGCTTACAGGATACGGCCGCGGCAGTAACCGCGACCGGCAAAGTCTTGAGCATTGCCGATGCCACCACCGGCACCGGTTATGGTGTCTATAGCAACATGAGCGGCGCCTCGAATACCGGCTACGCAATCTATGGCAACAATGCGAGCACCGGCGGCTATGCCGTTTATGCCAGCGGTGCGTTGCTCTCAACCGGCACGGCCAGCGCGGCATCGTTCATACCGACCGGATCGACGGCACCTTCCAACGGCATGTATCTGCCGGCTGCCAACACACTTGGCTTGAGTACCAATGGAAGCCGGGCCTTGACGATTAGTTCGACCGCATCTGTCGGGATCGGAACAACGTCTCCAGCCGGCGTATTCGAAGTCAGGTCGGGTACGGATCAGAATATATATTTCCACGGCCCTGGTGGTATTGCCAGCGGCAATTCAATAAGCTCCGTCAACGACGCCAATAGTGCATTCGTACCCTTACAAATTGACGCTTCTCAGATTGAAATTCAAGGCAGCGTCGGTATCGGCACCAACTTCACCAACGACATGCTCGACGTCATGGGTGCTATTGGTATTTCAACGACGAGCGCCCAACCGTTTAATGGCATTTACTCACCCGACGTTAATCAAGTTGCTATTGCCACCAATCACGCTCGAGCGTTGATAGTCACCTCGACCGGCTCGGTAGGCATCGGGCTGGCATCACCTGCCACGCCGCTTGATGTCGCCGGTGCGATCGACATCAACGGCACCAACGCTATCTCGGTGCCGACGAACGACGCTACGCTTACGAGCCTTGCGGTGGGTAATGGCGCTTTGGCGTCGCTGGCATCCATAACCACAGGCAACAATACTGCAGTCGGTTATCAGGCCCTAAATCTAGACACGACAGGCACCCATAATACGGCCGTCGGCTATCAGGCTCTGGCGTCTGATACGGTGGGCGGCAACAATACAGCCCTTGGCCGCATCGCTCTTACCGCCGTTACGAGCGGCGGCAACAACATTGGTGTCGGACAAAACTCTGTTTCCGCCCTTCAGACAGGCAGTTTCAATATCGGCGTCGGCAATGGCAGCCTGGCGGCGTTGACCACGGGCTCAAATAACACCGTCATAGGCACAACCGCCGGCAAGTTGATAACCGGCAGCTCGAACGTGGCGATAGGTAGTGGTGTCGGCGCCACTAGTCTGACTGGCAGCAGCAATATTGTCATTGGTACTGCAACCACCGACGTAGCGACCAATTTAACGTCGAATGCTGTTATCATTGGTCAGGGTGCAAGCGGCGGTCTGACCGATACAGCGATCGGTCTCAGCGCCTTGGCCGCCTCGGCAACAGACAATCAGCAAAACACGGCTTACGGCTATCAGTCATTGAAAGTCGATACGACGGGTACCGATAATACCGGCATTGGTTACAAAACCCTGGCTCTTGTCACCACCGGCGCCAACAACACGGCTTTGGGCAATATTGCTGGCGATATAATGACCTCGGGATCGAACAACGTCGTGATCGGTGCCGGCGTGGGAAGTACGCATCTGACAACCGGCTCGAACAATATCCTGATCGGCACGACCAGCGGTGTTGATACGGCCGCCGGCAGCACCAGCAACTATCTTTCGATCGCCAACATCATTCAGGGCGACACAAGCCTGAAGTCGGTCTGGCTCGGCGGCGGTGCGCTGGCAACCACGGCGACAGATGGCTTTGTGGAAATAGCCACTTCGGCAGGCGTACCGACCGGTGCGCCAACGGCACATACCGGCTATGCGCCGATCGAATACGACACAACGGACAATCGTCTCTACGTCTATAACTCGAGCTGGCAAAATGTCGGTGGTGGTGGCGGCAGCAGCGCGCTGTCGGGCCTTCTTGCGGCAACGACGACCAACTTAATCGATAACGTCAACTGGGCGCAGACCTGGAACTGGAACAGCCTGACGACCCAAACGGCGCTTGCGCTGTCATCGACTTCGGAAACCACCGGCAAGTTGCTGAGCGTTACCGTAACTAATGCGGCTTCCACCGGTTATGCCGGTTACTTCAATCAAACCGGCACCGGCGCAGCCTATGCCCTCTACGCAACCGAAACCGGCGTCAGCAACACCGGCTATGCCGGCTATTTCAACAACACCTCCACCGCCGGCTATGCGCTTTATGTCAACGGCACGCAGGGTGCTGCGCTGGTATCAGGTCTTGCCGCACCTGCGACCGCTACCATTGCCGTTGCGAATGGCGGCACGGGCCTGACATCCGGAACTTCAGGCGGCATTCCTTATTTCTCAAGTTCTTCGGCTATGGCTTCGTCGGCCGCGCTCACGCAATATGGCGTTGTTTATGGTGGCGGCGCTGGCGGCTCGCCGGTATCCACGGCGGCGGGTACGACGGGTCAGCTGCTGATGGGGAACACGGGTGCCGCGCCAACATGGGGGACGCCGACCTTCACCACATCCCTGTCGTCGATCACTTCGGCGACGACGACGGCCTCGATCGACAACACCAGCAATGCGATCACCTGGGCATGGAACAGTCTTGCCGCCAATACGGCGTTGACGCTGAGCACCACCTCGATGACGGGCGGCTCCTTGCTCAGTCTGCAAAACTCATCTCTAGCCGCGACATCGACGGGCAGGGTGTTGAATATCGCCGATACCACCACTGGTGCTGGGTATGGCGTCTTCAGTAATATGAGCGGCAAGGCCAACACCGGTTATGCCGGCTATTTCGAGAACACCGCGACATCGGGCACGAATTACGCGCTTTACGTGACGTCATCCACCATGGCTACAGCCTACGGCGTTTACAGTAACCTGCCGCAAGCGGCCAGCACCGGCTACGCGGGTTACTTCACCAACAGCGGCACCGGCACGAGCTATGGTGTAGCTGTGACGGATGCGAGCACCGGCTCGGGTTATGGCGTGTACAGCACGATGAGTACAGCCTCCAACACGGGATATGCCGGTTATTTCAGCAACAGCACGACAAAAGCGGGTTACGGCGTTTACGGCACCGTAAGCGGCGCCAGCAACACAGGTTATGGCGTTTATGCCCTCAACAGCAGTACCAGCGGCTTCGGCGTTTACTGTAACGCCAGCAACACCAGTGGTTGCGGCGGTAACCAGAATTGGTTCAACAGTTCGGATATCCGGCTGAAAGAGGACATCGAAGATTTGCCGGATGATCGCGGTATCGATGCCGTCATGAAATTGCGGCCGGTTACCTATCACTGGAAAGACAAGAAGCAGGATCAGCGCCAGATGATCGGCTTCATCGCGCAGGAAGTTGAACCGCTTTATCCGGAAGCCGTCGGCACCGGACCGGATGGCATGAAGAGCCTCGCTTATTCCGATTTCGTCGTGCCGCTGGTGAAAGCCGTGCAGGAACAGCAGATCGAGATCAAGCAGATGAAGGCGGAGAAAGGTGAGCCGCTGCTGGACAACAAAACGCCAACACCGGTTGGTGACCGAACGATGCTAATCGTTGTCAGTAGCGTCGCAGGTCTGATGCTTATCGGTCTTGCGATCATGGGTCTCTTCGTCTTCGGCACCCGCCGCGAAATCAGGGAATTGCGTCGGGCGCTGAAAACGGCATAGTTTTTCATGCGGCCGGTTGCTAAAATTTCTGTCTCTCCGAATGGGTAGCCGTCATGCGCCGGTTTTCACTTTTTCTGTTTTTGCTGGTCGCGTCCTGTTTTGCGGGGCCGGCTTTTGGCGGGACGTGCACGGTCCCGGCCGGCAATGAAGGCGATATTCTTTATAACGGCGATTACCACACCTACCAGTTCTGCAACGGCACGATATGGCAAGCGTATGGAGGCGGCGCCACCTGTGCGGCGGGGGCAGCTGGCTACAGCCCGACAACGCCAGCCGGAAACGGCTATTTCGTGCTCAGTAAATCGACCCACAACGGTAATTTTACTTCGCTTGCGAATGCGAACGCCACTTGCCTGACCGAACTTACAACCAATACCGGCTGGAGGGGCTATGCGACCGCGAATGCCAACGGACAACTTGTGGCGGCCAAGGTCTTTGCCTTTCTATGTGCTGGCGCTTGCAATAACCTCATGCCGTTAGCGACCTATTATTTCGCCAATGCCGGCAATTCATCAGCCGGTGGCGGTTCATTTACGGCTGATACGAATGGCATCGGCCCGAACGATAATGCCCATTGGGGGGCGGCCAATAATTTTTCCGGCACCTATGCTTATTGGACGCAGCGTTCTTATTTTGGCAGCGGCGGCACGACCTGGCCGAATCGCCAGAGCGATAACAACTGCAGCGCCTCAACTTCGTCCAGTTCCGGCATCACGGGAGACATCGGCATAACGTACACCTGGAATGCGCGCTGGGAGGTCGAGGATCAAAGCGATGACCAAACCTGCGATAAAAGCTTCTATTTCATCTGTATTGTCAATCCATGAGCGGGAAACACGCATGAAAAAATCCGCGATGCTTTTCCGATCATTATCAGGATTATTTGTTGTGTTCGTCCTTTGTGCGACCATGCCGGCTTATGCGGCTTGTACCAATCCCGCTGGCAATGAAGGCGACATCGTTTACAACGGCGATAATCATACTTATCAGTTTTGTAACAGTGTCGGCTGGCTGGCCTATACGGGAGGCTCGGCCTGCGCCCCTACCGGCAACTTTACCACGGCCCCCCCCCGCGGGCAGCGGGTATTTCGTGCTCACCAGCACGACCCATAATGGCGGCTTCACCACGCTTGCGAATGCGGACGCTCTTTGTCTGACCGAACTCACCACCAACACCGGCTGGAAGGGCTATGCAACCGCTAACGCCAACGGACAACTTGTAGCGGCCAAGGTGCATGCATTCCTGTGTAGTAATGCCGGGTATTGTAATGTCCTCATGCCATCGACACCCTACCTTTTCGCCAATGGTTCCGATGGAACGGCCGGGGGCGCGTCGTTCACGACCGACACTAATGGAGTTGGCCCTAATGATTCAGCCAACTGGTCGGGAAGTACATATT
>Ga0206886_1135_pt3 | contig 13628 bp, 13 predicted proteins | sample Alteio_BWOrgHeat_92_FD_152952 | JGI IMG/M metagenome (GOLD analysis project Ga0206886, IMG submission 152952) | Enriched cells from forest soil in Barre Woods Harvard Forest LTER site, Petersham, Massachusetts, United States - Alteio_BWOrgHeat_Nextera2 ... | reverse complement strand
CATTCGCCACGCATTCGCCCAGGGACACACCATCTCGAGTTTGTCGATACGCGATATCATGAATCCCCATCCCACGTTTGTTTATTCCGATGAGATGGCGGTAAAAGCGTTTGAGATCATGGAGAGCCGTAAAAAGCCGCTGACCGTTCTTCCTGTTGTTGATCGAAAGAAACGGGCGGTGGGCATGCTTCATCTTCATGATCTGGTCAGCCAGGGATTCTCCGGCCATTCCGATTCCCATTAGCTAAGCTTTCCTCCATGAAATCCACTTTGGGCGTTACGAGCGGCGATCCCGCCGGCGTGGGGCCCGAAATCATTCTCCAGGTCTTGAACAACAAGCGGCTTCAGTCCCGATCGAATCTTGTCGTGTTTGGAGACTGGCAGTGGCTTAACACCGTCTCACGACGTGTTTTCCGGCGGGATATTGCGTCTCATGTCCTTCGTCTCTTTCCGGGAGAAGCGCGTCGCGTGACGGAGCGCGTCCGTCCGGCGGCCGCCGTCGTCGATCTTGCAAATATTCCGGCTCGAGGCGTCTCGCTGGGTCGCGCAAGCCTTCTCGGCGGGCGGGCAAGCGGGGACTACATTGAAGCGGCTGTCCGCGCAGCCATGGAGGGCTGGGTGGACGCTGTCGTCACGGCGCCGATCAACAAGATCTCCTTTCACGGCACGCGCTGGGGCCGCTCGGCGCGCGGACACACGGAAATGATCGCCGCCCTGACGCATTCAAAGATCTACGGCTTGATGATGGTGCACGGCACAATGCGCGCCATTCATGTGACGTCCCACATTCCCTTGCGCGACGTTCCTCGCGCGATTACGCGAACACGGGTCGTGGAGACAATTCGCCTCGCGGCCGAAGCCGCCCGGTCGCTCGGCATCGTACGGCCTCGTATCGCGGTGTGCGGTTTAAATCCACACGCAGGCGATGGCGGCCTGCTGGGTCACGAAGAAAGGCGTGTGATTGCTCCGGCTATCGCTGTTTGTCGCGGGGCGGGGCTTCGCGTGGAAGGCCCTCTGTCGGCCGATGTTGTTTGGCCACGCGTCAAGGCGGGGCAGTATGATATCGGCGTCGCCATGTATCATGACCAGGGGCAGATTCCGGTAAAGCTGGATGGATTTTTGACGGATCGAAAAGGACATTTGGAAACTCATGGAGTCAATGTGACGGTGGGTCTTCCTATCGTTCGAACTTCTGTCGCCCATGGAACCGCTTACGATATTGCCGGCCAGGGGCTTGCCAGCGCGAGCAGTCTTATCGAGGCGCTCGATCTTGCCTGTCAAATGGCTCGCCGGCGATTGAAAAAAGAGAGTCGTGATTAATGATGCAAAAGAGAATCCTTGATATTTCCATGGAGTGGTACGCGGGGCTTCTTATTGGGACGCTGGGTCTGATTTTTATGATTCCCTTCGCGTACCTGCCTTGGATGACCGTGCTGGTTCATGGTCACGCGGTGCCCATTCATCTGATCTTGTTTGGCGGACTTGGGTTTGTTTCTCTCATGATGGTGGCGCTCTGGAATGTTTTTTACGGTACGCTGAGAGGGCCGTTCGTCTGGAATGGTTTTATTTTTTTGGGATGCGTTTTTTTATCAGCCCTCGTTGCGCCAGAAGCGAGAGGCGCTTCGCTGAAAATATTTTTTGGCATCGCCTGCCGGCTGGTTCTACCGGCCATCGGAGCCTATTCGGTGTCCCGCATTGGAGGGCAAGAGACGGAACTGCGGCGCTGGCTTGTCATATGGGCTGCGCTCGTCTCGGTGGGAGCTCTTTATGAAGTTGTATCCGGCCGTTACTTTCTCTTCGAACGTCAGTTCGTTAACACGCAGAACATCGATATTGTCACCATCGACGAGCATTACGCCATGGGGACGATCGGCCATCCGCTCACGTTCAGCGCCCTGATGTGCATGATCTTGCCGCTGGCCTTGCAAGAATGGAGAACCCGAAAACGCGCCATTTATCTGTTGATGATTTTGGTAATCGTTTTGGGAATTGTATTTGCCTTTCGCCGCAGTGGATGGGTTCTGGGCATGGGGGGCCTTGTTGCATGGTCCCTTTTAAACCGACAGCGATTCCGTTTGGGCCGGAGTCTTTTGGTGTTGGGACTCGCATGGGGGGTGTGCCTGGCCGTTGCGTTGATCGTTCCGACAAGCCGGGGGCACTTGATAAGACGTTTTGGCGTTGCGACCGCCGTTGAGGAGGTGAGAGTCGGCACCCGGCATCAAAATCTTCTGGCCGCCTGGCGCATGTTTGTCGATCATCCCTTGCATGGCGTGGGTATAGGGCAGTTTTCCCGTTTTCAACCGCGATATTTTTCTGGTTCGACGGAAGCTCACGCCACCGATAATCAATACGCCCGCATGCTGGCGGAGGGAGGAATTCCAACGCTTGTGTCTCTCCTTGTTTGGTTGGGGACGGCTCTTTGGCCCCTTTCGGGCCGGATCCGCGATCCTTATTGGGGCGCCGCGGCGGTGGCGTTGGTCGTATTTCTTATTAACATTCTATTGACGGATCTCTTGTTGTGGCCGGCCACGCAAATGGCTTTTGGCGTCCTTTTGGGGGCCACAGCGGGTGGGATTGAATTTAAAAATGGCGAGCGCTACTCGTGAGTCGTAGCGGACGCGTTTCCGTCGTTGTTCCGGTTTATAATGGTGAAGCTTATATCCGAAGTTGCATCGAGGCTCTTTTTGCTCAAACCGTCCCTGTCGATGAGATTCTGGTTATGAACGACGGCTCAACCGATGGAACGGAGTCCGTTGTTCGCCAATTCGACACATCAATCGTTCAACAGGTGGTGCTCGCGCATCAAGGTGTTGTCGCAGCACGGTCCACTGGCATTCGCAAGGCGACTGGCGATTTTGTCGGCTTTTGCGATGCGGACGACCGGTGGCTTCCGAGCAAACTAGAAAAGCAAATGGACGTCATTAAGGACGCGGACCTGGTCCATACCAACACGTTCATTGTCCGCGGAGGGCGGCGGGTGGGGGACTGGTATGCCGAAGAAAATGTTCATCCCATGTCGGGAACCGGAGCGAATTTGCTTCCCTTCCTTTTTGATAGAAATCAGATTAATGGGTCGTCGGTTTTGGTTCGCCGTGATATCCTGCTCCGCGCTCTCGCGGTCCCCATTGATCCAGCGCAATGTCTTGATATCGATTATCCGCTCTGGCTGTATCTGCTGGAGATCGGCGCTCGATTTAAAGCCATTTCTGAACCTCTCGTGGAACGATACATGCACGAGGGCCAGATGACCGAGAAGCACTATCTGAACAAGCGTTTTCAGGAATATACGTTGCGAACATTCCTTCTCAGAAACCCCTCTTTTATAAAGCAGCATCCCTGGCTCGTAAGAAAAAAATTCGTTAAGACGCTTATCAAAATGGCGATTGAGCGCAAACGAGAATTGGGAAGACCGTTTCCCGTGGGGGGATTGACCGCCATCCTGTTGGAAACTTTGGTTCGGGGATGGCCGCGCCATTCCTTTGAAGAGCAGGTCGGGAATTCTGTATGACAAGCGCCGTGTTGCGTGTCAAAATTTATGGCGCCGGTTCGATTGGTAATCATCTCGCCAACGCAAGTCGTGCGCTCGGTTGGGACGTCACGGTGTGCGATGTGGACGATCGCGCTCTTCAACGGATGAAAAATGAGATTTATCCGTCCCGCTATGGTCGCTGGGACGAATCGATAAAGCTCGCCAACAACAAGGCAGCGCCGACGGGCGGTTTTGATTTGATTCTGATCGGCACCCCGCCTCCTTATCACATCTCACTGGCTCTGGAAGCGCTCAAGGAACGTCCCCGCGGCATCATGATTGAGAAGCCTCTCTGCGGGCCGGATCTTGAAAATGTTTCCGACTTGCTCGACCGCGCCGGGGAAGGGGGCGCGAAAATATTCGTGGGTTACACGCACGTGGTCGGAAAATCGCTGAAAAAAACCGAGGAGCTCCTGTCGTCTGGGAAAATCGGAAAGATAAAAACCCTTGATGTCGAATTCCGCGAACACTGGGAAGGCATTTTTAAGGCCCATCCATGGCTCAGCGGACCGCAGGACAGCTATTTGGGATATTGGAAATCGGGCGGAGGCGCGAGCGGCGAGCATTCGCATGCCATCAACCTCTGGCAGCATTTTTCCCATTTTCTCGGATTTGGCCGCGTCACGGATGTTCTGGCTTCCGTCTCCTATGTGAAAGAGGGAAAAGCGGATTATGACGACTTGTGTTTGTTGCATGTCCGAACGGAAGGGGGGCTTCTCGGTCGCGTGGTTCAGGACGTGGTGACCACACCGTCCCGAAAATGGGCGCGCATTCAGGGAGCCACGGGCGCCATCGAATGGCACGCCAACTACAATTCGGATGGAGATGCGGTCATCCTCCTTCAGCCGGGCGCGTCTCCGGAAATTTTTGCGATGCCCAAAAAACGTCCCGACGATTTCATTGAAGAGCTGCGCCACATTGAGATGTCTCTTCCGGAAAATGCCGCCGCTTCTCCTCTCGCCCTCGAGCGAGGCCTGGATACCATGCGGGTTGTTGCGGCGGCGCACGTCTCCGAACGCAATCGCACGGCGGTGAAAATTGATTACTCCGTCGGTAAAAAGAAATGATTCGGGGGAAAACGGTGCTTGCCGTGGTTCCGGCGCGGGGAGGAAGCAAGGGTGTTCCATTAAAAAACATTCATCCTGTGAAGGGAGTGCCGCTCATTGCCCTGACGGGACGCGTGACAAGTCAGTTGACGGAAATAGACCGGTGTGTGGTATCGACGGACCATCCGGAAATTGCCCGCATAGCGAAGGCGTCGGGAATCGACGCACCTTTCATGCGGCCACCGGATCTTTCCGGAGACCGGATCGCGGACTGGGATGTTTTGGTTCATGCTCTTCGGGAGTGCGAGAAAATCGACGGACGTCGATACGATATCGTTCTCATGCTGCAACCCACTTCTCCTCTTCGCACCGCCGGTCAGCTTCGTTCGGTTCTTCAGAAGATGACGGACGAAGATCTGGATTCCGTCTGGACCGTTTCCGAAACAAATTTAAAATTTCATCCGCTTAAACAATTGACGCTGACCGAGGGACGTCTGAATTACTTCGATCATCGCGGACGCGAAATTGTGGCTCGACAGCAACTCGACAAGGTTTATCATCGGAACGGCGTTGCCTACGCGATCACACGCGATTGTCTGCTCGAACAGAAGACGATCCTCGGCGCCAAGGCCGGCGCTGTGGTTATCGCCGAGACGGTGGTGAACATTGATACCATGGAGGACTTTGACCATCTTGAACGGTTGTTGTCGTCCCATTGAATTGAAATGAAGACTCTTTTTCTTTCGGTGCCGTACGGTATGTCGGCCCGGAATTTTCTGCGATCCGACGTATTCCGCACGTTGCGTGAACACTGCCGCCTTGTTGTTCTGACGCCACTCGCGAAAGATCCCGCCTTCCTTCAGGAATTTTCCCATCCCAATGCAACGTTCGTTGCTGTCGAGCGAAATCGATCCTTGATCCTGCATAAGGTGATCGAGCTCCTGGCCATCATTCAGACGTATTTTTTCACGAAAGATCATCCCATTGAGACGCTGTTGATGCTTAAGAATCAATTGAAGAAGGAAAATCCTCTTCGCTATGCGGCCTATGCGGCTTTTGCCAATACCGTCGGCCGGCTGCCGGTCGTGGTTCGGTGGCTTGAGACAATTTCGGAGCGTCTGCAGCGAAATACGGTTTTGCTGGCTCTTTTCGAGAAGCACCGCCCCGTTTTGGTGTTTCTCACGCATCCGTTTGTTCAGGAAGAACTGGAAATCGCTCTCTGTGCCCGAAGCAAAAACGTCCCGGCGCTTTGTATGGTGCACAGCTGGGACAATTTGACGAGCAAATCGGGTTTGCGGCAGTTAACAAGTCCGCAGGTCGGCCGTGTATTCCCAGCGTCGTTGTTCGAGCGCGTTGTTGTCTGGAATGAGGTGTTGGCCGAAGAGCTGGTTGAACTTTACGGTTATCCGCGCGAACGTATTTTTCTGTCGGGGATTCCACAGTTCGATATCTATGCGGAAGCGGGTAAGATGATGAGCCGTCAGCAATTTTTCAGCGACATCGGCGCGGATCCCGCAAAAAAACTTATCTATTTTTTGGCTACGAGCCCCTTCCTTATTCATGATCAGACGTTGGCCGTAAAAACGCTCGTTGAAGCCCTTCGCAAGGGGCGTTTTGGCGTGGAGTGCCAATTGCTCATCCGTTTCCACCCCCGGACGGATATGAGCGAATGGGCGCAAACATTTAAAGGCGCGGATGTTTTTTTTCAGACGCCGAGTTCCGCTTACACGCTTATTACTGTTCCGAACGAATGGAAGGCCGAACACGTCCGCGTTGATAATTTTGCGGAATCTCTTCTTTATTGTGACGTCGTTATCAATGGAATGTCGACAACGTCCATTGATGCCGCGTGGTTCGATAAACCCACTGTCTGCTTCGCTTTTGACGGCGACGTATCAAACAACCCGATGATGCCCGTCTATTACGGCAATACCCATTACAAAAAGTTGCTGGCGCTGGAAGGGGTTCGGGTTGCCTGGAGTCCGGCGGAGATGATTGACCGGGTTCGCGCTTATCTGGCCGATCCAGCGCTGGATGCCGCGGGCCGGAAACGGATACGTGATCGCTACATCTACAGGCTCGACGGTAAATCGGGGGACCGTGTTGCGCGATACCTTCTTGAATTCGCTTCGATAGCCGACTCGCGATGACAATCGAAGCCACCGCATCGCCCCATATCGTTCCCGCTCTTTTTAACCGCATTCGCCGGAATATCGGGAAGAAAGCCCTCGCCGAGATGATTCCCCGGCTTCTGTCCTTTGCCATCACCGCGTTCCTGGCCCGACGGCTTGGAAATTCCGGTTTTGGCCAGATTGCCTATGGACTGGCGGTGGCCGGGGTCGTTTCCATTTTTCTCGACTTCGGCTGGAACAATGCCACGCTTCGTCATCTGGCCATCGGAGGAGACACGGGATTCGTTGGAAAAGTCATCCGGTTGAAAGTCATCGCCGCTTTGGTGGCGATTGTCGTTGTCTTGTCCCTGTCTCATTTCATCCTGCCCTCGTACATTTCTCTCTCCGTTCTTTTCTGGCTTTTGCTGGTCGGAGTCGCGAACGCGTTTCAGGATTTCTGGGGTGCCGTTAGCACGGGGCTTGAGAAGATTCAGTGGGAAGTGGCGGCAAAAACGCTGTCGAGAGGCATGGTGTTGCTGGGTCTTCCGCTGTTCTGGTTGAAGGCGGCAACGCCTTACAACGCCGCGGTTTTTTTGGCCGCGGGCAACGGGATTGGGGCGGCTCTTGCCGGGGTGTGGATTGTTCGGCGGCTTTTGCCCCCATCGGCCGGGCTCGCGCCGAAAACGCGGGCCATTCTTCGGGAAGGTGTCACCTATGGTGTTACCTCTGCGGTGTGGACGTTTTATACCCGACAGGATATTTTGCTTCTCGGTTTCTTTCATCGCCCCGCCAACGAGGTGGGCTACTACGCGATTGTGTCCCGCTTGCTGGAATTTGGGCGCGCGCTTCCTCTTGTTTTGCAGACGGCGCTCATTCCGGTGTTCTCGAGTCTCGTGCGTGAGCCGGAGCGCGTTTCAAATCTTGTTCGCCGCCTTTTGACGGCGCTTCTTCCCGTCGCGGCTCTGATGGCGCTGGGAGCGATGCTTGTCGGTCCAAAAATGATTCAGCTTTTTTTCGGGCCGTCATTTCTTCCGGCAGCGAAGCCGTTTGTCGTGGCGGCCTGTGGTTTGTCGATGATGATGTTAAATGTGTGCCTGATCGCGGCTTTGATTGGCCTTAAGCAGGAACGTTACCTGCTTTTCACCGTCGTGATGACGGCGCTGGTGAACGCGCTTGTTAATGGAATCCTGATTCCCCGTCTTTCCTATATGGGATCGGCCTGGGCGAATCTCACGAGCGAAACGGTTTGGTTGGTATTGAATATCGCCGCTTTTCTTTTTCATCTGCGCCGTGTTGAGAATGTGAAATGAATTCCGCGCAACGTCATGTCGCCTTGGCGATTGAAGGCGCGTCCATTGGTGGCGGGCAGCGCCATGTTTTGTCTCTGGCAGCCGGACTTTTGAAGAGCGGCTGGAAAGTGACGGGCATCGTGTCGGGGCAGGGTGTTTTCACGGAACGGCTCATTGCGATGGGAGTGGCCACTGTTCGCGTTGATATGCCCAAAAGTCCTTCTTTGCGTGTGCGGTCTGCGTGGGGGCGAATTCTTGATCAGATCAAACCGGACATCCTTCACTTGCACGGCGGCATCGCCGGTTTTCTGGGGCGATGGGCGGATGTCCGACCCCAACGCAACATCGTTTATACGTTGCATGGAATCCATTTCATCCATTACGCCCGTCCCTGGTTGAAATGGGGTTCCTGGGCAATGGAACGTTGGGTTCAATCGTCGCGCGATGCGGTTGTTTGCGTTTGCCAATCGGATGCGGAGAAGGCGGTGCGCTGGCGCATGGCGCGTCCGGATCAAATTCATGTCATATCGAATGGAATTAATTTGGAAGCGCCGCTTCCCGCCGCTCTAACGCGGAGGGAGCTGGAGATTCCGGAAAGTGTTTTCCTTGTGGGGCTGGCAGGCCGCTTAACGCGCGTGAAAGGTTACGGGTACGCGCTGGAGGCGTTATCGCGCCTTCGTCGGCGCGGCCGCGATGTTCATTTGGCGTTTGCTGGAGACGGGGAAGACCGCGTCCGGCTCGAAGCTCAGGCCCGTCGTCTTGGCATTCAAGAGATGGTGCATCACCGCGGTTTTCTGCAGGATCCGCTTCCTTTTCTTCAGGCCATCGATGTGCATTTAATGCCGTCTCTGTGGGAAGGGCAACCGTTGGCTCTCATGGAGGCGATGCGTGCTGGTCGTCCCACCATCGCCTCCAATGTGGACGGAATTCCCGAGGTGGCACGGAACGGAGTCGAAGCGCTTCTCGTGCCGGTCGGCGATCCTGAGGCCATTGCCGACGCGGTGGAACGACTTCTGCTTGATTCCGATTTGAGACAGCGTCTGGGCGGCAATGCGCGTCAACGGGCGTTGCTTTATGACGAACGCAACACGGCGCGGCATGTGGAACGGCTTTATGAGGAACGGCTGAGAGGGCGGTAAGCGGCAAACGAGGTTCCTTTCCGTCCAGCAGGCTATTTAATATCGTTGCCTCTACCTAAAAATCGGAGGTTTTTATTTTTCTATGAAAAGCGCGTTGATTACCGGAATTACCGGTCAGGATGGTTCTTATCTCGCGGAATTATTGCTTGAAAAGGGCTACCGCGTTCATGGTGTTGTGCGACGGTCAAGCAACGCCAATTTCAGCCGGCTTGAAAGTATTCAGGATCGTTTGCAGATCCATCACGCGGACCTTTATGATCAGCTCTCTCTCATCGAGGCGATTGAGGAATCGGAACCGGATGAGGTCTACAATCTTGCCGCGCAGTCGTTTGTTCCCACGAGTTGGAAGCAGCCTGTTTTAACGGGGGAATTTACCGCCGTCGGCGTGACCAAAGTGTTGGAAGCGGTTCGAACCGTGAATCGGAAGATCCGGTTTTATCAGGCCAGCAGTTCCGAAATGTTCGGCCGCGTTTTCGAAACACCGCAGCGCGAGACGACGCCTTTTTACCCGCGCAGCCCGTATGGCGTGGCCAAGGTCTATGGTCATTTCATCACCGTCAATTACCGTGAGAGTTACGATATGTTCGCCGTGTCGGGAATTCTTTTCAATCATGAGTCGCCGCGCCGCGGTCTCGAATTCGTGACACGGAAGATCACCGACGGCGTTGCCAAGATCAAAGCGGGCAAAGCCACAAAACTCTTTCTGGGAAACATGGACGCGCGACGGGATTGGGGTTACGCCAAGGATTACGTCGACGCCATGTGGAGAATGCTTCAGCAGGATTCCGCCGAGGACTACATTATCGCCACCAACGAAGTTCATACGGTCAAAGACGTGGTGGAACTGGCTTTTGAATGCGCCGGATTAAACTGGCGCGATCACGTCGAGGTGAACAAGGCGTTATGGCGTCCGGCCGAGGTGGATCTGCTCCTTGGGGATTACTCCAAAGCCAAGAAAAAATTGGGATGGGCGCCCCAGACTTCTTTTTCCGATCTCATCAAGCTCATGGTTGACGCGGATCTTTCTTTGCAGGGCGTAGGTCTGCAGACCGTTCGTTGACATGAGAATTCTCGTGACGGGCGGCGGTGGTTTTGTCGCTCGTTACGCGGCCGCCGAACTCGCTTCTCACGGTCACCGTGTCATGCTTACCGCCCATCGCGGCGGGGGCGTATTGCATGCGGGCCGCCGATGGCCTCTTCTGCCGTGTGATTTAAGAAAACGTTCCGCCGTCGAACGACTGATTCGGACCACACGGCCCGATGGCGTGCTTCATCTGGCCGGTCATTCCCGCTCCCATGGTTCGAGCCCGGTGGCGGAAGCGTTTGAATCCAATGTCCTGCCAACGCTGGAATTATGCCGGTCGCTAAGTCACCGTTCCCGTTCCACGACGTTTTTGTTGAGCAGCACCGCCTTTGTCTATGCGCCCAACAAAAGTCAATCCACGCTCGATGAGAACTCACCTGTGGGACCCTGGACCGCCTACGGAGCCAGCAAGCTTGCAGCCGAGCATGTTGTGACGGCGCATGAGTCCGGCCATTTTCACGGTTATGTTACGCGCGCCTTCAATCACATCGGTCCGGCCCAATCGCCCGATTTTGTTTGCGTGGCGTTGGCCCGGCGCATGGCAAGGGCAAATGCGGGAGACACAATTCCGGTGGGAAATCTTGCCGCCGTGCGCGATTTTTCAGATGTGCTTGACATCGTTCGCGCGTATCGTCTTGTGTTCGAGCGCAGGCCTCAGGAGCGTTTTTTTGTCTTGGGATCGGGGAAAGCCACCCGGATTAACACGATTTTCTCCATGTTGCTCACCATTGCTGAAAAGCCTTTGTCGGTCAAACGGACGCCGTCATTAATGCGGCGCACTGATCCCGCGGCAATCCTGGCCGATGCCCGGTTGGCGCGCCGTCGCCTCGGATGGTATTGCCGCATTCCGCTGGATCAAACGTTGAGGGAAATATATCTGGAACAGCTTCGGCAAAGGTGATTGTGAACGACGTTCCCGCCTATCTTGGCCCGACAAAAACCCTGGTTGAGAAATTTAAGAAACTGACTTTCTTTTTGTCCGGCGCCGCCCGTCTGGCCGATTCTCCATGGGACGCGATCACGATCGGCTATCTGCTGTTCCGCTGGCGACTCGTCGACAATATGGGCGGATTGCGATTCCTGCTGCCACGCGTGCGTCGGGTGCGTGTCCGGTTTCACAATCGATCGTTCGATTTGACCGCGCCGGATGATCTTTCGTTCGCGCATGTTTTTTTTGAGGTGTTTCTCTGCGAAGTGTACCGCCCGGAACCCGATCTTGCTCCGCGCGTGATCCTGGATGTGGGGGCTCAGTTTGGACTCGCCTCCGTCTACTTCGCCGTCTTGTTTCCCGATGCCAGAATCTATTCGTTTGAACCGACGTCTTTCAGTTTTGCGTTCATGAAGAAAAACACCGCCGCATTTCAGAATGTCTTTCCTTTTTTTCTCGGACTGTTTTCAGCGGCCGGGCACCAAAAGATTTTCCTGAACAAGCGACGTGGTGAAAACTCCATGCTCGGTGAGGGCGGCCAGCACGAGGAGATTCAGACGGAAACCCTGGACGGTTTTCTCACGACACACAACATTGCCCGGGTTGACCTCATGAAAATTGATGTGGAAGGGGCGGAGGAGGCCATTCTGGGTGCGTCCCGGCGGCTGGATGATATCGGCTACATCATGGGCGAACTGCATTATGGCGTCATCGACCGGACGGCGTTCGAAACCTTGCTGGGACGTTACTTCGACTATGTCATTGAAAACGAAGAGGCGGCCTGCGCCACCTTCAAAGGGAGAAATCGATCCCGACTGGAATCGGGCATTCGACCGTAACGCTTGATGCAGCGCAGGCTGGACGCTCTTATCGGCATTCCTCTTCTGAAAATTTTGTCGGGGCTGCCTTCACGCCCGCCGGCGTCCCGGGATATTTCCTCTCTGCTTGTCATCAAGCTTGCTGCCGTGGGCGATACGATTGTCTTGATCCCGGCCCTGCGCGCGTTGCGTCGTGCCCTTCCTCATGCTCGAATCACTTGGCTTGTCTCCAATACAAATCGCGCCATCGCCGCCACCGTTCCGTATGTCGATGATCTGGTGGTTTGGAATGGAGCGGCGGCTTCCTTGCCCGGGATGATTGCCGCATTGCGGCGCCGGCATTTTTCCGCCGTTATTGATTTCGAACAATGGGCTCGTGGTTCGGCCCTTCTCGCCTTCGCGAGTGGCGCTCCGATTCGCATCGGGTTTGATACGCCGGGTCAACATCGCGCGGGAATTTTTACCGCAACTTTTAAAAAAACGTTCGAGCAACATGAATTGGATGATTTCTTGTCACTTGCGGAGCGTCTTGTTCCCGTTGAACACGACCGGACACTGGAACTTTGGGAGACGGCGGCCGGTCAGGCGGAGCTGCCGCGTCCGCTCTCTTTCCCCGGAACACAATCGGAACAATTCTCCGTTCTCATTCATCCCGGATGCGGCGCCGATGGCATTCCCCGGGAGTGGCCGATTCCACGCTACGCGGTGTTCGCACACTGGCTTATGAAAAATTATGGCGCGGACATTTATGTGAGCGGGGGCCCGGAAGAAACCAGGAAAACGCGCGAGCTGACCGCCCTGCTTGGAAACAAGGCGACGGATCTCGGCGGACGGTTGTCGTGGCCTGGTCTTCTTTCTCTGGTTAAAAAAATGGATTTGATCGTGTCGGGCAACACGGGCGTGATGCATGTTGCCGCGGCGTTTCGACGGCCGCAAGTCGCGCTTCATGGACCGACCAATCCGGCGATTTGGGGGCCGGTGAATGATCTGGCGCGCGTTGTCTCAAGCGATTGTCCCGAATGTCCCTGCTTGCGACTCGGCTTTGAGTATCATCGCCGGGATGCTTCTTGCATGGAACGAATTTCCATTGATGCCGTAAAAGCGGCAGCGTTGTCTCTCCTCTCCCTGACCGCGCCTTCCCGTTAATCGGACGATTTAATATGGTGCTCTTCCGTAAACGTTTACGACATTCATGATCCCATCCAAACCGACGATAACCGATCCGCCGCCTTCCGAGCCGACACTTTCGTATTCGAAAGTGCCGTACGATACCGGCCTTCGAAATTGGAGTCAGACGCGCCGCATTCTTCTTCGTGTGCCGGTGCTTCTTGGCGATCTTCTCATGGTGGCGCTGGCCTATGCCGCCGGATGGCTTTTGCGATTCTGCTACCCACCCTTTGTGAATGCTTTTCCCATCACGAAAGGTGTTCCATCGCCCTTTGACTATGTTGATGCGGCCCCGATCATTTTGTTCATGTGGGCGTCGGCGATGCATTGGCAGGGGGGGTATCGCGTCATTCAAATGCAGGCTTTGGATGATGGGATCCGGATCTTCCGCGCCGCGGTTATGGGTTGTCTTCTTTCCATGTCGGCGATGTTTCTTTATCGCGATATTTCCTACTCCCGCCTTGTCTTTGGATTAATCCCCAAGGAGCAGATCCACCTCGGCCGGACGCCATAACGC
>Ga0206886_1148_pt1 | contig 13666 bp, 9 predicted proteins | sample Alteio_BWOrgHeat_92_FD_152952 | JGI IMG/M metagenome (GOLD analysis project Ga0206886, IMG submission 152952) | Enriched cells from forest soil in Barre Woods Harvard Forest LTER site, Petersham, Massachusetts, United States - Alteio_BWOrgHeat_Nextera2 ... | reverse complement strand
GGCCGCAATTTCATTACGCCCCTCGATCGAGAGGACATACATTATCTCACTACTTCGCTAGACGATATCGCCGATTATTTATGGGGTGCATCCAAGCGCATTGTAAGTTACGATGTAGATGATACAGAAGATGGTGCGCTGAAAAAGTTTGCCGAGATCATCCGTAAGTCTGTAAAAGCATTAGGTATAAGTGTGCGCGAATTGCGAAACATGAAAAACCTGCGTGTACTTACAGAAGCTTGTGTATTGATAAATAGCCTCGAGAATGATGGTGATGATTTGCTCGATAGCACAATGATGCAATTATTCAATACACATAATATTTCTGCAGTAGAGTTAATTAAAAAGAAAGATATCTACCAAATGCTCGAAACAGTTACTGATAAATGCGAAGATGCTGCCAATGTTATAGAATCCATCATTATTAAATACGCTTAGTAGCTGTTCATGGGTATACTTCTCATTATTATTATTGTTCTGGCATTGGTGTTCGATTATATCAATGGCTTTCACGATGCAGCAAATTCCATAGCTACGGTTGTGTCAACAAAAGTGCTTACACCCTTGCAGGCTGTTGCCTGGGCCGCTATATTCAATTTCGTCGCTTTCTTTATTTTTAAAGATCACGGGGTGGCAAATACAATTGCTAAAACGGTAAAGGACATAGACATCACTATGCCGGTGATTATTGCAGGCTTGCTGGCGTCAATTACATGGAATTTATTTACCTGGTGGTTTGGTATCCCTTCCAGTTCATCTCACACATTAATAGGTGGTTTTGCGGGGGCGGCCATAGCGCATGCAGGTTTTAGTGCGGTTAATTCAGAGCCGGTTATAAAAACGGTCAGCTTTATTGTCTTAGCCCCATTAGTAGGTATGCTCATAGCGCTTATTATTTCTCTTTGGTTCATCAATTCTTTTAGAAAGGGCATATTGCCTAAACTAATTTCTGTTGGTGTTATGGTATTGGTAGCATGTATCCTATCCTATGCTTTGGAATTCGATCCGGCAAAACTCAAAGGCACTTCGCATTCTTATTATACCAATCTCATTTTCGATACCAAAAATTTTAAATGGATATTGTTATCAGCCATTTTATTGATCATGAGCATTTTTACCTTATTCCTGAGCAACCTTAATTTTTCCCGCTCATCAAAATGGTTCAAAAGATTGCAACTGGTTTCTTCAGCTGCATTCAGCATAGGTCATGGTGGCAACGATGCGCAAAAAGTAATGGGCATTATTACAGTGGCGCTGATCGCCGGTGGGCAGATCCAAAAATTCGAACAAATGCCTGTCTGGGTGCCCTTGTCTTGTTATACAGCTATGGCGCTCGGTACCCTTAGCGGTGGTTGGCGCATTATTAAAACAATGGGTACACGCATCACAAAAGTCACTCCATTCGAAGGAGTAGCTGCAGAAACTGCAGGCGCCATTACATTATTCCTCACAGAAAATTTAAAGATACCTGTTAGCACTACTCATACCATTACAGGTGCTATCATCGGTGTAGGCGCTACCAAGCGACTCTCCGCAGTTCGCTGGGGTGTCACTGTAAATCTTTTATGGGCTTGGATACTCACCATTCCTGTCAGTGCCCTTATCGCCGCCTGCATTTATTATATCATTAGCCTGTTTATATAATTTCGCGTCATTGCGAGGTCCCGATAGCTATCTGGATTCACTGATGAACCTGTCTGCCGTAGGCGGGGCAACCTCACGAAATAAAAATACCTACATTTTCATCCCCTCTTCTTGGGAGACGGGAAAGTTCGCTCGCGAACAAGGGGTGTGGCCAAAATTTCTCCCTACCTTTACTACATGCGCCCCTACTTCTTCATACTATTACTATTTCCACTCTTTACAAATGCGCAAATCATCACTACATATGTTGGTGGTGGTTCGGGTGGAGGAATTGATGGTATAGGAGATGGCCTACATGCTGATTCTGCAAAGCTAGGAGTTATTGTTTATGCAGCATTTGATACAGCTGGTAATTTATATATCCCAGATCCAGCTCATTACAGAATAAGAAAAGTAGATAAAAAAACAGGTATTATCACTTCAATAGCGGGTAATGGTACTACCGGCTTTAGTGGCGACAGTGGCTTAGCGACTGCGGCAGAATTTACTGAAGTAGGTTATATCACTTTTGATTCAAAAAACAATTTATACTTAAGTGATATCAACAACCAACGTGTACGAAAAGTAAATGCAACAACAGGTATTATTACCACGATAGCAGGAACTGGCACTGCTGGCTTTAGTGGCGACAGCGGACTTGCAACAGCTGCAGAATTAAATTACCCTGCAGGATTGTGTTTTGACAAATTTGGTAATTTATATATTTCCGACAACTACAACGAAAGAATAAGAAAAGTAAATACTTCAGGTATCATTACTACTTATGTTGGAACTGGGCTAAACGGCTTTAGTGGTGATGGTGGGCTTGCAGATACAGCCATGATATGGGATACAAGACAAATGTGTACTGATACAGCCGGCAATTTATATATAGGAGATATAGGTAATTCCAGGGTAAGAAAGATTGATGCAATTACTCATATTATTACTACTATAGTTGGTACAGGAGATAGCGCTTTTTATAATGGAGACGGTATAGCTGCCACTACAGCTACAATAGATCCATTTGGCATAGCAATAGATAAAAACGGTTATTTATTTATAGGAGATCATGTTAATAACAGAATAAGAAAAATAGATGCTTTGGGGATAATACATACTGTTGCTGGAGATGGGATTCAGGGATTTGCAGGAGATGGTGGGTCAGCAGATTCTGCAAAATTCTACTATCCTCAGGGAATTGCATTTGATTCATGCAACAATTTGTATATAGCAGATAACGCAAATAAACGAGTTCGCAAGGTAACATTTGATACCAGTTGCGGCAAGCAGCATGGAGATACTTCGAATATGGTAAATAGTGTACAAGCAAATAACAAAATAAAAATCTACCCAAACCCCGCAACGAATACTTTACAGATAACAATTTCTAATTGGCAACCAGGTAAAAATTCTAATTACCTGCTAATGGATATAACAGGGAGAATTTTACTTAACGGAGAAATAACATCCTCCAAACAACAAATAGATATTCACCAATTAGCAAACGGTATCTACCTCATTCAAATAAACTCCGGTCAGCAAAAAATTATACAAAAGCTCATCAAAGAATAAGTTCGCGTCATTGCGAGCCCCGAAGTTTCGGGGCGAAGCAATCTCACGAAATGAGTACTAAGTTTGATGTAGTCTGAGGGTGTGTAAAATAAATTCTCCCCTATAGGGGGATAGGCGGCATTTAAAAACTAAAATTCCATCCCCCTATCCGTCCCGAAACTTCGGGAGCTATGGGGACAGAGAGGGGGAAAGTTCACCCGCGAAGAAGGAGAGGTTAAAACCTTCTCCACCCACCTTCTTACCAGTCCCGAGCTTGCTTCAGGAAGCATACAGATAAAAAATTATTAAATGACCCGGGTAACAAAAACGACAATTTGCGGCAATAAACAGGAAATCTCAGGGTAATCCGAGGTCAGTTTTAACACAAATCTTTTCACCACCCCCCTTTTTTTCGCTATATTGCCGATTGCCCAAACCCGAACATAAAAGCCAAATTTTAATACAATAAATGTCATTACCTCCTTTACTCAAACATATATATAACCATGGCACCGAAGAGGTGATTCGTCGGGGAAAGAAGATATTTTATACATCTGGCGTACAACTCTTAGATGTGGATCACCTCATGGAGCAGGTACGCTTTAGGGTACGTAACGATCTATATCAGAATTATTACACCGTTACTGTTTCTAAATATTTGCAACCTAAACAATTATCCGTTCGTTGCCAGTGCCCATACAACCTGGGCGAAATATGCAGGCACGAAGTGGCTGCTTTATTCCAGTTGAACGATATACTGCTATCCGGCTTTTTTGAGAATACCGACATTACCTACGATCAAAAGCACACCATGCTTCGCATGCGCAATGTCAGCAAGCAAATGCTGCAGGTATATGCCAGTGTGGAAATAATTGAAAGGGCAGATGAATGGTCAAAACTAAATAGGGCCATTATTACCAGCGACAGGAATGATGTGCTGACTGCAGAAGTACCGGACGGAGAAGCAACACATAAAGTAGCTATTAAGTTAAACGAAGAAAAATATTTCGATACTGCCTGCACCTGCGACGAGAAAGCATATCCGCTCTGCGTACACAAAGCAACTCTGTTTTTGCAGGTATTGAAAAACTTTGGGCAGCAATATTTTCTCGGTATGCAAAACTGGGAAGAACAGAAGAATAAAATGCTCCGCCTCTATGGTTACAACATTAATGACGACCTGAAAGGAAAATTTACATTTACCTACGAAAACGGAAAACCATTTTTGCGTGTACTCGATCCTTCAATAAAAAAACTCTCAGTCCCCGTTCCTGAAAAAGAAGTGGATGAAGAAGTTGAAGAAACGGAAGAAAAACAGGTATATGTAGCCCCCGATGAGCGCAGGCTGGGCATTGTATTTGATACCACCGCTACACACTACCCCTTTGTAAATGTGGTACTTGTTGCAGGCAGTACCGATGAAGAAGGTAGAAAATTTTTAAACGGCATAGAAAAGCTGGAGCTGCAGAGCTATATCAATCCTATGCGTTTTCGAGAGGACGAACGCGAATTGATACCGATTACAAGAAAATTTGCTCCCGAAGAAACAATTAGATACCTAAAGAAAAATCTCCCCTTTGGAGATATTCTCGACGATCAGTCACAGGTATTCAGTACCGACCCCCCCATAGATATAAAAGAGCAGGTATGGGAATATCTATTACCTAAATACCAGAAATTATTTGAAAGGTTTAGCAGCTACGCGCTTTGCTTTTTGCGCGAACCGCCCCACCACCTTTCTGCATCTGGCTTGCAATCTGTAGAATTTGCAGACAAGCCGGTAAGTCTTCAGCTAAACGTTGCAAAGAAAAATAATACCTATACAATTTCATTGTCTTTATTGATAGATGGGCGGGCTGTTCCTTATAAGGAACTGCAGCAGTTAAATCCGGCTTTGTTCAGGTACGACTATCGTTTGTTTTGCATAGCAAATATGGCAGAGTTGCAGATCGCGGAGCAAATGCCTGACGGTAAAATGGATGTGGCAGCTGACGAATGGAATAATTTTCTTGAGAAAACATTAATGGAATGGAGCAGGGTTACGCATGTTCATTTTGCCGACAATCTGGTAGAAAATGTAGATAGTGCAAAACCTGCATATCGCCTGTATTTACAGGAACGTGAGCAGGTATTGATATTACGTCCTGCCTTTGTATATAACGACATAGAGATTCGCTGGGGCTTTTTTGGAGACGTCATTCAGCCGCATAATGGTATCGTAAAAGTGATCAGGCGCAACGAAATAATGGAGAATGAATATATCACTATGTTGCGAAACCTGCATTCTGATATGCAGCACAATCTGAAGGAAAATTATTTCTACCTCCCGGGCAATACTGTCTTGGCAAACAATTGGTTCTTCCGTTTCACAGAAGTAATGAAGGAGTGGAAGGTAGTTTTGTTTGGTTTTGAGGGCCTTAAGAATTTAAGAATTAATACCAACAAGCCTGAAACACGTGTGCATGTAAGCAGTGGGGTAGATTGGTTCGATGCACAGGTAGATATTAAATTCGGCGATCAGGCGGTTCCTGTTGGGGAGATAAAAAGAGCGCTCACGCAAAAACAAAACTTTGTTCGCCTCGAAGATGGCTCGGTTGGCTTGTTGCCCGACGAATGGCTGAAGAAATATGCACTCTTATTAAAAGTATCCGAGTCAAAAGGAAATAAACTAAGGCTGAAAAAATTTCACTTTAGTGTATTAGATGAATTGCTCGCAGAAGTAGATGAAGATGCACTGATAGAAGAACTGGAGATAAAAAAAGAAAAACTCAACAATATTATCAATAGCGACTTTAGCACTATTGCACCGCCAACACAGTTAAAAGCAATTCTGCGTCCCTATCAATTGGCAGGGTTTCAATGGTTGTTGTTTTTAAAAGAGGCTGGCTGGGGTGGTATCCTGGCAGATGATATGGGCTTGGGTAAAACCGTTCAAACACTTTCTTTTTTCCAGCATTATAAGAACGAAAATCCCGGTGCGCACTTTATGGTGGTTTGTCCCACTACATTGATGTATAACTGGGAGAACGAAATAAAGAAGTTCACCCCTGAGCTCACATATTTTATTCACCATGGCTCTAAGCGTACTACAAATCTGAATACATTTTTAAGCTACGATATTAGCATCACTACATATGGCACTATGCGCAGCGATATAAAAATGATGAAGGACATTCCTTTTGATTATGTAGTGCTCGACGAGTCGCAATCCATCAAGAACCCACAGTCGCAGGTAGCTAAAGCATCTTTATTATTGTCAGCAAAAAATCGCTTGGCGTTAAGTGGTACGCCTGTGCAGAATAATACATTCGACCTCTATGCCCAGATGAACTTCTTAAACCCCGGTATGCTGGGTAGCAGGGAGTTTTTCATGAACGAATTTGCTACACCTATCGATAAATTTCAGGAGCCGGAGGTAAAAGATCAGTTACGTAAACTTACTTATCCTTTCCTGCTCAGGCGCACTAAAGAACAGGTGGCAAAAGACCTGCCTGAAAAAACAGAAACAATTTTGTATTGCGAAATGGGTACAGAGCAAAACAAAATTTACGAATCCTATCGCAATATGTATCGCTCGCAGATATTGGGAATGATTGAAGAAAGAGGTATTGAACGTTCTCAGTTGCACATTTTACAAGGGCTCACCAAGCTGCGTCAAATATGCGATTCCCCCGCTATCTTAAATGAAGAAGACAAATATCCTAACGAGTCCGTTAAACTCGATGAATTGATGCGTGAGATCGAAGAGAATGTAGGTAACCACAAAGCATTGATATTTTCCCAGTTCCTGGGAATGTTAGCCCTCATCAGGCAAGGTCTTGAAGAACGTAATATTCCTTATGCATATTTCGATGGCAGCACTTCATCAAAAGAAAGAGAGGTAGCGATCAATAATTTTCAAAACAATGAGGATTGCCGCGTGTTTTTAATTTCTCTGAAAGCGGGTGGTATAGGATTAAATCTTACTGCAGCTGATTATGTATACATCGTAGACCCATGGTGGAATCCTGCTGTAGAGCAGCAAGCAATAGATCGTACACACCGCATAGGTCAGACCAAAAATATTTTTGCTTACCGCTTGATTTGTAAAGACACGATCGAAGAAAAAATGTTACAGTTGCAGGACCGCAAACGTACACTGGCAGCCGACCTTATCGGGGACGATAGCTCCATCTTGAAAAAATTGACAAGGGAGGATATTATATTTTTATTTAGTTAGCGCCGCTGACATCCTGCCAGGTTTTAAGTACATCACAGCCTTTTAAATATTGAGGATCTATCTTTAAATAATAGCTTGATAGTTTCATCATGATCCACTCATGCAATTTCTTAGCCTTCTTTTGGTTCAGTGCAAACTCCTGTAGTTTGCTGTAATCATCTTTCATATTAGCCTTATGGGGTGTAGTGCGGTTTACAAGATATACAATACGGCAAGAGCGCTCTCCGGCATCAGTATTAAATACGTGCGGGTGAGAAAATTGCCCTGACGTTAAGCTATCTATGATCAATATCATGCTTGGGTCAAGCTTGCTTACTTCAAGGTCAGCACTTCCTGTATTGGGGTCTTGTATCATGCCGCCCGTTCTCTTGGCGTTTTCATCCGTACTGTATTTCCCTACTGCTTCAGGGAAAGTTATTTTACCCGATATTAATTCCGCCCGCACGCTATCCAGTTTATCAAGAGCAGCTTTGTAATCGACAGTAGTAATTTGCGGCTTTATCAGTATGTGTCTCAGGTCAGCCTCATCGCCTTTGCGGTCTATCATTTGTATGATATGATATCCGAATTTTGTTTTTATAGGTTGAGATACTTCTCCGTTTTTCAATTTAAAAGCGGCTGCAACAAATTCCGGTGCCCATCCGCCTGTGCGCGTCACACCATCGTAGCGTCCGCCATTATCGCGGCTGCCCGGGTCTTCGCTGTAAATACCCGCTTCTACTTCAAAGCTTTTTCCGCCTTCTGTAATATCCTTTCTTATGCCCTCTATTTTTGCTTTTGCATATTGGTCCATTTCAGCGCTTACTGGCGGGTCTATCACTATTTGTCCTATTTGCACTGAAGCAGGTAAAAATGGCAAGCTGTCTGAAGGTATGGTGTTATAAAAAGTTCGTACTTCAGCAGGTGTTACTCTTACGTTCTGTATCACCTGGCTGAGCATTTTTTCATAGATCATTTGTTCCTTTACCACATCCCTGTAATCTTCTTTTAGTTGGTACACGGTTCTGCCTACACTTTTTTCAAGATTTTCTTTAGATCCGTACATGCGTATAAAATACCGTATCCTGTTATCAAGAGTCCCCTCAACTTCATCATCACTTACCATCACGCTGTCGCGGTCTGCCTGTTCCACCAATAATTTTTGGGTAACCATTTGTTGCAGCAGGTTGCAGTTAATAGCATCATCGGTCATATTGGGTTCCTGCTTCTTGGCTTCTATTGCCTGCGCATCCAGTTCCGATTGCAGGATGATCCGGTTTTTACCTACTACAGCTATTATTTTATCTATATTTTGCTGCGCCTGCATAGGCAATGCAAATATTGATATAAGGGCAAATAGTAAAATTCCTCGCAAGCTGTTGTATGTGTTCGCAGTCAAAACCATGATATAAGAATGGCAAATATATTTTGCCATGGCCCGCAAAAATAGTGTATTTAAAGCCTATACAATAATGCGCAGGATATTTTAACTTTTATATTATTTTTTTGTCTTTATAATATTATCAACATTCATATCATTATAAAACTCAGAGGCAGTAGGTTGAAGCTTATTGGTTTGTGCCCATGATTCAAATTTATCTATATCTCCAGCATGAAATTTATTCCATGCGTCAAACGTTTGTGCGTTCTCAGCCTTGCCGAAAAGCCACTCATTATATATTTCAAAATATCCGTTGCGGATCATATTATCCTGGTATGTAAACAGGTAAAATGGATATTGTGTAGCATATTTGGGAAACCATTCCATCAGGAAGCGGGCGCGCAACATAGTAAGGTTTTCTGTGGTCATACCATCACTGATAACAGGAGATAGTCGTAACAAAGTGCTTCTCACAGTTTCTTCAAAATTGTTGGTAGTGGGCTCACTCTTTTTTGCCTTTCCGAATTTTGGTATTTCATTGTTGCTGATACTGTTGAAAATATTTGTATAAGCACGTAAAAGCATTGCACGCACTTCATCTGAACGTGGCGTATGACGTTCTATATTTACAAATATCTCTCCATAAATAAGCGCCCACACCGGCTTGTCGCTGTTGATATATATACGTGTTGCTTCATAATAATTAATATGGTATCCCGGGTCTTGATGAATGCCATTCAACCACGATCTCAACGCATCGCTCATCGCACCATCTTCTTCATATATCTTACCCATTTCATGATATAAGATCCCCGAATTTGGAAAAGCGGTTAGCCCGTTTTGCAATGTTGCTCTTGCTTTTTTCTTTTCCCCTGTGGCAGTCTGACACTCGGCCATTATCTCATAACTCTGATCGTCTGCCTGGTTGGTTTTTATCACCGGGGTTATGGTGTTTTCAGCTTCACTGTAATTGCCGGAAAGACAATACGCTTTAGCCAGGTCTCTATACAATACCATTTGATCGGGTGCAAGAATAATAGCTTGTTTATAAGTATTGATAGCCTCCGGTAAATTACCCTGCGATAAATACTCGCGGGCCTGGTTATACATTTGCTCAAGTTCAGGAGTTGGCCAAACTGTTTGTGCCCCTGTTGCAAAGCAATACAGAGATAATAAAGCTGACAATATATATTTTGGGTAATGCCTCATGCTGTTTGTAAAAATAGCGTAAAAGCTTAATTGTTATAAGTTCATCACAGATTTACGTAATTTAACCATGTAATATGGGGATCAATATTAAAAAATTAGGAGTGCTTACTTCTGGTGGCGACAGCCCGGGCATGAATGCAGCTATAAGAGCTGTTGTGCGAACAGCATTATATAATAATGTAGAGGTATTTGGTATTCATCGGGGTTACCAGGGAATGATAGAAGGAGATATAGATAAAATGCAAACCACAGATGTATCTAACATCATTCAGCGTGGTGGAACTATATTAAAAACTGCGCGCAGCCAGGAATTCATGACTGACGAAGGCATGGCAAAAGCATATGCACAATTAAAAAAACATGACATTGAAGGATTAGTGTTGATTGGTGGTGATGGTACATTCAGGGGGGCTGTGCACTTTTTTGAAAAATATAATATTCCTGCAACAGGTGTGCCCGGTACTATTGATAAAGATTTGTCCGGAACAGATACTACAATTGGTTTTGATACAGCAACCAATACTGCGGTAGAAGCGATTGATAAGATAAGGGACACTGCAGAAGCGCACGACCGTCTATTTGTAGTAGAAGTAATGGGAAGAGATGCAGGTTTTATTGCATTGCATAGTGGTATAGCTTGCGGTGCAGAAGATATTTTAATACCTGAGCAAAAGACAAACATAGATGATGTGCTGAACAGGATAGACAAAGACGAACACCGCAAAAAGCAGGTTCATATAATTGTCGTATCTGAGCATGATGATTTTGGTGGTGGCAATATGGTATTTCAAGTTATCAAAGACCGTTTCCCGGTACTAGATACAAGATTGTGCATTCTCGGGCATATTCAACGTGGAGGATCTCCTTCGTGTGCAGACCGTGTATTAGCTAGCCGGTTGGGTCATGCAGCTGTCATTGCTTTGCTGCAAGGTAAAACACAGGTAATGGCAGGGGTGATAAATGGTGAGGTTGTATTTACACCATTTTCAAAAGTAGTAAAATCAGAACCTCCCATCGGTGCCGACATGTTAGAAATGATTCGGGTATTAAGCAGTTAATATTTAACGCTCATCAGCACTCGGCCCGTACATGCCCGGCACAGGCACATCCAATAAACGTAAATACACACTTAGTTGTCCGCGATGATGGTATATGTGATTGAATGCAAAATTGCGCAGCACTACTTTTTTGGGAAGCTCAAAAACAATATGTTCCCCATTGCGTAGTTGCCAGCTCTTGTTCAGTGTTTCATCATCAGCCCCTTCTAAAAGATCTACCGCTTGCTGCAGTTTGTCATCATGTATTTGTAGTAATTCTTTTGTATCGGAGGCAACATGACGGGTAAAACTTCCTGTAGCAAAATCAAAACTATCATGCGGAACTATCCGGTTAACCCAAATCGGTGTTTCTGCAATATGGGTAGCCAACCGGCCTAATGCCGTAGATTTTTCGTGCGGCTTCCAATCTGTTTTATCGAATGGCACACGTTCCAGCATTTTACGTGTATTAGCAGATTCATGCTTTAATTCAGCAATTAATGATTGATTTATTGACATTTGGATCATTTTATGTGCAAATAAGTGTTTTTTGCACGGTATTTGTACACTAATTCAACAAGAAAATATTATTTAACAATTGTAAACTTTCCTGTTCTGGTAAAGTCGAAATATTTAATATAACTTTGCAAAACTTTTGAATTTTGCTCTCGAGGATACGACATATAGTACTTTCTGTTATTGATTTTTTCCACAAACCCTTTGAACGATTGTTGAATAAACAAATGTTCCGTTACTTGGCCTGCGGTGGTTTTAACACGTTATTGAGCATCTTTATTTTTTGGTTTAGCTACCACTTTATTGTAAATCAAAAAGGAGTGCCGGTAGGTAGCATTGTCATACATCCGTATATAGCTGCATTTATGATATCATTCACTATAAGCTTCCCTTTGGGCTTTATTTTATCAAAATACATTGTCTTCCCTGAATCTAATTTACACGGGCGCGTTCAGGTATTTCGGTATGCAGTATTGGTCGCAGCATGTGTAATACTTAATTATTCATTGCTAAAATTGTTTGTCGAAGTATTTGGATTTTATCCTACGCCATCTAATGTACTTACTGCTGTCATTGTTGCAGTATTCAGCTTTATTTCTCAAAGAAAATTTACTTTCAAAGTAAGAAGCATGGAGACAAGTATTATTCCCGAACAAGACACTATTGACAAAGTAGCCATTTAGAATAATTCATTTCACAGAGCGCTACGAATGATTGGGATTAAAGAGGGTTGTCTTATATCTTTTCTGCAACCACGAAACAATGCCTTGGTAAAAATACAATACCCATGATGAAAAAAGCAGTACACCGATCGTTTCGGTCAGGTCTATACGAATGTCGAAGTAATTAAACAAAGCAAGCCCTAAGAATATAAAAATGATCACGGAAACCAACTCTATGCTGGCAACAATTGCATGAAACCAAATAGGTTTATTAATAAAATAATGTATAAAAATTGCCACATATAGCCACCCAATAATAATGGCAATAACCCATCTCAGCCACCAGGGTATACTGTAAACATAATCATGATCTAAGATCATAGAAATAATGTTGGCGTGAATAATAATTCCAAAATTATCAGGGGCTGATTTACCTAAAAACTGCGGGTTCATGGGTGTGAAATACTTGTCTTTAATACTAAAAGGGTTATTGGTAATTAAGCCCACCAATACAATTTTATTTCTGATGTTTTCTCCGGTTATCTTATCTTCAAAAAGTGCATCAGGCTCAATAACCAGGTATTTCGATTGCGGTCTTCTGTAATTGATCACTTCTACAGGCTTGTTACGTTTACGTAGCGCTGCAAATGCATCCGGGTCGGCAATAGCAGTTACTGCAGCAGCAAAGCTGCGGTGTCTCGCGGATTTTATTGCTTTAAAAGGTGTAAAATACCGTATTACGTTACCTTTCTCTCCATAAAAGTTAGCATAACCGCTTGTGCCGGCATATTGATTAAACAGGCCAATTGTTCCTGTATCATTAATTCTGTTGCACAACACAAGATCAGGTGTATTGCCAAGCGTAGCAATAAGTATTGAATCCGCTAATGGTGATACGGGTTGTTCAAATAATGCATCAAGGCCTATAACCTTCGGCTGGTAACTGCTTATTTTTTGTATTATAGCTGCTATGCCGCCCCTGCTTGTATCTTTTATGTTTACAATTACTATACGTTTGTCAAAACCGCCGCTGTCTTTACGAAATTCAGAATAAGACAGATCGTTGTAATCAATATCATACAGCATTTTCTTTACTGGGTCCATAAAATGAAAATTATATGGAATGGCAAGTACCAACCCCAGCAGGATGAATATCGAAATAGTGACAAGAATAGTATCTCTCTTAAAAAGGTATTTCATGCTGAGGATGCTAATAAAATACAAGATATGAACTTGATATTATTATTATGGCTAAATTAATAGTGTTATTTTTAAGTTGTGTATAGCTGGGAGGCCTTAAAAAAATTACGTCTATTGTATTACATCTCACCGCGCCTATGAAAAAAATAATTACGCTGCTTCTATTGTTGATGGTAATCAATGAGTTATATGCTCAAAAGATATTGTTTACCGAAAATTTTGACGAACTGCCGGGCTATAATATCACTGGTTGGACACATCGTTTCTCAGGAGCATATCCCTGGTA